>Ga0310696_10000901_pt1 | contig 43864 bp, 33 predicted proteins | sample AusTroGonzalo_MG_4_FD_203885 | JGI IMG/M metagenome (GOLD analysis project Ga0310696, IMG submission 203885) | Bovine rumen microbial communities from tropical cattle in Woodstock, Queensland, Australia - Gonzalo_02 (v2) (version 2) | ecosystem: Host-associated > Mammals > Digestive system >... | reverse complement strand
TGTTGTCCTTGATAACGCAGCAGTTATCATTCACAAAGTGGAGCACCTTCGTCTGGGCACCACCTGTGCAATGTACCATGCCGTGAATCTCCGGGCGCAGTTCGTCAAGCAGGCGCTTGATGACGGGAGCGTAGGTGCGGGTGGGAGAAAGCACCAGCTGGCCTACGGTGATTGGTGGTGTTTGTTGCGACTCAGTCGCAACATACGGAGCAGCATCCAGCAGCTTACGGTTGCCACTGTACACCAGCTCGTCGGGCACGGCATGGTCGTAGCTCTCGGGGTAGCGCTCAGCCAGGTATTTGGCAAAAACATCATGGCGGGCAGAGGTCAGGCCATTGCTTCCCATGCCGCCGTTGTACTGCTTTTCGTAGGTAGCCTGTCCCGTAGACGAGAGGCCCACGATGACATCACCCGGACGGATATTGGCATTGTCGATGACGTCGCTGCGCTTCATGCGACAGGTAACGGTAGAGTCAACAATGATGGTACGCACGAGGTCACCCACATCGGCAGTCTCGCCACCCGTAGGCCAGATGCCGATGCCCATCTCGCGCAACTCGGCGAGTAACTCGTCAGTACCGTTGATGATAGCCGAGATGACCTCGCCAGGGATGAGCATCTTGTTGCGCCCGATGGTAGAGGAAACCAGGATGTTGTCCACGGCACCCACACACAGCAGGTCGTCGGTATTCATCACGATGGCATCCTGGGCAATACCTTTCCAGACGGAGAGGTCGCCCGTCTCCTTCCAGTACATGTATGCCAGCGAGGACTTCGTGCCAGCACCATCGGCGTGCATGATGTTACAATACTCCGGGTCACCACCCAGAATGTCGGGGATGATCTTGCAGAAGGCCTGCGGGAAGATACCCTTGTCAATGTTCTTGATAGCGTTGTGCACATCCTCCTTGGCGGCACTCACGCCGCGCATGGCATATCGGTTACCGTGGTTTTCCATCACAATTCGTTTAATTCGTTGTTCCCTTACTGTTTTCCTTCAATTTTGTGATACATCGCTTCCACCAGTGAGAGAATACCCTCGTCGGGATTATCCTCACGCAGATAAGGGATGAGGATTTTGTTCAGCATCTCCTGGCACTCCACTTCCGAGATTCTCTTTTCCAACTCATGGCCAATCTCCACTCGCACGCCCTTGTCCTGATAGGAGAGCACGATGACAAGCATGTCGTCGTTGGGTTTGAAGTTCTCGAACAGCGCATAGGCGAATGACTCCACGTCAGAGTATGCCACATGGTTCACCGCCACGATGCAGCCCTCAACGCCGAGCTCTACCTGGGCGTATAGCAGTATGCGGTTCAGCTCGGCCTCCGCTTCGGGCGAGAGCACGCCGTCAGGGTTCGACACGAAGCGCGGCGGGTTACCTTTCTCCGGCAGTGGAACGGTGGCAAATGACCAGCCCGAGTCATCATCTTCATCGTATGTCGGTGTCGATGCTTGGTCAGCCTTCTTGGCCTCCGTTTTCTGTTCCGTCTTGGCAGGATTGTTCCCTCCCTGCTGTCCACAGGCCGTAAGGGCAACGGCCAGCAGGGCAGTAAATGCCACACACAATAATGATTTGAACGTCTTTCTCATTTATTATTATTTCAATCTGTTAGTGATACCCCACTCCTTGATGGCCGACCAGTCGGGAGCGTTCGTGTGGTGCATGGTGAAGGGGGTGAACACATTGGTTTTCACGAATATTTCACCAGTCATGGTGTCGCCACTGAATTCCACACTCCACATTTTGTAGTCGCTGGAACTGTTTTCATTGTGGGCAAACTGAATGTCCAATTCCTTACTGCCTACCATATCACGTACACTCCAGTATTTGACACTGTCGGCAAGATAAGTGCCCCAAGGAGCATCGTCATATTTCTCCATGACGTAGGCCATGCCGTTCCAAGGACCGCCGGTGTTGTAAGCCGGGTCAACGTCGAAGGTGATGACCACGCTCGTCGGCTTATAAACTGTTCCTTGGTATTCGCGGCGCACGTCGAGCTGTCCCTCGTAGGTCACGGGGTGCCAAGTGGGTATCAGCTCGTTATATCCCCAATGCTTCACCTTGCTCAGGTCGGGCAACGTGCCGCGCACACAGCGGAAGTCCTGGTCGGGGCCGTCGTTGAGGTTACACTTGCCACTGAAGTTCTGGTCGTCGAGACTATAGCTCGTTGTGGCAAACTTGTCGTGCGTCTCAGAGAAATCCACCTCTATGCCCACGTCGCCGTTCTTCCGCGTCCATGTTTCCCACTTGATGTGATGGTAGGTCATGGGCAGTTCGCTGTTGTCATAGTATTCCACGGCAAAACCATAACCACTGATGGCATGGTCGTGGTCATGGTCAAAGTAGAACACGGTCTTCGTGGTCTTCAGAGCCTTGCCTTTGTATGTCCTCACGAACAACTGCGTACTGGTCTCCCAAGTGCCCGACATGGTGAGAGCCACTTCCTCCTCCTTCTCACACGAGGCAAACATGACGGCAGCGAAAAGCACTGCCGTCAGGGAAATAAACTTCGTTCGTATCATTTTCCAATTCTCAACTCTCAACTCTCAATTCTCAGTTAGAATTTCACCTGTGGTGCCTTCTCAGCTCCTGCCTCAGCCTCAAACTTCGTCATCTTGTCGAAGCCGAAGAGTCCAGCGAGGATATTCTTGGGGAACGAGCGGATGACGACATTGTACTGCTGGACAACCTCGTTGAACTTGTTACGGGCCTCGTTGATGCGGTTCTCCGTTCCTTCCAGCTGCACTTGCAGGTCGCGGAAGTTCTCGTTAGCCTTCAGGTCGGGGTAGCTCTCGCTGATAGCGATAAGTCGGCCAAGAGCAGCACCCAGCTCACCCTGTGCCTTCTGGTACTCCTGCAGCTTCTCCGGGGTCAGGTTCTCAGGGTCAACGGTCATCTGCGTAGCCTTCGAGCGTGCATTGACGACACCCTCCAGGGTCTCCTTCTCATGGGAAGCATAACCCTTGACGGTCTCCACGAGGTTAGGGATAAGGTCGGCACGACGCTGGTAGGCACTCTGCACGTTGGCAAATGCCGTGGTGGCCTTTTCCTGCTCGCCCACCATACCGTTGTAAGCACTTACAGCCCATCCGCCAATGATGACGACGGCTGCGATAATTCCAATAAGTGATTTACTCAGTTTCATAATTGTTATTATTTAGGGGTTAATAAAGTGTTACCACCTTGACGTTGCTCCTCCGCCACCGAAGCTGCCTCCGCCAAAACTTCCTCCGCTGAAGCCTCCGCCGCCGCCAAAGCCGCCATGACCTCCACCGCCACCGACGAAGATTCCTCCTCCACCACTAGACCGCTCGTAGAAGGGGTCGGCGAGTAGCTTCGTAGCACCGAGAAGGCCTAGCCACTGATACTTGCGGTTCAGGCGCGAGAAGAACATGGCCCAGGCGATGAAGAAGAGCATGAAGAGTCCCATTGTTCCTGCCATTCCGAAGTCCTCGTCATCGTTGTCGTACAGCGACGACATCTTTGGCAGTTCTTTCTTCTGCATCAAAGCATAGACGGCTTTTGTAAGATAGAGCATCGCGCTGTCGGGCTTTTCGGCACGCATGGCCGGCACGACATACTGCTGTTCCAGTCGATGGCACTCGGCATCGGTGAGGTCGGCCTCCAATGCACGGCCAGGCGACATGTTGATGGAGTGGTCTCCATAGCCTACGACAATGACCAGTCCTCGGTCTTTGCGCCCCACGCCGTAGCTGTTACCCAGGTCTTGCGCCATTCGGTAGGGGTCGTCGTTCTCAATATGGCCGACGACAGCCACTACCGTCTGTATATCGAACTTATTCTCAAGGCCTTTCAGAATAACGTTCATGCTATCCACGATGTCCTGCGAGAGCACGCCGTCGGGGTTGGAGACGTATTGTGTAGAGTCCTGCAAGTAAGGGATGGGAATGTTCTGGGCGTTCCAGTATTTCGTTTCACCAGTATTGCTCATGGCCGTCGAGGGGGCGTACTGCTGGACTTCTTCAGACACCATCGTTGCCTGACAGCACACTACGGCACTCACCGCCCCTATGACGAATATCCATCCCCACGTCTTACGGGCTTTCGTCCACAACGGATGGCTTTCCTTCCATTGCTTCATACGTTCCTGTCGTTCCTGCTTATACTTTCCGGCAATGGCTTGATACCGCTTGGAATACTGACGCTTAGTACCCTTCGAGCCTCCCAGCGACCAGACATTGTCGCTATGCTGGCTTTCATATTCAAGCTCCAGTTCGCGTATGGCATCGTTATATCGCTCCGTGAGGCCGTTCATGCTGTCGGTGTTCAGCATGAGGGCTGTCGTAGGCGCATCGTCCCATTTGCGCGTGACGTAATATCCGCCAGCAACGAGCACGGCGATGTAAGCAAGGAAATAGAAGAATGTTGTTGTCATTGTTCAATTCTCAAATCTCAAATCTCAACTCTCAACTCTCAACTCTCTCCGTTCCACATTTCCCACGAGACGAAGGCCTGCAGCAGGAGCATCTCCAGCCCGTTCTTCACCTGTGCCCCTCGTTCTGCTCCCTTCTTCATGAAGAGGGTCACGTCGGGGTTATAGACGAGGTCGTAGAGAATGTTCTTCTCGTCAAGGGCCTCATAAGGCAGCTGCGGACACTGTTCGGTCTTGGGGAACATCCCGAGAGGGGTGCAGTTCACGATGACGTTGTACTCTTTTACCACCTCCGGCGTGATGTCCTTGTAGCAGATGGTCTCTGGCCGCTCATAGCGTGAGACGCACACCGTCTCCAGTCCTAGATTCTTCAGCCCGTAGCAGATAGCCTTCGACGCGCCGCCCGTGCCCAGCACAAGGGCTTTCTTGTGGTAGTTCTCCAGCATGGGTTCGATGCTCTGTGTGAAGCCAATGACATCGCTGTTGAACCCCTTCATGCGAATCTTCCCGCCCTCATGGGTCACTCGGATGACGTTCACCGCACCGATGGCACGTGCCTCGGGACTCAGCTGGTCGAGGAACTCGATGACGCGCTCCTTGTAGGGGATGGTGACGTTGAGTCCCTTCAGCTCAGGATTGGCGGAGACCACCTCGATAATCTGGTCGACGGTGGGAATCTCGAAATTGATGTACTTGGCATTAATGCCCTCATCGGCGAACTTCTGATTGAAGTAGTTCACCGAAAACGAATGTCCCAACGGGTAACCTATGAGTCCATATTTATCCATCACTGCAATTTACGATTTACGAATTTACGATTTACGATTTGGTAGCCGTGTAGAGCGTGCAGATGCCGAAAGTGAGCCTCTGGAACGAGGCTTCTTTGAAGCCTGCTTTCAGGAGAATCTCCATCATGCGCTCCCCCTGCGGGAAGGCCTCGATGGTCTTTGTCAGGTAGCTGTAGGCACTCTGGTCTTTCGAGATGAGCCGCCCGTAGACGGGCAACACCGTGTGACTGTAGACGTGGAACAGCTGCTTCATAGGGAAGTGTGGCGGTGTGGTCAGCTCCACGATGCTCAGATGACCCCCAGGCCGCAGCACACGGCACATCTCACTCAGCCCCTTGTCCAGGTTTGCGAAGTTGCGAATACCGAAGGCTGCCGTCACGGCATCAAAGCTATTTTCGGCGTATGAAAGGTTCAAGCAATCCTCTCGCTCAAATGATATAACATCCTCCAATCCAAGTTGTTTCACCTTTTCACGTCCAACATTCATCATTCCCTCGCTGATGTCGGTTCCCACAAGCCTGGTCGGTGCGAGCATCTGTGCCGCCATGATGGCAAAGTCGCCTGTGCCAGTGGCGATGTCGAGTATATCTTGAGGCTTGTATGGCTCCAGAGCCTTAATGGCCTTGCGGCGCCAGCTGCGGTCAATGTTCCAGGAGAGCCGATGGTTCAGCGTGTCGTAAGTCGGGGCGATGTTGTCGAACATCGTCTCCACCTGGGCGGCCTTTGCCGAGCCTTGGCTATAAGGGGTTATGGTCTCCTGTTGGTACATAGAAGCCACTGGCTGACATTCTGCTCTATGCGTCCGGCAATATCCTCAGCCGTAGCCGGCACGAACTTCTCGCCCGTGATGTGCTCATACAGCTCGATGTAGCGCTCTGAGACGCTCTCGGCATACTCGTCGGTAATGACGGGCATCGTCTGTCCAGGCTCGTTCATGAAGCCCTGCTCTATGAGCCACTGGCGCACGAACTCCTTCGACAGCTGCCGCTGCGGCTCACCCTTGGCCAGCTTCTCCTCGTAGCCGTCGGCATAGAAATAGCGCGAGGAGTCGGGCGTGTGAATCTCGTCAATGAGATACACCTTACCGTCGCGCTTGCCAAACTCATACTTCGTGTCAACAAGTATAAGTCCTTGCTTCTCAGCTATTTCTTGTCCGCGCTTAAAGAGTTTCCTTGTGTACTCCTCCATCACCTTGTAGTCTTCCTCCGACACCAGCCCCTGGGCGATAATCTCCTCACGAGAGATATTCATGTCGTGCCCCTCGGCAGCTTTCGTCGTCGGGGTGATGATGGGCTCCGGGAACCGCTCGTTCTCTTTCATACCCTCTGGCAGCTGCACGCCGCAGAGTGTGCGCACGCCCTTCTTGTACTCACGCCAGGCCGAGCCGGTGAGTATCGAGCGGATGATCATCTCCACGGGGAAACCCTCACAACGAAGGCCTACGGTCACCATCGGGTCGGGCGTAGCCAGTTTCCAGTTCGGGCAGATGTCTGAGGTTGCATCCAACTGCCGCGCTGCTATCTGATTGAGTACCTGCCCCTTGTAGGGAATACCCTTGGGAAGCACCACGTCGAAGGCCGAGATACGGTCGGTGGCCACCATCACGAGCAGGTCGCCCAAGTTGTAAACGTCGCGCACCTTACCATGATAAACACTCTGCTGACCCTTGAAGTTGAAGTCAGTCTTTGTCAATGCTTTTGCCATAATTCTTCGTTACTTTACTATCTTTGCCGTTTTTCGGGGGCAAAGTTACGAAGAATATTCGAGAAACGAAAATAGTTTCTAAAAAAAACTTCATTAATTTGTAACTGCACCTCATAGAGAAAGCCGTTTTCTTTGCGAATTACTCATTAATACACGCCCCGCAACCCTGTCAGGATACTATTGCCCAGGTCATTCCCGCTGTACAGACTCCAACCCGTCCAAGGGGATTTGCCCGTTCAAGAGAATCTGCAATCCCTGTCTGAAAAATGTTTACATTGACCCCTCTGAGACTCCGATTTTTTGAATGAGTTCCTTGGTGGATTGCGTATGAACTAGTTTTGACAGGGGTCGTTTCCGCGTTTTTAACGCTACTGCTCAGCTATGGGCTGCTTGCCCCCTGAAACTGGTTCGTTTTAGTCGGTTTTCACCGAAAAGGGTGGTCTTGTTGAACAAAACCATAGCTTTTGTTGAACCAAACCATAGCTTTTTGTTGAACAAACCCAGTGCTTTTGCTGAACAAACCCAGCGCTTTTGTTGAACAAACCCAGCGCTTTTCTATTAGTAAACCCGCTCACTTACCACCATTAGACCGGCTGGTTGGCTCCCCAAAGGCCGCAACGGACGCCTCGAACACCCTTTTTCGGGGTATTTCCCAAACACGAAAAACGCCAGTTTTAAGCGAAATAGGGACAAGGAAGTGTTAAGTTTATGTAATTTTAAGTCAATTTCTGCACAAAAGAGGGGGATTTGTGCAGGGTTGTGAAGTGCGATTCCTGCAAAATATAGCCGGTTTGGGCAGGTTCTTGCGCTAGATGGTCATCTTTAAGGAGCACTTTTTTCTGCACTTTTTCTTTACATTTTAGCAATGCAACCACTTAAACATTTTCTTACTCTGCACTATTGGGAAAGCGGAAGGTAAGAAGATAAAGAAGACCAAAAGCGCCATCCAGCTTGAACTCTTCCCTGACGTGGCACAGCTGGAGAGATAGCGCTACAGTTAGTTCAATTCCAGAGACTTCTGGGCAACAGAAGCCTGCGAGTAGCAGCAAGAATGCCAACAAATGGACTCATTGTTCCACTAATAGTGTCTCCAATCTGTCCAGTTTCTGTAAAATCTAAGATACTAAATTGCGTAAGCAAATAAGGGAGCCAACAAATGACGACAATGACCATAATTAGTATCACTGCCAACCAAATCAAAAATTTTTTATTGCCCATCAGATTATCGAAACTTTTATGATATTATTATCCCAGTCTTATTTTTTGTGCATTATCCAATCTTCTATGGCAATATGATAGATAGACATTTTCTCAGAACTGAACAAGAAAAGCTTGGGAAATGTTTATTTCCTGAGTAAAATAACGAATCAAATAGTCTGAATGGTAGATATTATGGCCGTTACCCTACAAGGGCAGGACCTCCACAACGGTGAGGCGGCCATCGGAGACGCGGAAGCGAATGTCGTAGCCGGCGAAGGGCATGCCGTAGATGCGGGAGGGGTCGTCGTGATACTGCGGACGGGGATCCTGGGAAAGGACTTGACGCAGGGCTTCCAGGTCGGCGGGGGAGAAAAGACGGGCAAGGGATGAGGGGATGTCCACTTTCAGGGGTTGCCATTCGTGGGTGTCGACGAAGCCGCTGCGGGCATCTGGATGACTGTCGGTATAGGCTACATAGGGTTTGATGTCGTAGATGGGCGTGCCATCCATGAGGTCGGCACCAAGAACGTGGATGACAGGGCCGTAAGCAGCGGTCATTTCCAAATTATTAATATATACGGAGGAGAGGCCCAGACCATTAGGACGGAAAGGCGAACGGGAGGCGAACACCCCTACCCTATCGTTGCCGCCCAGCCGTGGCGGACGGACGGTGAGGCGGGGATTGCTGACTCCCTTCAACGAGGTGCGGGCTGGCACGGGGCCTGCCCCTACAGGTGGGTTGGCAGAGAAACCCCAGATGAGCCAAAGATGGGAGAACGCCTCCAAGCCACGAACAGCCTCAGCACTTCGATATTGCGGTTCGAGCACGACATGTCCCGGAAGCTTGTCGGCCACACCACTCTGACGGGGAATGCCGAACTTAGAGGTCATCGGCGAATGGAAATATGCTATAGGCTGAATATCCATGGAGAAAAGATAAGCAGGGACTACACATCCCCGCGAACAGTCAACAGTCAGTCGTAGCAGCCCAAGCCCTTGGCCGTAGACAAGGAGTCAAGGTGGAAGTCGTAGATGAGGTTCTTCTCGTCGATGAGGCGGAAGTGCTGCTTGCCCTGTATGGAGTCCTCGGGCGTCTCCCAACGTATGTCCACAAATCGGATGCTGTCTCCCTCAATAGCCGGGGTGCGCAACAGGGAGTTCTCAAAATAGAATTTGAAGGCAGTCAGGGAATCGCCTTCCAAACTTTCACCCATGACCACATCATCGGCATAGCCAGTAACGATACTTCCCTTCATCTGCATGGCATGGAGCGGATAGGGATAGGAGTTGTAGCTATTGGAGAAACGAAGCGCTGCCCCACGGTCGGCCGACAAGGGATAGAACTGAGCCAGCGTGCATTGCTCCACGACAGCTACGCCACCATATACGGCAAGGCAGTCACCCAGCGTGTTGGAGAACTGACAGCGCAGCAAGCCCACGATGCTATTAAAAGCCTGTAGGCCAGGGCCTTTGCAATTATGGATAACGGAACGCTCCATGTAGAGTCGCTGAAGGCCTTCGACATACTTAGCCGAGTCGCACACGATGCCATACTCAGCATTACGTATCTCCGAGTCAACGAAGCGGTTGCCAAACGACGAGCTGCAAATCCTGACCCCTCGCCATTGTCCGCTGACACGGTCGTAGGGCAGGTAGTCGAACATGTGATCCAGACGGTCGCCACGCAAAATAGCGTTCTCGGCCTTTACCTTGCCATAGACATCGAGGCCCGCCTTATCATGGAAATAGAGTGTAGTATTACGCAGGGTCAACGTAGCCGTACTGTCTACACGTATGCCACCATAAACGACAATAGGTTTCTGACTCTCCACGACGCTGTCACGACTGATGACGGCATCGTGCCAAGGTATAGCATCCCAGGCAAAGCCCCGCAACGCCACCCGCTGCTCTACGCCACTCTCTAGCAGGAACACCAGGTCATCATCTATCTGAAGGGCTTCCTGACGTCCATTCTCTGGTGCCGTCAGCTCCACGAACACGCGGATGCTGTCACCTTCACGCACTTCCAGTTCGTTGACCACCGAGCCGATGGTATTGTCGAGATAAGAACCATCGACATTCACTCGGAAGCCCGTCTGGTTGCCCTGACGAAGTCGCACGCTCTGCAGACGGATACCCTTCTTCATGCGGTTGAACACCCAAAAGTCGTATGTACGCGACCCTACGGTGCTGAACACCGTGTCCATAATCACGGAGTCACGTGAGAAGGTAAGCCTGGCCGAAGGGCTGACAGAGAACTCATCATCATCGCTACAAGCCCAAAAAACAGCTACGATGACAACTAACGCAAAGGAGTAAAAGAATGAAGAAGTGAAGGAAGATAATCGGTTCATCCTAGAGGGCTAAAATCATGAAGACTGGATAGTGGTCGGAGTAGTTGATTTCCTTTTTATAATATGCCTCACCCTTGAAATGGTCGTCGTGGAAGATGTAGTCTATACGTAAGCCTACGTTCTTATTCTTCATGAAGGTATACATAAGACCCTTTCCACATTCACGGAATCCATCGATGAGCTTATCACCCAGCACCGTCTCATAGACGTAAGAATAGGGCACGTCGTTGAAGTCGCCACAGACAATCACCGGCAATTCAGTCTCATTGATAGCCTTCGCCACCTGTTCTGCCTGACGCGCACGTCTTGCCATCTCGTAGGTATATACGTCGAAGATTAACTTGAGGACGGCGTTCCTCTCCACGAGTTCCCCTTGCTGCTGTCTTTTCGAGACCTGGTGCAACGAACCATTGACACCAGTAGTCTGAAGGTGAACGTTAAAGACGCGGATAGTAGTACCATCGACGTTAATGTCGGCCCACATAGCACTATTGTTAGTCTTTCCAAAGTCAATCTTCTCCGTCTGAAGGATGGGATAACGGCTGTAGATGACCATATCCCCACGTCCCTGGGCCATGTAGGCGAAATAGTCCTTGTATCTGTCGGAATTGAGCATTTCGCCACTTTGGTCGTAGTACTCCTGGATACATAGCACATCGATGCTCTGTTCCCTCATCTCCTGCAAGATGTCCTGAGCCTTGAAGCCCGACACCTCACGGCCAAAGCAGGCCACATTATAGGATGCGATCCTAAGTCCCGACTGCGAGGCGTTGCCCTTGAAGCTCCATCCTGGGTTATAGAGGGTGCCCGCATATCTGATGCAGCAAAGTAGAGTCAGGCCTGGAATGAGAAGCCAATGCCAGCGACGTTGAACGAGCCACACGAGGAACATAACCACGTTGCCTAAGATGAGCAGTGGCAGCACATACACAAGCATTGCCAGTGCCGTGCTCGATGACGGGTCGGCATTGCCTCCAAAGAGTGCAAACAAAGTGAAAACTGCCAGCAGCACAGTGACCACCAGCAGCATAAACGATATGTATTTGTAAATTGCAAGCTTTCCCATTATATGATAGATTTCATCGTCCAACGTACTTCTCGACAATCATCAAGAGGTCTTCCGGCCTGAAAGGCTTGGCCAGGAAGTCATCACATCCCGCAGCCTTCGCCTCACGGATATTCTCCTGGAAGGCATAGGCACTGACAGCGACGACAGGCGTTTCATGGCTCACCTCCTTAATAATGCGAGTAGCATCAAGACCGTTCATGTCGGGCATACGTATATCCATAAGAATAAGGTCGGGTTTCTCCTCCTCGTTGAGAGTGACAGCCTCAATACCATTATGTGCACGAATGACCACGTAGTGGTGACGTTTCTTCAGTACCGTCTGGACAAGCTGGAAATTGCTTTCCTCGTCTTCAGCCACGAGGATGATTCTCTTCTCGTACTGTTCGCTCTTACTGCTCACGCGCAGCGAGTTTTGGGTGCTGGCAAAGTCACGCCTGCTCACCGACATGCCTCCAATAGTACCATGGAATGGCAGGGTGAATGTAAACGTCGAGCCTTTGTCAAGTTCAGACTTCACCTCGATGTGACCCTCCATCTTTTCCACTATGATGCGGCAAAGCGCCAATCCCAGTCCGTACCCCTTGTTCTGCTCTGCGTCTTTCGAGGCATAGGTCTCGAAGATGTGGTCGATGAATTTGGGGTCAATACCCGAACCTGTATCGGAAACGAAGAACTCTATCTCGGTATTCTCGTTCTTCAGGTTGTAGCCGAAGTTAATCGTTCCCTTGGCCGTATGCTTCAGGGCATTTGAAATGAGGTTCGACAACACCTGCGTGATACGGTTCTCGTCGGTGACCATCGAAATGACACTCTCAGGCTTGAAGGTTGTCAGCGCCACAGTATCAGGACAGCGGAACTTGAAGAGCTGCTTGATACTGGACATCAGCTGGTTCAAGTCGGTGGGATATTTCTTAATGACGATTTCTCCCGACTCAGCCCTTGAGAGGTCAAGAATCTCGTTCAGCAAATCCAAGAGTCGTCGGCTGTTGCTCTCGATGATTTCCATATAGTTCATCCTTTCCTCAGCCGAGTCGGTAAGGGCGATGATGTTAGCGAAACCTTCGATAGCATTAAGGGGTGTGCGAATCTCATGCGACATATTGGCAAGGAACAACGATTTCATCCTGCTGGCATTCTCTGCCTTCAGGGCTTTTTCTTCGTATTCCTTAAGTTTCTTGTTCGCCTGCTCCAGTTGTTCGTTTGCCATGTTGAGCCTATGGTTCACCTCGGCATACTTCAAAAGCAACAGTTCCTTTTCATCTTGATTCATCATCAATAGTCGCAAAAAACAATTATAGCTTGTTTTGAGATTGCAAAAGTAGGGAAAAAATAATTACCCACGAAATATTTTAAGAATTATTTAAACTCTTATCAGAATTTAGTAACATAAAACAAGTCCAAAGCCTGTTTTTTCGTCAGTTAGTCAACTTTGGCTTCAGTTCGTCTGGCGACTCATTAGTGAACATATTCACGGGTGGTGCCTGTTTCTCGAAGAAGTTGCGTATGTCCTGCTCGGTGAGGGTCAGCGAAGGCTGGAAGTCGTCACTCTGCATATAGCTGAGTATGGCCTTGCGCATCTGTCGGGCCACGTGGCGACGACTCAGATTGTTGCTGATGTCCATGGTAGTCATGAGCAGACGCCCCTTCCCTACCCTAGCCTCAATGAGCATGCCCAGCTTACGGCTCACGTGCCAGGTATCTATGGGCTGAATGGGTGGCTGGTAGTCGGCAGGAAGATACATGAGGTTCATCACCTGAGCATGGTTAAGCAGTTCCCACCAGTTGAGGTTAGACCAGTTGTCGGTAGGGAAGCCGTGACGGAAGAGCGGATGACTGTCGTCGATATAGGCACCCGTTGTATGGGGCGGCCGCATCTTGAACCACGAAGTGTTCCAGAACACGGGCAGGTAGGTCTGCTTCACATCGCTGCCCAAGGTGACGCGACCAGCTGCGGTGAGTAACACCGTGCCACCATTATGAAGCGTTTCCAGAGCCTTTGCATCCAACGAGTCAGAGACGTAGGGCTGTGCAGGTAGCGCAGCATACGAGACAGAATCCTTTTCTTCCGACTCTTCGGGATAGACCCAGAAGTCCCACTCGTTTTTCAGTTTTCCCGACAGTTGCACTACAAGTGTCAGTTTCTGAGGAGCCTTGATGCTGTCGAGAGCAAAACGCACCGTCCCCACCTGCGTGTTCTTGCTGATGGGAATTGCGCCATGGGAAAGTATGCCCCCCGTCATTACCAGTCCTGAATCATTCATTAAATAATAAGATGTACGAACACCAGTCACTGTACAATTATAGGCATTGTACACCTCCACGGGCACTACCAAAGAATCTTTCGGGGTATAAACAAACTTTGGGAATCGAGCCAAGGGCACTATTACGTTGCAGAACTTCCGCCATTGCTTAGCGTCAGTATAGCCTTTCTCACGCCAGAACACATTGAGCGGCCCCACGAGAGCAGTTCCCTGGCCGCTATAGTCATTCAACGATAGTAGCTGGAAGCCTGTGTATTCTGGTGTTCGTAGGTTGCGTTCTATCTCGTATTTGTAACACAGGGTCTGGAGCCGACCGCTGGCATCGAGGAATTTCTCTGCCTGCGAGGCCATGCCATTGTCGCGCAACAAGTCACGGAATATCTCAAAGTTGCGGGCTTTATATACACCAGTGTACTGGTTTATCTCCTTAAAGTCGGGGAAAGCGCACCATTGTCCCTGCTCATGTGCAATGATGGGAGACTGATTTGAGGGTTGAGAGATTTGAGGTTTGAAGTTCTTGGGATGAAGTATTTGGTTATAGTAGTCATCGTCAGACGATGGAGCATGGCGGTCCCAATCCAAGCCACGTGCACCACCCTTGACATGATACTCCGAACCGCCATCCCAGGCCCAGCCGCCACCAACGGATGCCCCGCAGTAGACTTTCGTGGAGTCGTACTGATGCATCTGGCGCACCCAGCCATCACAATAGGGCACCCAGTCGCCGGCCGGTTCATTGCCAGCGGCCATCATCACGAAGGAGGGATGATTGCCGTAGGTATCAATGATACGTTTACTTTCGTCCAGTAAATATTGGTCTATGGTCATGCCCCGACGGAGCTTCACCCCATGGTTAGGCCACGAGGGACCCTCGGGCTGCAAGTAGATACCCACACGGTCGGCAGCAGTAAAAGCCGCTTCTGGCGGACAGTAGCTATGGAAGCGCATCATATTGATGCCATACTCCTTGCACTTCTTGAACACACGTGTCCACTCCTCCTCGTCGGTGGGTGGATAGCCCGTCTCGGGAAAGCAGCAGTTCTCTACCGTTCCTCGGATGAAGAGCGGGTGGCCGTTTATCATCATCTGCCGACCATCGATGGAAATGTCACGGAAGCCGAAGGTGGTCTCATAGCAGTCTTCACCCGCATAGACACGCAACCGGTAGACGACGGGCAAGAACTCGTCCCACGCCAGCATCTTATTTGTCATCTTTATATCAAACTCCATGCGCTGTCCTTTCAATTCCTGAAAGAAGCTCCACACATTGATGAGTGGCGCGCTCTCCATAGGAGAGTCCATCAACACCTCGTAGACAATACCGTATTCACGCGTCTGCATCACATGAACGTCGCCCAGATACTGATTAGCATGGTTCTCCAAGTCCACCACCACATGAGCCTTTTTGTGCAGCAGGTCGGGATAGACCCTCACGTTGCGTATGTTCACATGCTTGGGCCTCGCCTGTAACTCTATGCGCCCGACAATGCCGTTCCAGTTGCCCTGTGTCTGATCAGTCACGGAATGCGAATCCTGACCCACGCATACGTTCTCTATGCCGTTGTACACCCGGATGAGTATTTCGTTTGGCTGTCCCCATCGCAGCAGTTTCGTCACGTCATACACATGAGGTGTGGAGAGGCTCATTTGGTGGCCTACTTCGCTGCCATTAACGTAGACGGTGGTCTCAATATGGGGCCTTTCCAAGAAGAGCATCACCCGCTCGTCTTTCCAGTCACGCGGCACGTAGATGGTACGCCCATACCAGGCTGCACCTACATAGTGGCGTTCCGGTGTGAGGAAGAACGGGAACTTCATATTGTCCTCCTGGCGGTAGCGCTCCATGTAGGGGTTAAAGTAATACGACGAATCATAGAGCGACCCCGTCCACTGCGTCTTCACGCTTACCGGCACTCCCTTACCGCTGGTAAGCATGGAGCCAGGCAACATCACGTACTCCTTGGAGGAATCTACGAGAGCCTTGACAGTATCGGCAGGAGCATCACCCATATAGAAGTTCCACGCCCCGGCAAGGTCGATGATGGCTTGCGCCCGACCTGACAAGGACAGAAAAGCGAGAAGGAAAACGGACAGTATTCTCATAAACATTTGAGTTTTAAGTTCTTTAAAATCTTATGAATTCAACGTTTGCAATTGACGGTGCAAAGGTACGTATATTTTACGACATAGGCGTAAGGTTAGATAAAAATAACGCCAAAAAACGCTAAAAGTCTGCACAATAGTTTTAAATTGCGCAAATTTATTTCCGTGGTTCACATTATCGCCGTATTTTTGCAGCATGAAAAACATTCTTTACGCACTTTTCGTTATTTCTGCTTTCGCTTCATGCGCAGAATCTTACACCATCCAAGGCTCCTCGTCGCTTGCATTGCTCGACGGCAACAAGCTTTATCTGAAAGCCATGGAGGGACGCGATATGAAGACCCTCGACTCCTGCGACGTGGTGCATGGTAAGTTCCGCTTCACAGGACTGCTGGACACGACGCAGATGGCCGCCCTCTTCATGGGAGAGAAAAGCGTGATGCCCATCGTGGTGGAGCGTGGCGACATCAAAGTGCGTATTGAGGACGCCCAGCAGAAAGTCAGCGGTTCACCGCTGAACGAAGTGCTCTACACCTTCCTCGACCAGCACAACCAACTGCAAAACGATTTGATTGAACTGGGACACCGTGAGAGCCGCATGTTGCTTGATGGAATTGATGAAGACGTCATCAACCAGGAGATAACAAAAGAATGGGCTACGATAACCCAGCGTGAGGACAGTCTGGTGACGAACTTCGTGGTCGATAACTTCGACAACGTACTCGGTCCCTTCATCTTCATTCAGATGAGTTCATCTGTTCCTCAGGTGGAGCACATCTGGAGCAAGGCACCCGACGAGTTCAAGCAGCAGCCCAACGTGAGCGACTTCTACCAGCAAGTGACCAGTACCAACAATCCTGCCTTGCAAGACAACCACAACTCCGTCGCCACCTCGCCGCAGGACATCGACGATGCCACCATACAAGATATCCTGAACGGAAAATGAATACAGTCATCGTCGGCGGGACAATTGTGAACGAAGGTACGCAGCGCAAAGGTACCATCGTTATAGAAGACAACACCATTACCAGTGTCCTGGCTCCAGACGAGGACATCCCTTCCACCTCCTTTATCTCCTTAACTTCCCAACTCCAAATCATTGATGCCACCGACTGTTATGTCCTGCCCGGCATTATCGATACCCACGTACATTTCCGAGAACCAGGCCTGACAGAGAAGGCCGACATTGAGAGCGAGAGTCGCGCTGCCGCTGCCGGTGGCGTGACGAGCTACATGGAGATGCCCAACACTGTACCTCAGACCACGACGCTGGAGGCACTTACAGACAAATATGTACGCGCCTCCGGGAGCAGCCACGTGAACTACTCCTTCTTCTTCGGAGCCACCAACGACAATGCCCACCTCTTCCCGAAGCTCGACCCGCGCCGCGTGCCGGGCATCAAACTCTTTATGGGCAGCTCCACGGGCAACATGCTTGTCGATGCCGACGAGAGCCTTGAACAAGTGTTCACCACCGCAGCACGTCTGAACCTCTCTGTCATGGCCCATTGCGAGGACACTTCCATCATCAATGCCAACCTCAAGGCCGTCTGCGAGGGCTATGGCAATGACCCGCCCGTGTCGCTTCACCCGCTGATACGCAGCGAGGAAGCCTGTCTACGCTCCACACAAAAGGCCGTCGAGCTGGCCAGAAAATGCAACACACGGCTGCACGTGGCCCATATCAGTACTGCCGACGAGCTGGAACTTTTCACTCCTCACTCATCACTTAAATCTCAACGCTCAAACCTCAACGCTCAAATCACTGCTGAGGTCACCGTAGGCCATCTACTGTTCTCTTCACAAGACTACTCCCGTCTGGGCACCCGCATCAAAGTGAACCCCGCCATCAAGAGTCCCGTAGACCAGTTCATGCTGCGCCAAGCCCTCATGGACGGTCGCATCACCACCATAGGCACCGACCACGCCCCTCACCTGCTCTCACAAAAGGAGGGTGGTTGTGTGCGTGCTGCCAGCGGTATGCCGATGGTGCAGTTCGCCCTTCCCGCGATGCTCGAACTGGTCGATCAGAATGTGCTCACCCTGGAGCGCATGGTCGAACTGATGTGCCACAACCCAGCTAAGCTCTTCCATGTGAGCCGACGCGGTTTCCTCCGCCCAGGCTATAAGGCCGACATCACCATCGTGCGTCCTCATAGCCCGTGGAAGGTGACCCCCGACATCATCGAAAGCAAGTGTGGATGGAGTCCCATGGAGGGTCACACCTTCCATTGGCGCGTAGAGCGGACACTTTGCAACGGCAACATCGCCTACGATGGAAAGCGTGTAGACCCCAAACACAAAGGTCAGGCACTTGAATTTGAACATTGAATTTCGCAATATATTAAATGAAACAGAAGAGTGATAGCTAGAGCATTTATATATTTAGTTGTAGTGGCCGTGCTGGCCGATGCCTACCTCCATGTGCGTTTCCTTCGCCGTCTGCGGTGGTGGTGGCAGCTGCTGTGGTGGCTGCCTTCGTTGTTACTGATAGGTTGTGCATGTTGGCTGCGTCAAGAGCCTGACTTCGTGCCTAGCGACATGACACCACTCCAAACTTTCCTTCTCTCCTACATGGTCACCGTCATTCCCAAGGCTCTGTTCGCCCTGTGCGATGCCGTAGGGCTGGCTCTTGGCCACTGGTGGAAGAGAGGCCGCATGGCAGGACTGACAGCTGGCGCCATTGCCGCCGTAGCCACGGTGGTTGCCGTCTGTTACAGTTACTTCGTGGGCTTCTACCGTTTTGAGGTCACCCGTGTGGAGTTGGCCTTTAACGACCTGCCAAAGAACTTCGACTGCTACCGCATTGTGCTCTGGAGCGATGCCCACGTAGGCACGCTCACTGGCGAAAGGCAAAGTCTCCTGGCCCGGGCCATTGACAGCATCAACGCACAGAAGGCCGACATGGTGGTCTTCACTGGAGACCTGCAGAACGCACGTCCGCAGGAGATAGAGCCACACAAAGAATTGCTCAGCAGCATCAAGGCCCGCGATGGCGTATTCTCCGTCATGGGTAACCACGACTATCCGGTTTATAGCGGAGCCGACGATTTCCAGAAATATGCCGACCTGGGCACCCGCTGCAGCATCGACGAGGAACTGGGATGGACACAACTGAACAACGGTCATCGCGCCATCAAGCGTGGCAACGAGCACATTATCATCGCTGGCATGGAGAACGACGGTGAGGGCAAGAGCGACCGTGACCCGCAGCTGGGCGACATCCAAATAGCCCTGTGGGGTGTGAGCCGCGACGAGTTCGTCATCATGCTCGAGCACGACCCGCGCTCCTGGCGTCGTAACATCCTGCCGCATAGCCATACGCAACTCACCCTTAGCGGACACACGCACGCCATGCAGCTTTCCCTTTTCGGATGGTCACCCGTAAGCCTCGTCTACAAAGAGGCCTGGGGACTATACCGCATAGGACAGCGCGCACTCTACGTCACCAAGGGCTTGGGCGGAGTCATTCCCTTCCGCCTCGGTGCTTCTGGCGAAATCGTAGTCATTACATTGAAAAACAAACAATGAATAATCCTCATGACACTTGTATGAAATACCTGTACCGCCTTTATTTTCTATTCATAGGATTTCCGCTGGCCATCGTAGCCACCCTGCTCACGTCGCTCACCACCATTATTGGCTGTTCCCTAGGCAACGGCCATTTCTGGGGCTACTACCCCGCCCACGTCTGGGGTCGTGTCATGTTGTGGCTCTCACTCATCCCCGTGAAGGTGGAGGGTCGCAAGAACCTTGAGCCAGGTCAGAGCTACGTCTTCGTGGCCAACCACCAGGGAGCCTACGACATTTTCCTCATCTACGGACACCTCAACCGAAACTTCAAATGGATGATGAAATACCAGATAGGGAGCATACCCTTCGTGGGCTTTGCCTGCAAGAAGGCTCACCACATCTTCGTGGACAAGCGCGGCCCAAAGAAGATTAAGGCTACCTACGATGCCGCCCGCGAAACACTCAAGGACGGTATGAGCGTCACCATGTTCCCCGAGGGTTCCCGTTCCTTTACCGGACACATGGGCATCTTCCGCAAGGGAGCCTTTGCCTTGGCCGATGAGCTGCAGCTGCCTGTTGTGCCAATGACCATCAACGGTTCGTTCAACATCATGCCACGCCAGCGCGACTTCCACTTCCCCTGCTGGCACCGTCTCACCCTCACCATTCACGCTCCCATCTATCCTGTAGGCCAAGGTCCCGACAACGTCCAGGCCACACTCCACCAGGCTTACGACTCCGTCATGTCGGCACTGGAGCCAGAGTTTCAAGGGTACGTGGAGAATCCTGACCAGTAGACGATGATGCAGACAGAGATACATACTTGTGCAGAACTGTCGGACTTCGTGCAGCAGGTGGGGTTCCTTCCACTACTGGACAGCGGCATACGTGGTTTCTCAGCCGAGGAGTTGGTAGACGACGACTGTCGTTACGTGATGCTCCCTGACGGTGGATGGGACTGGCCACTTTGGAAATGGAAAGGCCCTGTAGTGACGGGTGGCAACTGCGTCTACGGTAAGTTCTTCAACAAGAAAGCAGGCTTCGTCAGTTTGGAGTGGTGGCCCGACTTGTGCAACTTTCGCCGTCATGTTCATCCGGCTCCAGAAGAAGGTTCCATCGAGGAAACCATCCTGATTACCCTTCAGGAACATGGAAGCCTCATCACCCGTGAGCTGCGCGCCCTGTGCGGCTTCGACGGGCCGAAGATGAGAAGCCGCTTCGACAGCTACATCATCCGTCTGCAGATGGCGTGCCGCATCGTCACCGAAGATTTCGTCTACCCAGTAGACAAGCACGGCCATGAATACGGCTGGGGATGGTCGCTGCTCACCACCCCCGAACGGCTCTATGGTCGAGATGCATGCCAATGCGAACGCTCACCCCAGGAGTCTTTCTGGCGCATGGTCGGCCATCTGCAGTCATACCTTCCCACTATCAACCCTCAACTCTCAACGCTCAACAAATTACAAATAGCAAGAATCCTGAAATAATTGAATGATATGAATATCAACTCTCAACTCTCAACTCTAAACTCTAAAACCTCATTCCCCCTTGACAAGTTTGCGCCCCTGCGCACCCCGTTCTACTACTACGACATGGATTTGCTGCGGCAGACGCTCGACGCCATTAACCGCGAGGCCAAGAAGCATGAGGGCTTCGTAGTTCACTATGCCGTGAAAGCCAATGCCAATACGAAAGTACTTCGTGCTATCCGCCAGGCCGGTCTGGGTGCCGACTGTGTGAGTGGTGGCGAAATCGAGGCCTGCGTCAAGGCCGGCTTCCCTGGAGAGAAGATCGTCTATGCCGGCGTGGGCAAGAGTGACTGGGAAATCAACCTGGGACTCGACAACGACATCTTCTGTTTCAACGTGGAGAGCATCCCCGAACTGGAGGTCATCAACGAGCTGGCCGCAGCAAAGGGAAAGGTGGCCCGTGTGGCCTTCCGCCTGAACCCTAACGTTGGGGCACACACCCACGCCAACATCACTACAGGCTTGGCCGAGAACAAGTTCGGCATCGCCATGCGCGACATGATTCCTGTTATAGAGCGGGCACAGCAGATGGAGAACGTGCACGTCGTAGGACTACACTTTCACATCGGCTCGCAGATTCTCGACATGGGCGACTTCCAGGCCCTGTGTAACCGCGTGAATGAGTTGCAGGACGAGTTGGAGCGCCACCACCTGAGCGTGGAGCACATCAATGTGGGCGGCGGTCTGGGCATTGACTACCAGCACCCCAACCGTGTGCCACTGCCCGACTTCCGTGCCTACTTCGACACCTACGCCCGGAAACTGAAACTGCGCCCAGGCCAGACCCTGCACTTCGAGCTGGGACGCGCCGTAGTGGCACAGATGGGAACACTCATTACGCGTACATTATATATAAAGGAGGGAGCTGTGAAGAAGTTCGCCATCGTCGATGCTGGCTTTACCGACCTCATCCGTCCCGCTCTCTATCAGGCCTATCATAAGATAGAGAACATCTCGAGCGACGAGCCGCTGGACACCTACGACGTGGTAGGTCCCATCTGTGAGTCGACCGATGTATTTGCTAAGCAGATAGACCTGAACCGCTGTCACCGTGGCGACTTGCTCGCCATACGCTCTGCAGGAGCCTACGGCGAAATCATGGCTTCGCAGTATAACTGCCGACCTCTGCCCCAGGGGTATGTCAGTGATGAAATCTAAAGTCAACTCTCTCTCAACTCTAAACCCTCAACTCTAAACTCTCAACTCTAAACATTAATGCTATGAAATAGTTTTTATCATTATTGCTTTTTCTAGGAAGTTTCATTGTGGCTCATGCTGACGAACTGCTAGTGGGCGGCGTGACCGTCGACTTGACACAGTCGGGTTATGTTACGGGAACGAATATCCAGGGAACCGTTTATTATGATGCCAAAGAGCGGATGCTAAAACTGACCAATGCCACTATCACCACCGACATGATTGGCATCGCTGCCGACGTTTCGAGAGGTAGCAGTTTGGACTTCCGCGTCTATTTATCCAGTAAGAATACCATCAATTCCGGACGTGTCTCGGTGCGTGCCGACAAAAACATTTTGTTTTGCGGAAATGGCGATTTGAAGCTTAACGGCCCAGGCAATTTCATCAACAAATGCAAGATGACAGTCTATGCCTGTAGGGTCACTGTCAATTCCACAGCCAACGATGCTTTCCACTCCATGGACAATGGAAATGCCGACCTTGAACTGGCATACCACGGAGCGTTGAAAGCCACCTGTAAAGAAACCGTCCTCAAAAACTTCAACGACATCAAGTATAGCACTGGCAAGCTCCTCAGTGGCAGCCCTACAGGAACTGAGATGATGATTGGCGAAGACTACGAGCTGAAAATCGGCGGTATAAAGGTGACGCCGTTCAATCGTGATGAAGTCAGCGGTCCAAACATCGAGGGTAAGGTGAGTGTGAGTTTCGTCGACAACTATTCTGGCGTGAAAATAAGCCTTAATAACGCCAAAATAAGCAACAGCAACTACGGTATAGATTACAATAACCAGGAAAAAGACATTACCCTCGCACTGACTGGAGAGAACTCCATCACTGCCACCACACGAGGACTTACTGGCTGGACAGGCAGAGACTGTGGCGCATACAATATAGAAGGCAAGGGTTCCGACAAGCTCATTATCCAATCACACACAGGTATCTCACACCAGGGCAATCTCAAAGTGAAGGACTGTGTCCTTGATATCAAAGCGAGTGCTTTGGGTATTGACCTCTGGAATTACGGAAAGCTCACAGCAGACAATGCAACCTTACACGCAAAGACTACTAAAGAAAACGGAGCCGCCATCGGCAATCTCACTGGAGTGACATATCTCAACGGATGTACAGAGACCAAACCGTTGAGAGCTGGCTACGACCAGAGGAACAACAGTATCTCCGCGGGTTCCAGCGACCCCAATGTGATGCTCAGTGAAGTGACCATCGAGCCGACTTACGGCGTTATCGTTTGTGGTCATATTCTCAAGAAGTCGATGGGAACGGAGACTTTCAGCATCACCGACGAAGACATCAGTGGAAAGGTGATGTACGACCCTAGTCAAAACTGCCTCATACTGTCTGACGGTGCTACTTTGGGGATTGTTGGCGAATTTAAAACCGCCCCTGCCACTATCGAGGTGCTTAAAGTTAACAGAGATGTCTATTCAGATGCCAAACCCTTCATCATCTACAGCGATGGTAACAGCACCAATACAATCAGCGACAACGTTAAAGGCGGTAGCGGAAACGCCATCTTCAGCTATAACGACATTGTCATCACAGGCGACGCGCCACTTGATGTCTATTCCCAGTTCGGCATAAGTTTTTTCGGCAACCACTATCTGCACATCAGTCTTAAAGCCGACTTCTCTGATTACTCCTTCAGCAAAGCGGTAGGCTCGGTCAGCTCTCCAGATGATTATTTCACACTTGGCCTCAATCCAGAAGAAAACGCCACCTATACCTACAGGTTTAAGAGCGAAATCAGTCCGGTATTCGAGCAACTCGCCGTCCTCGACAAACCCGACAAATTCACGGTCATTGCACCCTTCAATGCCACGTATGATGACATGGAGAAGGCAGTTGTGGCCGAGGGTCAGTCAGTAATCAACGAATGGGTGGTCTTTGGATTCCCCTGTGCCGAGGGCTATATGTGCATTGCCGACACCGACCCATTCGTAAAAAACCAACGGATATACCCCTATATGAATCTCAACTTCAGCGTCTGGTGCCAACAGTTCTATGAGACATGGAAGAAGGAGAAACACGACATCATCCACATATACAAAACAAAGGAAGAGGCCGTCAATAGCACCTACACGCACGAACTGAACTGGGACGGAAAGGTTCGCCTCACACGAGTGCTCGCCCTGCATGGCAATCTAAACGGAGATAACGATGTCAGCATAGACACTCAGTACAAGATTTACACATGGAAGTTCGAGCTGGTGGACTACAATAGCACTGCCCTTTCCTATGGCTCCGGTGCCGACCAATACGCATGGCTCGATGGAGACGTGCTGAAAGCCTGCTCTATTACAACAGATGGCAAGCGTGATCCTGACCACCAGAGCCGTAGAAGTATCGGACAAGAACCGTTGCTGAAAGTGCAAGTGTTCGACGTGTACGGAGAATTGGTGACGGGAGGCTACATAAAGTTCAGAATTGGCGATGTTCGCGATGATTATGAAGTCAAAGTTAGCCTGTCGGAGGCCGAGAAAGTCTCATCAGGAACAGGAACAGAATATCGTTTCAAGTTCTACGAGCTAGAGGAAAAGGCACTTGATGCAATGCGGGACGAACATATATCGAAGGCTGAGTTTGAAACCAATTATTGCTTCGCACAGGATCCGTCCTCACCATTTGATTATTTCGAAACACCACTCAGAGAGTATAATTCATTTGGTAACAATGTGGTGATTAAACCCATACAATGCTATGCCATATATGGAGGAATGTGGATTAAGTCTGGCTTACATTCTATATTGGCAAACATTAATGACACTGAACGCTTGGGCACATTCCAGATGACCATATCAGGCGATGACAATTACTTCGGATGGACACTCACCGATAGTCAGCGCGAAAAGATGGGGTACGAAAAGGTGGCCGTGCGCCTCTACGATCCTTATCTTACATTCCATGATGTCTATCTTGTGTTCTCGGTTAATGACAGCCCCAAGGGCGATATCAACTTGGACGGCGTGGTTGACGTGGCCGACGTGGCAACCGTCATCGATGCCATGGCCAGTGGAATATACGATAGCAACTACGACGTGAACGGAGACGGTGTGGTTGACGTGGCCGACATTGCCACCATTATCGACCTCATGGCAGGGCAGTAATTCCCTTTGCCACCGTGTAGGCTGTTGTCCAAGCCGCCTGGAAGTTGAAGCCCCCGGTGATGCCGTCGATGTCAAGTACCTCGCCGGCGAAAAAGAGGTGGGGGACGGAACGGCTCTCTAGGGTAATGGGATTGACGCTGGAGAGTGAGACACCGCCACAGGTGACAAACTCATCCTTGAACGGCGCACGACCCTCAATCCGGCAGGAGTAGTTCGTCAGCGAATTGACAAGCCTGTTCATGTCCTTCTTGGCCAGCTCGCCCCAGCGCAGACCCATCCCTCCACCTTTAGAAGGCTGGGAGACCAGAAGTGTCCACAACCGCTGCGGCAGCCCAAAAGGATTAAAAGTAGTCAGCATTTTCTGGGGCTGACGTGCAGACGTCTCAACAAGCAGCGTCCGCACGTCGGCCTCACTTTTTGACAGCCAGTTGATGGCCAGCGGTGAGCGGTAGCCACAGTCTGCCAAATGGCGGGCAGCATAGCTCGAGAGCTTCAAGATGGCCGGTCCGCTCAGTCCCCAATGCGTGATGAGCAGAGGCCCCTCGGCACGTAGTTTAGTCCCAGGAAGAAAGACGGTACTATCCTCTACTACCAGTCCCTGCAATGCCCGCAGTTCATCATCGGCAACGGTGAAGGAAAAGAGCGACGGTACTGGTTCCACAATCTCATGACCCGCAGCCACCTGCCATCGCATTGTAGGGGCAGGCCCCGTGCCAGCCCGTTCTGCGTGTGTCTGTCCACCCGTATGAGGAAGCCCGCCCGTAGTCACCACCACGTATTCATACTCTGCCAGTTCGTCAAGTGATGCTATCCGCCGTCCTGTTACAATCTTCACCCCATATCGCCGGGCCAGCGAAAGGAAACAGTCGATGATGGCATGAGAGTCCTGTGCTCGGGGGAATACACACTCATCGTCCTTCACCACCAACGGCACGCCGTGACGCTCAAACCACTCAAAGGCATCACGATAGTCAAACACATGGAACAGCCGCTTCAGCAACCGATGACCACGAGGGTACACTTGCGAAAGGTCACTCACCCCACGAAAAGAGTTGGTGCAGTTGCACCTTCCGCCTCCGCTCACCTCCACCTTACGAAGCACACGCTGCCCACTTTCGAAGATGGTAACCTCCATCTCCGGCATCATCTCTTTTAGGTTCACGGCCAAGAAGAATCCTGCCGCACCACCGCCCACTACTGCCGTACTCTTAACTCTCAACTCTAAACTCTCAACTCTCATCTCACCAGATTGTCAGGCGAGTCTTCATAGTGATCCTTCTTGTAGAAGATGCGCGTAATGCCTCGTCCTTGTATCTTGATGCGCTTCCACAGGCTCTTCCACAGCGGTTCGCTGCTTAGTGTTCCGTAGCCTGTGACGGCGCGGCAACGGCGGTCGCGCACGAAGCGTATCTTCCCGTATTTCTTCAGCGCCAGGGCCATGGAGCCGTCCTCACCTCGGATGATGTCCACGCGGTAAGGTTCCTTGCGGCCATAGTCGGCATTGTAGGCAAACACCAGGCCGCGTACCGACAGCTCCGGTCGCTTGAAGTGCTGCACCCAGAGGAAGGCATCGCGCACCATCTCGAAAATCCTGAGCCCCAGGCGCGAGTGACCCTCGTCGGGGAAGTAGCTCCACGTGGCTGAGGCGCACGATGTGCCGGGTCTCATGAGCTGCTCTAGCATTAGCTCGTAGTACTGCGGAGGGTAGATGGTGTCGCTGTCCACGTCGAAATAGTACTTTCCCCGTGAGTGCTCCAGGCCGCAACGGCGGGCATAGCCGCAGGAGTGTTGGTACTCGGTGTAGAAGGGTATGCCTGACTGACGGAAAATCTCAGCCGTACGGTCTTTGGAGTCGTTGTCCACTCCGATGATTTCCACAGGATACTTGCAGCGTATTTCGCTCAAAGCCCAGAGGCAGGCTTGCAAGTGGGTTTCCTCGTTATAGGCTATGACCACTATCGATGCCAGTGGCTCCTCGCTCTGTAGGCGGGCCAGGCCATCGCGTGTCTGCTCGATAATGCTCTGTGGCACCTCCGAGAAAGGCTTGCCATAGATGGAAAGATATTTGTCGTACCAAGCCATTTGACTATTTGACTATTTACTATTGGACAATTTGGTAGATTGTTTGTTATTTTTGTGCAAAAATACACAAATAAGCCGAAAGGGTAAAAAAAATTTGGAAAAATTATTGTATTTTTGCGCCCTACAGCCTAAAATAGTCAAATAGTAAATAGTCAAATAGTTAAATACTATGGCCAGAAAGATACTTGAAAAAGACGGAAAGGATTTCCTTATTCCATTCATTCTGATTACGACGTGCTTTGCTTTATGGGGGTTCTCCAACGACATTACGACCCCCTTGGTAAAGTCATTCTCTAAGATTTTCCGCATGAGCGTCACCGAGGGTTCGCTCATCAACGTTGCTACCTACCTGGGATACTTCGTCATGGCCTTCCCCGCTGCCATGTTCATCCAGCGATACACGTTCAAGGCGGGCGTGCTGCTAGGTCTGACGCTTTTTGCCGTCGGCGTATTCATGTTCCTGCCAGCACGAGCCATGGGCTATTACTATCCCTTCCTGCTGGCTTATTTTATACTCACTTGCGGACTGTCGTTCCTTGAGACATCGTGCAACCCTTACATCTACTGCATGGGACCAGAGGATTCGGCCACCATACGTCTGAACCTTGCGCAGGCTTTCAACCCCCTGGGAGCCATGTTCGGCATGTTCATCGCCATGGAGTTCATTCAAGGACGTATGAGCCCTATATCCACCGAACAGCGGGCCGAACTCAGCGAATTGGAGTTTAATGCGCTCAAAGACCACGACCTGGGAGTGCTAATAGGCCCCTACCTCGGCCTTGGCGTATTCTGTCTCGTATTACTGGCACTCATCCGATTTCAAAAGATGCCCAAGGTGGGCGCCGAGCGCTCGCCGAAGCCTATACGCACAGCCATGAAGGAGCTGTTCAACATCAGCAACTACCGGGAGGGAGTCATCGCTCAGTTCTTCTACGAGGGTGCCCAAATCTGCTGCTGGACCTATATTATTCAATATGGTACACGAATCTTCATGGCCGAGGGCATGGAAGAGAAACCCGCCGAAATGCTCGCCATGAGATACAACATCTATGCCATGGTGCTCTTCGCCATAAGCCGTTTCATCTGTACCTGGCTCCTCAAATACATCCCTGCAGGGCGCTTGCTCTCCATACTCGCCATACTCGCACTCTCCTTCGTCACAGGTGTCATACTCTTCCCCGACCGTAACGGCATGTACTGTCTCGTCGCAGTCTCAGGCTGCATGTCACTCATGTTCCCCACCATCTATGGCGTAGCCCTGCGTGGTGTCGGCGAGAACGTTAAATATGCTGGGGCAGGACTCGTCATGGCCATACTCGGAGCATCAATCATACCACCCCTCCAGGCGCTCATCATTGACTCAGGGGTGAACATCATGGGACTATCCGCCGCAAACATATCCTTCATCATCCCATTCCTCTGCTTCATCGTAGTCGCTTACTATGGCCATCGAGCATACGTGCGACACTACATCGTGACTCCAGGAAAAGACCAGTATAAATGAGGATTGAAAATTGAAAATTGAAGATTGAATATTAAGAAGAAAACTACTACTAACCATTTAATAACTATGAAACGTACATTAACTACTATCTGTGTCCTGGCATTGGCCGTATCTCTAAATTCTCTGCTCGGCCAAAGGACGCTTGCGCAGCAAGAACCCTCAACTCTCAACTCTCAACTCTCAACTCTCAACTCTCAACTCTCAACTCTCAACCCCTACTCAAAGTACACCCAGGGCCTGCCCTTCAACATGCCCGAGCTTTCAGCTCCTAAGATTGCCAACAACAGCGTTACGCTCAGTCAGTTCGGAGCCGACAATACCGGTCAGAAACTATGCACCGAGGCCTTTGTCAAAGCCATCGATGCCCTCACTCAGAATGGCGGTGGCCACCTCATCGTCCCCCGTGGCGTATGGCTCACAGGCCCCATCGTACTCAAGTCAGGCATCGACCTCCACCTGGAGAAAGGCGCCGTCATACAGTTTGCTGCCGACGAGAACCTCTATCCCCTCGTCAACACATCCTTCGAGGGACTTGACACCCGTCGCTGCCAGTCACCCATCAGCGCCAACAATGCCGAGAACATATCCATCACCGGCGAAGGTGTCATCGACGGCAACGGACAGTACTGGCGGCCAGTAAAGAAGTCGAAGGTCACCGACAGCCACTGGAAACGCCTCCTCGCACAGCCAGGCAGCGTCGAGATAAGGAAAGGTTACTGGGTGCCCTCCGAAGGCTTTGCCAAGGGTGAGCAAGGAGCCAACATGAACGTTCCCACCGCCCAGACCGATGAAGAATGGAAGGCCGTCAAACGGTTCCTGCGTCCCGTCATGGTCAGCCTCGTGGGTTGTAAGAACGTCCTCCTCCAAGGAGTCATCTTCCAGAACTCACCCGCATGGAACCTCCACCCGCTGATGTGCGAGAACATCATCGTCGAGAACCTCCTCGTTCGCAATCCCGCATACGCCCAGAACGGCGACGCCATCGACCTCGAATCCTGCAAGAACGCCCTCATCATCAACTCCCGCTTCGATGCTGGTGACGATGGCATCTGCCTCAAGAGCGGTAAGGACAAGGATGGACGCCGTCGCGGACGCCCCTGTGAGAACGTCGTCGTAGACGGCTGCACCGTATTCGCCGGACATGGCGGCTTCGTCGTCGGCTCCGAGATGAGCGGCGGCGTCAGGAACATCAGCGTCAAGGACTGTCAGTTCGTCGGTACCGACGTCGGACTGCGCTTCAAGAGCACTCGAGGACGCGGCGGCATCGTGGAGAACATCTACATCGACGGAATCTCCATGACCGACATCGCCACCTACGCCCTCACTTTCAATATGTATTACGGAGGTAAGTCAGTCGCCGAAGTCCTGGCAGAAGGAGGGAACTCAGATGTCTCCTCCGCACCTGTGGTTCCCGTCACTGAAGAGACGCCCATCTTCCGCAACATCGACATCCGTAACGTCATCTGCCATCACGCCGGCTACGCCATGGAGTTCAACGGACTACCCGAAATGCCCATCGACGGCATACACCTCAAGGACATCTATATCCTGTCGAAGAACGACGCAACCTTCAACTTCAGCAAGAACATCACCAAGGAGAACGTCAACATCGTGCTTGAGGAATAAATTAACCCTCAACCCTCGTTATATGAAGAACCAGATAGCCTATTCCGCTGATTACAGTCAGGTGCTGAAGGCCATGGCCTGTACCATGGGAGAGTATAATTTTGATACCATGCGGACACTCTTCGGCCGCCTGTTTCTGCGGATAACGCCTTTGGAGAGCAAAGCCTCCGACTGGATAAAAGAAGGAGTGCTGGTGGGTGATGTGCCCCGTCGCTACGATTCTACGCGCCGGATACACATCAACCCAGCCCAATGGGCTGAGGTGATGGCTACTGTAAAATACGAAGAATTGCCAAAGCTATTGGCGGGCGGTCCCGTGAAGAGTGTTAATACGCACGAGGCTATTGGCCACCTGTCCACTGCCTTCTACCATTTCCTTCATGGAGAGCCTTTCGTCGAGACCCTGATGCTCACCGACTGGTCTGCGTTGATTACTACCCCGCAGACAATAGTCATCGAACTGTTCGACCACCTGACACGCCAGCCCGACCTTGTAACGTTCACCCAGCAAATAGACCCCCTAGTCCTCTCGCTGCTCTACAATACGAAACACGTGTCGGCATGGAGGAAGATGGAGCCTGCTATAGACAAAGAGGTGCTCAGCGCCGTATTCTGGGACAACAAGCTGATTAGTGAGAAGATGCGCAACGACATGCGCGATGCCTACCTTTACAATGTGGAACTGCTCAAGACAGGGAATCTGGAAGAGGTGTACCAGCAGATGATGCCTGGCACGGAATACTACCAGAGGCTCCTAGCCCTCAAGCACCTGCATGAGGGCGATGCCGTCACCGCATTCCAACTCTTCACGCAGCAACTGAAAGACAAGGGCGGCGAAGTATTCGAAGAGCCGCTCACAAACTTTGCCTACGCCGTAGCACTGGGGCTGACAGCCACAGGAAAGTCGAAAACACAAGCGCAGCAGGCCCGCCGCACAGGCGAGAAGCTGATGAAAAGCCGCAAGGCCGTTACCGATAGCACGTGTTATGCCCTATTCCTCGTACTCCAACATTATCTCAATGGCAAAGCAGCCTCTTTCTTCAATCAGAATCCACCCGACCGCTATTGCCGCGACAAGATGTGCTGGCGGCTGTCTGTAATCTTCATGCGTCACTATCAGGTGCTCGACAAGGAGCCGCAATACTTCAAAAGCATTACAGATGATGCCATCACCAGCCTCGCCACCTCCATTCTTCCCTATATAAAACGCCTGGAGCCATGGGAACTAGTTCTTGACAAGCTGCTCAAAATCCACAAGGCACCTACGGCAAAGACAAAAGCCGATGACATGCCGTCGCTGGAGGTGGAGCGTGTGGCATATCTGGTGAACTTGCGAGGCTACAACGTGCAGCCAAAGTTACAGAAGTCGAAGGACGGTGGGCTCACGTGGTCGAAGGGCCGCAATATCGCTCTGAAGTCGTTTGAGAACAGTCGCATGGGCTACATGACCGCCCAGGACCGGCAGGTGGCCCGCATGGTGGAGAGCTACAGCTATGGTTGGTACGGACAGGTGACCTACAGCCTGTCGGGCATTAGTGTTGTCGCCGCACTGGCCGGTTGCCAAAGTGTATTTGACGAACAGACCGAGCAGCGCATCGACATCGTGGAGAATCCGCTTCAGCTCACCGTTCAGCCTTGTCCGAACGGTTTCTCTGTTCGCACGAATGTTGACCTGAAAAATCTTGACTCAGCGGGTGTATGCCTCACGAAGGAGGGCGACCGCCAGCTCACCGTGGTTCGTGTAAACGGGAAGCAACGGGAGACGCTGGAACTGCTACACGAGGCCGGCGTGTTTCCCCAGGAAAGCAAACAACAGCTCACACAGCTGCTGCAGAACATGAGCAGCTCGTTCACTGTGATGAGTCCGCTGCTGAAGAACGCCACAGACCTGAAGCACGTCGATGCCTCACCACTTATCGCTGTGCAGATAGCCCCGTCGGCATCGTCAAACCGTTACCAGACAAGTGACTCTCAACATCCCATTCCGCTCTACAACATCGCCCTGGCCGTGAAGCCCTTCGGAACACGCCCTCCTTATCAGCAACCAGGTCAGGGCATGGAGATTGTGAGCACCAAGATTGACGGGGAGCGCGTGCAGACGGAACGCGACCTGAAGGCCGAGGTAGCCAACCTGCAGACCCTGCGCAAACAGATGAATGTCTTTGCCCACGAGGAGACCGACGAGAATCGCTGGCAGTTAGACACCGCTCAGTGTCTGGCACTCCTTGAGATGGTTCGCAACATGCCTGAAGTGGCATTCGTGGAATGGCCACAGGGAGCCAAGATGCGCGTCGTACGACCTGCCATCACGCCCGCCATGTTGCGACTGAAAATCAGCTCTACCGGACAGTGGTTCGAACTGGAGGGTGACGTGCAGATAGGCGACAAGGAGAAACTGAAAGTGGCCGAACTGCTGCAACGGCTGCGCGAGGCTGAGGGCAATTTCATCCGGCTTGAGGGCGACGAGTACATCGCCTTGAGCGAACAGCTGCGCCGACAGCTACAGGCTATCGACAAGATGACCACAGGGCGTGGCAAGGAACTGAAGATTGCCACGATGAACGGTCTCCAACTGCAAGGACTTGAGGAAATGGGAGCGAAGGTGAAAGCCGATGAGCCATTCCGACAATTGATGCAACGTATTGAGGAGGCAGAAAAGCTGCAACCAACCATCCCCACGAATATACATGCCGAACTGCGACCCTATCAGGAGCAAGGCTTCGTATGGATGAGCCGCCTGGCCCACTGGGGAGCCGGAGCCTGTCTCGCCGACGACATGGGTCTGGGCAAGACACTCCAGGCCATCACCCTCATGCAGAGCCGTGCCGCACAGGGGCCACAGCTCGTGCTCATGCCCACCAGCGTGCTGCTGAACTGGCAACAGGAGCTGCAACGCTTCGCCCCCGCCCTCACCGTTAAGATGTTTACAATCAGACCGTAACCGAGGCTGCCGAGGGCGACGTGGTGCTCTCCACTTACGGATTGCTGGTCACCGAGAAGGAACTGCTTGCCAGCCGCAACTGGACGACCATCGTCCTCGACGAGGCCCACACCATCAAGAACCGCGATACACAGACCTCGCAGGGAGCCATGCAGCTAAAAGGTGATTTCCGTATGTTGCTCACGGGCACACCGCTGCAAAACCACCTGAGCGAAATCTGGAACCTCTTCCAGTTTGCCAATCCTGGCCTCCTAGGAAGCTACCAGCAGTTCACCGACCGCTTCATCATTCCCGTCGAGCGCGACCACGACCAAGAGCGCCAGCGGCTGTTGCGACGTCTGCTGTCGCCTTTCCTCCTGCGCCGCAACAAGGACGAGGTGCTCAGCGAACTGCCTGAGAAAACCGAGATAACCCTGCGTGTTGAGCTGTCGCCCGAAGAACAGGCACTCTACGACAACCTGCGCCAGCAGGCTATTGCCAACATCGAGGATGGCGGACAGAAGGGAGCCCTGCAAGCCCTGGCCGAGATTACCCGCCTGCGCCAGGCTGCCTGTCATCCGCGCCTCATCAACCCCAAGCTCGATATTCCATCGAGCAAGACACAGGCTTTCCTCGACCTCGTGGCCCAACTGCGTAGCAGCGGCCATCGCGCCCTGGTGTTCAGCCAGTTCACCAGTCATCTGGCACTTATTCGCGAGGCATTGGACAGCCTCACACCCGCTCAGTCAATAAAGGAAACCATTTCCCTCCCTAAACATGGAGGGGTCGGGGGAGGGTCTTCATATCTTTACCTCGACGGTAGCACCCCGACGCAAGAGCGTAATCGCCTGGTGCGCGAGTTCCAGACGGGCGACACTCCGCTGTTCCTCATCTCGCTGAAGGCCGGAGGACTAGGTCTCAACCTGACGGCTGCCGACTTCGTTATTCACCTTGACCCGTGGTGGAACCCCGCCATCGAGGACCAGGCCAGCGACCGCGCCCACCGCATAGGACAAGAACGCCCCGTCACCGTCTACCGTCTCATCGCCGCAGGCACCATCGAGGAGAAAATCATCCGCCTGCACTCCTGCAAGCGCAGTATGGCCGACGCCTTGCTGCAAGACGCCGACCTTTACACACAAATCACCGCCGACGAAATCGTTCGTCTATTGCGAGAGAGTGTAGATAACATCTCGTAAATAGTTGAACCAGCCGAGGAGGCTCAGCTAACCCGCGAACTTCCCCAACCTATCCTCGAAACAACTCTAAAACCACGCGCAGCCATTCCCCTCCCTTGTAGGATTCGTCTAACAGATTTGTCAGACGGTGTTTCATGCAGGCGAAGGACTCTGATTTACCCGGTGGTGCATCGCCGTAGGATGGCGGCAAACATCCATAGTTTCAATTGCTTCATATCATCTCATTCTCATTGCTTCGAGGTACGGGGGGGCAACCCCCGCCTGTAGTCTTAACGCCCTTTCAGGGCTTTGTGGCTGGACTTTTTGCACTTCCGGAACATGAGTTATAATAATGGAACACAAAGATACGAAGGCACAAAGATGCCATCGCATCATCGTAATGACCTAATGCAATTTTTGTGGAGAAAAGTTTTTAAAAACACTATACATTCCTACATTTTTGTTGTAACAACCTAAATGTAAATGATTTAGACAATGTATAGTGCATACAAAATTGATTGGCTCTATACACAAATTGAGAAAAGGCGTAGGAAATTGGCCACAATAGTGCATCTAAGTATCGGATAATCAGTTTGTTTCCCTTTGTTTCCTCCGTGGAAACAAAAAGTTTCCACGGGAGAAACAAAAAGTTTCTACGGAGGAAACTAAGACAGAGGTCGGTTATTGTTACTACTTTCCTCCGTTAAGTTTGTGGATAAAGCCCGTCTACTGTCTATGTATAGAGGCGCCATAAAATGTATGGTCCATACATGGTATAACATTCTGTATATATGTGAGTTATAAGAAAAATGTAGGAATGTATAGAGAAATCAAAAAAAGTTGGTGAGAAAAATTGTTTTTTGGGGGTGGATAGAGTTTTTGCCGGGGAGTGTGAGGGCTACCGTGGTGAGTATTTACCCCTATTTCGCTTAAAACTGGCGTTTTTCATGGTTGAGAAATGCTCCGAAAAGGGTGTTCGAGGTGTCCGTTGCGGCCTTTGGGGAGCCAACCAGCCAGTCTAATGGTAGTAAGTGTGCGGATTAGTAGTAGTAAGTGTGCGGGTTAGCAGTAGTAAGTGTGCGGGTTAGTAGTAGAAACCCGCTGGGTTTGTTCAGCCTCGTCAGCTGGTTTGCTGATCCTCCTCAGCTGGTTTGTTCATCCTCCTCGGCTGGTTTGTTGAACAAAACCATAGCTTTTGTTCAACAAACCCACCCTTTTCGGTGAAAACCGACTAAAACGAACCAGTTTTAGGGGCAAGCATCCCATAGCTGAGCAGTAGCGTGAAAAACGCGGAAACGAAGCCTTTCAAAACTGGCTCATACGCAATTCCCAACGACTTCAATCAGAAAAACGGATTCTCAGAGGGGTCAATGTAAACATTTTTCTAATGGACGATGATGGTGGCGTGAGTCAAGTTCTCACGTACCGCGTTCCTGAATGTGGGTGACGGTCGGCTGGTGCAGCTTTCGCCACTCTTTGGTCCGGACTTTGATGTTCTTCGCCAGACACTCGCTGTAGAGCCAAGGCTCGCAGCTGTGGATGTCGCCCACGTTGAGGAAAGCTCTGTAGGGAGCGTATTCAGAGCCGCTGTAGCCGCTGACGACGAGAACGTGGTGCTGGGGCGACAGCGTGACGGTAATGGTGTCGTGCAGCGTGGCGGGAGTAGCGTCCGTACGCCAGTTCACGGGGTTGATGCAGATGTCAGAGGCAGAGATGACGGGGATGACGTACTTCACATCCTTCACCGTGTTGTAGCAGATGGTGACACCCGTGTCGGTCTCTCCCTCGGCGGGACGGATGTGGCTGCATTGCGCCATGTCGGCCTTGGTCACCTTATAGCCCAGCACGTAGGCCGCGGCCAGTTGGTTGTAGGTCTCGTCGTCGATGTGCTTCAGCAGTTCCACCACGGCCAGGCCGCCCTGACTGAAGCCTGCGATGATGAGCGGACGCGATGTGTCGCGATGAGCCTGGAAATGGTCGAAGGCTGCACAGACGTCACCCATTGACAGCCGGGTACGATTCCTGAGTGTGTCCTCGTTCTGTGTCATCCAGGCCTCAATGGTAGTGTGGCGGTAATACGGAGCGAAGAAGCGATTGCCTGGCGACATATACGCCGCCACCTTTTTGATTTCCAAATCGAACATGCGCCCGCGATGCTCGGGATTCCACACGTCGGCATAGTGGCATATCCTGCCATCCTCCGTCGTCCAGTCTTCCTCCCACGTAGATACGACATAGAAGATGTCAGCCCCTATACTTTCCGAGTCATCATCGATGACAGTCCACATAGTAGGGTCGGCATAGTCGGGGGCCTTAGGAATGAAGGATGCCTGGTCGCTCTGTTCATACGGATTGTCGTTACAGCCTGAACATGATGCGAACGAAGTAGTGCCGCTAATGATAAGGATGGCGGCAAACATCCATAGTTGCCGCAGAAGGCTTCGTAGGGTCATGACTGTACTGCTTTACTCGCTCTATTTTATCTCTAAATACTTGTTGATGACATTCACGGAGAGGTTGTCAGGCGTGGTGAGCAGCGACTGGATGCCGTATTGGCGGAGGGTACTCACGATGAGCCGCTGCTCGTAGGCGAACTTCTCGGCAATGACGCGCTGGTAATAGGCCTCGGTGCTTTTCTCTTTTCCCTTAGCACTGTTAACTTCTCCCTTTTCCCTTATCATTTCCTTTAGCTCCTTGTCCTCGAAAAAGACCACAAGCAGACGGTGGCGCATGGCGAGTTGGCGCAGGAACGACAATTGACGGCGAAGGGCTGGCATGGAGGTGAACGAAGTGAAGAGCACCAGCAGCGAGCGGTGGCTCACATGGCGTGTCAGACCAGCAAGCAGGGCGGAATAGTCGGTCTCGCCAAAGACGGCCTTCTCCGCATAGAGTGCCTCCTGCAACGTCTGCAAATGTCCCGGCTGGCGCGAGGCGGGTACGAAGGTTTCCATCTGGGTGCTGAAGGTGATGAGCCCGGCCTTGTCCTGCTTGTTTACGGCCACGAACGACAGCACCAGTGCCGCGTTGATGGAATAGTCGAGCAGAGTCATGGGTAAGGAGTCCGATGTCTGAGGTCTAAAGTCCAAAGTCTGAGGTCTAAAGTCTGAGGTCTGAGGTCTAAAGTCTGAAGTCTGAGGTCTAAAGTCCGATGTCTGAGGTCTAAAGTCCGATGTCTGAGGTCTGAACGCCTGCTGCATCATGCGGCCCTTGTCGATGACGCAGAACACCTGTTGCGACCGCTCCTCCTGATAGACGTTGACCATCAGCTGATGTCGGCGAGCTGTTGCCCGCCAGTTGATGGTGCGGTAGTCGTCGCCCACCACGTAGTCCTTTATCTGTTCAAAGTCGGTGTTATGGCCTATGCGGCGGATGCGCTTGATGCCCATCTCGGTGAGGTTGTTGCTGATGGCCAGCAGCTCGTATTGCCGCAGCATGAGGTAGGAGGGGTAGACCTTGACCTGTTGCGGCTCGCAGCACGTGAACCGCCGCTGTGCCAGTCGTAGCGGTGTGCTGACGAAGACTCGCACGTGGCCAAAGTCATAGACACCACGCTCCGTAGGTGTCAGCCTATATATAATAGTGGTGTCGCCCATGCTGCCAATCCGTGCCTTGAAGCACACATCGCGCCGCTGGAACACAAAGGGTATCTCGTCAATGACCTCCACGCCAATCCTGAAGCCGTAGTTGCTCTCTATCCGAATCTTCACTGGGTTCTCATCACCATTGGAGAACCGCTCCGCCATCGTACGGAAAGCCCCGATTGATTTACCATTTACGGATTCTCGATTTTCGATTTGGCTGCGCCTAAGGGGCCACCAGTTATAGAGCAGTCCGATGTCGGTCACGACGGCCACTACCAGCAGGGCCAGCAACACCTTGCCGACGGTGAACAGCGGTGGCACCGCGAATCCCAGCACAAATACCAGGATGACAACAGCCATTAACAGGTAGAATAGGCGATTCAGGAACATTGTCTGTTTATTTGTTTAGTGGTTATCTGATTATCCGAATCAATGCCTTCAGTTTATCTTAGCCATGGGAACCTGTCGTATAATCTATTCCACATCTGTTCAGAAGAAACCCATCTTGTTTCTCCATTCTTCAATTCTTCCTCAAATTCATCAATCCTGGCTATAGCCTCTTCTTCAGAGAATGGACCATGGCTGGGAAATCGGTCCCAATCAAGGTCATCAATCCAGTCGTTAACTACGGTTACACCATCGACTGTCTTTCTTTGTTGCACTTCCACGGCACCAACTGGTTCACATGCCATTCCGATGCCCTCTTCTTCATCGAATACTGGATATCTTTTCTTTTCCATAACAATGTGGCTTTAATGAATTATTATTTGGGAACCTCGACTTTCTCGATGAGGCGGGTGGCGGCCTTCAGAGGCGTGATGCCCTCCATCTCGGCCTCGGCGGTGAGGATGAGACGGTGGTGTAGGATGCTGGGGGCCACCTGGCGCACGTCATCGGGGGTGATGAAGTCACGGCCCTGTAACAGGGCGTAGGCTTTCGAGGCTTGTAGCATGGCCACGGAGGCACGGGGGGAGGCACCGAGGAATACGGCCTTGCTCTGGCGTGTCTGCTGGACGATGGCGGCGATGTAGCGCAGCATTGCTGGGTCTACGAACACGTCGGAGAGCATCTGGCGCAACTGCAACAGCTCGTCCTTGGTGATGACGGGCTGCACATCGTCAAGACTGGTAAGCCGGGCGTTCTGATGATGACGCTCCAGAATGGTGACCTCCTCCTCGATGGTGGGGTAGCCCATGGTGATTTTCATCATGAAGCGGTCGGTCTGGGCCTCGGGCAGCTTGTACGTGCCCTCCTGCTCCACAGGGTTCTGCGTGGCCAGGATGGTGTAGAACTGTCCCATGGGGTGAGTCATGCCGTCGATGGTCACCTGCCGTTCCTCCATCACCTCGAAGAGGGCGGCCTGCGTCTTGGCCGGGGCGCGGTTCACCTCGTCGACGAGTACGATGTCGGCAAAGACGGGGCCAGCATGGAAGTCGAAGTCGGAGGTCTTCATGTTGAACACGTTGGTGCCAAGCACGTCGCTGGGCATGAGGTCGGGCGTGAACTGCACGCGGCTGAACTTAGCATCGATGAGCTTTGACAGCAGTCGGGCGAGCAGCGTCTTGGCTACGCCGGGCACGCCCTCGAGGAGCACGTGGCCGTTGGCCAGAACGGCGGTGAGAAGCAGGTCGATGTTCTCCTGCTGGCCTACGATGACTTGGGATATTTGCTGGCGCAGCTGTTCGATGCGCTCGGCGAAGAGGGTGAGGTCGGTTCTTGGGGTTTCCATTGATTTTTTGTTTTGGGGATTATTGGGGTTGGGATTAATGGGGCGATTGGGTTTAATGGGTTTAATGGGAGTAATGGGGACTAAAGGGAGTGGAGCAGGTTGTCCAGCTCGTCGATATAGGTTTTAAGCTCCTGATCACTGACGGCGTAGTTGCCAGTAGCGGCCTGTTGGATGTTTTTAAGTAACAGGCGCAGCTCCTCGGGGTTGCGGCCAGTGAGGGCGGAGAGCTGCTGGAGAGGAGCGGCGGGTAAACCGCCAGGCACAGTGATGTCGATACCTGTCTGGCGGCGCAGCTCCTCGGTGGTGTAGGCCAGTTTCTTGGCCAGCAGACCGGCATTGTCGTGCTGCTGCCAGTAGAGGCTGCCGATGAGGCGTGCGAACTCCAGGTTGCCGTTCTGCGGCTGTCGTATGACGGGGATGACGCGCTGCCGGCGGCGGGCAGTGAAGATGCAGAAGAGCAGAATGGTGAGCATGGTCAGGTAGACGGCCCAGCGCAGCGGCGGCTCCTTTAGCAAGACGTAGAGGGGTGTCTGCTCGGTCTGCGCCGTGCCGCTCATATAGCTCTCGGTGCGTATGACGGGCAGGTGCTTCAGGCGGTCCATCAGCCGGGCGATGAACAGATGACCGTCGCCGCTCAACATCATGTAGTTAGTGAGCAGCAACGGTGCCGAGACAAGGATGAGTTCACCGTCGCCGATGCGGAAGGAAACTGCAACAACGGGGAGAGCGTTCTTGTTTTTTGAATTGACGGTAACTCCAAAAAAGCTTGCCAGCTGCTCACATTTTATGCTGTCGGGGATTTCTATCGTTCGTTCTATCAGCTGAACATATACACTCCACTGGCAGAGAGTGTCGTTTTTCCAAAGGAGCAGACCTTTCTTCGCGTTTTTCCCCGCAATTTCCGACAGTCGGAAAGGATTGTTATAGTTATAGTCTATTCCCAGCGTGTCGGCCCATCGGTAGAGGTCGGTGGTGGCCACCAGCATCGTGTTGCCCTTGCTGGCTAGCCTCAGCACCGCCGCTCTCTGGTTGTCTATGTCCTCCTCGGTCACTATCATCACGGCCTTCGGCTCTTTGAATACGCTGTCTTTCTCCATCTGCCACAGTGTGCGCCGCTCCACGGTGTAGCCATGAGGCATGGAGGCAGCGAGCACGCTGTCGAACACCATGCAGCCGAAAGGCTGCGGGTCGTTATGGGCAAACGTGGGCACCCACTGGTACTTGCGGGGCATGCGGTATTCGGCGATGAGGAACGCGGTGAACAGCACGATGATGCCGATGATGAACTTCGAACGGGTACTCATGGCTCACCTCCTTTCTCTTCGGAACTCTGCACTATAGACCGTTGCAGCTCCTTCATCTCCTGAAACAGCTCTTCGGTGGCCTCGAAGTTGCCATAGCGCACGCGGACGAAATGGCTTGACAACTCGGCGAATGCCTTGTGTCCATACTCCCGGACATATTGCGAAGGGGTCTTCGACGGTTGCCAGTCTATGTGGTTTGCGTCGCTCAGCTGTTTCAGCGTCTGCAGGTAGAGCAGGCGCACGGCCTGACGGTAGTCCTGCCTTGAGAGGGCCTCGCGGATGCCTGCCTCAAAGTCCACGCCATAGATAGTGTCCTCCTGTACGTCGTAGTCCAGCCCCTCATCCTCCTTCCGCATGAAGAGCTTGGGGTTCTTCTTCCACACGAGCCAAGCTATGAACAGCACCAACAAGACACCCAGAGCGATGAGCGAATAGTAGACCACATCGTTGTCAACCAACACGTCGAACGTCTCTTCTATCCATTCGCTAATGACCGTCGTCAGCCATTCCAACAGGTTCTGGCTACCACCGACAAGCTCTCGGTCGTAGTCGAACCGCGAATCGTGCTGAAACACGGCTAACTGGGCACTATCTAATTGAAGCGTATCCACTCTAATTACATTTTGGGAGCGCGGACGTCCCCGTCCGCCAACTATGCGGACGGGGACGTCCGCGCTCCCAGAGGTTTAAAAGTTGTCGAATTCGTCGAACTGCTCAATCTTCTCAACCACGCCTACGCCATCTATCTTGTCGGCAGCGTGTCCATACTGAATGGTCAGTCCCACTATGGTAAGGACCGAGGAGAACAGCATGCCCAGACACTGCAGCACGCAGGTGATGTACTCGGCAAAGGTATAGAATATGGAGCTGGTGAACGAGCCATCCAAATCGTTAGACAAGGTGAACACCATTTTGACGATGAACAGTATGTACCACGGTCCCATGGTGACCGTCTGAATGATACTGGCAATAATGCCGAGAACGAATACCACGGCAAAGATGCCGCCCCAGGTGGGGATGCCTAAGTGGAACGCCTTCTGGAAGGCAGGGATAATACTGATGTCATCCTCCAGCATATAGATAGGCGTTACCAGCATCATAGGCAGGGCCACGACAAGCAGGGCAATATAGAGCAGCATCAACGACATCAAACCGAAGCCCGGATTAATGATAAATGCTCCAGCCATCAGGCCGCCGAATACGAGCAACACCACTATGCCGATGACTATGGTGGCCAGCATCAGCATACTGCTTCTCCGCAGACAGAACATCAGCTCAGGTTTCAGTTCCTCTGTCGTCAGGTTTTTCAGACGGTCTTCACCACGCGCCCTGTAAAGGCGCACCAGGGCATAGACCAAAGCGATTAACAAGGCGTAGGTAACCATGAAGACAATGAGCATAGCACCCGCGTTGAGCAGGAACGACCCTACATCGCTCCTTGGGTCTCCAACATTCTGTACCGCCATAATCAGCGACATGTAGCCGCTAAAGAAATGGTTCAAGAAGAAGGCCAGCACAATGCTACACGGCAGCATGAGGTAGATGAAATACTTCAGCTGCGTGCGCCAGCTCTCGCGCATAAAGCCGATGGTGTCGTTCAGCTTCTCGCTGAACGTACGGGTCTTGTAGAGTTCAATCTTTGCTCTTTCCATGACATCTTAAATATGGTAATACAATAAAATAATAGACAATGAAAGCGGCAGAGAGCAGGATGATGGCAAGCCGCACGGCGGCGGGCCACTCGGTATGACGGGTGATGAAGCTCTCTATGAAGCCAGCCAAACAGAACAACGGCACCGTGCCCACCACGATTTTCAATCCGCGCTTGGCCCCACGCTGGAAGGAGTAGAGCCGACTGTAGGTGCCGGGAAACAGCCAGCCGTTGCCCATGGCGATGCCCGCCGCTCCGGCCACGACGATGCTCGAAATCTCGATGGTGCCGTGGAGCCAGACGGTCAGCGCAGACTCCCACAGCAGGCCGTGCTGGGCGAAGAATGTCTGGAACGCTCCTAACATTACGCCGTTGCGGAAGAGCTGGAAACCCGTGGCAAAGCTGGTGAACAGCCCCATGACGAAGACCAAGAACGACACGTAGATGTTGTTGATGGTAATCATGCCGAACATCGTGCTTTCTGGCATCGTACCGTAGACACCCATCGGTTCGCCATTCTCAATGTTGTCGAGTGTCATTTCCACGTAGCTGTCACCCATGATAAGACGGGAGAAGTCGGGGTCGAGCCACTGCGACACTACGCCGACGAGCATGCTGACCACGAAGATTATCGCCGACAGGAGCAGTTCCTTGCGAGCCTCCCACATCGTCTGAGGAACCTCCTGCGTCCAGAATGTCAGCAGCCGGCTCCACCGTTCACGCTTGTTGCGATATATCTCGTTGTGCAGGGCCGAGGCCAGGTTGTTCAGATAGGTGGTGATGCGCGAGTGAGGGTAGTGGGTCTGGGCGAAGGCCAAGTCGCTGGTCACGTCGATGTAGGCCTCGGCCACCTCATCAGGAGTCGAGATGCCTAAGCTCTCGACCACTCCCTCGTAGCCGCGCCACTTCTCAATATTCTGGCGTATAAAGGTTACTTCCTTCACTGTTTCACTGTCCGATACAGGCGTTCAAGGGGATTTGCAATCCCTGGTTTCTGCATTTAACGGTGCAAAGGTACAAATATTTTACGATTTGCGATTTACAAT
>Ga0310696_10000900_pt1 | contig 43866 bp, 30 predicted proteins | sample AusTroGonzalo_MG_4_FD_203885 | JGI IMG/M metagenome (GOLD analysis project Ga0310696, IMG submission 203885) | Bovine rumen microbial communities from tropical cattle in Woodstock, Queensland, Australia - Gonzalo_02 (v2) (version 2) | ecosystem: Host-associated > Mammals > Digestive system >... | reverse complement strand
GGATGAAGGCCTTGGTGGCACTGTGGACAGGTGCCTCAAATATTTGTTGAGGCGTGCCGTCCTCGTGGATAAAGCCGTCGTACATAAAGAAGATGCGGGTGCTCACATCCCGGGCGAACTTCATCTCGTGGGTAACAATGAGCATGGTCATTCCCTCGTCGGCCAGTTGGCGGATGACGCTGAGCACCTCGCCCACCATCGTCGGGTCAAGGGCCGATGTGGGCTCGTCAAAGAGGATGACCTCCGGCTTCATGGCCAGGGTACGGGCAATGGCCACGCGCTGCTTCTGGCCGCCGGAAAGGCTGGAAGGATAGACGTCGGCTTTCTCGGCCAGTCCCACCTTGCGGAGGAGCGCCAAGCCCTCTTCGCGTGCTTTCTCCGGTGCTTCCCCGCGTAACTGACAGGGCGCCATCATCACATTCTCCAGCACGGTCTTGTGCGGGAAAAGATTGAAGCTCTGGAACACCATGCCCATTCTCTGACGCATCAGATGGACGGGATATCCCTTGGAAAGGATATTCTTCCCGTCAAAGAGAATTTCCCCTCCGGTGGGCGGATCCAGCAGGTTGAGCGCCCTGAGGAGTGTGCTCTTGCCCGTCCCGGAAGGGCCGATAATGGAGATGACCTCCCCGCGGTGGACGTCGGCATGGATGTCTTTCAGTACTACCAGCGAGCCGTAACTTTTTTTCAGGTGTGAAATCCGGATGACAGGAGCATCGGCCGCTTGCGTCGCTTGCTGGAAGGCGGCCGCCTGTTTGGCAAGGGATTTCCGGTGAAGGTACAGACCTATGCAGAAGAGGCCAAAGCCGCCGCAGAGGATGAGGCAGAGCACAAGCGCCCAAGGGCGACCATCGGCCTTTTCCGACGGCTGAGCCGGCTCCGTGAGGATACCGGATTCCCCTTTCCGGGTTATCAGCATGATGCGCGATTCGAAATAGCCGTCGGAGAATAGCACCTGCTTTTGCCGCTCCTCGGTGACGCTGATGGCGCCCATGGCTAAATCGGCCTTGCCTGTCTGCACGGCGGGAATCTGCGAGGCAAAGTCCATGATGAGGTACTCCAGCTTCCAGTTCCGCCTGTTGGCCCACTCTGTAAGCAAGTCGGGCTCCAGCCCCGAAGGTTTCCCCGAATTGATGAAATTGAACGGGGGCATAGCCGGGAAAGTGGCCACGGTAAGGGTGCGTCCCGTTCCACGGCTCCGCGGTATGGCAACGGAAGAGGGATCATCGGCCTTGGACCAGCGATTCATGATGTCCTGGTAAGTGCCGTCGCGGCGTATGTCGGCGAGGAAGCGGTTGAAATCCTCCTGCATCTCACTGTTGTCCAGGCGGAAGCAGGCGGCTATTGGAATGGCCGGAAGGCCGGCATTCACCGTGTCCACCTTGGCGGCGAACGCTTTGTTGAATACTACCGTCAGGCTTTCTCCGCCGGCCACGTCCACCTTCCCCGCATCCAAAGAGGCCACCATGTCGGTGAAGCCGGCCATACGCTGAATATCGGCTCCCGGCGCCATGTCGGTGACAGCGATGTCCTGAATGCTGCCGATCACCACTCCCACACGCTTTCCCTCCAACGCCTGGAAGGCAGCAGGCACATCTTTCACCTCGGCTTTTTTATCGGCCGACAGCACAACCGGCACGTAGCCCGCAGCGCCAAACAGCATGATCACGACAGCGCTGGCGATGGCTTTTTTAGGCTGGTGCTGCACAAGAGAAGTGAGCAAGCGGCCGATGAGCCAGGCCATGAAGAAATAAATGATGGCTGTTACGATGAGGGGAAAGAAAGCATCAAAGGTGCGGGAGCGGATGAGGTCCGATGCCCTTGTCATATCGGCCACGGCAATATAGCCCACGATGCTGGTTCCCTTGAGGAGGCTGATGACCTCCCCCTGATAAACGGGCATTACCGATTTCACCATCTGCGGCAGCACAATCCTGAGGAAGGTCTGCCGGGGCGTGTAGCCCAGCGCCAGGCCTGCCTCGGTCTGTCCTTTGTCAATCCCCTCGATGCCCGTGCGCAACATTTCACCGATATACGCTGCCGTGTTCATGCCGAAGGTGACAATGGCCACCACGATACCCGTGGCCTCCAGCGGCGCCATGATTACGTAGTACATGAGCATGAGCACCACCAGCACGGGCGTACCGCGCATGATGTCGATATACACCTTGGCCACTTTCTGCAGCCACGTCCGGCGGCTCATGCGCATCCAGCACACCAGGCCGCCCAGAAGGGTCCCCAAGATGACGGCGCAGACTGTGATGACGAGTGTTACCTGCAAGCCGTCCAGAATCATCCGGTAGCGGTCCTCGGCTATGAGGTTGTTGTAAAAACTATCAAACACAATACGGAATTCCTAAAGCATGTACACCCAGTCGCCGCTCACCATCGTTCGTAGTACCTTGGTATCGGCAATGTATTCGGGATCGCAGGCGGTGATGTCCTCTGCCAGCACCACCAGATCGGCCTCCTTGCCTACGGTGATGCTGCCCAGGCGGTCTTCACACAGCAGCTGGTAAGCCTCATTCAGGGTAGTGGCCTCAATCATCTGCTCCACCGTAACCCGCTCGGCGGGCCAATGCAGGGTTTCCGGTCGGCCGGGCACATGACGGGTGACGCCTTTCTGGATGCCCGTGAGCGGATAGGCCGGATTCTCCACGGGATAGTCGCTGGCCGAGGTCACCACGACGCCGGCATCGAAGAAGGATTTCAGGGGAAGCTGGGCCTGGGTACGTTCTTTCCCCAGAACCTCCTCCATTATACTTAGGTAGTCGTTATCCATCCCAAACCAGTGCGGATCCGTCACGGCGACAACGCCCAGCCTGGCCATACGGGGGATGTCTACAGGATCCACCAGCTGCAGATGTGTGACGGCGTCCCTGTAATTGTGCGGTCCGGTCTGTTCCAGCGCTTTCTCCATGGCATCCAGGGTGAAAGCCAGCGCTCCGTCGGCCATGGTATGGGCGTGCACCGTGAAGCCCAGTTCGTGAGACTTTCTGTACACAGCCGTGAGGGTTTCCAGGTCGAAACGAAGCTGTCCGCGGTACTGATGCTCCTGGGACCAGGAATCGCTGTATGGCTCTTTTGCATAGGCGGTAGCGGGCGGCATGCCGATGGTTCCGTCCACTTGAACCTTGATGTTGGTAAGCTGAAACATAGGTCCCATGGTACGGTCCCTGAGTTGGGCCGCGTGTTCAATTTCGGCCATGGTGTCATGCCCCTGGGCCTGGAAAACCTGGTAAGCGGCAAAGACGTGCATGCGCAGTTTCCCCTCCATGTCCAGCTGGTGGCAGGCCTCTGCGGCATTGTCCGTAGAGTCCCAGTTGATGATGGGATCCAGGATCAGGGTCTCGCCGTGCGCGAGGTATTCTTCCTGGAAGAACAGGACGGCTTCCTTGTACTGCTCCACGGAAAAGACGGTGAGCGGTTTCAGCAGGTCCATGGCGCCTTCACGGAAACAGCCCGTGGGATTGCCTTCCGCATCCCGGACGATGATGCCGTCGCTCACGTCCGGCGTGTTCTTGTCGATGCCCAGCCGGTCCATGGCGGCATGGTTCACCCAATAGGAGTGATGGCCGATATCGGCCAGGACGATGGGCCTGTCCGTGAGGCCCTCCAGCATATCGGCGGTCAAATCATTCGAGGGCATAAAACCTGCGCCCTGGATCACCTCCAACTCCGGATGCTTGCCGGCAAATTCGCTTATTGTTTTCAAATGCTCTTCCAGGCTTCCATTAAGGTTCAGGTGCACGGTAAACAGCGTCTCGGTGGCTCCGGGTGCGATATGGCCGTGGCCTTCGCCAAAGCCCGGCAGGATGATGCCACCCTCCTGCCGCAGCACTTCCGTGCCCGGGCCGATATACTCCTTTACGCCGGCTTCATCGCCGACATAGATAAACTTGCCGCCGGCAATGGCTACGGCCTGGGCCTTGGGCTGGTTCTTGTCCACGGTGTAGATGTTGCCAAAGAGGACTTTGTCTGCTTTCATGGTCAATTTGTTTTAACTTTTTAATTTCGCTTTTCTTGCCGAAATAGTCAACAGGAAAAGGCCCCAGTTTGCAAATTTTGCAAATTCTGAGACCTTTTTGAAAATTTTGAAAGATGGAGAAATGTTCCTGTCTATCAGAAAGGATAGCCTATCCCGAAGTTGAGACGAAGGGCGTCAAAGAAGGAAGGGATGTTAAAATAACCGGTAATCGGTTGCGTGAGATCGGGCTTGCCGTCTTTGGCGTATTTGTAAGTCTGGTATGGGGCATGGATTCCTACGCCCAAATCCAGTCGGACGACAAGTCCGTCAAGGTCGAGGCGGACCCCTGCGCCAGTACCCAGGGCAATCTGCCTGGCGAGTTGAGGATTGTTGATGATGCCGTCCTTCAGCACCTCCTTGATCCCAAGTTTTTCGACAAATAATGCATAATCCTCAGCAGAAAGAACATCGGAAGTGTTATACAATCCCCAAACGTTCCCCGCATCGAGGAAAGCGGCGCCAAAGATCTTCCATACGATGGGGAAACGCAGTTCAAGGTTTGCTTCGAACTTGACGTCGCCGGAGTGGAAGATACTCTGGTTATAGTTGAAACTGTGGAAATTGCCGGGGCCATAGGCGTAGGGCCCGGCCGCCCGCAGACTGTTGGGCCCTCCGGCATAGAAGGCTTCAGAAAGCGGAGCGGTGTCAGAGTTTCCCAGCGGCATGTTGACGCCTGCAAATAGACGGGTTGCAATGCAAACCTGTTCTGTCAGGTTGTATTTGTTGCGGAGTTCTACAACCAGCTTGACAAATTGGTTGAACGGGAGATTGAAAAGTTTTTTGTCCCGTTCGTTCCACTTGCGGCCGAAGGCGGTATAGGCGGCGTTGATGAGGTTGCCCGATTCTTTGATCTCCAAGTTAAGCATTGTGTTGACCGGCCGCGTGGAGCGATAATCATTGTAGGTGAATTCATAGCCGACAGCGGGAACGAATTCGTTTCCGGCGAGCATTCTGACAAGCTCTGCAAAGTCCGTTTTATCATTCACGTTCGCCCCGACCTGCATTCTGACTACGGAAATCGAGAAAGGCGTGAAAACATGCGTGACCAAGCGCGAGGGACGGATATAGTACGAGACTCCGCCGGAAAAATTGTGAACATTGGATCCGCCGGCTATGTTCTCGTATTTGTATCCGACCCGGTAACGTGTGTCGCCGTCAGGGTGGTTGTCTCCCCACCAGTGCAGATAGGGGAACGTTAGGGAGGCGTCAATGCCGAACTTGAAGGTGTCGGTTTTTTTAGGGTCTCCCGGCAGGCGGCCCCGAAGCGCCCAATAGTACGACCCGAATCCCTTGATGGCGAGGGATTCTTCTTGCCCCAGAAGGTTCCGTATCGTCTGGCTGAGGGCGAGGTTCGGACCGATACTGTTGTTGGAGCGGTAAGCGATATCCGCTTCGGCCGTAAAATTGTATGTGCGCATGGACGAACTCCATTGCTTGGCAGTCCTTACGCCGATGCCGGACTTGTAGAGTTCCCCTTCAAAGATATTGTTATAATCGCGCTGAGAGAACAGGCGCAGATAGGTATTACCGCCTTGGGTCAGTTGATAATCTGCGGATAAATTGCTGAGCAGGCCGTTGGTTTTGTTGACCTCCGGGTTGTCGGATATGGTGGATCCTGCCGTGATGCGCAGTCTGTTGTTGAACAGCGATTTGCTGATGGCGATATCCATGTCGTTGGTCTTGCTGCCCGCATGCACTTTTTCCCCGCTACTGATATCGATCTCGACAAGCTCGCCAATTTTGGAATTGGCAAGGGCGGCATTGACGCGGCTGTTGATAATGCTGGACAGGGCATATCCCTCGTTTTGCGCAGCTGCATTGCCTTCGCCCATATACATTCCGGTGGCCAGCAGGGCGGCCGCTACCCCTTCGCGCGTATCATCATCCATCGCGGCAATTTCGTGCTGGACAGCCTCGTCATCCGGCGCTTCCAGGAAGAAGCCGATGGCGTTCAGGCCCAGTGAATCCAGCATTCCCTGGACGCGAACACCCGTATTGAAAACTACGCGGCGGGTTTCTTGGCCTTCCGACTGCACGTCCGCTTTCACCTGTTGGGAGGCGGAAATGTTCAGCAGCGTCTGCCCCAGAGGGCCCCGGAAGCGGATATTGCTTGTAGAATCCACCCGGAAAGGCATGATGGGATACAACTTGGGAGAAAAGCGAACCACCCCGTCATCCACCTTGACGAGTCCGTCCAGCAGAAGGGACCCGTTTGCGGTGTCGTACCGAACATTGACCGTGCCGTGCGGTTTGACTTGCGCCAGATTCTTCTTGTCTATGGGATAACTGATGTCCGTGGTGGGCAGAATCGTGACATCCACGTCTGCGAGAATGTTGTCTATCGGGCCGCTTACCCGTCCACGGATGTCGGTTTCCAGGGTACCATAGACGGGGAGCGGACCGCCTTGATCCAATTTAGCCGGGGAGAAATGGTCAGCGGCCAGATCTACATCCAGCTGCATTTTGCCGATATCCAGGCCGCCGCCCAGGGCCAGATAGGTGCTGTCGGCGCCATAGATGCGGAAATCGTTGAATTTCACATTGTTATGACTCATGGTGATCGGCGTTTCCCCCAGAGAGAATCTCAAGTCGTAGGGTTTGTAGGTGGCGCTGACCTCCAGAGGCAGCACATCGGCGGAAATGTCCACTTTTGCCGGCAGGCCGTCGATGCTGGCCTTTGCCCGGACAAAACCGTCCAGGTTGATGTCATCCATCTGAAGGATGCCGTTGACCAGTTCCATCGGGATGTCGTTTAAGCGTACATCGGCCCGGAAGGCATCCCCATACAGTTCTGACGGCGAGATAAGGATGTCCGTCATACGGTTTCCGAGATCCATTCCATTGTACTTGAGGCTGTCCAATGCAAGATATCCCGTTCCGTTCAGTTCACGGCCGCCCCTTTCCAGATTGAGATTCAACGCGGCTTTGGTGCTGAGATCGTGAATATTCATCACGCCGTGGGCAATATCGGTATGGGCTGTGAGCAAGGCGGTGGTCTTGCCTTCCGTCAAGCTGAGCCGCAGTGCCGCTTCCGCTGCCGGCAAGCGCAGTGCCGTGCTGTCATCCGGAGATCCGATTTCCGGGATGGAGGCATCCAGGCTCAGGTCTGACTGCCGGGCGTCGGATGTCAGCGACAACGCCACATTCCGGATATCCAGCCCCGTCCGCTCAATCATGGACTGGATGGGGCTGCCTTTCGCCAGCCGGATGTCCGCTCCCAGATCCGGGATCAGCCGCTTGAGCGTATCCAGCAGGGTCAAGTCCTGCAGCGAGGTGATGGACCGTACGGCCGTTGAGTCTGAGATGAAACCCAGCAGCGGCTGCATCTCGTCCACAAGTCGGAGAACGTGCATCGGGCTTTGTGCGTTGACGGAAAGCCCCGGTGCCGTTACTTTCAACGAAGTGGCGGCATTTGTGGCAAAATCAAGATGGAGCCGGTCAATGTCAAAATCCTCGCCCGCCACGTGCGCGGACACGTGCTCCATTTCTGAATGATAGTCCACGTTCATCCGCTCGGGGGTGAGAAAGTTCGACACGCGGAACTGATGCTCCGTCTGGGCCTTCAGTCGCAGGTCACGGTCCGTCATGTTCACCGGCAAGTGCAGGGTCCCGTCTACGGTTTTATTGGCCAGGGAGGCATCCAGCGTCAGGCCGGAAACATTAATCTGATTATAGATGCCACTCGTCAGAGTCATGGCCAGTTTGCACTTCATGGCCGGGGAATTAGGATTGATCCCTTTTCCCTGCGCGTGTATTTGGCCTGCCAACTCCACATGGGTGCTGTCTTTGAGGAACGGGGTCGGGTTCACCTTCTCCAGGTTCACCAGCATGTCGTATGCCTCATCATCAATATCATAGAATCCTTTCAACCTGGCCTTGTTGCCTTGATAATCGGCTTTTCCTGACACGTCCACCCGCATGGTCTCCAGATTCAGGGTCGTGGCGGTCAGCTCTGCTTTCGCGCCAAAGGCGTCGGAACGGGCGTATAGGCGCTGGGACTGAATCAACTGGGAATCCAAGTCCACCAGCGCATCTCCCTGAATCTCATCTATCGGCAGGGACAGCGAGCCGAGCGTGAGCAAAGCATCCCCGATGCGGAGCTGGCGCACATCATAGCCGTTGCCTCCTACGTCGGCCAGCACACGGGTGTCCAGAGAGCCGAAACGGATATCCAGCCCCACGGGATTGAGGGTGAAGCGCACATTGCGCATCTCACCGTCAGGTATGTCAAAGGCCATAGGGGTAGCCGTCGTGTCCGTTTTTTCGTCGGGAGGGGTGTCGCGCAAGTCGATGCCCACGAACGCACCCGTCAGCTTCAGGCCGTGCAACGGAAAACTTCCCTTCGCGATATTGAGTCCGGGACTTGTGGCGCCCAGATGATTCACCACAGCGTCAATGCCGATAGCGGCTATCAGCGTGTCGGAATGGACAGTCGTTTGTTCCAGAAGCAGCTGGTCCACCTCGATCGTCCGTGCGGTCAGATCTTCAACCGACTCCCCCTCCTCGACCTTTTTTACCTTGCCCTGCAGGCGCAGGGCATGTACGAAGATCAGCGTGTCCTTCCCGCGGTGACCCACAAAGAGGCTGTCTATTTCTATGTGCAGCGGCAGTTCTTCTCCGTTCTTGTAGGCGTGGTAGAGCATCATCGGAGAATGGTGGAAAGGCGAGAGATAGAGCCGCCCCAGATCCACATCCCAGTCAGCCCGCTCATTGACTTCCTTCACGCATTTATTCAGGACGGCCGTGCGGGTTCCGGGCGTTACCAGAACGACCGTTGCCGTAATCAACAGCAACAGGACGATTCCCAGGATGACACCCAAAACGATGCAGGGTATTTTCCAGATCAGCCTCTTTTTCATCACGTTTTTTAGCAGACCCGCTTGGACGACCCGTTCCCAAGACGCTCTGCCCAGGACATCATCAGGTCTTCACGCCTTCCGAAGATATCCTTCTGCATACCGATGGCATCGTCGAAGACCATCGTCTGGCGGTCTTCACCGGAGAACCTCTTCCACTGGTATTTGTCGGTGGAGGGGTTGCCGGTGCGGGCGAAGTTGGTCCACATCTCCTTTACCACGTGGCGGAATTCGCAATCCTCGTTTGAAACAATCTTTCCGCTCCCCATCGGGTCCGGAATGGCATTGTCAAACAGGTAAGGAAGCTCTGCTGCGTGAACCGCGCCAAGTTCAGGGGTTGTCACCGGCTTGTTGACAAAGTACATATAGGTGTTGCCGCCCGCTGCAGCGTGCCTGATGGCCATATTGGTGTTGCCAGCGCGGAAGTTGATGTCGTTGCAGTATTGCTCAAACCTTTTTGCCTCGCTTAAGTTTGCCATCGTGGACATAAACTCATCGTACATGGCCTTTTCCTCACTGTTGAGCAGTGCGCGGTCCCTCTTCGCAATCCAACTCAGCGTATTCGCAAAGCCTTCTTCGCCTCCCTCGAACGGAACGAAGTACCTGATTTCGTCATGGGTTGACCCAATCACCAGATCAAGCTTAGCCCTCTTCTCATCTCCCCACATCTCATACATAACTGCACGGTCCTCAGGCAGCGTGACGCCGTCCAGAAGCGGGAAGTTGGCACCTCCCAGAAGGCTGTTCTTGTCAATGGCAAATGCTATCTGATAGGCCTGCACAAGCTGCTCGGTGGTGAGTGCCATCAGCTGGTCCATGGTCTGGCAGCCCGCCGCGGTGAGGAAGTTCTGCGTCACGTGGATGCCGTGCTCCATGGTGTCGCAGTAGGCAATGTTTGCGCTTTGTGCGATGCATCTTTTGAAGAGCCCCTCGCTTCCTTCAATGAGCGGAAGGAACGTGACGCTGGCCGATCCTGCCGACTCTCCAAAAATGGTCACGTTGTCCGGATCTCCGCCAAAGCCAGCGATGTTTTTCTGTACCCACCTAAGGGCCTCAAGCTGGTCAAGAAGGCCCAGGTTGCCAGCCTCCTTGAAGTTCTCTCCGCCGGGAACACGCTCAAAGTTCATGAAGCCCAGGAAGCCAAGCCTGTAGTCGATGGATACGAACAGGATGTCGGGGTACTGTTTTGCGATGTTGGTAAGGTTGTAGAGGGGCGACGCCTGGGATTCGGCACAGAATCCGCCGCCGTGAATCCACACCATAACCGGCTTCTTGGTGCAAGTGCACTTGGTATTGCAATAGACGTTAAGAACCAGGCAGTCCTCGCCGAACTCCGCCGTTCCCTCCGAGTCGTTCGCTGGTCCAATGGGAACGTGGCCGGGATTTATGGCTTCGTACACGCCGTCATCGTCTGCTGCAGGTAGTGCCTTCTGCCAGCGAAGCTTCCCTACCGGCTGAGTTGCGTAAGGAATTCCCTTCCATATAATCAATTCGTCTGTCTCCTTGCCAATGAAGGTGCCGTTGTTGCATTTGACTTTAGTATCCATGTTGTTTTTTTATTATTGTTACTTAATTACTTGCGTACTGCGATGATATCCAGAAGGTAGTGAGGGGTAAAGTACTTGTCCATGAACTGGTAGTAGCCCACCAAGGGGGTCACGGCCTTGTACTGCTCGGCCAGGAGGCCCCGTTTGATACGCAGGTCACCCGGCCCGGCGATGTCCATGACGTTCGGGTCGTCAGCCGAATACGCCTTCCATTCGACCTGGTCTGTGGACGGGTTGCCGCAGCGCGCGAAATTGGTCCACATCTGCAGGACGGTGGTGAAGATTTCATCGGAGTTGTTTGTGCCGTTGAAGGTGCTGCTCGTCCCCAGGCCGCGCAGGTTGAACACGAACATGAGCTCCACGGAATGAGCCGCTCCGATTTGGGCATCGCTGCTCGGGTAAGACCAGTAGTAGCAGAACGTCTTGCCAAATGCGCTCTGCGCGTCCAGCTGCTGGAGCATGGGGACCCGGAACATGAGTTCATTGATGAACTCCGTCTCCACAAGTCCCGGTTCCGGGGTCCTGCAGACCCGCCAGAACTCCTCGTAATATTTCTTGTCTTCTTCCTTCAGGTAAGGGACGGCGTCGCCCACGGCGCGGCTGGCGAACAACTTCTGCTCTTCCAGGTTCAGTCCCGCGCCCTCGCCCATGAACAGCCTGGCCTCGTCGGCCGTGCTGCCTGCCATAATGGTTATGTGTTTCGCATAGCCCTTCCTGTATAGTTCGATGGGCGCCTCGGGGAGCACCTCGGTTCCGTAGTAGGGGCAGGAGGTGAACTTGCCGACCGCATTGACATACGCCTCCTGGAGTTTCTCTTCGGAAAGCGCCATGATCTCGTCCATGGTCTTGCAGCCGGTGTACTCGAGCAGCGCCTTGGTCTTGCCCTGCGCGGCTTCGCAGCTGACCGGGAAGGCCAGGGTGGTCGAGCCGCTCTGGGCGATGACCTTCTGGAAATACCGGTTCGCCTCCTTCAGGACCGGCAGGATGGAGACCGAGCCGCCGCCGGCGCTTTGTCCGTAGATGGTCACGTTGTCGGGGTCGCCGCCGAAAGCGGCGATGTTCTCGTGCACCCACCGGAGCGCCATGGCCTGGTCCAGCAGGCCGTTGCAGGGTGCCGTCTTGAAGTTTTCCCCGCCGGGCACCGACGAGAAGTCCATGAAGCCGTACATGTTCAGGCGATAGTTGATGTTCACCATGATGATGTCGCTCTGCGCCTGGACGAGGTTGGCTCCGCTGTAGGAGGCCTCCGAGCCCGAGCCGACGACATACGCCCCGCCGTGGATCCACACCATGACCGGCTTCTTCGCGGTCTTGTCGTCGGTGTTGAGCCAGATGTTGAGGTAGAGGCAATCCTCAGACATCAGCCTTTGTACGCAATCATCATAGCCGAGTGAGCCGTAGGCACCCTTTCCATAGTACTTGGCCTCGAAGACCCTCTCGCACGCGTCCACGTACTCCGGCGCCTTGAAGCGGCGCTCGCCCACGGGCGCCTTCGCGTAGGGGATACCCAGCCACGACGCTACCCCGTATTCCTCGGTCCCGACGAAGGTGCCGTTCACGCACTTCACGGCATGGGCCTTGTCGTAGTCTCCCGTGATTTCGCTGTTCAGGTACTCGTAATGCTCGAATCTGACCAGATCCTTGAATTCTCTTTTCATATCTCTTTTTTATTTCGTTCGTTTAGTTCACCTTTTTTCCGCAGATATACACGTCCTTCGGCTCATTGTAGCTGAAGCCTTCGTGCTCCGCCGTGAGGAGGTCCTTGTCGAAGACCAGGAAATCGGCGTCCTTGCCGGCCTCGATGGAGCCTTTCTTCGCCTCGATGCCCAATTGCTTCGCACCGTTGATGGTGTAGCCCAGCATCATTTCTTCAATATTCATCCTTTCGCTCGCGGGCGGGAAAGGCGCAACCGTACGGCTCTCGGCTTCGAACCGGGTCTTCTCATTGATCCAGCGGGTCATGCCGATTTCCATGGCCAGGTAGGGGCTCCAGTTCTTGAAATCGCCGAAGAAGACCTCGTCGCTGGACCAGGTCACCAGGGCGCCGGTGTCCCACATGGTCTTGCAGCGGAACATGGCATGGGCGCGCTTCTCGCCGATGAAGATGGGCCAGTACTCGATGGGGTTGCCGCCCACGTTGCCGCTGTGCCACCAGGGGGTGAAATTGGCCACGACACCCAGCTTGGCAAAACGGGGAAGATCGGCGTCGTCCTGGACCCACAGGTGGGCGCAGGTGACCCGCACGCGGTACTTGTCCCCCAACTCCTTCCGGGCCAGTTCCACGCCGTCCAGCACTACGCGGGACGAGGCCTCGCCCACGGTGTGTACATGCAGGTCCAGCCCTTCCTCGTTGAGCTCCTTCAGGATTTCGGCCATCTGCTCTGCATTGAAGGCCGATGCGCCCTTGACACCCGTATCCACATAAGGGGTTACCATGGCGGCGGTCTCGATCTTCAGGGTGCCGTCCATGAAGATCTTCAGCGTGTGAACCTTCATGTGTTCCGTGTTAAACTCCCTCCGGAATCGCTTCACCCCGTCCAGGGCCTCACGTATCTTCCTGGGCTGGGTAAGCACATAGCATCCGTCCACATAGACCGGCAACTTCCCCTGCTTGTCCAGCTCCTGGAGATATTTGTATATCCGCTCATTCGTGGGGTTCTGCTCCGGGAAACCGGCGTCGAAGACACCGTTCACGCCATACTGGATGGAACTGTCCAGCCAGCGCAGGACAGCTGCGCTGATCTGCTCGTCCGTAAGTTCACCCACACTGTCGAAGAGCATGGGCCAGCTGGCGGTTTCGTAGGAGTTTCCTGTCAGGTGCCCGTCCTTGCGGACGAAATAGGCCAGCTCCGGCACGGGGTCCGGCGTGGCATCGGTGATGCCGTGCTTGGCTAATATCTTGGAGTTGACCCAGTTGCTGTGCACTTCGCCCTCCAGGACCAGCATCTCTGCATCGGGACAGATGGCATCAAGATCCTCCTTGCTGAGCTCTTCGCCAGCCAGGCTGGTCCGTTCCATCATGAAGCGGTAACGCTTCAGACCCGGATTCTTCCGGATATAATCGGCCATGAAGTCCAGGCATTCCTTTTTGGTGGCGCACATGACCGGTACGCCCAAATCCGTGTATTCGAATCCGACACCGGTGGTGATATGGACATGGCTGTCGATGATGGCGGGCATGATGAACCTGCCGCCCAGGTCCGTAACCTCTCCTTCATAGGCTTTCAAGCCGGCCTCGTCGCCTACATAGACAAACTTGCCGTCCTTCACCACGAGGGCGCTTGCTTGCGGATTCTTCTTGTCCGCCGTGAAGATTTTAGCGTTTTTGATGATTTGGTCTGCTTTCATGGTCATTGTTATTAAATGCGAGAGAAAACGATCTTTCCTTCGAAGTAGGTGGCCGCGGGCTTGGCTTCGTGGATTTCGGTCTCCGGGCAGGAGAGGACGTCCTTGTCCACCAGCAGGAAGTCGGCAAACTTGCCTTCGCAGATGCTGCCCCTTTCTTTCTCGATGAGCATCTGCTTGGCCATGTTGATGGTCAGGGACGTGATGGCCTGCTCGCGGGTCAGGAGCTCTTCCGGCCACCAGGGAGCGCCATCCTTCTCACCGGAAAGCATGCCGGTCACCGCAAGTTCCATAATGCCGAACGGGTCGTCGGGGCTGCCGCCGAGTGCCGGGAAATCGGAGTGGGAGGTCACCGTGATGCCGTTGTCAAAATAGGACTTCATCGGATAGGACTTGCCCTCCACGCCTACGGGTGCCATACCGTGCTCACGGATGTAATCGGCCAACCAGGACGGGCCATGGTGCCAGAGCATGCCGGAGGTGACATACATGTTATGGTCGGCCATGCGCTTGTAATCCGGCGCATTGACGTTGCGTACATGCACCAGCGTGTTGCGGAGCTCATCCTTTCCGCCCTTCGCGTAAGCGCTGACCACAGTATGGACGGCCTTGTTGCCCATGGTATGAATATGCATGGTGATGCCATTGGCGTTGGTCTTGCGCGTGATGTCGGTCAGCTCCTCTTCCGTCCAGTTGGCCAGGCCCTGGTGTCCGTCGGGGTACAGCGGCTCCACATAGCCGGTGCCGCCTTCCACCGTTCCGTCCATGAAGAGTTTGAGCCAGTTGGTCTTGACGTGCTTGGTGGCGTATTGCTGGACATCAACGGCATTTTTCAATTCTTCTTCCACTTTCATCCAGCTTTCCACCTCGTAGGTAAGGCCCAGGATGATATTCATGTCACCGGCCATGTCCAGCTGCTGCGCTGCCTTGAAGAAATTGGTGTTATAGAAATAGTTGCCCCAACCGTCGATATACATGGTATAACCTTCTGAGAGCATGTGCTCCTGGACCTTCCCCACGACCACTTTGGCCACGTCAACGGGATAGAGCTGCTCGTTGTCCAGGAAGGAACGGGTGTAGGTGCCTGCCTGTTCCTTCAAGAAACCAGTAGGCGTACCGTCCGGGCCCATCACAATCTCGCCGCCGCGAAGGTCCTTGTCCTTTTTGAGCACCGTACCGTCGGCTGCCAGGATGCCTGCTTTGACCAACATCAGGGTATTCGCCACACCCTTGTGCCCCTCATCATCCGCAAAGTACATGGGAATATCACTGCAGATGGCATCCAATTGCTGACGCGTAGGAATATGATCCGTGAAGGTGAAGAAGCTCCAGCCGAAACCGAAGATGGACTTCGCCCCTGTTTCCCGGGCCTTCTTGACGGCGGCGGGAACGAGCTCGTTCAGGAACTTGTCGGGCGTAGCGCCAAGGGCTACCGTGCCTACAATCGGCAGGGCAACGCCGATTGAATAATGCGCGTGGCCGTTGCCGCAGGAGGGCATCACAAGGCCCTTGCCGGTGTAATCCACCACCTCAGTCTTGCCTGCTTCAATAAAGCTTTCCGCGCCTTTCTTGTCTCCGACATAGACGTACTTGCCGTCCTTCACGGCGAAGGCTTCTACAATCTTATTCTCTTCAGACGTGAAGATCTTCCCATAGACCACCAGGTCGGCGCTATGTAGGTAGGCTTCTACGCGCTTGGCCGCGTTGGCTTTGATGTTGTTGTAGAAGAGCGCGTAATCCTCGCCGTGACGGCCGTCCGGGCCGAAGAAATAGGTAGCGACTTTGGCGGCCTCTTCGGGCATTTCTTCACCTTTGGCATGCGTCACCACGACGCCGCGGTCGGGGAACACCTGTGCATCTGCGCCCCGGTCCTGAATGACCAACTCGCCTTTTTCGTTCGGCCAGAGGGTCCCCAGATTCTCGCTTGCCGGGGCATAGGTGTTGTCCAGCTTCCAGTTCAGCGGATTGATGCTCATGGAACCCGGTTGCAGCACGCAGGTATCGGCATTCACCTCCCTGTTCCTGGGTCCTTCGGTATTCCAGGTGATGATCACCCCCGTGTCGCACTCGCCGGTGGCGAACTTCATGTGCGGGTAGGCCTTGAACTCGTCTTGGGTGAAAGCGTAGCCGATGGGATAGGCGGCGACCATGCGCTTGTAGTAATCCGGGTGCTCCACGAAGTATTGCTTCAGCAGCATCTTGACGATGGCCGAGCCCTGGCTGTGCCCGGCAATGATGAACGGCCGGCCGCCATTGAAGTGCTCGAAGTAGTAGTCCAGCGCATTGACGATGTCGTCATAGGGCGTGCCGATAAGGGCCGCGTCAAAGATTCCGTCCCGTTTCCAGATCTCGCCGGCATAGCGGAGGCCTACCTGGCGGTAGTACGGCATGAACACGTTGGTTGCTTCGGCGTAAGCACTTGCGTGCAGGGCATATTCGCCTTTGGCGCCCTCCAGCATCTCAACGTTGTCCAGGTCGGCATAATCGGGAGCGCCCTCTGCCATGCTTCCCATGATGTACTCCGTCGCGTAAACGTAGAATGTGTCAACTTCCTTGGTGATCTCAGGAATCTTGCACCAGTTTTCCTTCTTGGAATAGTCAATCGTCTCTTTCATATTATGTGGTTATTAGCGTTTCTTTTACGTCTTTTTCAATATCGGAGTGAAGTTTGTCCACCTCCTCCTTTGTATAATCGGACTCGTCGAAGCTTTTGGAGAAGGTCACCTGGATGCTGGCGAGCTGTCCGGCGGCCCTGCGGTCCCGCCTGAGGTCGTGCCCGGTGAGCAGGATATAATCGCACAGGGTGTCTCCCATGAACCAGAACAGGATGAAAATCAGCTCACGCGAAACTTCTTCCAAGTCTTCCGAGAGCCACAACAAGATAGCCGATAGGACCAGGCCGACGGTCATGATGATAAAGCGCTTGGTGTGCCGCTTCTCCTCATTTTCCACCAAGCCCAGATTGTAGGCATAATACTCCTGGATGGTCGTGACAATGATTTCTCTCTCCTCCTCCGTAAGGCAGTCCTCAATGATGTTCAGCACAATGGGACACTCGGGAGGAATCACCTCGGCTCCGAGTTCAATTAAATCTGCGAAATCCGGATTCAGGGTCTCGTACCGCCGGATGCTGAGGGGGTTGATGACATCGTCAAAGGAGGAAACCTTGACCGGGAAGGTAGCAATTCCGTTATTGATAAAATCCCTTTGCAGCAGATAATCCATCCGCCCTTTTCTGGATTCGAATAATTGGCCGACTTTCTTTCTCATGGTTATTAAGGGGTTTTAATGTTCAGGCACATCATGGTGAGGTCGTCGTTGGGCTCGGCCCCGTCCCTGTGCTTCTCTACATCTGCAGCAATGGTCTCTACCACCTGCCGGGCGGTCTCCAGGTGGCAATTTCTGAGGAAGCCCAGCAGGCGATCGTCGCCGAACTGCTCGTGGGCGGGATTCTCGGCCTCGTTGAGTCCGTCGGTATAGACAAACAACGGCCGGCCCTTGATGCTCTCGATCTCCTCTCCCTGGAATTCCAGCCCCGACATGATCCCGATGGGGAAATTGGGGAGCATGTCGATAAAATCTCCGCCGTGCTCTCCGCCGCCTAAGATGGGCGGGTTGTGACCGGCGTTGCAGAACCAGAGGTGGCCCGTCTCCAGGTCCACCAGGCCCAGGAACATCGTGACAAACATGTTGCCCTCGTTATCCTCTCCGGACAGGGCGTCGTTGATGCGCGTACAGATCTCGGCCGGCATCATGCCCTGCTTGGCCAGGGTCTGGAACAGCCGGGTCGCCTGCGCCATGAACAGCGATGCGGGTACGCCCTTGCCGCTCACGTCGCCCAGGGCAAAATAGAGCTTGTTCCCCGCCAGCAGATAACCGTACAGGTCTCCGCCCACCTCTCTGGCGGGCCGCATGGAGGCATACATGTCCAAGCCCGGATAAACGGGGAACATGCAGGGCACCATGGACATCTGGATATCGCGGGCAATACGCAACTCGCTCTCCATGCGCTCCTTGATGGTGGTGGTCTCTTCCAGCTGGTCGTAGGCTTCCTGCAGCGCCTCGTGGGCTTTGCGCAGCTTTTGTTCGGCCCGGCGGCGGTAGATGGCATAGATGGAGAAGGCTACAAGCAGAACCAGCACCAGGATGGCGGTATAGATTTGCCGCTGGCGGGCCGACTTGGCTTCGGCCTCCACAATCTCCATATCCCGCACGTGGATGGAATGCAACTCGCTGGCATCCAGGTGCTTGTTGTTGATGATGGCGGAATCCAGCACGTCGCAGATCTGCCGCGCCGTGTGATTGATGGAGTCCCGCTGGCCCAGCATCTGGTAGGCGCGGTACTTCTTGAGCAGGTAGCGCTGGATGTTGTCCAGGGAATAGAGGTTGAGCTCATTCTGGAGGTATTCCATGATGGTGCGGTAGCTGGCTACCGCTTCGTCCCAGCGTTTGGCGACGGTCAGGTAGTCGCTGGCATTGGTCAGGCCCTCCGTGGTTTTGGAAAAATCTGTCTGAAGGTATTCCTGATAGGAATCCTCGGCCTCGGCGTGCCGGCCCAGACCCTCCAGGGAGATAGCCTGGAAGATCTTGTAGCGAGCCCACTGCTTGTCGATATAGCTGGTGTCGTCGGGGTATTTCTGCCGGTATTCCTTGATCAGGTCTCCCAGCCGTTCCGTCCAGAACAGCCCCTTCTCATACCCTTCGGCATAGACCCATACGTAGGCGATGTTGATGATGCCGGCCACGGCATCGCGATAGGCCGCCTTCGAGCCTTTCTGCCGGATATTGTCCAGGTGCATCCGATAGGCCCGGTCCAGCCTTTCGGTCGCCGTGGAGTCTTCCTTGTCGAAGTAGGTCTGGCAGCATCCGGCGAAAATGAGCAGGTTGGTATAGTCGCTGGTGGTGTCGCACTGGACTTTCTCCAGGCGGCCGATGATCGGCAGCGACATGTGCAGGGCCGATGCATATTCCCCGTATCGGCACAGCTGGCTCGCGAGGTAGCTGCCGGATTTGGCATAATAGGCCAGGTCATTAGGGTCCGTGGATTTCTCCGTGACCCTAATGGCCTCCTGCCAGTAGTATTCGGCCAGTTCCCGCCGGCCCTGCTGATAGTTGGCATAGCCCTGCCAGTAACAGCTCTCGCCTTTGGAAAGCTTTCCGGCCTTTCCCAGGCTGTCGGCCAGAGCTTCCAGCCTTCCATAGTCTCTTGCCCCGGAAGCCGCGTTGATCAGGCTCTGGGCTTCGGCGCCGGAGGATTTGCTGGCTACACGGTGACAGCCCAGAACTGCCAGGGACAGAGAGACAAGCGAGACAAAGGAGAGTAGTGTCCGTTTGTTCATCTCTCTTGAGTAAGCTTTGAGGTGATGTCGGTGCCGTTCACGCTGATGGTGTGAGAGTCATAAGCATCATGATGCACGGTCATGTACTTATAGGTGTTTTTCTCGGTGTAGAAGTGGATCTTGAGGTTACTGTCGGGGTCATTCCAGTTTTCCGCAGAGAATATAAGCGTGGATCCGTCCTGCTTCAGGCTGCTGCCTTGGAATTCCTCGGCGTCTTTGCCGGTGATAGAACACGCAAAATTACCATCATTGATGAAAGTAAAGACGGTAGTGTTCCCGTAAAACTTGACCGAAATCACCACCTTGGAGCCTTTTACGCGTGCGGCGGCCAGGGTGCCCGAGTCACCAAAAACCTCCAGCTTAAAGTTCGTCACCCTGTACTTTTCGTTGCCCGAAGTTGCCTCCAGAGTACTGTTCTTAATATCGTAGACGGCGGTGAGCACCAGGTTAGAAGTTGCTTTCTCCCTGACATAGAATGTCAGCAGGGCGTTCGCCTTGTCATGCACCATCGTGATATCATAATTCTTCTCCGAGGGTTCCTGCTCTCCGGCACGTGTCCAGCTGTCGTCCATCAGCAGGTAGGTGTCGCCAACCCTTACAAAGGGAACATAGAAGTCCTCGTCGTTCAACTGAAAGTGGAAAAACACAATGGTCCCATCCATCAGGGTGTCAAGTGCCACATCTTGTTTATTGGGATTGATTTTATTACACGAGGTAAGACAAGTTCCCACAATGGCAATTGCAAGCAAAAGAATAGTCTTCAGTTTCATGATTTCTCCTCAGTGAAGATTATGACGTCAGAAAATAAAATACTTCGTGAGCGGATAGGTCCTCTCCCAGGACGGCCAGCGCACCCCTGTCATCCTTCGTTACCGGCTGGAAGCTGCCCTTGTATGCAATGACGTTGTCCGTCTTGTCGTAGTTTCCGTCTGTAATCTGCTGGTTCTCGCCGCAGCGGGCTCTGATCAGTTCTTTATCGGTCATGGTAATGATTGTCAGGATTCAGCTTTGAAGTCGTTGGCGGCGTAGAGCGTCACATCATCCTTGAATATGGTCTTGACGTACTGGTTCAGATTGTAAACATAGGTTTGGCCATCCATCTTGAACTTCACGATGATGTCTTCCGTGCACTTGTAGGCGCCCAGTTTAATACTTGTGCCATCAGGATAGTTGTTCTGGAAATTCTCTTTGGGAACAAGGGGCTGATTCTTGCTGTTGTAAATCATGATGTTGGAGATGTACTTCCCGGTATTGTTCTTCAAGATCAGGTGGCCAGCCCTGGAGTTCTCCATCTTGGGCATCATCTGGTAATCCGTATAGCGGCAGGTCCAGCTAAAGGTCTCTAAATCGACTTTGGTCGTAAAGAATCTCATGAAGCCATAGTTGCCTTCTACATCAACCTTGATACGTAGGGGCTCCGTATCTGTGTCGTCCGGCGTGTCGGGGATGAACCATACCCAGGAGCCGTGAAGCTGCATGGAGGAACGAAAGGCCCGTGAATTACCCAGATCGAAGCCGTACTCTTCCGGGAAATCATATTTCGGCAACTCATTAAACGTCAGGGCCCAGGCGGCAGTGCTGTTAAACGTCCTGTTTTCTACGTCCACATCTTTGACCGACCAGCTCTTGGAATCGGACCAGCTCCAGCCGGCATTTACGTTGACGCTGCCTCCACCAGCCATCCCTTTTCCTTTTTTCGCGCCGAGGTTTCCGCTGACGCCCGTTCCGATATTAAAGGTCTTTGTTTTGGAATAATTCGTGTTGTTGATAATGGTTTCGGGGAAAGGGAACCCTTCGGCCGGGAATGATACGCCGGCGACCTGTTGATTGTTCTTGTTGTTGACAAGCGTGCTGCTCACCTTGAAGGTTTTTGCGTAAGCGCCGCACCACCGTATCTTCACCGGGAAGCCGCCCGTCCAGTAGGAACTCTTGCCCTGGAACATCTTGTCATTGGCAACATTGGCGGTCATATCCATGAAGTAATAGTCGCCGGCGCCAATCTCTCCCTCATACACATGGATGGGATAGACATCGTAGGAAACGGTGACCGGGGCACAGCCATTAAAACGATAACTGGTACGGAAATAGACCTCGTTAATAGAGAAGACTCCTTCAGAAAAGACATGCGCCTTGCCGGCCATCTTCTTGATGCTTGCATTGGTGTTGTCCGATCCGGCTTTTGTTTTGACGCCCTCGGCCTCGTACAGAGCCCGCTGCACCAGCAAATCCTCCAGGAAAGCCCCGAAAAAAAAATAGGCGAGGTCGTACGCAAGGCCTTCCTCATAGGTATAGGTGGGAGGCTCATCGGGGTCATATTCCCCCGCCGCGGCATCAGCAGGATTCGGGACGGTGGGATGGTCGGTCTCGAAGGAGTACCTTTCCATAAATTGGGCCTCGTCCGGAATAATGTAAAGGCCATTGTTCCAGCTGCTGACAGCCACAAGTTTTGCCCCGTCGATACCGTCATTCTCCAGGAAGTAACCCATTTCCGGATACTTTTCGAAAAGGGCTTTGAACTCTGCCTGTACAGGGTTGAGAACAGCAATGACAACATCATTCAGGTAAAGCTCAACCAACTGCGCTTCGGGAAGATCGCTCAGGTGGTCAAGGATGACCATATAGGTATCATCGGTAAGCGCACTTACAGGAGCCTCAATAAAATCGGCGTATGCGTCCTTCAGCTCCTGCGCCGCTCCCGCAGACATATACACTTCATACGGGAAATCAAGGTCCCACTCAAGATCTGCCAGATCAATGTCTTGTGGATTGATTTCCTGTACGGGGAACAACTTGTCGCAAGAAGTAAGTTCCACCAAGCTTGCGCAAATCAGGATGGCGCAAAACAAACGTTCAATAATCTTTTTCATTCAATAATCTTTTTCATTAGATTCTTACGCCCAGAATGAAGTCCAGACAGGCCGCCTTGGAAAAATGATGGCATTTGCAGCTGATGCCGAAATATGTATTGGCCAGCCTGGGGAAGACAATCTTCCCGCCGAAGCGCTGGTACAGGACGCTTTCCTGCTCGGAAACGCCCAGGTGCTTGTAAAGATAGGCCCCCACCTGAAGCCAGGCGGTGAAGTTGCCGTAGTGTACCTGCTGGACGGCCGATACACCCAGACTCAGGGGCCGGTAATCATACTCCTCCGGATGAAGCTCGGGACGGAGGATGCGCTCGCTCGCGGCCACGCATTGCAGGAGTCCTCCGGAGAAATAGAAGAAGTCCACGCTCAGGCCCGAGGAAAGGGTGGGGATGTACTGGTAGCAGGCGCTGGCGCCGAAGGTGTACGTGGGCCAGGGCGTGGTCTTCCCCGTGGCCGCAAACTGCTGGGTGCAGCGGTGCGCTCCGTAGCCGGCGTACACCTCATAGAGCATGCGCTTTTTGAAATCCGGTTTTTGGGAATCTTTGCGCACCGGGACCTCGGGCTCTTCCAAAGCATATCGGGCCGACGCCAACACTTCCAGCCCGTTGAATCCCGAGTTGGGGAGGGCCAGGCGGCCGGTGGACAGATGCGTGTAACGTCCCACCAGACCCAGCTCAAGGTGGCTGGTGGGACGGAATTTCACGTGCAGGGAAGGGCCCAGATAGGCCAGCAGGGCGGAACTGAAAATGATGTTCTCGGGATTGTCCTCCTTGTCATAGACGGCACTGTTGAATCCCAATCCCAGGAAGAGATCGTAGCCGAAGGAGAACGCCCGGGTCCGGACGAAGTCCCTTTCGAAAAAGCCATAGACGGAAAGAAGGTCGTTCAGGCGGGACTTCCCAACCCAGTCAAAACGGCTGGATCCCTTCCAGTTCACACCCAGTCCAATATTGGGAAAATTGTACAGGGAGGCATAGGATGCGGGATCGTCGGAGCAGACATAGTGCCCGATGCGCAAATCGGCCGTAGGGTACCAGAAAGAACGCGCCAGTTTCTGGTACCGGCCCGGCTCGTGCCCCATGTAGCCTGCGCCCGCCTGAACGGTCACATTCCACCGATGCCCCTCCTCCTGCGCCTTCAACGGGGCGCAGAAAAACGGCAGCGCAGCGGCCAGGAGGAGGACGGTGACCTTCTTCTTGATCATCAGCGAAATTAATTTACCTTCTTGCCGCCGAAATACACCTCGGCCGGCTTGTTCTGGCTGAAGCCCTCGTGCTCGGCTGTGAGCAGATCGTTGTCGAACACCAGGAAATCGGCGTCCTTGCCCACCTCGATGGAGCCCTTCATATCTTCGATGCCCAGCTGCCGGGCGCCGTTGATGGTATAGCCCAGGAGCATTTCTTCGATGCCCATTCTTTCGTTCTCGGGAGGACATACCTGAGGGACTCTGGCAAATGCAGGAACCGCTGTCTTTTCAGTAGACCGGCGTGTCATGCCGATCTCCATGCCGAGATAAGGGTTCCAGGTCATAAAATCACCGAAAACGATATTGTCGCTTGACCAGGCTACCTTGGCGCCGCTGTCCCAGAGCGTTTTGCAGCGGAACCCCTTCTTGGAGCGTTCCTCGCCAAGCCAGGAAGCGGCAATGCGCGGGTCTCCGGCATGCCACCAGGGCGTGAAATTCGCATATACGCCAATCTTGGCGAAACGGTCCAGATCGGCGTCGTCCTGAATCTCCAGGTGGGCGCAGGTGACTCGAACCTTCAAGCTGTCTCCCATTTCCTTCCTGGCCATCTCCACGCCATCCAGAACGGTACGTGAAGCGCGCTCACCCACGGTGTGAAGGTGAAGGTCCAGATGGGCTTCGTTGAGGTTCTTCACAAGCTCACAGATTCCCTCCGCGGAGAAAGCGGTAACTCCCGTCGTATGGACATCCACATAAGGCGTAACCATGGCCGCGGTATGGATCTTCTGGGTGCCGTCCATGAAAATCTTCATGGTATGGACCTTCAGGTGCTCGGTATTAAACTCACGATAGAATCGTTTCACCTCCTCGAGGCCCTCCTTGGCATCCCGCTCCGCATTTACTACAAGGCTGCCGTCAACGTAAACGGGCAGTTTTCCCTGCTTGTCCAGAGCCTGCAGGCGTTTGTAAACCTTCTCGTGGAACTTGGCATCCCCCGGAAGACCGGCATCAAACACCGCGCACACGCCATATTCGACTGAATAATCTATCCAACGCTTCAGCGACGCGTCAACCTGCTCATCGGTCAGTTCCATGGAGCTGTCCAGGATAATCGGAATTTCCGCTGCGCCTTCTATACAATTACCGGTCACGTGTCCGTCCTTGCGCACAAAAATAGCAAGTCCCGGGATGGGATCCGGCGTATCGTCCGTAATACCATGCCGCTCAAGGATCTTCGAGTTCACCCAGATGCTGTGCCCTTCCCCTTCCTGGATCTGAAGTTCGGCATCCGGACATATCGCATCCAGATCCTCCTTTACGATATCCTCTCCGTTCAGGAACCTTTTCTCCATAACGAATCTGTATCGTTTCTCCCCGGGATTCTCTTTGATATATTTGGCCATGATGTCCAGCGCTTCCTGCTTGCCGTTCGGCTCCAGGCGTTCTCCCATCGGTGCGTACTCAAAACCCACCGGAATGGTCACGTGGACATGGCTGTCGATGATGCCCGGCATGATGAACTTGCCGCCGAGGTCGGTGACGGGGCCTTCAAAGTCCTTCAGGCCGGCTTCGTTGCCGACATAGACGAATTTGCCGTCCTTCACGGCCAGCGCGGTCGCTTTGGGGTTCTTCTTGTCAGAAGTGTAAATCTTTGCGTTTTTAATGATGTGGTCAGCTTTCATAATGGTTGTAATTTAGTTGTTGTTATTCTTGGATTTCCTTGACAAAACAGGCCACCAGGCCGTAGGTGATGGTGGGCCGGATCCAGATCTCCACCATCATGTACGTGGTGAATTCATCGGCGGTCTCCAGGACGATATCGATGTTGTACAGGATCGCGATGATCATGTCCACGATGAAAATCATCCACAGGTTGCGCTTGGTGTAGTACTTCCAGTCCTTGCGGGCATAGAAATAGGTCAGCAAGACAAGCAGCACCGCAGAAAGGGCCAGGCAGACCTTCTGGATAGGGAAATTAGTCAGCTGGGGCGAGAAAATGATGTCCCGCAGCAGCACGGCGATGCCCACGCATATGGTGCACCAGTAGTTGAACTGCTGCGAGGTGATGCGGTAATTGAAGAAATACATCCACATCATCACGATACAGGCGATGTAGAACAGGTTGAGAACCAGTTCCGGCCAGGTATTCTGCAGGCCGAAGTGCCACACGCCGTACAGCATGATCCCCACGGAGACCACTGCGGCCACGGCCGTGACTACGATGTTGAAAATGTCCGATTTGTTCTTGAATCTTACACTCATGGTTATGGGTTTTATTCGGTTTTGTTGTCGTCAATCATATGTACATCGCGCTGCGGGAACGGGATGGTGATGCCGTTCTCGGCCAGGATCTTATAGATGAGCTCCCGGCATCTGTACCGGAATTCAATCTGCTCCGGTACCAGCACCTGCTGTTTCACCGCCACGTCCACGGAGCTGTCGCCAAAATTGTCGAAGCGGATCCGGATGCCGTAAGTGGGCTCAATGACATCCCGGCCAAAGGCATCTTTTGTCTTGAGCGCCTCCAGGCCTTTCTCCAGCGCAACCCGCAACTTTTGGAAGTCGGTGCCGTATGCAACGCCTACCCTGATCACTGTCATCTCGTAAGCATTGTTACGGGTGAGGTTGGTGAAGTTCTTGCCGAACAGGGAGGAGTTCAGGAAGGCCACCTGGGTGGCATCGACCGTTTCCACCAGCGTAGTCTGGTAGTTGATGTCCACGACCTTGCCCCGGACACCGTCGCAGTCGATCCAGTCCCCGACCCGCAGGCGGCCGCCCATAAGCTGGATGCCGTAGATGAAGTTGTTGAGGATGTCCTTGAGCGCCAGACCGATACCGGCCGAGAGACCGCCGGCGACGAGTCCCAGCGAGTCGGTGGGGATATTCAGCGTCAGGATGAAGAGGTCGATATACACGAACCAGACGAACACGCTGATGAGACTGTTGCCCAGGGCCAGGTTGATCTCGTTGCCCCGCACCGTCTTCCGGTTGTTCTTGCGCATGAAACGACGGTATTTGAAGTCCTGCCACAAGGCGTGGATTGCTTTGTTCGCGTAGCGGAACACGGCGAACATCCCGCCCAAGAACAAGAGGTTGTAGACGGACACCCGGAATTCGCCCTGCCGGAAGAAGGGCTCCTGGAATAGGGAGTGATACAGGTCGTTGAATTCGAAGATGTTCAGCGCCCAGCGGACGCAGACGGGAATGGACCCCAGCACAAGCAGCGGAATCGCCACCTCCCGGACCAGGTCGTAGAACCAGGTGGCGCCGAACAGCAGCTTGTCCTGGGCCGGCCCCGTCACGTAGGTGATCCTGGCTTTCTGGGACGAGATCCGCTTGTCCAGATACTTCTTTTTGTACAGGAGCGAGAGGGCCCACACAGAGGCGATGGCTAGGATGAGCGCCAATTGGAAATACCACCACGCCAGGACGATCAATGCCAGGAATATATAGCCCAGGAAGCTGAGAATCATGGCGATGGCTGTGACGCCGAAGGATGTCCACGCGATAGCTACGTCGGTCTGGTCCGTCTTCCCGCTATGCCCCAGATTGGTCAGCAATTGCCATAGCGCCAGCCCCAGGAGCAGCGGCGGGAGGATGATGTTCAGGAAGGCATTGGGCATAAACAGCACCCGGCAGCTGATCACGACCAGGGCCGTGAAGAGGGTGGGCAGATAGATCCGGACGCTGTATTTGAGCTTGGCGGGTTCCACCCGGATGAGCAGGGCCGTGTTGATAGCCATCAGCAGCCAGATGAAGGTGTGCGCGATGCTGATGCTCTTGCGCACGATATCGTCGTCCGAGCTCTCATTGCTGAGGACAATGAACAGGACGCAGGCCAGCAGGAGGGCCAGATAGCGCTTCTGCTCCTGGGCCACCCGCTCCCCCAGCGGCTTCACAAAGCGATAGAGCGGCAGCAGCAGGAGGTACGACAGCCCCCACAGGATGAAGAAAGCCAGGCAATAGATGAACAGCCAGTAAATCCTCGCCGAATTGGTCAGCTGAATGTCTTTGGAGATATCTTCATTCTTGTCGATCTTCTCGTTGTCGGCCAGCTTCTTCATGAAGGAGGAGAAGTTGTATTTCTCGCCCATGGCCCGCCACGCCTCTTTCCAGTACTCGCCGGGCTGGGTCAGGATGGTTTTCCACGGGGTCTGACCCTCCTTGAACACCATGTCCTGAAGAAGTGCGGAGTAATCCTTGGCATAGTCGTACGATTCTGCCATCCTCAACTGCGCTTCCCGGTAATGGGTGCTGTCGGCCATCACCAGTTCGCGCGTCTCGGCGTACATCTTCAGCAATTCGGAGGCATACAGAAGGCAGGAGTCGCGGTCGGCCTGGCCGGTTTCGCTCAGGATGAACGCAGCTTCGGCCGCGGCGGCATCCCGTGCTTCAAGGACGGCCAGGAGGGAATCCAGCTGCTCGTTCAACTCTTGCTGCAGGAGGCTCTCGTTGGCCAGCAGGTGCGCGTCCAGCGTGTCATTGTGGTAGGCCAGGCTGTCCGGCACCACCTGCACATCCCGGAGCTCCGGCGGAAGACGGCGGAGGGACTCGATCAGGCGCGCATAGCGGTCGATCTCCACGTCGAGATTGGACACGATGCGGTCGTACGGCATGCGGTTCGCGTTGAAGTCGTCGTATTCCTTCGTCACTTTCTCCAGCGCGTAACTGATGTCGAAGGTATAGTCCTGCTTCTGGGAGTAAAGCATCAGGGACAAGTCATTGCACTTTTTGACAATGTCCACCATCTTCTGGTGCTGCACCGCATACTTGACATTCATCTCTTCGCGCGTCCGGCTGATCTGCACATAGTCGTGATATAGCTCCCTGCGCAGATTGGACAGCGTCGCGTCCAGATCCATTCCAGTGAATACGGCCAATGCCGGCGCTGCCATCAAAAGCAGCACCGCAAGGACGTTGATGAGCTTGCGATTTTTCATGTGGTTAGTGATACTCTAACTACATAATTAGTCATTTTCCCCGGAAAGCACAATAAGCGAAAGGTTCCGGTTTGCAAGTTTTGCAAATTCCGAAACCTTTTTGTAAATTCTGAAAGTGAGGGGGCTACTCCGTCGGGTTATGCATCCACTGCGTGACGGTCATCCCCATATTCTGCTTGAACGTGGCGCTGAAAGTGCTATAGCTGTGGAAGCCGCTTTCGAAGGCCAGCCGCTGGGCGGTGAAAATCCGCTGGGCGGCCATGGCTTCATGGTACAGCCGGATGAAATGGCGGACGCGCAGACCGTTGATGTAGGCGTTGTATGTGATGCCCTGCTGGGCGAAGTGCTGGCTCAGGTAGGTCCGGTTCGTGCCGATGGTATGTGCGAGCTGGGCCAGGGTCAGGTCGTGCTGCAGATAGAGCTGTCCGCCCTCGCAGCGCTTTTCCAGGAGGGATCCGATTTTAGCGGGAATCGCCGGCGTTGCGGATGCTTTCCGAACATCTTCGGCCGGCTCCGCCTCCGGCGAGGCGCTTTCGCTCAGTTGCTGCAGCGTCTCCACCCGCCACAGCAGCAGCGCCACAATGATGATACAGTCTATCTGCATGAGATACACCAGAACACGACTCTCTCCCGTTATTCTGCTGTATATGATGAAATACAGCAGGAACACGACCAGGATCAGAAGGCTCTGCAGAATCTCCTTGTTCTCCAGGTCGGCATAATTGTCCCGCAGCCAGCGCCGGTAGTGCCGGACGGCAAAAACCGCATACAGCATCAGCAGCCCGTAAGAAGCGATGACATAAATGGTCAGCGGAGTGAACAGGATGTCGTCTCCCCGGATGACGCACAAGGCCAACAGGACCACGGCGGGGACCAGCAACAACAATACCGGCCAGATGGGCCGGCGCCGGTCTTGCAGCATGGCCAGCAGGATGCCTGCTATCGTGGGGAACAACAGCAGGATATCCAGGCCACAGATAATTAAATAAGCGACAGGCGAAGGATGACAGATGTAGTACATCCAATTCACATGGCTCAATGCGCAAACGATCAGGAAGGCCGCCGTCCACCTGCGCAAGGGCACGGGAGACGTCACCTCCGGGGCAATGGCATTGCCGCGCCGCAGCAGCAGATAGAGGGCCGCCGCGACGCACAGCATGATGACGCCGCCGTAGAGGGTGATAAAGACAACGTCCTGGAGAAACGCTTGCTCGTCCATGCAGGGAGCGCTATTCCATCTTGTAGGACTTGCTCCGGTTCTGCCAGCCGGCTTCGCTCTTGGTGCCGGTGTAGTAGATGACGATGTCGGAGTCGGACTTGGAGCTCACGAAGTAGATCTTCTTCTTGGCTTCGCTCGCGGAGCTGACGAAGTACCAGAGGCCGTTGTTGCCGGAGGCATCGCTCTTGGAGCTGCACTTGTACACCACCAGGTCGGCCTCGCTCTTGGTCGAGGTCACGTACACGGTCACGTTCGCGTCGCTCTTGGAGCTGCAGGAATACACGGTCTGGGCCGAAGCTGCGCCTGCCCACAGAAGAAGCATTGCGCAAAAAACCAACAATTTTTTCATATTCATAAAGATTAGACTAACTGCAAAGGTACAAAAAATTATGCGTCGGTGTGCGGCAGGGAGAAAATGAAGCGGGCGCCGAAGGTGTAGGAGGTGTCGAGGAAGACATCCCCGCCGAGGCGGCGGCCGAGGCTGCGGGCCACTGTCAGGCCGATGCCCGTCCCTTCCCGGTAGTCATCCAGCTGGACGAACTGCTCGAAAATGCGCTCCGCGTCTTCCGGCGGGACGCCGATCCCGGTGTCCTCGACCAGGAAATAGACGAAGCTCTGCTTCGAAATGATGCGCACGGTGACCATCCCCTTGCCGGTGTATTTGGCGGCGTTCTCGAGCAGCAGGGCGAGCACGTGCGAGGCGGCCTGCCGGTTGGTCCGGAGCAGCAGGTCTTCCGTCCCCTTCGCAAGCTGGATCCCGAACTGGATGTCGGGGTTGGTGCGGATGCCGGAGCGCTCCGCGGCGTCGGAGGCAATCTGCTCGGGCGAGACCTGGTCGTCCTTCGGGAGCGAGGTCGTACTGATGAGGTCGCTCAGGTCGAGGATCTTGCTGATCAGGCCGGTGATGCGGGCGGTGTTGTCGATGATGCCGGTGTTGAGCTGCTCGCGGCTCTGCTCGTCGAGCTCCATCCCGGGCGTGGTGATCACCTGGGCGAAGCCGGAGAGGAGGTTGAGCGGCGTCCGGATCTCATGGGAGATCTGCTGGAGGAAGGCGGTCTTGACGCGGGAGGCCTCCTGGGCCTGGGCGTTGGCCGCTTCCAGCTGCTGGTAGGCCTCTTCCAGGCGCATCGAGGAGCGGTAGCGGAGGAAGACGAAGAGCAGGAAGGCGATCAGGATCAGGGTCAGCACGACCATCGAGGAGACGAAGCGCTCCCGCTCGGTCTTGGCTTTCTGCTCGACGAACTCTTCCCGGATCTCCTGCGTGTGGTAGACCGTGGCGAGCTCGGCGGCTTTGTCCTTGTGGTTCCAGACGATGGCCGAATCCAGTGCGTCGCAGATCTGCATCCCGGTGGCCAGGGCCTCGTCGTTGCGGCGGGCGTTGAAGTTGGCGCGGAACTTGGGCAGCAGGAAGCGGGGGATGTTGTCGAGGGTCATCGTGGCGCCGTAATTGGAGATCACCTTGTCCAGCAGCCGGTAATTGTCGGCCGCTTCGCTCCAGCGCCGGGCGAGCATGAGGTAGTTGGCGGCCGCGATCCGGCCGTTTTCGCTCGTGGCGTAACTGGAAGTCAGGGCCTCGTCGTACGCGGCGGCGGCATCCTTGTGGTGCCCCAGACCATCCAGGGCGGAGGCGCGGTAGAATCCGGTGAGGGCCCGCCGGTGGTCCAGGCTCTCCTGGGTCGTGCCGGGATGCTGCGCGTAGATGACGAGCAGCTCTTCCAGGCGCTCCACCCAGGTGAGCGCGTCGGCGTAGTGGTAATTCTCCAGGTAGTGCTCGGTGATGGCGGTGAGCCCGGCGACGGCGCTCTTGAGGGCGTTGCCGGAGCCGTCCTGCTCGGTCTCGATGAGCTGCATGAACAGGCTGTATGCCTGGTTGAAATAGGATGCGGCTCCCTGGAGGTCGCCCTGCTGCAGGTCGCAGCAGCCGACGGAGGTGAGCAGGTTGGCGAAGTCGCTGTTGCCCTGGATGCCGGCCTCGCGCATCTTGTCCATCGCCGGGAGGGCCACCCGCAAGGTGGATTCGAATTCCCCCTTAAGCAGCAGCATGTCGGCGAGCCGGTTGGCGGAACGGGCAAAGTAGACCAGATCCTCCTCGTCCTGGATGTCCTGCGACAGGGCCTCGGTCCATTGGGCCTCCGCGGGCCGCTGCTTCCCCTGGCGGGAGAAAGCATATCCCCGCCAATAGCAGGCCTTGACCAGGGACAGGTCTCCGGCGGCCTGCAGCGAGTCGGCCAGGAAAAGGATGCGGCCGTAGTCGTGGCCCTGGTGGGCGGCGCCGATGAGGCTGTCTGCGCGGCCGGTATCCTGAACCCAGACGGGCTGCCTGTCGCAGGCGCCCGGCAGAACGAGCAGGGCGGCCAGCAGGAGGAGGGAGGAGAGGGGGTTTCTGCGGAGCATGGACGTGGGGGGCTAAAGGTCAATGGCGGCAAGATTCTCCGTAGCGCGGGAGGCCGTCTCCACGACGGAGCCGTATTTGTTCAACGAGAACACGATATAGCCCCAGATACCGATCCCCATCAAGGTGAGGACGGTGAACGGGAGCTTGGTGTTTTGCTGGAACAGGGCGAGCATGATCACGCCGCAGGTGCCGAAGAAGATGATCAGGTCGCAGGAGACCTGCATCCAGCGGACAAAGCTGCTGACGTTGCCGTAGGAGAGTTTCATCAGCCGGTAGCTGACATTGTGGCAGGTCCTGTAGAACAGGAAGATATGGTAGGCCACATAGACGAAAAACACGGTGAAGGACAGCACGGTATAGAAGGGGATGTCCTTCCAGACCAGCGCGACCGTCCAGTAGCAGACCAGGCCGATGCCGTAGATGACCAGGTCGCGGATCATGACTTTCCGGGTGAGGTAGTTCGGGTTGAGCAGCGGGAAATACCCCCAGCAGAAGGCGATGGCGCCAAAATGGAAATAACTGACCGTCAGCGCAGAAGCCCCGGCCGGCCAGCTCTCCCGCAGGCCCAGGGTGGCGTGGAGGATATAGCCGGCGGCGAAGACGATCAGCCAGATGGCGGTGAGCAGGCGGGCCCGGTGATAGGCGGGGAAGCGGGTGTAGGCTTTCTGGTGCGCCAGCAGGCCGGTCGCCATCAACAGGTTGGCGATGGCCCCGACGAACAGGGAGACTCTGTAGATCAGACTCAGCATAGCGATCGCTGCAAGGCGTTCACTGCGAGATATTGACAGACATGAACCCGGCGCTGAGCGGGGCTTCCAGTCCGAGCAGGCGGGCATCCTTGCCGGTGGACCGCCAGATCTGGAGCTCGTTGCCGCTGCCGTTCTCCATGAGGCCGCGCTCGGTCATTTCCAGCAGGAAGTGCTCCGCCTGCTGGCCCGGGAAATGATCCTCGTCGATCCCCTTGTAGCTGAGCTGCGCGGGGAAGGACTTGCCGCCCATCAGGACGTTGAGCGAGATGGGCTTGGAATTGTGCGACACGTCGAGGAAGCGCACGTAGTGCAGCAGAGAGAGCAGTTCCATCGTGTGGCCGTCCAGCGGGAAGTCCTCCTCCACGGCCGGCTGGTTGACGTCGGTCACGGTGACGGAGGCGATCACCTTGCGGTCGGAATCGTAGGTGTATTCGAATTTCCCGCTTTTGCCTTTCCGCTGGAAAGGATTGATGAAGTAGAGCGGCGAAAGGTCGTTGCGCGAAAGGTAGACTTCCGCCAGGTAGTCTGATCCGACGAAGAGGCTGAAGATCGGCGTGGTCTTGACGGTGGCCTTCGAATAGTACGCCTGGATGTCGTTCCAGGTGGAAGGCTGCAGGGAGATGGTGACCGTGGCCACCTTGGTGTTGATGATCCCCAAGTTGTAATTGACATCGTAAGAGACGGTACCCAGGGCATCCTTGGGCAGGTTTCTGGCCGGGGATGCCGTGGCGAAAAGGGCCGTTGTCAGCAAAAAGAACAGGAACTTTTTCATATGTCTTTCAGAATCAAACTCTCAAAGATAACTATTATCTCGAAATATTCTTCAATCCGAGCCCGGAGATCCACAATCCGGCCCAGGTGAGGGCGGCGTTGATGAGCAGCAGCTCGAAGCCGATGCGGTAGCCGCCGAACCAGGCGGCGCTGTGGGTGGAGAGCACGTAGCAGAGCACCGGGGACAGCAGGCAGATGAGGGGGACCCAGCGGTCGCGTACGCGCCGACGGGTGAGGATGCCGAAGAAGAAGAGGCCCAGAAGCGGGCCGTAGGTGTAGCCGGCGACGGTGTAGATGGCGTTGATGACGCTCCCGTCGCGGATGGCGCCGAAGCCGAGGATCACCACGCCCATCACCGCGGCGGCCCCGGCGTGGACCCGGCGGCGGGTGCGCAGCAGGGTGCGTTCGTCCTGCCGGCGGTCGGCGTGCAGGATGTCCAGGGTGAAGGTGGTGGTCAGCGCTGTCAGCGCGGAGCCGGAGCTGCTGAACGCGGAGGCGGTGAGGCCCAGCACGAAGAGCAGGCCCGCCACGGGCGGCATCCAGGCGGCCCCGGAGGCGTCGGTCCCGCAGGCAATCGTGGGGAAAAGGTCGTCCGGCCGGGCGACCGTGATGCCCGCCGACGCGGCGAAGCGGTACAACAGCACGCCGAGGGCGAGGAAGAGCAGGTTGACGGGGATGAAGGCGGCCCCGTAGCTCATCATGTTCCGCTGGCTCTCGCGCAAGGTCCTGCAGGACAGGTTCTTCTGCATCATGTCCTGGTCCATGCCGGTCATCGCGACGGTGGTGAACATGCCGGCGAGGAACTGCTTCCAGAAGAAGCGCGTGTCGCGCCAGTCGTCGAAGAACCAGATCCGGCTCATCCCGCTGTCCCGGATCCCGGAGCACATCGCACCTGCGTCCAGGCCCATCACGCGGCCGATCTGCACGAGGCAGAGCACGACCACCGTGACCAGGGCGACCGTCTGGATCATATCGGTCCAGACCAGCGTACGGACGCCGCCCCGGAAGGTGTAGAGCCAGACGCAGAGCATCGTGGCGGCGACGTTCGCCCAGAACGGGATGCCCAGCGGATCGAAGACGACCAGTTGCAGCACGATGGCCGTCAGGTACATCCGGACGCCGCAGATGAGGAGTTTGCAGAGCAGGAAGAAGCCGGCCCCGGCGCCGTGGCTGCAGCGCCCGAAACGGTCTTCCAGCCAGGTGTACAGGCTGTTGAGGTTCAAGCGGTAATAGAGCGGCAGCAGCACCCACGCGATCACGGCGTAGCCGGCCACGAAGCCGACGGCCATCTGCAGGTAGGACCACTGCGACGCCTCGACCATCCCCGGCACGGACACGAAGGTGATCCCGGAAATGGAGGTGCTGACCATCGCCACGGCCACGGCCCACCAGGGGGACCTCCGCCCGCCGCGCCAGAAGTCGGCGCTGCTCTGCGGCTTGCGCGCGAGCCACCACGCCGTACCGATCACGGCGGCGAGGTACAGGGTGATGACGAGCAACAGGAGGGCCGGGGACATCTATTTCCTGAACAGGCCGAACACGGCGGAGCCGGAACCCGACATCGAGGCATACACCGCACCTTCGGCATAGAAACGCTCCTTGAGCCGCTCCACTTCGGGGTGGAGGGGGAACACGGAGGATTCAAAATCGTTGAAGAGCACGTCCGGCCACATCTCCACCGGGTAGCGGAGCGCCTCGCGCAGGGGCGGCAGGGCCAGCCGTTCGCGCGGAATCACGCGGGAATAGGCCTCGCTGGTGCTGATGTGCACCCCTTCCGGCACTTCCACGCGGATCTCATAGCCCGAGAGGTCGATGTCGTAGTCCATCAGGACGTCGCCGCGCCCCTCCCCGAACATCGGCCGGTTGTAGATGAAGATGGAGCAGTCGGAGCCCAGGCAGGCGGCATAGTCCGCCAGCTGCCAGTCCTCGAGCCCCAGGTGGAATAGGTCCGTCAGCGCCATCAGGGTGAAGGCCGCATCGGCGGAGCCTCCGCCCAGGCCCGCGCCCACGGCGGACCGTTTCTCCAGGCGGATCTCCACCGGCGGGAGGTCGAAGTCGGCCTTGAGCAGATGGTAGGCCCGCAGGGTCAGGTCATCGTCCCAGGTGACGTTGTCGGAGGGGACGAAGCGGAGCTTGTCCGAAGGGACGATCTCCAGGACATCCGTCATCCCGAAATACGGGACGAAAAGCGTCTCGATATCGTGGTAGCCGTCGGGGCGGCGGCGCAGGACGCTCAGGCCCAGGTTAATCTTGACATTCGGATAAACGATCATGGATTTCTTCGGTTAATTCGTCGGGGAGGCGCCGGAGCACCGGGGAGAGGAAAGCTTGCATCTGCAGCCTGCGCGCCTCCGCCTCGGGAATGCCGCGGGAGCGCAGGTAGAACAGTTCGTCGGGGTTGAGGTAGCCGGTCGTCGCGCCGTGGGAGCACTGCACGTCGTCGGCGTAGATCTCGAGCTGGGGCCGGGATTCCACCCGCGCGCTGTCGGAGAGCAGCAGGGTGTGGTTCTCCTGGTAGGCCTGCGTCTGCTGCGCGTCCGGGGCCACGTAGATCAGCCCGTCGAAGGAGGCGCGCGCCGTCCCGCCGACGATGCCCTTGAAGAGCTGGCGGGAGGAGCCCCCTCCCGCCGCGTGGCGGACCAGCACCCGCAGGTCCACCCGCTCGTCGGCGGGACAGAGGTACACCCCGGCCAGGTCCAGTACGGCGCCGGGGGCGGTCAGGTCGATCTCCAGCGAGAGCTGCACGTCCGTCCCGGGCAGCACGACCAGGGTCAGCGTCCGCTCCTCCCCGGCGCCGAGCCGGAGAGTCTGAGGCACGCTGTCGCGCCCGATGACGTAGACCTGCTTATCCATCGATGCTCTCGTAGCCTTCTTTTTCGATCCGGTCCACCAGTTCGCGGCCGGCCGTCTTGACGATGCGGCCGTCCTTGAGGACGTGGACCACGTCGGGGACAATGTATTCCAGCAGGCGCTGGTAGTGGGTGATCACGATGGCGGCCGTCTCCGGGGTCCGGAGCCGGTTGACGCCCTCCGCCACGATGCGCAGCGCGTCCACGTCGAGCCCGGAGTCCGTCTCGTCGAGGATGCTCAGCACGGGCTCGAGCATCGCCATCTGGAAGATTTCGTTGCGTTTCTTCTCGCCGCCGGAGAAGCCGACGTTGACCTCGCGCCGGGCGAATTCGCCCTTCATCTGCACGAACGCCATTTTCTCCTTGAGCAGCTTGAGGTACTCGCCGGGCGTGAGTTCGGGCAGCCCCTGCGCCTTGCGGCGGGCCGAGACCGCGGCTTTCATGAAGTTGGTGATGCTCACGCCGGGGATCTCCACGGGGTACTGGAAGCTCAGGAACAGGCCCGCCCAGGAGCGTTCTTCCGGGCTCATCGCGAGCAGGTCACGCCCGTCGTAACGGACGCTGCCGGCGGTGACTTCGTAGCCCGGACGACCGGTCAGGACGGCCCCGAGGGTGCTCTTGCCGGCCCCGTTGGGACCCATCACCGCGTGCACTTCCCCGCGGCGGATGACGAGATCCACCCCCTTGAGGATTTCCTTGCCTTCCACGGTGGCGTGGAGGTTCTCGATTTCCAGTAAGACCTTATTCATTTCTGTTGAACCATTTTTTCCAGGAGATCAGGGACCAGATGCCGTTCGCGAGGTACAGGCCGCTGACGATCGGCATCAGGTAGAGGCCGGAGCTGAGGTAGAGGACGATGTTGGCCGCGTTGACGATCAGCCACACGATCCAGCATTCCCAGCACTTCCGGGCGCTGAGGTACTGCGCCAGCAGGGTGAGCATCAGCAGGTAGGAGTCCAGCCAGGGCGAGGGGTCCGGCTGGAAGAGGTCGGGCCACTTGACGGGCAGCCAGTCCAGGCACATCGCCCAGACCGCACCGAAGATGCTGATGGTCAGGATGAGGCCCGGCCACTGCTCCTTGGTGATGCGGCCCACGCGGAGCTTCTCGGCGTCCGCGGCGCTGCGCTCCTCCTCGCGCGGATGGGTCCAGCGCCAGTGGCCGTAGGCGTTGATGGCGAACGACACGGGCTGCAGGAGCATCGCGCTGTAGAGGTGCTGCCGCCAGAACAGCACGAAGAGGAAGATATTGTAGACGTAGCCTACAAAGAAATTGTATTTCGAGTTCCGTCCCGCGAGGAATACGCAGGACAGGCCCAGCAGGGCCGATATGATTTCTACCCAGGTCATCCGATGGCGCCTTCAAGTGATACGGAAAGGAGTTTCTGCGCCTCCACGGCGAATTCCATCGGGAGGCGGGCAAGGACTTCGCGGGCGTAACCGCCCACGATGAGCGCGACGGCGTCCTCCTGGGCGATGCCGCGCTGGGTGCAGTAGAAGAGCTGGTCTTCACTGATTTTGGAGGTCGTGGCTTCGTGCTCCACCACGGCGTGCGGGTTCTGGCTGCGGATTACCGGGAAGGTGTGGGCGCCGCAGCGGCTGCCAATGAGCAGCGAGTCGCATTGCGAATAATTTCGGGCCCCCTCCGCGCCGGGGCCCATCTGCACCAGGCCGCGGTAGCTGTTCTCGCTGTGGCCCGCGGAGATGCCTTTGGAGACCACGCGGCTGCGCGTCCCCCGGCCGAGGTGGATCATCTTCGTGCCCGTGTCGGCCTGCTGGTAGTGGTTGGTCATCGCCACGCTGTAGAACTCCGACGAGGAGTAGTCCCCCTTCAGGATGGTGCTGGGGTATTTCCAGGTGACGGCGGAGCCCGTCTCCACCTGGGTCCAGGAGAGGTGGGAGCCGCTTCCCTTGCAGATGCCGCGCTTGGTCACGAGGTTCAGGATGCCGCCGCGGCCCTGGGCGTCGCCCGGATACCAGTTCTGCACGGTGCTGTATTTGACGTCCGCGTCTTTCTCCACGATGATCTCCACCACGGCGGCGTGGAGCTGGTTCTCGTCGCGCATCGGGGCCGTGCAGCCCTCCATGTAACTCACCGACGAGCCCTCGTCGGCGATGATCAGGGTGCGCTCGAACTGGCCGGTGCCGGAGGCGTTGATGCGGAAGTAGCTGGACAGGTCCATGGGGCATTTCACCCCCTTGGGGATGTAGCAGAACGAACCGTCGGAGAAGACCGCCGAGTTGAGCGCCGCGTAGAAATTGTCCCCCACGGGCACGACCGAGGCGAGGTAGCGGCGCACCAGGTCGGGATGCTCGCGCACGGCCTCGGAGAAGGAGCAGAAGATGATGCCCTTCTCCGCCAGGGTTTTGCGGAAGGTCGTGGTGACGCTTACGGAGTCGAAGACGGCATCCACCGCCACCTCCCCCTTGGGCTTCACCCCGGCCAGCACTTCCCGCTCGCGGAGCGGGATGCCGAGCTTGTCGAAGGTCTCCATCAATGCCGGATCGATCTCGTCCGGACGGTCCTCCGGGCGCTTGGGGGCGGCCCAGTAGATGATGTCCTGGAAATCGATGGGCGGCAGCCGGAGGTGGCCCCAGGTGGGGGGCGTCATCTGCTGCCAGCGCCGGAACGCGCCCAGGCGGAACTCCAGCAGCCAGTCCGGTTCCTGCTTCTTGGCGGAAATGAGCCGGATGATGTCCTCGTTGAGCCCTTTCGGCACGTATTCCTGGGCGACTTCGGTCACGAAGCCGTCCTTGTACTCCTGGGCGGAGAGGTCTTTGATCAGCTCATCCATCTTTGAAGGGCCAAATATACGAATTCTCTCCTAAACCGCCAAGGGCAAGGTTTTTGCATCTTCTTGCAGAAAAACCACTGGACGATGATGAAAAACAACACGATTCAATGGCTGGTCGCGGTGTGTACCCTGCTGCTGCCGCTTGGAGCCTCTGCCCAATCCATGTGCTTCTGGACGGATGATTCTTCCGTCGTTCCCATCCGCATTTATATTGATGAAGAATATCTCGGCGATGTGACCGCCGCATTCAGTTCCCAACCCCTGCTTGACACGGAAGGCACCCTGGGCGTGGACACCACGCCCGGCCGCCACGGCCTCACCGCGGTGGACAAATACGGCCGCGTGTACAAGGGCTGGAGCGGAACGGTCAACGTGCGGGAAGGGGAGATTCTCTATCTGCAGATCCGGGGTGGCCGCTTCCGCGAGGTGGACCACGACGACTACGCCTACGTCTTCTTGGACTGGGCGCCGGTCTTCTTCCTTCCCCCGTACCCGCGTGTCCGCGTCCCCTTCGAGGATCTCAGTCCCCTGGAAAACGGTGGCCTGCTGGCCGGCATGGGCGTGGCTGCCGTGGGCGCAACGGCCGCCATGGGGGTTGCCGCCGCACGCCACTGGGACGAGCCGGACAACCGCTTCCCCTACGTGGCCATCGGGCTGGGGACGGAGGTCTTCACCTCCCTGGACAGCTGGCGCAACGTGGCGCAATTCCGGGTCCGCTTCGGCAACCTCAGCGGCATCTCGCTGCTCGCGGACGCCGGGGTCGCGCTCCGGTTTTCGGAGGTCCGCCGTTATAGCGCCCCGGGCTATTATCCGGCGGATCGCCGGTGGGTGAATACGACCGCTTTCACCTGGAGTGTCGGTGCGGCCCTGGACTATGGCGGATTCAGCTTCGGCATCCGCTACAAGCCGGCCATCGGCAACTCCGCCGACACCTTCCTCTGCGCCCGTGCAGCCTACGACTGGTGGATCTCCCACGGCTTCGCGCTCGAATTCCACGGGGGCTTCGGCGTGGGCGGATATGGCGAGAACGCGCTCTTCGACTATTTTAATTTCCCGTTCGGAATCGGCTTCTTGGTTAAGCTGTAAAATAGTGTTATCTTTGCCTAAACGATAACTTTTTCCACCATGAGAGCCAATCAGGAATACAAGAACGCTGCGCTGGACCGTCTGCGCGGCAACTGGACTGCGCCGGTCATCACGACGCTGGTTTTCGTCATCTTCGCCATTTTCTGTACGGGAGGCAATGCGGCCCCCCAGTTCATCAAGGCGAACACCGGGCTGGTTTACTGGTGCGCCGGTGCCAGCTTCCTGCTGACGATTTTCATCATCAATCCGCTGATCGTCGGCTACGAGAATGCCATGCGCCTCTTCTATGAGCGCGGCGACGGCGACATCCTCAGCAACATGTTCCGCATCGCCACGTCCAATTACATGCACAAAGTGGGCGGGATGTTCCTGATGGAGCTGAAGGTGGTCCTCTGGACGCTGCTGTTCTTCATCCCGGGCATCATCATGTCCTTCGCCTACGCGATGACGCCGTACATCCTCGAGGAGCATCCCGAGATCAGCGCCTGGGACGCCAGCACCCGCAGCCGCGAGATGATGGCGGGCCACAAGTTCAGCCTCTTCTGGCTGTACCTCAGCTTCATCGGCTGGGTCGTGCTCAGCATCCTGACCTTCGGGATCGGCATGCTCTGGCTGAGCCCGTACGTGAGCTGCTCGGAGATCGGTTTCTACAATGATCTGAAAGCGGAACAGGGCGAGCCGGCCGTAACCTCATAATCTTATGCCGCTGCCGGCAGGACAACTCTCGGAGAACAGCAGGAGGTTGGCTCGCAACACCCTCCTGCTGTATTTCCGTATGCTCCTGCTGATGCTCATCGGCCTGTTCACCTCGCGTGTGGTGCTCCGGTCGCTGGGGATCGACGACTATGGCGTCTATACCGTCGTGGGCGGGGTGGTCAGCGTGTTCACCTTCCTCACGACCTCGCTTTCCGCGGCGATCAGCCGCTACCTGGCGGTGAGCCTGGAGGAGGGAAACCCCGCGCGGCTGCACCGCATTTTCTCCACCGGCGTGATCATCCAGCTGGGCCTGGCCCTGCTGCTGGTGCTGCTCGTGGAGACGGCCGGCCTGTGGTGGCTGGACCAGAAGCTGGACATCCCGCCGGGCCGCCTGGAAGCCGCCCGCTGGGTGCTGCACTGCTCGCTGGGCGTGCTGGTCGTGAGCCTGCTGTCCGTGCCGTTCACCGCCGCCATCATCGCCCACGAGCGGATGTCGGCCTTCGCGCTGATCAGCCTGGGCGAGGCGCTGCTCAAGCTGGGCGTCGCGTTGCTGCTGTACGTTTCCCTCTGGGACAAACTGGTCAGCTATGCGGTGCTGATGCTGGGCGTGGCCGTGCTGGTCCGCTTCGCGTACGGGTTCTACTGCCGCCGGACGTTCCCGGAGTGCCGGGGCCGGCTCGTGTTCGACCGGGCGCAGACGCGGGAGATGACGGCCTTCGCGGGCTGGAGCTTCTTCGGCTCGAGCGCCTATGTCTTCAATACCCAGGGAGCCGGGCAGGTGGTGAACCTCTTCTTCGGGGTGGCGGTCAACGCCGCCCGCGGCATCGCCCTGCAGATCGAGAACATCGTCAAGCAGTTCGTCTCCAACTTCCTCACCGCCGTGAACCCCCAGATCACCAAAGCCTGGGCGGCGGGCGAGCGGGAGCATTGTTATGAGCTGGTCCGCAAGGGCGTGAAATACAGCTGGCTGGTGATCCTGTTCTTCTTCGTCCCCCTGTTCGGGGAGGCGGAGTGGCTGCTGGATCTCTGGCTGGGGCCCGATAAGGTGCCGCCGTTCGCGCCGGTCTTCGTCCGGCTGACCCTGGTGGGCCTGCTGGTGGACCTGGCGGGCAATCCGCTGCTGACGCTGATCCAGGCGACCGGGCGCGTGCGCAACTATTATTTGATCACCGGGCTCACCTCGTACCTGGGGCTGCCCCTGGTCTGGCTGAGCTTCAAGCTGGGCGCCGGTCCGGCCGCGGCCTACGTCGTGTTCATCGCCGTCTACCTGGTGGTGCTGGTGCAGCGGATCGTGATCGCCCGGCGGCTGGCGGATTTCCCGGTGGGAAGCCTGCTGCGGCTGTGTCTCTGGCTGCTGCTGGGTTCGGCCGTGGCGCTGGCGGTCCCGCTGCTGCTGCGCCTGACGGACCTGCTGCCCGGCTGGCGCCTGCTGATCGGCACGGTGGTGGGCTGGAGCCTGCTGATCGTATTCACCTGGTTCCGCCTGCTGAGCGGCGGCGAACGCGCCTTCCTGGTCCGCAAGAGCGGCCGCCTGCTGCCGGATTCGGTCTTCCTCATGGCGAAATACCGCGCCATTTTCGGCCGGGGGCTGCACCTGCGGCATCCGGAGCGCCTGACGGAGGTGATCCAGTGGCAGAAGGTCTTCGACCGCAACCCCCGCTACCATACCCTCGTGGACAAGGTGGTGGTCAAGGAGGATGTGGCCGCCCGCATCGGAGAGCAGTATGTCGTCCCGACGCTGGGCGTGTGGGACAGCCCGGACCAGATCGACTGGGACGCCCTCCCGCGGCAGTTCGTGCTGAAATGCACCCACGACAGCGGCAGCGCGCAGATCTGCACTGACAAAGAGACGTTCGACCGGGCGGCGGCATGCCGGCGGCTTTCGGAGGCGCTGAAGGTGAACTACTGGAAGCGCGACCGCGAATGGGCCTACCGCGACGTCTTCCCGCGCATCATCGCGGAGGAGTACCTGGGGGAGAACCTGCCGGACTACAAGTTCTTCTGCTTCGGCGGCCAGCCGCGCTTCCTCTTCGTCGCGAGCGACCGCAACCGGCCCGGCGAAGAGACCAAATTCGACTTCTTCGACACGCAGTGGCACCACCTGGACATCCGCAACGGCCATCCTACCTCGGGAGACGGTCCCGCGAAGCCGGCCCATTTCGAGCAGATGCTCCAGCTCGCGGAGACCCTTGCGGAGGATTTCCCGCAGGTGCGCATCGACTTCTATGAGACGCCCGGGGGGCGCGTGTACTTCGGCGAATATACCTTTTACCACTGGAGCGGTTTCGTGCCTTTCGAGCCGGACGAAGCCGATCTCGAGTTGGGGAAATTCTTCAAAAAACCCGGAAAATGAGTGACAGGATCGTGATTTATACCTGTATCGTCGGCGGCTACGACGAGCTGCAGCAACCCCGCGTGCTGGAGGAGGGCTTCGATTTCATCTGCTATGTGGGCAAAGGGGAGAAGACGCAGGCGCGCGACGGCGTTTGGGAGATCCGGGAGCTGACGGAGTCCACGGGCGATCCGGCCCTGGACTCCCGCTGGGCGAAGATGCATCCGCACGTGCTGCTGCCGGACTACGAGTGCAGCGTCTGGGTGGACGGCAACGTCGCCTTGCTGGACGGTACGCTCTACCGGGCGGCGCGGACCAAGCGGACGGCCGGGGTGCCCTACAGCGGCGTGACGCATCCCGCCCGCGACTGCAGCTACGCGGAAGCGCGCAAATGCCGGGACATGAAGTACCTCAGTTGGTGGGGCCTGCTGCGGGTGTGGGCTTTCCTGGGACTGCACGGCCTGCCGCGCCACGCGGGCCTGATGGAGAACAACCTGATCTTCCGACGCCACAACGACCCGCGTATCGTCTTCCTGGACGAGCTCTGGTGGGACAAGGTGCTGCACCTGTGCCGCCGCGACCAGCTGTCGCTGATGTGGTGCCTGCGCCATCTGGACATCCCGCGCGACTATCTGCTGCCGCCCGGCCTGAACTCCCGCAATCATCCGGGGTTCAAATATTTGCTTCATAAATAAATTATTCCTACCTTTGCCGTCCGCTCCTCGAGAAGGGGCACTTTTAGGTTTCATTTAAAACAACAGATTCACAATGGCTGTTAAGATTCGTTTACAGCGCCACGGTAAGAAGAATTTCGCATTCTTCCACATTGTTGTGGCAGATTCGCGCTCCCCGCGCGATGGTCGTTTCATCGAG
>Ga0310696_10000899_pt1 | contig 43881 bp, 35 predicted proteins | sample AusTroGonzalo_MG_4_FD_203885 | JGI IMG/M metagenome (GOLD analysis project Ga0310696, IMG submission 203885) | Bovine rumen microbial communities from tropical cattle in Woodstock, Queensland, Australia - Gonzalo_02 (v2) (version 2) | ecosystem: Host-associated > Mammals > Digestive system >... | reverse complement strand
CCTGGTCGTCGTGCGGAACTCGGTCGTCGGGATCTCGTTGCGCAGGAAATTGATCTTGCCGCTCTCGTAGACCAGCCGTCCGCGCTCGCCGCAGATCTCCAGCCGGTTGGTTCCCGGAGCCTCGCCGGTGGTGGTGATGAATACGCCCGTCGCGCCGTTCGGGTACTCGAGGTACGCCGTGACCTCGTCCTCGACCTCGATGTCGTGGTACTTGCCGAGCGTCAGGAACGCCGTGACCTTGTTGGGCATGCCGAAGAACCACTGCATCAGATCGAGCTGGTGCGGGCACTGGTTCAAGAGCACGCCGCCGCCCTCGCCTCTCCAGCTCGCGCGCCAGTCGCCCGAGTCGTAGTAGAACTGCGACCGGAACCACGTCGTGATGATCCAGTTGACTCGTCTGATCTCGCCGAGTTCGCCGTTGTCGATCAACTGTTTGATCTTCTTGTGCGCGTTCAAGGTGCGCTGGTTGAACATCGCCGCGACCTTGAGGTTCGGATATTTGGGAATGGCGTCCACCAGCTGCTGCGCGAGTTTCTTGTGCACCGAGATCGGTTTTTCGGTGAGAACGTGCTTGCCGTGCTCCAGCGCCTGCAATGCGAGCGGCACGTGGAAGTAGTGCGGCACCGCCACGATCACCGCGTCGAAATCGCCCTTGGCGAAAAGTTCGTCCGCCGTCGCGAAGAGCGCCGTATCCTTGCGGTTGGCGTACTTTTTCAGCGCCTCGGGATTGATGTCGCAAATCGCACTCACGGTGCAGTTGTCGAGTTTGTCGATGGTCGCCACATGGGCCGAACCCATCGTGCCGACGCCGATGATCGCGATCTTGACCTTGTCCATTTTCCGTCTCCTTTTTGTTTTGCGTTTTTATCCTTGTTGAAGGGAAATGGGTAGTTTTTTCACTCCGCCGGGACGAAATTCAGCCGTCCCTTGAGGTACGCCCCCTCGGGGACGGCCAGCGCGACGGGGTGATCCGCCGCCTGCCGCACCGTTCCGACGAGGACGGGGGCGACGCCCGCTTCGAGCGCCGCCGAGGCGGTGACTTTTTCCAGCAGCTCCATGGTCAGCAGACCGGAGCACGAAAAATTCAGCATGAAGCCGCCCGGCGCCGTAAGCTGGAATCCCAGCCGGGCCAAGTCCTGATAGGCGCGGCAGCCGCGCACGAGATCGCGCTGCGAGGCGACGAGCTTCGGCGGATCGAGGATCACGAGGTCGTACTTCTCATTCGCGGCGACGCGCCTGCGCAGCTCCTCGAAGACGTCGGCGCAGACGCACTCCGGAGCGGACAATCCGTTGAGTTCGTAATTGCGCTCCGCCGCGCGCAGCGCCGGGCGCGAGGAATCGATGTTGACGACGCCCGCCGCCCCGGCCCGCATCGCCGCCGCGCCGAAGGCCCCCGTGTAGCTGAAAGCGTTGAGCGCCCGCCTGCCGGGGGCGAGGCGGCGCACCAGCTGCCGCGCGTCGCGGAGGTCGAAGTAAAATCCCGTCTTCTGCCCGTGGCGCACGTCGACGGCGAAGCGGTCGCCCGCTTCGGTCACGACGATCTCCGCGGGGGGCTCCGCGCCGCGCATGACGCCGGAGCGTTCCGGCAGATTTTCCTTGCGCCTTATCGACGCGTCGGAGCGCTCGTAGACGCCGTCCATGCCCGCCGCCATGAGTTCGTCGGCGATCAGCTCGCGGCAACGCTCCGCCGGGGCGCTCAGGAATTGGACGACGGCGAATCTGCCGTACCGGTCGGCGACGACGCCGGGCAGCGCGTCGCCCTCGGAAAATACGAGGCGGCAGCCGCCGTCGGGCTCCATGAGTCCGAGCCTGCGGCGGTAATCCATGGCGGCGGAGATGCGTTTACGGAAAAAGGCGGCGTCGATCCGCTCTTCCGGATCGAAGCTCCAGACGCGGGCGACGATCTGCGACGCGGGGGAGTAACCGGCGACGGCGAGGATCCTGCCCTTCGCGTCCGCGACGAGGACCTCCGCCCCGGCTTCGGCTTCGCCTTCGAGGCGCTCCACGGCGCCGGAAAATACCCACGGATGGCGCCGGAGCAGCGATTTTTCGCGCCCGGGCTTCAGGATCAGCCGCGGCGGAGTCATCGCTTGATCCCCCGGATCTCCTTGATGAAATCCTTGACCTCGGTGAACTGGCGATAGACGGAAGCGAAGCGCACGAACGCGACTTCGTCGACCTTGCGCAGTTCCGCCATCACCCGCTCGCCGATCTCGGAGCTTTCGACCTCCTTGTCGAAGTCGTGCATGACGGAAGCCGTGACCGTGTTGACGATCCGGTCGATCTCCTCGCCGGAAACGCGCTTGCCGCAGGCGTTGGCGATGCCGCGCCGCAGTTTGTCGCGGTCGAACTCCATGCGTTCGCCGTTGCGCTTGATGACCTTGATGTCCTCGGGAACCACGCCCTCGAGCGTCGAAAAGCGGTAGCCGCACGACAGACATTCGCGGCGGCGGCGCACCGTGCCGCCGTCGCGCCCGACGCGTGAATCGATCACCTTGTCGTTGTCAACGCCGCATTTTGGACACTTCATACCGAAAAATCCCCACCCTTATGTTCAATCCCGCTCCATGCGGATGAATTCCAGCGACACGAACGGCGCGATCACGAATCCCTCGAACGCCCGGTGTTTGCCGAACCCCCTGATCAAATAGCGCATGGCGCGCATGAAATCGTTCCAGTCGCGCCGCCGGAGCGCCCCGGCGTCCACCGAAGTGTGTCCGGCGAGGTTGATGCCCACCAATGCGGAGCAGCCCGGAGGGATCGCTGCGAGTTCACCTTCGACCACCTTGGCCGCCTGAGTCGGCTTGTTGCCGGAGTCGAGCAGCATCACCCGCGGCGAGATCGCGCAGAAGTCGGTGATCTTTCCCGCCGGCAGTTTGCCCTCCATGGCGAGCTCGTGGTAGAAGTCAGCCGTCGCGCAGGTGAACGGCAGCAATCCGGCCTTGGACTTGGACTTGCGCAGAAGCTCCAGCGTCTCCTTCATCAGCATCGCGTTGTCGAGGTCGCTGCCGAAGGTCTTGTCGCTCCAATAGTAGAGCGAATCCGGCGGCGTGTCGGGATTGGTCGCCGTGAAGAGGTGCGGCTCGATGACCACCGTCACCCCGGCGATCTTGGAGCCGGAGGGCGATCCGGCGTCGAAGTTCGCCAACGCCTCCACCGCGTCGTCGATCCGCAGATAATTCGGGCGGAACAGACGCACGATCTGGTTGCCGGTGTGACGGAAGTAGAAGTCGCGCTGATTCAGGACCACTTCGACCGGCAGACCGCGGCGGACCGCCGTCGCGATGAAATCCCGGAAAAATCCGTCCAGCTGCGTTTCGCTGCTCACATAGCAGTAGATGCGGTTGAAACCGAACTCCGCGATGCGGTCCAGAAGCTCATTCACGGGGAGCTGTTCCCGGCGCACGGCGGCGAGATAGACGCCGACGCCGCGCACCTTGACCTTCTCAGTCAGTCTGCGGAAATCGGCGGCGCGCTGTTTCTGGACCGCACCGGGGGCTTCGAGTTCAGGCAGCATCAGACGCTGCGCCGGACGCTCGGGAGTGCTTACGCAACCCGATCCGCCCAAACAAAGCGCCGCCAAAAGCGCACAGATACCGTATTTCATCGTTCCAGTCCATCCTTCGACTGTTGCTTGCAAAAAATTATATAATAATATACACCCGGTCGTTACCGTTTTACAAGTATTTCCGCCGCCCGATCCACTATGGCTTCGGCGGAAAGCCCGCAGGCGGCGACGTTCGCAGCGACGGGACCGTGGCAGATCACCCGATCCGGCCAGTTGCACGCGAATACCCGCGCCCCCGGCGACATCGCGAGCGCCTCGGCGAGAGCGGAGAACAACCCGCCGCAGCACGCCGTATCCTCGATAGCAAGTTGCAGACGGGAGGCGAACGAACGCGCCGACTCCACGTCGAACGGCTTGAGGAAACGGGCGTTGATCACCGTGCACGCCTTGCCGAAGCGTTTTTTCCACAACTTCGCCGCTTCGAGCGCGGTCGAGAGCATCGCGCCGAGGCTCCACAGCACCGGAGCATCCACGTCGCCGCCGGCGACTATTTGCGCCCTGCCGCAGGTCAGCGGTTCGGCGGGAAGCAGTTCTTCCGCGACCGGAGCCCCCGACGGGTAACGCAGAACGCACGGCGACTTGAGCTCGTAAGCAAACTTCAGCATCGCCGCAAGTTCCCCCGCTGTCGCCGGATCCATGATCGTAATATTCGGCAGCGCCCGCAGAAAACCCGGATCGTAGATGCCATGGTGTGTCGGGCCGTCCGCTGTCACTCCCGCCCGGTCGAGACAAAATATCACCGGCAGACCGCCAAGTACAACGTCGTGATAAATGCAGTCCAGCGCCCGCTGCATGAAAGTCGAGTAGATCGCGCACACCGGGCGCTTGCCCGCCCCCGCCAGCCCGGCGGAAAAAACCGCCGCATGCCCCTCGGCGATGCCGACATCGTAACAGCGGTCGGGGAAGCGCTTCTGAAACTCGGCGAGCCCGGTGCCGGAAATCATCGCCGCCGAGACCGCGACCACTTCGGGGTGCTCTTCGGCAAGTTCGCAGAGCGCCGCGCCGAAAGCTTTGCTGAAGGTCGCGCCGCCGCTCGGGACTTTGCCGTCCGGCAACGAGTAGCCGCGAACACCGTGGTAGAGCGTCGGAGACTTGACCGCGAATCCGCATCCGTGTCCCTTTTCGGTGACGACATGAAGCAAGAGCGGTCCCTCCAGATCGCGGAGCCGCGTCAGCATCCGGGTAAGTTCCCCGATGGAGTGACCATCCACGGGACCGAAGTAGCGGATGCCGAGTTCGCTGAACCACATTCCTGGAGAAAACAACAGTTTCCGGAAGATGTCCTTTATCCGTCGCACCAGACGACTGCCGTGCTCGTGATCGCGCAGCGCCCGCTTCACGCCGAGCCGGAAACTGTTGTAACGCCGTCCGGCGATCAGGCGGTTGAGCGAACGGCGCAACGCGCCGACGCCGCCCGAGATCGACATGCGGTTGTCGTTGAGAACGATTATCAGATTTCTGCCGCCCCTTGCCGTCGAATTCAGCGCTTCCAGTGTGATGCCGTTGTTCAGCGAAGCGTCGCCGAGGACAACTACAACTTTACGTTCGCCACCTGCCGCCGCGCGTGCCGCCGCCACGCCAAGCGCCAGACTCAACGCAGTGCCGGAATGCCCCGCGATCGCGGGGTCGTGCGGCGACTCTCCGGGCGACGGAAATCCGCTCAGGCCGCCGGAGAGCCGCAATGTGTCGAACTTGTCGGCGCGCCCGGTCAGAAGTTTGTGGGTGTATGCCTGATGACCGACGTCGAAGAAAATGGGTTCGCCCGGCGAATCGAAGACCCGATGCAGCACGATGGAGAGTTCGACCGCACCGAGGTTTGACGCCAAATGCCCGCCGTTCCCGCCGACGACACGGATGATGCGCTCGCGGATCTCGGCGGCAAGATCGCCCAGTGCCGACGCGGGAAGTTTTTTCACGTCGGCGGGCGAGGAGATATTTTCGAGATACATGGAGAAACCCTATTTCACGTTGCCGAAACGCCGGTCGCGCCCGGCGTAGAAATCCAAAGCTGCCCGCAAGGTGTTTTCGTCGAAGTCCGGCCACAGTGTGTCGGTCACGTAAATCTCGCTGTACGATGATTCCCACATGAGAAAGTTGCTCAACCTGAACTCGCCGCCAGCCCGGATTATCAGTTCCGGATCGGGGATGTCGGGAGCGTACAAATACTTTGCGAACTCCGCCTCGGTGATCTTGCAGTCGCCGGAGCGCTCGCGCAATATACGACCGACCGCGTCCACGATCTCGGCGCGTCCGCCGTAACTCAACGCGATGTTCAATGTGAAACCGGTGTTGTCCTTCGTCTTTTCGATCGCCTTGAGCAATGCCGTGCGCGCCGGCAGCGGCAAATCGCCGGTGCGCCCTATGGTGCGCAGCCGGACGTTGTTCTTCATCATGTCGGCGAGCATCGAACCGGTGAACTCCACGATCAGCGCCATCAGCGCGGCGACCTCGGGGGCCGGACGTTTCCAGTTTTCGGTGCTGAATGCATAGACCGTCAGATATTTGATGCCCTGCGCGCGGGCGGCGTCGACCACGCGCCTGATGTTTTCCGCTCCGGCGCGGTGTCCGGCGCTGCGGGCGAGCCCTCGCTTCGTCGCCCAGCGGCCGTTGCCGTCCATGATGATCGCCAGATGTTCGATCATTTTTTTATCCTTTCGATGGTTGGTTTTCGATATCGAATCCGGCGGCGGAAAACGCCGCCAGCATTGCGTCAACATCGGTGTCCGGGGTGCTGGCTCCGGCGGTGAGCCCCACCCGGCGCAGTTTGAATATATCGCGCGGCAACTCCGCCGCGCTCGCCGCCAACACACTGCGCGCACCGCACCGCTCCGCAGTCTCGCAAAGCCGCCGCGCATTGGAACTGTGCGGAGAACCCGCGACCACCACGGTCTCGACTTCGGGTGCGAGGTTTTCGACGCACTTCTGACGCTCCAGCGAGGCGGCGCACACCCCGCCGCGAAACGACAGGCCGGGACAGCGGCGCTCCAATATCTTCCGGCAGCGCTCGAGCTCGAAGGCGTCGAAGGTGGTCTGCGTCAAAAGCACCGGGCGGGACGGCGTGTCTACCGTCTCGGCCTCCTCCGCAGCGGAGATCACGATGTTCCGCCCCGCGCCGCTGCGTCCGATGATGCCGCGGAGTTCCGCATGTTCCGGATATCCCAGCAATATGAGCGTATCCTCGCGCGACAGAGCCGCCGCTTCGCGCTGGCGCGTCAGGACCACCGGACAGGTGGTGTCCACGACGGGCGACGCCAGTTCCCGCGCCCGCCGTTCCGTTTCCGGAGAAACGCCGTGCGCGCCGAGCAGCAGACACGCGCCGGGCGGCAATTCGTCAAGGTCGTCGATGAACGATACGCCGCGCCGGACGAAAGACTCCCTGACATGGCGGTTGTGAACGAGATCGTGCAGCACGCACACCGGAGTTCCGGGGTGCTCCGCCAGCAATTTTTCCAGCGCCGCCAGCGCCGCGCGGACGCCGCTGCAGAAGCCGCGCGTCCGGGCAAGGATCAGTTTCTTTTCCGCCACGATCAGCGTTCTCCGTCTTCGGTGCAGTAAAAACATACTGCGGATACTGTTTCATCCGTCACCGGGGCGAAAGCGCTCCGCCGCACCATGCACGCCCACCACACGGCGCCGTCGGCGGAGCGCAGGACGGGGACGGGCGGCACGGCGCCCACCCCGCGGTCGATGCGGAGCTTGTGCAATGTTTCCGACTTCTCCCGTCCGAAAGGGACCATCCGCTCGCCGGGGCGCGGCGCGCCCACGACCAGCGTATCCGGGAGTTCCGCCGCATCGAAGCAGGCGCACTCCACGCCCGAAGCGTCGGCGCGCTTTTCGAAGCGGCGTTCCAATATCCACGCGCCCCAACGCAGACTGGCGTCGTTTTTCCAATTCCAAACCGTATCGGGCGGAGTTTCGCGCTCGAGTTCGACGCAGCCTCCGTGCAGGCACAGCGCTACGGCGCCCTGCACCGGGATCGTCCGCGGCCCGGCGGAGCCGGATGAGCCGAGCGCCGCTTCGAAGCGCTCGAAAAACGCCGTTCCGGGGATGACGTCGCGCCCGCAGGCTTCGCGCAGGAACCGCCGCATCAGCCGGGGGCGGAGCGCCGGATGCGCCGCGCGCCAGAAGTCGACGCTCCCGGCATCGCCGGATTCGTAAAATCGCTTCGCCTCGAGTTCGATGAACTCCGCGTCGGCGGCGAGCGCGTCCGATGCGCGGCGCACCCCCGCCCGGCTCCACGGGAAACGTCCGTAGATCCGCGGCAGCAGATCGTTGCGCCAGAAATTCCGGTCATAGTCGAGGGTGCGGTTGCTCGAATCCGTCTGCCAAGAAGTCACGCCGGAATCGCGCAGATACGCTTCGATCTCCGCGCGGGACATTTCCGCCAGCGGGCGCAGGAAGGTCACTCCGTCGACCACGGCGCGGGGCCGCGGCGACGACAGCGACGTCGCGTTGCCGCCGCGAAAGAGCCGCAGCATCAAGGTCTCGATCCGGTCGTCGGCGTGGTGGCCCTGCACCACCGCGACGTCTTCGGCGCCGCCGCAGAGGCGTTTCCATTCGGCGAGGCGCGCCGCACGCGCCGCGGCTTCGATCCCCTCCCCCGCGTCGGTCACGTCGAGGTCGATCAGCCGGAACGGCACGCCCCTTTCAAGCGCAAAGGCGCGCGCCGCCGCCGCCTCGCGCGCCGACTCCTCGCCGCGCAGGTGGTGGTCGAAGTGCACCGCCTCGACTCGACACCCGGGATGGGACTCCCGCCACTTCAGGACCGTCAGCAAAGCCGCCGTGCTGTCCGCCCCGCCGGAGAAGCCGACGAAGAGCGTTCCGCGCTCGAAGGGAGAAAAAAGTTTTTCCGCAAGTCGGGAAATCATTTGCATTCCTCGATTTTATGCCTTATAATATAAACCCGGACACGGGCATTTTAAAATGGAAGAAACTTACGGAGCGCAAACCAAATGGCATACATCGTCGTCGCGACCGCCAACCAGCACAAAGTCGAGGAGTACCGGCAGCTCATCGGCCATCAGAAAATAGAACTCCGCTCGCTCGCGGACTACCCCGCCTACCCCGGCGTGGAGGAAAACGGCTCGACCTTCGCGGAAAACGCCTCGATCAAGGCGCTGAGCGCCTGCAAATACTGCGACGTGCCCGCCTTCGCCGACGACTCCGGGCTGGAGGTGACGGCGCTCGGCGGCCGCCCCGGCATCCACTCGTCGCGCTACGCCCCGACCGACGCGGAGCGGATCGCCAAGCTGCTGGGCGAACTCAAGGGTGTTTCCGACCGCAGCGCCCGCTTCGTCTGCGTGATCGCCATCGCCGCGAACGGCGAAGTCATCGAGACCTTCGAGGGCGAAGTCAAAGGGCGCATCATAGACACTCCGCGCGGGACCAACGGCTTCGGCTACGATCCCATATTCGTGCCGGACGGGATGGACAAGACCTTCGCCGAACTCACGCAGGAGGAAAAGAATCAGATCAGCCACCGCGCGAACGCCTACCGCAAGGCGCTCGAGTTCGTGGAAGACGAAATGGCGATCCTCGACGACGATTTCGGGGCTTGACTTTTTCGATTGCGGTGCTATATTATCCACTCGCACGAGCAAATAACGAAAAATTTTGAGATAAAGAGGTATTCGAAATGTCCCAGCATCCCAGTCTCCGCGTCGGTGGCAAGATCCGCAAGATCCGCAATGTCATGAAGCGTTACGAGCGCATCGACGTGCTGCGCGCCGACGGCCGCATCCCGGAAGAGAAGTACTTCGGTCTGCCCAAGACCAAGACGGTCGAAGACTAAAACTTCGCCGAACGATCGCCGAACGTCGGCGCGGAGATCCGCGTCGGCGTTTTTTTTACGCCCCGGAAAAGGCGAAATGAAAAACCCCGCTTCGGCATCGAAGCGGGGTTTTGCGCATGTCGGCGAAAAATCCGGCGGGGACCGTCACTTCGCCTTGTCGAGCTTCCGGACCTGGAGGATCGGAGTCTTCCAGCCGCGGACGTCGAACAGCGTGCCCTGCACGGTCAGCTTCCGGTCGAGCAGTTTCTTGAGCTCCGCCTCCTTGCCGGGATAATAGACGAAGCAGATGTATTCGCCGCGGTCGTCGAGCAGCAGAAACTTGGCCGCCTTGAAATCGCCGTCGGAGTCCCGGAGCGTGCCGGAGAACTTGACCACTTTGCCCTTGGCCGTCTTCTTCACGTTGAGTTCGAGCAGTGCGGCATCCGGAGCGTCCGGCTTGAGTTCGGTTTCCGGCTTCTTTACGTTCGGGGTGTCCGGCTTGGCTTCCGCCGGTTTTTTATCCGGCTTGGCCTCGGGCTTCTTTTCCGGCTTGGCTTCCGCCGGTTTGGCCTCGGCCTTCGTTTCCGGCTTGGCTTCCGGCTTCGCCTCGGATTTAGCCTCGGGTTTGGCTTCCGCCGGTTTTTCCTCGAACTTCACCTCGTCCGCGCCGTCGACATACAAAGCGACGACGTAGAGACGCAGCCGCTCCGGCGGCGCGATCTTTACCCAGCCGAAGGCGCGGTCGCCTTCCAGCTTGACTTCCTCGCCCTTTTTCAATTCGCCCCACACCGGGAATTTACGCCCCTTGCCGGCGTACATCTTGAGGTCCCGGCCCGCCTTGCCGCCGACGACGAAGATCTCGTCGACGTAGACCGGAGCCTCCGGCGGCAGCGCTATTTCCAGCCAGTTTTCGCCGCACCGGCGGATGACGGTGATCTTGGCGCCCTCCTTGAGTTTCATCAGCACCGGAGATTTGACCGTCGGCTTCTGCCGGGCGTTCAGCACCTTCGCCGCGACCGTGCATTCCGTTTCCGCCTTAAGCGCGGCCGCCGCGGCGACCGCGAGCAGCATGGCGACAATTTTTTTCATTCCGCGACTCCTTTCCGTCGTTATCCGATTTGAAAAAACGCTCGAAAGAATATAAATTGTGTAGCAAACCAACTTATTTTTTACTTACTATACTCTATTTCCGTTACGGTGCAAGCGCGAAGATGAAAAAATTTCGGTACATGGCGATATTCGCCGCGGCGTTCGCGTCGTTACTCGCGGGGTGCGCCGCGCCGGAGAAGCGCCCGGCGAAGGACGGCGAACTCGCCGGGACCTACTGGAAACCGGAAAAATCCCCGCAGTTCACCTACATCGAATTCACCGGAGACGGCCGCATGGTCGGCAATTCGGGATGCAACCGCTTTTTCGGTCCCGTGGTCTACGCCAGGGGCAAGCGCATCCGGCTGGGACCGCTCGCCGCCACGCGCAACTCCGGACCGGAGAACAAATACGAGGAAATTTTTTACGCCCGGATCGAAGAGACGCGCGGCTACGTGCTGGACGGCGACACGCTCACGCTCTACAACGAGGACCGGCAGCCGGTCATGAAGCTGTTCCAACTCAAACCCCGCGCGGCGAAGCCATGAAAAGCGCTCTGGAAAGATTCCGCGACTATCTGGCGACCGAACGCAACGCCTCGCCGCACACGATCGAAGCCTACTCCGCCGACATCGTCGAATTCGGCATCCGCGTCCGCGAAGACGAAAAGTTCGACGACTGGGCGGATATCGACCGGGATCAGGCGCGCTCGTTCGTGATGATGCTCCACGACAACGGCGACAGCAAACGCTCCATCCAGCGCAAACTTTCCGCATTGCGGAGTTTTTTCCGCTTCATGATCCGCGAGGAGCTGGTGCGGAGCAACCCCTTCACCCGGATGCCGGGGATAAAATCCGACCGGCCGCTGCCGGAAGTGATGAATATTTCCGAAGTGGAGCGGCTGATCGCCGCGGTCGCCAAATACTGGAGCAGCGCCGTCGCCGAGGATCGTTCGCGCCCGCAGGACGCCGAATTCGCCTCCGCCCGCGACGGCGCGCTCGTCGAACTCATCTACTCGGGCGGACTGCGCATCAGCGAAGCCATGGGCGCCAACTACGGCGACGTCGACTGGGGACGGTGCGTCCTGCTCGTCCGCGGCAAGGGCAAGAAGGAGCGCCTCGCGCCCATCGGCGGTCCGGCGCTCGAAGCGCTCCGCCGTTATCTGCCGTTCCGCCGCGACGCCGGAGGCGGGCGCGACAACCTGTCGCCGCTGTTTCTGAACCGCTTCGGAGAACGGCTGACGCCGCGCTCGTTCCAGCGCAATCTGAAAGCCTATCTGCTCGAGGCGGGGCTGCCGCCCGACCTCACGCCCCACAAACTGCGCCACTCCTTCGCCACGCACCTGCTCGACGCCGGAGCCGATCTGCGGAGCGTTCAGGAGCTTCTGGGACATAAGAACCTGAGCACCACGCAGGTCTACACCCACATCAGCGCCGAGCGGATGAAGGACGTTTACCGCAAGGCGCACCCCCACGCAAAATGACCGGCACGAAACTCCCGATAAGCGCATTTCTGCCGCAGATCGCCGACGCGCTGAAAACAAGGCGGAAGCTGATACTGTCGTCGGCGCCCGGTTCCGGCAAGACCTCGCTGGTTCCTTCGGAACTGCTGAAGCTCACGGACAGGACCGTGCTCCTCGTCGAGCCGCGCCGGATCGCCGCCCGCGCCGCCGCCGCCCGGATCGCCGGACTGCGCGGCGAAACCGTCGGCGGGACCGTCGGCTACCGGGTGCGCGGCGACCGCGCCGAGTCGCCGGACACCCGTCTGCTCGCCGTCACCCCCGGCGTGATGCTCAATCTGCTTCAAGCCGATCCCCTGCTGGAAGGGTTCGGCGCCGTGATCTTCGACGAATTCCACGAGCGGCAGTGGGAAGTCGACCTCGCGCTCGCCTTTCTCGACGACCTGGAGCGGTCGCTCGGCAAAAGTCCGTACCTCGTCGTCATGTCCGCCACGACCGACACCGCGGCGTTGAAGGAATACCTGCCCGGCGCGGCGCTGCTGGAAGTCCCGGGCAGGCTGTACGACGTCGACATCCGCTGGAGCGAAAATACGCCCGACCGGCGCTCCGTCGCCGCCGAGACCGCGCGGACGGTGCTCCGGGCGCGCCGGGAAACGCCGGGCGATCTGCTGGTGTTCCTGCCGGGGGTGAAGGAGATCGCCGCGGTGCATGAAATGCTCCGGGAAACGGTCGACTCCGAAAAGGAAGTCGTCATGCCGCTTCACGGCTCGCTGCCTCTCGCCGAACAGACGCCGGTGCTGGCTCCCGAACCGCGCGGCAGGCGCAAGATCATCTTGGCCACCAACGTCGCCGAAAGCAGCATCACCGTCGACGGCGTGACCGGCGTGGTCGACTCCGGTCTGGAACGCCGCATGGAATACGAACCGGGCGCCGGGATGTCTTTTCTGAAACTAGAGCGCATCACCCGGGCCTCCGCGGAACAGCGCTCCGGCCGCGCCGGGCGCACCGCCCCCGGCATCGCGTGGCGGCTGTGGAGCAAATTCGACCACGCCGGCCGCACCCCCTTCCGGACGCCGGAGATCGCAAGATCGGAACTCGCCCGGCTGGTGCTGGAAACGCTGAGCTGGGGAACGACGCCCGACAAACTGCGCTGGCTCGACGCGCCGCCCGAAGCCGCGCTCGCCGAAGCGGGCGCGCTGCTCCGTCGTCTGGAAGCGGTGGACGAAAAGGGCGGGCTGACTCCGTTCGGCCGCCGCCTCGCCAAACTGCCGGTGCATCCGCGGCTGGGCGCGATGCTGCTGCGCGCCGAGGAGTGGGACGCGACCGAACTCGCGATCGATCTCGCGGCGCGACTGGAGGAGCGCACCTCGCCGGAGCGCTCGGCGGAAATAACCGAAGTGCGCCTTTCCCGCGACGCCGCCGTGCTGAAAAAGGAACTGCGTGCGCTCTGCCGGCGCAAAGGCGCCGACCCCGGCGCTCCCGGGGTTTCGCCCGGAGTCCTGCTCGCCGCCGCCTTCCCCGAATGGATCGCCGCGAGGCGCGGAAGATCGGGCGAAATCTATCACCTCGCCAACGGTTCCGACGCCCGCCTTCGCCCCGGCGACGATCTGGAACGCTGCGGATTTCTTGCCGTCGCCCGTCTCGGCGGTTCCGGCGGCGACGCGCAGACCATAGCGCTCGCCGCCCCGCTCGACCGGGCGGAACTGGAACTGCACTTCGCCGACCATATCCGAACGTCGACGCGGATCGTATTCAACCCCGACACCGGGCGCGTCACCGCCAAAGAGGAGCGAAAACTCGGCGGCATCGTGCTTTCGGAGGGTACTTGCGCCGCCCGCCCCGCCGAGATCGCGCAGGCGGTCGTCGACGCCGCTTTGGAGCGGGAACTGGAGATCCCCCCGCGCGCCGACTCCGCCGCACGCCGTTTCCTCGACCGGGTGCGCTTCGCCCGCCGGCTCGATCCGGAGCACTACCCCGAATGGGAAGACGGAAACTGGCGGCGGTGGTGGAGCGAACGCGCCGCCGCGTCACCGATACGCTCCTTCGCCGAATTGGAGAAACTGCCGTGGCTGGATATGATGCGCGCCGAACTCGGGAACGACACGCTCCGGCGTCTAGACCGGGAATATCCGCCGGTGTTCAAACCGCCGCGCGGCAGCGAGATCCGGATCGACTACTCGCAGGAACTCCCGACGCTGCCGGTACGGATACAATCGCTCTACACCCTCGACGTCCACCCCTGCGTCGGCACGAAAAAGCTGCCGCTCAAACTGGAACTCTTGTCCCCCGCCAACCGCCCGGTGCAGCTGACGAGCGACCTGCCCGGATTTTGGCGCGGCACGTGGAAGATCGTCCGCAAGGAAATGAAGAGCCGCTACCCGAAGCACCTCTGGCCGGAAGATCCGCTCCGCATCGAAAAGTGACGGCGGGAAAAAGCCTCAGTTGCCGATGCTTTCCGCTTCCTGCGCGGTGATGATCCCCTTCGCCACCATGTTTTCCAGCTCGTGGCGCATCGTCTGCATGCCGTCGGTCCAGCCGGTCTCCATGGCGGCCTCGATCTGGTGTCCGCGGCCGTCGCGGATCAGCGCCCGGATCGGCGAAGTGCCGACCATGATCTCGAACGCCGCCACCCGCCCCGTGCCGTCGGCGCGCTTCAACAGCCGCTGCGACACCACCGCCAGCAGACAGCTGGCGAACTGCTGACGGACCTGATTCTGCATGTTCTGCGGGAAGGAGTCGATAATCCGGTCCACCGTCTGCGCGGCGCTGTTGGTGTGGATGGTCCCCAGCACCAGGTGCCCGGTCTCGGCGGCGGTGAGCGCCGCCGAAATGGTCTCGTTGTCGCGCATCTCGCCGACCATGATGATGTCGGGAGCCTGCCGCATCGCCGCCCGCAGAGCGTCGGCGAAACTCAGCGTGTCGGAGTGCACCTCGCGCTGTTCGATCACCGACTGCTCGTTGGCGAAGACGAACTCGATCGGATCCTCGATGGTGATGATGTGCACGCGCCGCTTCTTGTTCACGGAATCCAGCAGACTGGCGAGCGTCGTCGATTTGCCGCTGCCGGTCGGTCCGGTGACGAGGATCAGCCCCTGACGTTTGTTCATAAGCTTCGACATGATCGCCGGTATCCCGAGATATTCCGGTATCGGGATGATCTCGTCGAGGACGCGCGCCACCAGCGCCGGAACGCCGCGCTGGAAAAACGCGTTGAGCCGGAACCGGCAGTTCATCTCGGCATCGTCCAACCGGATCGGAACGGTGAGCGAAAGGTCCAGTTCCCGGCGCTCCTCGAAGATCGCGCGCCGCCTTCGGTCGATGATGCTGAAAAGCAGACGGCGGATGTCTCCCACGCTCAACGGCGGCAGATCCATCGCCAGCATCTCGCCGTCGATGCGCAGCATCGGCGGCAGATTGTGCGAGAGCACGATGTCGCTCGACTTCATCCGCACCGCGGTCTGAAAGAGGTCGTTCATAGTGAGTTCCGAGATCTGCGAGGCGGGGTCTTCCGCACCCGCCAAGCCGGGGACGCTGCGGCTGATACCCTTGAAGCGCAGTTCCAGTTCGTCGGGATCGTCGGAGGCATCCAGCGCCGTCTGCCGGTCGATCCGGCCGGACACGGCCAATTCGTACAGCGACGCGTTGAAGGTGATCATGCCGTGCCGCCTGCCGTCGGCCAGCGCCATGGTCAGCGATTCGAAGGCGCACTGCTCCACGCCCTTGCGCACGAGCGGGGTGCCGAGCAGCAGCTCCACCGCCGGAACTCGGCGGCCGTCGACGCCGGGGAGCAGCCGCTGGGCGATCACCGCTTCGAGCGACAGCGCCAGATCGACCGCGATCCGCCGCCTCTCGCTCTCGTCGTAGAAACCGAGCAGCCGCTCCAGCAGCGCCACGCAGTCGGTGCAGTGGACGGTGGTGAGCACCAAGTGTCCCGTCATGGCGGCGTTGAGCGCCGCCTTGACGCTCTCGGCGTCGCGCATCTCGCCCAGAACTATCACATCGGGATTTTCGCGCACCGCGCTGCGCATGGCGGCGGCGAATTCGCCGCCGCGCAGTTCGCGCTGACTGACGAGCGACAGCCGGTCCTCGTGAGTGTATTCGATCGGATCTTCCAGCGTCAGGATGTGCCGCCGATAGTGGCGGTTGATGAAGTTGATCATCGCATTCATGCTGGTCGTCTTGCCGCAGCCGGTGCCGCCGACGAAAAAGATTATCCCGCGAGTCCCGGCGCAGAGCTTTTTCAGCTGTTCTTCAGGAAGCCCGAGCGAAGAAAATTCCAGTTCGCCGCCGCGGCTGATCGGACGCAGCACCACCGCCGGACCGTTGAGCGTGGACATGAAGTTGACGCGGCAGCGTATGCCGCCGAGATCCACCGCCGCATCCACCCCGCCGGATTTATGATACTCCGCGCGCAGCTCCTCGTCCAGAACCGCGTCGCGCCACTCGTCCACCGCCGCCGCGTCGACCGGGGCGGAGCCTTCGGAAGCGACGATTTCGCCGTTCAGCCGGAAGCACGGCGTCTTGCCGGAGGTGATGAAGATGTCGGAAACTTCGGGACGGATCAGAGAGGCGAGGAAGGCGCTGAATTCTGCGGACATGATGCCCCCGCGGTTTTTATTTTAGCGTTGAAACGGATAGTTTCCCCTACTCCCGGCACCGGGCGGTCGCCGCCCGCTCCGGAACGCCGAAGCGCTCCTCGACCGGCACCGAAAAGGTCCGGTTTTCCTTCTCCTGAAGCGGTTTGTCGGTCATGGCGTCACCCCGGGAATTGGCGATGCGCGTTTTTCATCCACCCCTTGACGAGCGGCGAGATGACGAAATCGTCGAAACGGGCGTCGCGTTCGAACTGATGGTCGCAATAGGGACAGCGGGCGTAGGTCTCCAAATCCGCAGGCGTCAGCCTTTCGCCGCACTCCGGACAGACCGCGTCCTCGCCGTTGAAGACAAGATTTTTTTCGTTCCTGTTGTCCATGATGAAAGATAATATATATCGGCAATCGGGATTTTTCCACTCCGCCGCGCGCGGCAACGGTTGAAAAGCACTCGCCGTCAAGGTAAATTATAAGTGCGACATGTCTTTATGCCAATAAAACGAAAGGAATCACATCATGGCGCTGTGGGGCGGCAGATTCGCATCCGAAACGCGGGACGAAGTGGCGAAATACACCGAATCCATCTCTTTCGACCGCAGGCTTTTCAAGCACGACATCGACGGGAGCCGCGCCCATGTGGCCATGCTCGCCGCACAGGGGATAATCCCGAAGGAGTCCGCCGACGCGATCCGCGCCGAGCTCCTGAAAATACGCGAAAGGATCGAAAAGGGCGACTTCGAGTACACCATATCGCTCGAAGACATCCACATGCACATCGAAAGCGCGCTCATCGGCAAGCTCGGCAACGAGGGCGCCCGCGTCCACTCCGGCCGGAGCCGCAACGATCAGGTGGCGCTCGACCTGCGGCTCTATCTGCGCGAAGAGTGCGACTTCATCATCGCCGGCATCCGCGACTTCCAGAAGGCGCTGGTCGGCAAGGCGGCGGAAGATCCCGAGGCGATCATGCCCGGATTCACCCACTTGCAGCACGCGCAGGTGATACTTTTCGCCCACCATCTGCTCGCCTACGTCGAAATGCTCCAGCGCGACGCGGAACGGCTCGCCGACTGCCGCAAGCGCATCGACATCATGCCGCTCGGCTCCGGAGCTCTGGCGGGCTCCACGCTGCCGCTCGACCGCGAGTTCGTCCGGCGGGAGCTCGGCTTTTCGAAGCTCACCCGCAACAGCCTCGACGGCGTCGCCGACCGCGACTTCGCGCTGGAATTTCTCGCGGCGCTGGCGATCTTCGCCATGCACGTCTCGCGCCTCTCTGAGGATATGATCCTCTGGTGCAGTCAGGAGTTTTCGTTCGTCGAGCTCGACGACGCCTTCTGCACCGGCTCCAGTTTGATGCCCCAGAAGAAGAATCCCGACGTCTGTGAGCTCACCCGCGGCAAGACCGCCCGCATCTACGGCGACCTCGCGGCGCTGCTGACGCTCTGCAAGGGGCTGCCGCTCGCCTACAACCGCGACCTGCAGGAAGACAAAGTCGCGATCTTCGACGCCGTGGACACCGCCAAGGCGATACTTTCGGTCTACCCCTCGATGATCGGCACGATGACGATCCGCAAGGACCGCATGGCGGCGGCGGCCTCCGATCCGGCGCTGATGGCGACCGACATCGCCGAGAAGCTCGTCGAGCTGGGTGTGCCCTTCCGCGACGCCCACCGCCGCGTGGGCTCCTTCGTCAAATACTGCCGTGAAGCGGGCAAGGCGCTCGACGAAGTCACGCTCGACGAAATGCGCAAGACCATCCCCGAGGCGACGCCGGAATTTCTGACGCTCTTCGATCCGGTCGAAAGCGTCCGCAAGCGCCGTCTCGTCGGCGGCACCGGCTTCGAACCGGTCGCCGAACAGCTCGAATTCTGGCAAAAAGAACTGAAAAACGTTTGAAACCGCGCACTTCGCGAGGTATATTAAAAGATTGTCCGGCGTCCCGAATCGGGCTCCGGACGGAAAAACAAACCCAAAAGGCGGCTTGCCGGCACGGGGATGAGCCCCCGGCCAAAAAGCGTCGAAACCAAAAAGGAAGTTGCTAAAATGGCAAAAGTCACGATCAACGATTTGCTCGAAGCGGGTTGTCACTTCGGTCACCAGACTCGGCGCTGGAATCCGCGCATGAAGAAGTTCGTCTACGGCGCGAAGAACGGCATCACCATCATCGACCTCACCAAGACCATGCGGCAGATCGCCGACGCCTGCAACTTCCTGCAGAAGGTCGTCATCGACGGCGGCGAAGTGCTCTTCGTCGGCACCAAGCGCCAGATCCGCGATGTCGTCAAGGAACTGGCCGCCGAGACCGGCATGTATTTCGTCTCCGAGCGCTGGCTGGGCGGCACGCTCACCAACAACGTCACCATCCGCAAGAGCATCGCCAAGATGGCCGAGATCGACGCCACGCTGAACTCCGAGTCCGTCGCCTCCATGAAGAAGAAGGAGGTCGCCAGCCTCACCCGTCACGCCGAGAAGCTCCACCGCGACCTCGACGGCATCGCCGCCATGAAGAAACTCCCCGCCGCGCTGGTCGTCATCGACGTCTGCAACGAGATCAACGCCGTGCGTGAAGCCAACAAGCTCAACATTCCGATCGTCGCCATCGTCGACACCAACGGCGATCCGAGCACCATCGACTACCCCGTCGCCGCCAACGACGACGCCGTGAAGTCCGTCTCGATCATTACGGGACTCTTCCGCGAAGCGATCAAGATCGCGACCGAGATCCACCTCAAGAAGGTCGCCGAGGAGCGCGACGCCGCCGAGGCCGCCAAGCGCCTGGCGCAGGAGAAGGCCGACGACGAGGAAAAGGCCGAGAAGGCCGCCAAGCTCGAGAAGAAGCCCGCGGCCCGCAAGCCCGCCGCCAAGAAGGCCGAACCCAAGGCCGAGAAGGCCGAGGCCAAGCCCGCCGCCAAGAAGGCCGAAGTGAAGGAAGAGGCCCCCAAGGCCGAGAAGACCGAAAAGGCCGAGGCCAAGGAAGAGAAGCCCGCCGCCAAGAAGCCGGCCGCCAAGAAGGCCGCCGCCAAGGAAGAAGCTCCCAAGGCTGAAAAGGCCGAGGCCAAGAAGCCCGCCGCCAAGAAGCCGGCCGCCAAGAAGGCCGCCGCCAAGGAAGAAGCTCCCAAGGCCGAGTAAGTCCTGCAAAATCAACTTATCTTAAGGAATTACGGATATGATCACTGCCAAAATGGTGCAGGAGCTCCGCGAGAAGACCGGAGCCGGTATGATGGATTGCAAGAAAGCGCTCGACGCCGCCAACGGCGACATGGCGATCGCGATCGACAACCTCCGCAAGGCGGGCGCCGCCAAGGCCGAGAAGAAGTCCGGCCGTTCGACCAACCAGGGCAAGGTCTGGACCAAGATCGACGGCAAAGAGGCCGCGATCGTCGAAGTGCTCTGCGAGACCGACTTCGCCGCCAACACCGACAAGTTCGCCAAGCTGGTTTCCCTCCTCGCCGACGGCGCGGTCAAGGTCGCCAAGGAAGGCGACATCGCCGCCGAAGTCAACAAGCAGGAAGAAGCGACGCTTCACGAGTACATCGGCACCATCAGCGAAAACATCCAGCTCCGCCGCGCCCAGAAGTGGGTGTCGAACGGCAATACCGTCTTCGCCGGCTACCACCACATGGGCGGCCGCGTCAGCGTGCTGATCGAGGTCGAGGGCGAGAGCGATCCCGCGTTCCTGAACGACATCTGCATGCACATCGCGGCGTTCAGCCCCTCGTACGTCTGCGGCGACGACGTCCCGGCGGATGTCATCGCCCACGAAAAGGAGATCGCGCTGGCCGCCGATCCGAAACTCCAGGGCAAGCCCCAGCAGATGCTCGACAAGATCCTCATGGGCAAGATCGGCCGTTTCTTCTCCGATGTCTGCCTGATGAATCAGCCGTGGGTAAAGGACGACAAGACCTGCCTCGCCAAGATCAAACCGAACCTCAAGGTCAAGCGCTTCGTCCGCTGGGCCGTCGGCGAAGAGATATGAAGTCTCCGCGCTTCGAATCAAGCGAAGATCCCCGATCGGAAAACCGACCGGGGATTTTTTTATAAGGAGAAATGGTCAGGGGCGCTCCGCGCGCCCCTGCTACCCCCAGCGGCAGGGTTGCGACACGCAAAGGTTTGCGGCGAACGCGGACGGAGAAATGCAGGGCTTTACGGCGCGGCTGATTCCAGCCGCGCCCCGCCCCGCACGATTCCCGGTCGGGAACCTTCCCTTGGTGCGCTTCGCGCCCCGCGGGGAAACGCCCTTGCTTGTCCCGCCGTAGCCTTGGCGAAGGGGGACGCTTTTCCCCGCGCCTCTTTTGCGGCGTCCGCGAGAAAAACAAGCGCTCATATAGTTTTTTTAATTCGCGCGGCCTGCGTTCAGCCGCCGCCGTATGAGATACGGCGACGGTTTCACTCGCGGCCTTAATGCTCGGGTGCACTCGGCTTTTTGCCCCCGAGCCGCCACGCCGGCTCGGGGAAAGCCTCGCTCGCCCCCTGCGCGCTCGGCGGCGACCGCCTCGCAACCACCGTGTGTGGGCGGCGGATGGGTGCGGTTGTTACAAACCGGGCACGCGTACCGATGTTTGCGATAATCCACCCGCGACAAAATGTTTGCGACCGCAGACACCCCCCCGCTTACGCCGGTTGCAGATGCAGTGGGGATTTGGCTTGCGGGCGTTTGCAAGCAATAGGTCCTATTTGTCCTATAGGTCCTATTCGTATTTTCTATACGCTCGCCCCCTGCGCGCTCGGGAGCGAATTTGCGCCGTGAATTTAAAACGGCACAAAAACGCCCGAGGTGTTCTCGGGCGGCGAGCATTAAGGCCGCGAGTGAGGATAATACGACAACAGCTACAATACGCGCAGGGGTGAGTACGGCGAAGCCGCACGGAAGCCCCGAAGCGCAAGGCTTCCGCAAAATCGACTGAAACCCGCAAGGGCGAGCCGCCTCAAACGGCGGCGAGGGAGATTTTGTGGAATTTCCGCAGGCCGCTAGGAACTTGTAAAGGTAACTGCCGACCACGCCCATCTTTCGCGCCGGCCCCGGCAAGGAGGAGACCGAGTGGGAAGCCGCTCGCGGCTGTCCCCTCGGGCGGCGGCGGGACGCCGCCGTGGGGTTTTAAGGCGGGGTGCGATTTGGCTTGCCAAATCGCATGAACCCCGCCGACCTTGGAAAAAACGCGTGAGGGGTATCGGGGGCGGCGCAAAACGCCCCCGCGTCGGTACGCGCGACTGACGCTCGCGTGCCGCACACCTTCTCCATTTCATCTCTCATCTTTCATCTCTCATCTTTCATAATTTGCCGCGCGTTGACAACGCGCGTGCGTTGAGGTATATTATAAGGTCAGATTTTCATAAGCGAAAAAACACAGGATACGCGCCCCATGAACGAACACAATTTCTATCTCACCACCCCGATCTACTATGTCAACGACCGCCCGCACATCGGTCACGCCTACACCACCATCCTCGCGGATGTGCTGGCGCGCTATCACCGGAGTCTCGGCGAAGAGACCTTCTTTCTGACCGGCACCGACGAGCACGGGCAGAAGGTCGAGCGCGCCGCCAAGGCCCGCGGCGAGGAACCGCTCAAGCACTGCGACGAGACCGTCAAGCGCTTTCAGGAGCTCTGGACGCGCCTCGGCATCACCAACGACCGCTTCATCCGCACCACTCAGGATTTCCACAAGACCGTCGTCCGCAAGGTATTGCAGGACCTCTACGACCGCGGCGAGATTTACCGCGCCGAGTACACCGGCTGGTACTGCGTCGGCGACGAGCGCTTCTTCACCGAAAAGGACCTCGTCGACGGCAAGTGCCCCGAGTGCGGCAGGGAAGTCACCGAGATCAAGGAGTCGAACTACTTTTTCCGCATGGGCAAACACCGCGAGTGGCTCATCGACTACATCCAGACGCACCCCGGCTTCATCCAGCCCGCCTTCCGCGCCAACGAGACGCTGGGGTTCCTCAAGAAGGACCTGGGCGACCTCTGCATCAGCCGTCCGAAGTCGCGTCTGGCGTGGGGCATCGAACTGCCCTTCGATCCCGATTACGTCTGCTACGTCTGGTTCGACGCGCTCTTGAACTACGTTTCCGGCGTCGGCTATCTGCAGGACGAGGCGGCGTTCTCGAAGTGGTGGCCCGCCAGCTATCACCTGATCGGCAAGGACATCCTCACCACCCACACCGTCTACTGGCCGACGATGCTCCACGCGATGGGGCTGCCGCTGCCCAAGACGGTCTTCGCCCACGGCTGGTGGCTCACTGGCAACACCAAGATGAGCAAGTCCCTCGGCAACGTCGTCAACCCGATGGACATGATCGACAAGGCGGGCGTGGATGCGTTCCGCTATTTCCTGCTCGCCGAAATGGCCCCCGGCAGCGACGCCAACTTCAGCGAAGACGGGTTCATCGCCCGCTACAACAGCGACCTCGCCAACGACCTCGGCAATCTGCTGTCGCGCGTGGTGAAGCTGACGCTCCGCTCCGCGAACGGCGTCGTTCCGAAGCCGGGCAAGTCCACCGAGGCCGAGAAAGCGCTCGATACCGCCGTCGCCGAGGCGGTGAAGACCATGGAAAGCACCCTGCGCGAAATGAAACTCGATCAGGGCATCGGCGCCGTGATGAACGCCGTCCGCGCCGGCAACCGCTATCTGGAACAGCGCGCGCCGTGGACGCTCGCCAAGAACGGCGACACCGACGCGCTCAACACCGTGCTCTTCCATGCCGCCGACGCGCTGCGCAAGTTGGCCGTACTGCTGGCGCCCGTGATGCCCGACAAGATGGCGGAACTGCGTTACGCCCTCGGCTACGACAAGGATAAGATGCCGCGCATCAGCGAGATCGCCGATCCCGCCGACACCGCCGCCGGACGCACCGTCCGCGAAGTGCCGCCGCTCTTCATGCGGATAGTCGTCGAGGAAACCGACAAGGCCGCCGCGCCCGCTCCGGCCAAGGCGCCCAAAGCGGAAAAGGCGGCGAAGGCGGCGCCCAAGGCGGAAGCTCCGTCGGTTCCCGGCGTCATCACCATCGAGGATTTCGCCAAGATCCAGCTCCGCACCGCGAAAGTTCTGGAAGCCGAGCGCATCGAGGGTGCGGATAAACTGCTCAAACTCCAGATCGAGGTCGGCGGCGAAAAACGCCAGCTCGTCGCCGGCATCGCCAAGCACTATACGCCGGAAGAGGTCGTCGGCAAGACGATCATCGTGATCGCCAATCTGAAACCGGCGAAGCTCCGCGGCGTCGAGTCGCAGGGGATGCTGCTGGCGGCGTTCTCGGGCGACGAGCTGAAACTCCTCACCACCGACGGCGAACTGCCCTCCGGCTCCGCGATCCGCTGAGCCCGGTAAAAAGACGTAAAACCCCCCGGTGCGCGATGCGCGCGCACCGGGGTTTTCGTCTGTACGGGTTACTCCGCCGGGGTGAAGTCGATGTAGTTGAGACTCACGCCCGCGAGTTTGTCGCTCGTCGTCGAAACGACGATCTTGAGGTCGCAGTCGCCCTCCGGCAATTCCACGCGCACGTCGCCCTGCGTCTGCCAGGTCTGCAAGTTCTTGCCCGTGAAGTCGGCGTGATCCTCCTCGTAAGTGCGCGGCTGGGTGCACTTGACCTCGAAGCCGCCGAACGAACGGTCGCCGACGCGCACTTCGATGCGGTTGCCGACCGTCCCCGTCGCCAGCCGGAACGACATCCGCCACGCGCCGGCTTTCTTCACCTTGAGGAAGTAGGTCACCACCTGCGGGATGCTGCGGATGCTGATGAGACGGCTGTGGCAGAGCCCGCCGCCCTCGTCCTTGCAGTCGATGATCTTGCTCCGCCCGTTGAGCACCGAGGTCATCTCGACGCCTTTCAGCCGGAACGCCCCCTCGCCCACCTCGTGGATGCGCCCGAAGTCGCGGTTCTTGAAGCGCTGGGTGCGCATGACGACGTTGAGGATATGCTCGGCGTTGCGCTCCAAAGATTTGCGCGGGATGATATGATAATATTGCTGGATGTACTCGGTGAACTGGTGCGACTCCTGCTCGGTCGCGGGCATCTTGAGGTCGTTGCCGGCGAGGATCTCCTGCCAGAAGTCGGCGAAGTTCCACCAGTCGGTCATCACCAACCCGTCGAAACCCCATTCGCCGCGGAGGATGCGCGTCAGCAGATTGTAGGTGCAGCTCGCCTTGCGGCCGTTGATGAGGTTGTAGGAGCTCATCACGCACCACGGATGCGACGTCTTGACGGCGATCTCGAAGCCGCGCAGATAGATCTCGCGGATCGCCCGCTCGGACGCAACGCTGTCGGTGCTCTTGCGGTAGTTTTCGCGGTCGTTCAGCGCGAAGTGCTTGAGCGTCGCCCCCAGTCCCGCGGACTGCACGCCGTTGACGAGCGCCGCCGCGGACCTCCCGGCGACGAGCGGATCCTCTGAGAAGTACTCGAAGTTGCGCCCGCAGAGCGGATCGCGGTGGATGTTCAAGCCGGGGGCGAGCAATACGTCGACGTCGGACTCCACGCCCTCGCGTCCCAGCGCCGCGCCCATGCGGAACTGCAGTTCCTTATCCCACGAGCACGCGACCAGCGTCGCGCAGGGGAAACACGTCGTCGGCACCGACTTGCGCAGTCCGGCGGGACCGTCCGCCGTCTGCGGGTTCGGCACGCCGTAGCGGCGCAGATTTCCGAAGCCGCCCGTCCCGGTCGGGAAGAGCGACGGCTGACCTTTGTGCAGATCGAGCAGTTCCGCAAAGGTGAGCTGGGCGAGGAACTCCTTCATGGTGCGGCGTCCTTCCGCCACATCCGCGAGCATGATGCGCTCGGCGGGCGGCACGGGATCCTCGTCCGTGCCGTCCATCGGGAGGTCGTCGAAACGCGGGACCATCCGGCGCTCCGCGAAGCTCCCGTCGGCGTGCATCCGGCGCGGCAGCCCCGGCTGCAGCAGCAATCCCGGAGAAGCGAGAACTCGCAGGGCGTCGAGCGTGAAGCGCCCCGCTTCGGTCGTGCCGCGCACGCTGTCGCCGAGGCGGAAGACGTACTCGCCCGCTTCGAGGACGAAGCTCCCCTCCGGGGCGCCCGTGGCGCCGGTGTCGTCGAAGCTCGCGCAATCGGCGAACGGAAATTCGAGATCGAGAGTCTGCGTTTCGCCGGGGGCGAGCACGCCGGTCTTGGCGAAGTCGCGGAGTTCCAGCGCCGGATAGTCCAGTTTGCCGCCGCGCGGCGAGGACGAATAGAGCTGAACGACTTCGCGACCGGGGCGGCTGCCGGTGTTGGTCACCCGCGCCCGACAGCGCACCGTCTTGCCGTCGCAGGCAAATCCGGCGCACCCGACCTCGAAGGTCGTGTACGACAAGCCGAAGCCGAAAGGATAGAGCACCTTTGCCGCCGCGCCGGGAACGGTCTCGAAGTAGCGGTAGCCGACGAAGATGTCCTCCTCGTAGTCCATCTCCTGCCGGAACTCCTGAAAGGTCCGGCTCGACGGGTAGTCGGCGTAGCTCGACGCGATGGTGTCGGTGAGTTTGCCCGACGGGGCGACTTCGCCGCAGAGCACCCGCGCCAGCGCCCGCCCGCCCTGCATGCCGGGCTGCCACGCGAGCAGCAGCGACTTGAACTTGTTCGAGCGGCGGAACCACGCGAGGTCGATCAGCCCGCCGGAATTGACCACCACCGCGATGCGCTCGAACGCGGAGTCCGCCAGCAGAGCGACGAGCTTTTCCTCTTTTTCCGACAGGCGGTAGTCGCCGGGAATGTCCTTGCGGTCGTTCCCCTCGCCCGCGTTGCGGCTCAAGATGACCAGCGCCGCCTGGTTCCGGGACGCCGCCGCCGCGACCAACTCGCTCGTTTCCTCGAGTTTCGGGTTCGCGCGGTAGGCGTCGAGAAGTTCGCGGTCGAGGACGATCCGGCCCGCCTTCTCCTGCTCCTCCAGCCCCTCCAACGCGCCGATGCGGTAGGCGGTGTAGACCGCCGCCGAACCGGTGCCGCCCATCGAAAAATCCAGCTGCCCGGAACCGAAGATCGCGACTTTCACGCCGTTCTCGAACGGCAGCAGGGCGTCGCGGTTTTCCAGAAGCACCATGCCGTCGGCGGCGAGTTCCCCGGAAATCAAGGCGTTGTCTTCGAAGCGATATTCGATCATGATACTTCTCCCGTTTGACTGCGATTGCAAAAAATTTCTCCGCAGTTTAATATATCATTCGTCGAAGCGGCTTGCAATTGACTTAAAATACTGTTTTTTGACTGTTGCTGTCGGCACCGGGCGGGGACGTTGAAAAAACGCCGTATCCGCATTATATTAACCGCCATGAAAATATTGAGCGAAAATCTGCGGATCCGCTACCGCGACGTCAACCGGGAAGGCCGACTCAAAGCGGTCAGCTGGTTCGGCTTCATGCAGGAGATCGCCGCCGACCACGCCGAGGCGCTCGGCTTCGGCTATCACGGGATGACGGAACTCGGCGTATTCTGGGTGCTGGCGCGGATGCGGCTCAAGATACTCCGCCAGCCGCGCGTCGAGGAAACGATGAAACTCGAAACGTGGCCGGGGACCTTCCGGCGGCTCTTTGCGGCACGGCACTTCCGCTTCAGCGCCGCGGACGGCGAAACGCTCGCCGTGGCGTCGAGCCAGTGGATGATACTTTCGCTCGAAAACCAGCGCCCCCAGCGCGTCGAGATCATCGCCGAAAGGTGCCCCGACACCTCGGATTTGCCGGTGCACTTCGATTTCGCTTCCCGGCTCGCCGGAGTGCCGCCGGAGGGCGACGGGATGCTCTTTCCGGTGCGCTTTTCGATGGAGGACATCAACGGCCACCTCAACAACGCCGAATACATGCGGCTCGCCCAGGACGCGGCGGAGCAGGTGCTCCAAAAGCCGATGGACTTCGACGAACTGGAGGTCGTCTACCACTCGGCGGTGCGCGCGCCGGAAACGCTCACGCTCTACACCGCATCCGACGGCGCGGCGGGCAAACTCGTCAGCGGCTACAAGGCGGACGGCACGCTGAGCTTCTGCGCCGCGCTGCGCCGTTCCGCTCCGGAGGACAAGGCATGATCGATCTGCACTGTCATCTGCCCTTCGGCATCAGCGACGGGCCGGAATGCATCGAAGACTCGCTGAAGATCCTGCACAGCGCCGCGGAGTCCGGCGTCACCCACGTCACCGCCGTATCGCACTACAATCACCACTTCGACAAAGTGGCCGAGGCGGTGGAGGCGCTGCGCCCGGAAGCGGAAAAACTCAATGTGGAGCTTTTCCCCTCCTTCGAGTACGACTACATCAACCTCGACAGCGTGAAAATCGAAAATCTGCACTTCATCGGCCCCGAGAGCCGCTACGTCCTCGTCGACTTCCGCCGCGAACGCATACCCTACGCCGCGCCGATGCGCTTCTTCGAGCTGATCGAACAGGGCGTGAACATCGTCGTCGTCCATCCGGAAAAGCTCTTCGGCCGCTCCGAACTGCCGAATCTCAAGAAGTTTTCCGAGGGAGGGATCGCCTTGCAGGTCAACGCCTTGAGCCTGCTGCCGGAGTCGCCTTCGGCATACCGCCGCATGGCGCACTGGCTGCTGCGGCACGGGCTGGTCCATTTGATCGCCTCCGATGCGCACCGCCCGGAAGGGCACCGCAGGTATGTGATGACCGAGGCGCGCAAAATCATCACCGAGACCTACGGGGAAGAGCTTGCGGAGCAGCTCTTCGAGGAAAATCCGGCGCGACTGCTCAAAAACCTCACTCCGGTCGATCCGCCGGAGTTTCCCAACCGGTGGGAGCGTTTCAGACGCCGCTGGTTCGGTCGCTGAAACGCCCCGCTGCACAGGGAGACTCCCATGAATAAGCAGTATACCGCCGCCGAGCGCGCGGCGCAGGTCCCTCAAGTCGTTTACGATGCCCGCCCCGAGTTCGTCGCCTTATACCGCAAGGCGTGGGAACTCGCCGCACGGCATGTGAAACGCATTCCCGGCATGCCCTGTCCGGTCTACATGGACGAGGCCTTCTGCCACACCAATATCTGGATCTGGGACACCTGCTTCATGGCGATGTTCTGCAAGTACGCGCCGGATATCTTCCCCGGTGTGGAGTCGCTGCAAAACTTCTACGGCGTCATGTACGGCAATGCCGAATACCCTTTCGTCACCGTGCCTTCCGGCGAGCCGAAGTGGGCGACGGGCGGAGCCCCGGAAGGGAGCAGCATCCGTCTGCGCCTGCACATCGCCGACAATCCGCCGCTCTTCGCGTGGGCGGAGCACCAGAACGCGCTCTTCACCGGCGACACGGCGCATCTGCGCAAACTTCTGCTCGAGGACAAATATCTCCAAAAGCACTACGAGTGGCTCGAAAACCTCAAAAAAACATTCACCGCGCCGTGGCTCGTGTGCCCGACCCGCTGGATCGCCCACGAAACGGGATATTCGTGGGAAGGCGGGCGCAGCGGCATGGACAACTCCCCGCGCGGACGCAATGGAGACCGCTCCGAAGCATTCCGACCGGCGACGTCCGATCTGCTGTGGCTGGACGCATTGGCGCAGCAGGGATTGGCCGCCGAGTGCATCGGCGGGATGTTCGATATGATCGGCGAGCCGGAGGCCGCAGCCGAATGGCGCGACCGGGCGAAACGCAAGGCGAAACTTCTGCACGACCGTTATTGGGACGCGGCGGACCGGATGTTCTACGACCGGTCGCAGACGATGAACGACTTCTGCAAAGTCCCGACCATAGCGTCGTTCTGGCCGCTTGCTTCCGGTGCCGCCGATGCCGAACAGGCGCGATGCATGGCGGAAAAACTCGCCGATCCGGAGTATTTCGGTGGAACGGTACCGTTCGTCTCGCTGGCGCGCAGAGACGGCGATTTCCACGCCGTCGGCGGCGCCTATTGGCGCGGCTCGGTGTGGGTGCCGACCGCCTATGCCGCCGCGCGCGGACTGCTTCGGTACGGTCATTTCGATCTGGCGCGGCGACAGACCACGGAACTTCTGAACGCGATGTGCCGCGTCTGCGACACCTGCGAACCGCACTCGATCTGGGAGTGCTACTCGCCGGATGGAACGGCTCCGGGGCGGCAGATATGCAACGACGTTCTGTGCCGCAAGGATTTCTGCGGCTGGTCGGCCCTGGCGCCGATCTCCATGCTGATCGAGTGCGTCATCGGCATCCACACGGTCGACGCTTTTCGGAAGCTGGTCCGCTGGGATCTGGATACGGCGGCACCCGGAAAAACCGGCATCCGCAACCTCCGTTTCGGCGGCATCACGACGAGCCTGATCTTCGCAGACGGCAAAGTAGAAGTCGAAAGCAGCGCACCGTTCACCTTGGAGATAAACGGCCGGGAATTCCCCGTCGAAACGGGAAAACGGCAAATATCTTTACGGGAGACGACAAATTGAAGATCGGGATCACCGCCGCCCATTACACCGACACGCACGGCTTCGAAGCCGGTCTGCGCCGGCTCCGCGCTGACGGCTACGACTGCATCGACTACTCGGAGTTCGCCGATACCGAAAAACCGCTGTTTTACTGTTCCGATGCGGAATTCGACGCCGCGATCGAAAAGGAGCGTTCGTTCATCGCGACATCGGGACTGGAAATAAGCCAGACTCACGGTCCGTGGCGCTGGCCGTCGCAGGACGCCACACCGGAAGACCGCCGGGAACGCTTCGAAAAGATGTCGCGCGCCATCCGCGGCACCGCGTTGCTCGACTGCCGGAATTTCGTGATCCACCCGATCATGCCGTGGGGGCGGGGCGATGCCGATCCGAAGGCGACCTACGCGATCAATCTCGATTTCATGGGGCGGTTGTGTCAAGTCGCGGCGGCGTGCGGCGTCACGGTCTGCCTCGAAAACATGCCGTTCATTCAGCAGAGCCTTGCGACTCCGGAGGAGTGTCTGCGTCTCGTCCGCGAGCTTGATCTGGCCAATTTCAAGATGTGCCTCGACACCGGGCACTGCACCATGCACGGGGTAAACCCCGGCGACGCCGTCCGGACGCTCGGGAAAGACATGCTCAAGGCTCTGCACGTCCACGACAACGACGGCGAAAGGGACCGCCACTGGTATCCGTACGCGGGAGTGATCGACTGGGATGATTTCGGCGCGGCGTTGCGCGAAATCGGCTTCGACGACACATTGTCGCTCGAATCGAACGTCATCCCCGGCCGGGAACGCGAACTTTACGAAGCGGCGCGGCGGATCATAAAGCCGAACTGAAAAGGAAAACCTCTCCGCGGCGAAGTTGCCGATCCATACCCGACCGGATAGTTCACCGGGACAAATACATCGGCGCCGCCGGAGAAAATCATTCTCCGGCGGCGCCGTTTTGTGTCGTCGAACCGATAAGGCTTACTTCATCTGAAGCACGCTTTTGTCGTAATCCGCGGGAGCCTCGAAACCGAGGAGCTCGATGCACGTCGCCGCAAGCGAGCTGATCCCGAGACCTTCGCGCAGTTCGGGAAGATACTCGCCCTTGCTTTCCGGGTCGTAGACGATGCACGGCACCGGATTGAGGGAGTGGCTGGTCTTGCGCGCAGGGTTGCCCGCCGCGTCGGTTTTGAGCGAGCCGTCCTTCTTATGCTCGTACATGTCGTCGGCGTTGCCGTGATCGGCGGAGATGACCAGCACGCCGCCCGCCGCCTCGATCGCCGCCTTGAGCCGCCCGAGGCAGAGGTCTAGCGCGCCCATCGCCACCAGCACCGCGTCCATGCTGCCCGTGTGCCCCACCATGTCGCCGTTGGGGTAGTTGAGCCGGATCATCCGGTACTTGCCGGATTCGATCGCTTCGATCACCGTGTCGGTGATCTCGGCGCACTTCATCCACGGACGCTGTTCGAAAGGCACGATGTCGGAGCGTATTTCCACATACTCGTCCAGCACTTCGTCGAACTTGCCCGAGCGGTTGCCGTTGAAGAAGTACGTCACATGCCCGTACTTCTGCGTCTCGCTCACGGCGAGCTGCTTCACGCCCGAGGCGCAGAGGTACTCGTCCATGGTGCGGTCGATGGCGGGGGGCGAAACCAGATAGTGCTTCGGCACGTGCAGATCGCCGTCGTACTCCATCATCCCCGCGTAATAGACCTGCGGGACTTCTCCGCGGTCGAACTTGTCGAACTCCTTCCCGGACTCGAACGCCGCCGTTATTTCCAGCGAGCGGTCGCCGCGGAAGTTGAAAAATATCACCGAGTCGCCGTCCTTCATCGCGCCGACGGGCGTCCTGCCGTCGTCGGAGATCACGAAAGGCGGCAGATCCTGGTCGATGGCGCCCGTCCTCTCGCGCAAAGCCGCCACCGCCGTGTGCGCGTCGGCGAAGAACTCGCCCTTGCCCTGCACATGGATCTCCCAGCCGCGGCGAACCATGTCCCAGTTGGCGCCGTAGCGGTCCATGGTTATCACCATGCGCCCGCCGCCCGAAGCGATCCGGGCGTCGCATCCTTTGCCGCGCAGATCGGCGAGGAAGCTCTCGAAGGGATCGATGTACTCCAGCGCGCTCGTCTCGGGCACGTCGCGCCCGTCGAGCAGGATGTGGATCCGGATGCGCTTCACGCCGGCTTCGGCGGCGCGGGAGACCATCGCCTTCAGGTGGTCGACGTGGCTGTGGACGTTGCCGTCGGAAAAGAGCCCGAGGAAATGCAGCGTCGAACCGTTCTTCAACACGTTCGCCACCGCCGCCTTCCACGTTTCGCCCTCGAAGAGCTTGCCGGTCGCGACCGCCTCCTCGACGAGCTTCGCGCCCTGCGAAAACACCCGCCCCGAACCGATCGCGTTGTGACCGACTTCGCTGTTGCCCATGTCCGCGTCGGAGGGCATGCCCACCGCCGTGCCGTGCGCCTTGAGCGCCGTGTGCGGCGCGTTGGTCAGAAGTTCGTCCAGCACCGGAGTGTGCGCCAGCTTCACGCCGTCGCCGTCGGCGTACTTGCCGAAACCCACGCCGTCGAGGATCGCCAGCACCACCGGGCCGCGCCGGGGCGTGAACTTGCCGTTTTTCTTGAGAGACTCCAACATTTTTACGCTACCTTTTCCGAATGGTTCAGTCGCGGTGCCCCGCCGCCGGAGTGGTGATGACTCCGCGCTGGGTGGTCGCGCAGAAATCCAGAAACTCGCGCACCACCGGCACGTCCGGCAGCTCCGCCTTGATCTTGGCGATCGCGTTGGCCGGGATCAGCCCTTCGCGGTAGTAGATGCGGAAGATGTGCTTGATGATCGTGATCGTCTCGGCGTCGAAACCCGCCCGCTGCAGACCGACCTTGTTGATCATCTTGGCCCCGCCGTTGCGCCCCTCCGCCATCATGAACGGCGGAATGTCCTTCGAGAACGCCGAGCCGCCGGAAATGATCGCGAAGCGCCCCACCCGGCAGAACTGGTGGATCACCACCGCGCCCGACAATATCGCATTGTCGAATACCTGCGAGTAGCCGGCGACCGCCGAGTTGTTGACGAAGATCACGTTGTTGCCGATGCGGCAGTTGTGGGCGACGTGCGTGCAGGCCATGAACATGTTGTTATTGCCGATCACCGTCTCGGTATCCGGCTTGGTGCCGGTGTGCATGGTGCAGCACTCGCGGAAGATGTTGTTGTCGCCGATCTTGAGGTAGGTCGCGGCGCCCGGCTCCACCGCGTGATCCTGCGCCGGCTGTCCGAGGGCGGCGAACGGATGGATCGTGTTGTTTTCGCCGATGGTGGTGTATCCGTCGATGTTGCAGTGGCCGATCAGCCGCGTGCCGCCGCCGATCTTCACATGCGGACCGACGAAACACAGCGGCCCGACTTCCACGCTGTCATCGAGGATCGCTCCGTCCATCACGATGCTGCTGGGGTGGATCTTTGCCATTTTACTTCACCTCACGTTTCGGTTATGATAATTCAAAATGATGAAACCATAAAACAGGCATCGGTATAATATACCGCGTCAACGCGGCCTAGACAAGGCTTCGAAACGCGAAAACGCCCGATTTGCGCCGGATATGTCGCCGGCTTCGTGCAGCTTCGCCGCCAGATAATACCAGCCGGTGGCGGCGTCGAATCCCCCGGAAGTCATCTCTTCGAGGTACGCTTCCGCCTCGGCGAAACGCCGGTCGTCGGCGAGCTGTCCGACCAGCAGCAGCCGCCCGTTGCGGGAGTCCTGACCGCGCCGCGTCATGTCGTCGAGGTACTCCTTCGCCTCGGCGATGCGCCGATTGTAGACCAACAGATACGCCACGCCGCTGCGTTCGTCCGCCGTCCGCCGGGAGTCGGGGAACACCCACGTCAGCGCGAAGAGCGCCGCGATCCCCGCCGCCCATGCCGCAAGACTCCGGTAACGCCGCTTGCGCCACATCGAGGCGAAGTGCCGGAACGCCCCCGCCGCCGGCACCGCCAGCAGCGGTATCACCGGCACCCGGAAGCGGTAGAACACCGTGAAGAACAGCATCGACGCGACATAGGCCGCGGCGAAGACCGCCGCCCATTTCGTCCCGCGCTCCCGCCGGTTCAGAAACGCCCCCGCCGCGCCGAGCAGCCACAGCAGATTGAAGGGCAGGCACAGTATCTTCAGCGGGGTGACGATCTCGCGGTGGGCGTAGACCGAAAGGCTGTTGTCCAGCTCGTAGGACGAGGCCATGTCCCGAAGGTGCCGCGGCACGGAAAGAAGGACGTTGCGGACGTTCCCCGCGTCCCCCGCTTCGCCGCCGTAGAAACCGAGGATGTTGCCGACGTTCCCCGGCACCAGCTGGAAGCTGTGGTAGCGGATGCCGTTGAAGACGAGCACGGCCAGAAGCGGCAGAATCAGCGTGCCGCAGAAGATCGCCGCCCCGCGCCGGTCGCGCGCGCACCAGAGCAGCAGCGGCGCCCAGCACACCACGGCGAGAAAGTTTTCCCGGCCCAGCACGCAGAGTGCTCCGCACGCCCCCGCCGCTGCGAGCAGAAGATCCGCTTTTTTCCCGTCTCCCCTGCCCCGCCGGAACTCCGCCGCGAGCATGAAGTAAAGCATGGATACGAACGCCAGCGCCAGCGGCGCCGCCCGCAGAAAGTCCAGACTGATGAGCACGAGCGGCGCACTGGCGCAGCAGAGCAGTCCCGCCGCGAACGCCGCCGTCCTGCCCGTGCGGCACAGACGAGCCGTCCGACAGACGACCGCCGGGATCAGCGCCGCGACGGCGAGCTGCAAAAGCCGCATCAGCCACAGTTTGCCGCCGGAAAGCAAGGCGAGGAGCGTCAAAAACGCCGTGTAGGAGTAGGAATACCGGTAATGCTCCGCCGGAAGTTTCCCCTTGACGAGGTCCAGCGCGCACTTCAATATCGAGTGCTGGTCCAGCCCCGGCTGCGGCGGGCCGAAAAGGTGCTGATCCACGCCGTACCAGAGCACGTACGCGCCGAAGAAGAACATCACGAAATAAAGCACCGTACCGAGATTGCGGTATATGAAACGTCTCATTGCAGAAGCGGCTCCCGCGGGTTGTCGTTTTGCCAACAATAACCGTTCAAGGGCGCGCTTTCAAGTCCGGAAACGGAAAATATCGCGGTCGGACACCGGATTTTCTTGCAAAAACGCCGCAGGGCGGGTATGTTAAACTTATGGAACAGGCACGGGAAATACATCTGGTGCTCGACCGCCTCCGCAGCGCATACAACGTCGGCAACATCTTCCGGATCGCCGAAGCGGTGGGCGCGAAAGAGGTGATCGCCTGCGGCTACACCGCCGCACCGCCGCACCCGAAGCTCGAAAAGACCGCGATGGGCGCGGACAAGCTGGTCCCGTGCCGCACCATGGCAAGCTCCGCCGAAGCGGTGCGCACTCTGCGGAACGAGGGCGTCAAATGCATCGTCGCCGCGGAGATCGTGCCGGGCAAAAGCGTCTTCGCGTGGGATTACGAATACACGTTCCCGATGGCGCTCGTGCTCGGCAACGAGGCGCTCGGAGTGTCGCCGGAGACGCTGGAGCTCTGCGACGGCATCGTGGAGCTCCCGATGGCGGGACGCAAGGAGTCGATCAACGTCGGCAACGCCGCCGCCGCGATACTGTACGCGGTGGTCGCAAAAATACGGATGAAAGAAGCGAAATGAAGATCAAACTGCTGGGAAAAAATCTCGACGACATCCGCCCTCTGCTGCGGGAACTCGGTTTCGAGGAGTCCGACCGCGGCTTCGAGCTCATCGTCACCCACGGTGGCGACGGCGCGCTGCTCGGCGCGGAACGCGAATTTCCCGGCGTGCCGAAGCTGCCGCTCCGCGATGCCGCCACCGCCCGCCCCTGCCCCGCTCACGACGCGCGGAGACGGCTCGAAAAATTCCTTGCGGAACGCCCCGAACCGGTGCGGCTCCCCAAGCTTTCCGGCAGTTTCGAGGGGCATGTCATCTACGGCATCAACGACGTGTTTCTGCACCGGGCGCTGCCGACGAGCGCGCTCCGCTACCGCGTCCGGATCGACGGCGAACCGTACGGGGACGAGATCGTCGGCGACGGCGTGGGGCTTTCCAGCGTCCACGGCAGCACCGCCTACTACCGGAGCATCACCCACAGCATATTCCGCGTCGGCGTGGGGCTTTCGTTCAGCAACTCGACCGAGGAGGTCGATCACATGGTGCTCGACTCGGAATCCACGGTGAGCATAAAGGTGACGCGCGGCCCCGCCGTACTCGTCGCCGACAACACCCCGCGCGGCATCGAAGTCGCCGAAAACGGCGTCGTCACCATGTGCCAGACGAAGGAGTACGCGCTCGTCTTCGATCTCGACGGCTTCATGTGCCCCGCCTGCCGGGAGCTCCGGCACCACCGCCGGAACTGATCTTTCCGCTGACCGCCGCATCTCCATGCCGAATTCTTCGCGCGCGGGCTTGCTATTTCGCGCGCGTAGGGGTATATTAAACGATAACCAAAATTCGAACCCAACGGAATGAACATGATGAAGGACAGCCGCCGCACCATCGGAAGCGCGACGCATCCGGCACACGGATGCAGCCGCCGGCTGTCGCTGTGGTTCAATTGGGAAACGTTTCTCCGACTGCGCGGCGCGGCCGCATAGTCGAAGATGCTGACGCAGTCCGGTTCACGCCGTTCTGCGGATGCGGCCGCGAAACTGTTTTTACGCATCTCTCTCTCGTTTTTTTATGAAACCAGCTCCGGGCAATTACGAAAAAAACCGGATCCATTTGTCAAGGATATTTGCTTAAATGAACGCCGATCCCAAATACACCTATCCGGAACCGATAAAGATAGAAAACCGCCAGTGGCCGGACCGCATCATCACCAAGCCGCCCGTGTGGGCGTCGGTCGATCTGCGCGACGGCAATCAGGCGCTCCCCGAGCCGATGACGCCCAAGCAGAAGCTCGAATACTTCAACATGCTGCTCGGCATCGGCTTCAAGGAGATCGAGGTGTCGTTCCCCTCCGCCAGCGAGGACGACTTCAACTTCGTCCGCGATCTGATCGAAAAGAACCTCGTCCCCGACGACGTGCGCATTTCGGTGCTGACGCAGGCGCGGCGCCACCTGATCGACCGCACCATCGAGTCGATCCGCGGCGTCAAGAGCGCCATCGCCCACTGCTATGTGGCCACGAGCGACCTCCACGGGCGCTTCGTCTTCGGCGACACCCGTAAAGAGGTGCTCAAAATGGCGGTCGAGGGCACGCGGATGGTGCGCGACGCCATCGCCCGCGAAAACTTGGAAAAGGTCGTCACCTACGAATTTTCGCCCGAGGAGTTCACCGACAGCGACCTCAACTTCGTGATCGACCTCTGCTGCGCCGTCAAGGAGGAGTGGGGCGACGCCACCCCGGACACCTTCATCCTGAACCTGCCCGCCACCGTCGAGCGCCGGCCGCCCAACCAGTACGCGGACATGATCGAGCTCTTCTGCCGCAAGTTCCCGTACATCAAGGATACGCGAGTCAGCCTGCACGCGCACAACGATCAGGGCTGCGCGGTCGCCGCCACCGAAATGGCGCTCCTCGCCGGGGCCACCCGCGTCGAAGGGACGATCTTCGGCCACGGCGAACGCACCGGCAACCTCGACATCTCGGTGCTGGCGCTCAACATGGAGTCGCGCGGCATCGACACCGGGTTGAATTTCAAGAACCTCCCCGAGATCGTCCGCATCGTCGAACGCAACTCCGGGATCGAAGTGCATCCGCGTCATCCCTACGCGGGGGCGCTGGCCTTCACCGCTTTTTCGGGTTCGCATCAGGACGCGATCCGCAAGGGGCTCGAAAAGCGCGGAGAGATCAGCAAGTTCTTCCATCAGGGCTGGAAGGTGCCCTATCTGCACCTCGATCCCGCCGACGTCGGCCGCCAGTACGAGCGGCTCATCCGCATCAACAGCCAGTCCGGCAAGGGCGGCGTGGTCTTCATCCTCGAAAAGGAGTTCGGCATCTACCCGCCCAAGAGCATGCATCCCGAGATCGGACAGGTCATCCAGCACTACATCGACAGCCACGGCGGCGAGATGGATTCCAAACTGCTCTGCAAGATCTTTTACGACAGCTTCGTGAACCGCCCCGGCGTGTACCGCATGGAAAACTACCAGCGCGCGTCGGTCGGCGAAAGGTCGGGAGTCAACTTCACCTGGTATGTCAACGGCGAACCCCACGAACTCACCGGTCAGGGCAACGGCCCGCTTTCGGCGGTGGTGCACTCGCTGAAGAACTCCGGACTGATGCCGTTCTTCAAGCTGGAGGACTTCTCCGAGCGTTCGCTCGGCACCGACGCCGACGCCCGGGCCATGGCGTTCGTGGGCTTGAGGACCAGTCCCGAATCCAGCCAGCTCGTATACGGCGCCGGTGAACACGCAAACATCGACCGCGCCGCCATCGCCGCGCTGGTCTGCGCCCTCAACCGGGCGGTAGAACTGGGAGTGCATCCGAGACCATGAAAGAAGCCGTACGCAAAAATTCATCTTCGCTGCTGATAACGGTCGGCGTAGTACTCGCACATCTTCTGATCCTCGGGCTGATCGTCTGGGGATGCTCCAGCGGTTCCGGCGACGGCAAAAAGGACAAAAAGGAGAAAAGTTCCGGGAAAACCGAAACCGCGGGAAGCGCTTCCGCGGAGCGCAGTGACGCACCGGGCGGCGTTTCGCCGGCGGCGGCCGGCGGGGACCAAAATCCCGCTGCGCCGCACCGCCAGCTGCGCAGGCGCAGCGCCAACCCCAACTTCGGCAGGCCGCTGAATTTCGCCAAGGCGGATCGCAGCAACATGCCGCTCAAGCTGGTGCCGGGACTCAAGGAGTGGAACGGCACCGGCATCATCGTCGACATGGGCACGCGCGAAGTGCTGTGGGAAAAGGATTCCCATAAATCCGTGCCCGTCGCCTCGATGGTCAAGATGATGACCATGCTGCTCGTCGCCGAGGAAATGGAGCGCAACAAGGATTTCACTCTGGACACCGTGGTGCCGATCACCGCCTCCGCGATAAAATCGCTTCCCGAACGCAGCGGTCTTTTGTGGCTCGATCCCGGCAAGGAGCAGTTCACCGTGCGCGAACTTCTGCTCGGCGTGGCGGTCAAGAGCGCCAACGACGCCGCGACTCAGCTCGGCGAAAGAGTCGGCGGCAGTGTGGAAAACTTCGTGGCGCGCATGAACAAACGCGCCGGCGAGCTGGGGATGAAGTCCAGCGTCTTCTACAATCCCTGCGGACTCACCGACAAGCGGCGGGGCAACTCCAAGAGCAGCGCCGCCGACATGGTCATCCTCGGCGAACGGCTTCTGGAATATCCGTTCCTGATGGAGATGTGCTCGACCAAACAGGCGTCGATCCGCGACGGCAAAACCGTCTTCACCACGACCAACAAGCTCATCGCGCCGCACTATCCCGGCGTGGACGGGCTCAAGACCGGATACATCCGCGCGGCGGGTTCGTGCCTGACCTTCAGCGTCCTGCGCGGCAACCGCCGGATCGTCGGCTGCGTCACCGGCTTCACCCACGCCAAGGACCGCGACTACTTCTGCCGGCGGCTGATCGACTGGGCCTACGATCCGCAGTCCGTCAACAAGCCGCGCCCCGGAAGCGGCAGAAAGAGCGCACCCGGCAGGAAGTCCTCCGGTAAGAAATCCAACAAAAAATCCCGGAGCAAATGAGCGCCGGGGACTCCCGCGAACAACGCTCCGCCGCGGCGGAGCGCTGCGTCATCGAATACCCGCCGCAGCTGCCGATCTCGGCGCGCGCGGCGGAGATCGCCGAGATCTGGAAAGATCATCAGCTGATCATCGTCGTCGGTTCGACCGGCAGCGGCAAGACCACCCAGCTTCCCAAGATCGCGCTTCAGATGGGGCGCGGCCGCGCCGGACGCATCGGCTGCACCCAGCCCCGCCGCATCGCCGCGATGGCGATGGCGCGCCGCGTCGCGCTGGAACTCGGATGCGAAGACACCCGCGGCGTCGCCAGTCAGGTGCGTTTCGCCGACACCAGCACCTCCGAGACGTTCCTGAAATTCATGACCGACGGGATACTCCTCGCCGAGACCGCGCACGACCGCAGACTTCAGGCCTACGACACGATCATCATCGACGAGGCGCACGAAAGATCGCTCAACATCGACTTTCTGCTGGGATATCTGAAACAGCTTCTGCCGAAGCGCCCCGACCTCAAGGTCGCCATCTCGTCGGCGACGCTGAACGCGGGGGCGTTTTCGCATTTCTTCGATGACGCGCCGGTGATCGAAGTCGAGGGGCGGACCTTCCCGGTCGAGGATCACTTCATGCCGCCCGAGCCGGACGAGGACCTGAGCGACCACATCGCCCGCGCGGTGGAGTTTCTGACCGGCTTCGATCCCTTCGGCGACATTCTGGTGTTCCTGCCCGGCGAGCGCGAGATCCGCGACGCGGCGGAGCTGCTCGAAGGGCGAAAACTCCGCCACACCGAAGTGCTCCAGCTCTACGCCCGGCTGAGCCAGTCGGAACAGCAGCGGATCTTCATGCCGGGGGCGAAACGGCGGATAATCCTGTCCACCAACGTGGCGGAAACCAGTCTCACCATCCCGCGCGTGACCTTCTGCGTCGACTCGGGGCTGGCGCGGGTAAAGCGCTACAATCCGCGCACCCGCATCGAGGAGCTGCAGATCGAAATGATCTCGCAGGCCGCCGCCCAGCAGCGCCGGGGGCGCTGCGGACGCACCGCGAGCGGCATCTGCGTCCATCTGTACGGCGAGACGGATCTCGAAAACGCCGCGCCCTACACCGATCCCGAAATAAAACGCAGTTCCCTCGCCGGAGTGATTTTGCGAATGGCGGATCTGCGGCTGCCGCCGATCGAGAGCTTCGAATTCATGGAGCCGCCTTCGAGCGCGCTGATCCGCGAGGGACGCCGTTCGCTCGCCGACGTCGGCGCCCTGATCGACGGGCGGATCACTCCGCTCGGGCGCGAACTCGCCAGACTGCCGCTCGATCCGCATCTGGGCAAGATGCTCGCCTCCGCGCGCGACCACAAGGTGCTCCGCGAAATGATCGTCACGGTCGCCTTTCTGTCGCTCGCCGATCCGAAGGAGCGCCCCTCCGACCACCGGCAGGCCGCCGACGACGCGCACCGCCGCTGGAACGACGACCGTTCGGACTTCTTTTCGGTGCTGAATCTGTGGCGGGAAATGGTCGATACCGGAGCGTTCGGCTCCAACGGCACGCTCCGGCGCTACTGCAAAGCGAATTTCCTCAACTTCAACCGTATCCGCGAGTGGAAAAAGCTCGTCGCCGAGCTCTCGGAAGAGACGGGCTCGCACGCCGCGGCGGAGGAAAAATGGGAACTGCCGCCCTACGACGCCTTCCACACCGCACTGCTTTCGGGCATCCCGCGGCACATCGCCGTCTTCGACCGGGAACAGAAGCTCTACCGCGGCACCGAGGGCAAGAAGTTCCTGATCTTCCCCGGCTCCGGGCTCGCCGGCAAGCGGAAGACTCCGCCCGAATGGATCGTCGCGCTGGCGCTGGTCGAAACAAGCCGGGTGTTCGCCCGGCAGGTCGCCGCGATCACCCCGATTTTGATGGAGCGCGCCGCCGGTCACCTCTGTTCGCGAGTGTACGGCGAACCGTACTTCGATCCCGGCTCCGGCTTCGTCCGCGCCAAGGAAAAACTGGTCTTCGGCGGTCTGCTGATCCACGCCGGACGCCCGGTCGACTACGGGCGGTGCGACGCGGCAAGAGCGCGGGAAATATTCATCCGCGACGGGCTCGTTTCCGGGGCCGCCGTCACCCCCGTCAAGTGGGTGAAGGAACTGTACGCGCTCCGCGACGAACTTCTGACGCTCGAAGTGAAACTCCGCCGCCCCGAATCGGTCTACGATCCCGAAGCGGCGGCCGAATACCTCGCGGAGCGTCTGCCGGAGCACGTCAACAGCACCGCCGCACTCCGCCGCTGGCTGCCGCCGCGCGACTGCCAACTGCCGCCGCCGCGCGAATTCATGGAGCAGCAGCAGTTCGTTCCGGTCTATCCGGAACGCTTCCCCGACGCCTTCGACTTCGGCGGGCGGAGCTATCCCTTGAGCTACCGCTTCGAACCGGGCGAGGAAGACGACGGCGCGACGCTGCGCGTCCCGGAAAGCGAACTCAACAATCTTCCGCCGTATCTCGCGGAGTATCCCGTGCCGGGGTGGTTCGCCGAGGCGGCGGAGCGGGCGCTGCGCAAACTCCCCAAGGATCTGCGCCGCCGCTTTTCCGTGACGGAGGCGGCGGAAGCCTTCGCCGCCATCTTGAGGAGCGATCCCGATTACGCGGAGGAACCCTTTTCCAGACGTCTGAGCGACTACCTCGCCGACGAGTGCGGCCTGTGCGTCTCGCCGGGCGCCTTCGAGGATGCGGACATTCCGGAGTATCTGCAGCTCAAGATCGCCGTCGCCGACGACGCGGGGAACGTGCGGCGGACGATCCGCGAACTGCCCCGGCGCTCCGGCGGCGGTTCGGCGCTGAGTCCGCGTCTGCCGGGGGTGAAGCAGTTCTCGCGGCGCGGGATGCGGGACTTCCCCGCCGACCTCGTGCTGCCGCGCTCGGTGCCCCGTCCGGGGGCGACGGACAAATCCGTCTATCCCGCGCTCGCCGCCGATCCCGACGCGGTGGCGGTGAAGCTCTTCTTGCGCGAGGACGAGGCGGCGGCTTCGCACCGGCGCGGGACCGTCGCGCTCTTCAAGTACGCGAACACCCAGCAGATCAAATACTTCCGCCGCGCCTTCAAGCCGGAAAAGAATATGGTGCTGTCGTGGTTCAACGGCGACTACGCCTCGAACTGGAGCGAGGACCTCGTCGACTCCGCCGTCGCCGAGGCCTTCGGCGTCCCGCCCGAGGAGATCCGCGACCGCTCCGCGTGGGACGAAGCCGAAGCGCACGCCCGCGAAACGCTGGGCGAGATCTTCGACTCCCGCACCCGGATGCTGACCGAGCTCTTCGCCAAATACGAGGACGTGACCGAACTCGTCCGCAAACTCCGCCGCCGCCCCGGAGCGGACGCCGACGCGGTCGAAGACCACCTCGACGAACTCTTCGCCCCCGGCTTTCTGCGCCGTCCCGCCCTCTGGAACGGCGACTGCCGCCGCTATCTGCGCGCGCTGGAGCTCCGCGCCCAGCGCATGGCGGACCAGCCCGCCCGCGACGCCGAAAAGGCCGAACTCCTCGGCGACTACCCGGAGCGGATCGGACTCCTGGCGCGCGAAACTCCGGAACTCGCGGACAAACCGGAGCTTTACGCCTTCTGGCAGCTCTACGAAGAGGCGGCGGTCAACTGCTTCGCGCCCGAGGTCCGCACCGCGATCCGCGGCGCCGTGAACAAACTCGACGACGCCTGGGAAAAACTGCGGCTGTGACAATCGGCGGCAATTCCATTCGTTTGTCGCGCGCACCGGTGTTTTCTTGATGGGCTTCTCGCCCCTCAAACTCCCTCGGCAGGGCTCGCCCTGCACCTGCTTCGGTCGGCTTTGCCGCCCTCGCATGGTCGGCGGGTGGTGTAGAACACTATATAGCGTAAGCCGCTTCATTCGTCGTCGGCAACGCTAGATGCGCTGATTTTTTTGTCCGATGCGACTCCCGTCGCTCGACTACGGGCGGCTGTTTTCCGCAAACACCGCTTTCAACACCGCACTGTTTACTCGCTTATACTCGGGCGGTTTTGCGGAATCTTTTCCGCCGCCCCTGCGCACTTCTTTACGAGCGCGCAGGTCTTCGCTCGGTCGCGCCCCGCAAAGGTCTGCGCGACCCTTGACCCGCGGCAGGGCGCGCCCTGCACCTGCCCGGCTTCACCTTTTACGGCGAAACCGGGCTTATGCTTTTCGCGCAACTTTGCTGAAGAAAACGCCCTGACATGTGGATGGGTAACGTGGGATTATGCTTGACAATACGGAATTTGCGAGTTATTATATGACGGAGACAATTCAAGCCGGCTCACGGTAAAGGCGTGAAGTGCCCGACAACAGCCACGCAATAGGTATGAGCATGAAAAAAATCATCGGCCCTGTCATCGGTTTCATCTGCGGTTTCGCCGTCTGTCTGGGGGCGCTCGCGGTTTATCTGCTGATACTCATATCCGGCTCG
>Ga0310696_10000897_pt1 | contig 43931 bp, 32 predicted proteins | sample AusTroGonzalo_MG_4_FD_203885 | JGI IMG/M metagenome (GOLD analysis project Ga0310696, IMG submission 203885) | Bovine rumen microbial communities from tropical cattle in Woodstock, Queensland, Australia - Gonzalo_02 (v2) (version 2) | ecosystem: Host-associated > Mammals > Digestive system >... | reverse complement strand
GTTAACTATATTGTCCAATACATAGTCTGCAGGATCAAGCGCCTCGTCGGTAATGGCGATGCGGTAGAGATATCCCTTGAAACGATTTGCATCACAGTACGTAGGGCATCCACAGAAGTACATCTGCTGATTGCCCAAGTTGTCGAATGTAGCTGTAGCCGTCCCCGTTTTGTCCACTCCATCGACAGTTATGGTAAACGCACTGGGGGAAACATCTCCATTGATCGAGTAGCGCGCCCGATAATATCCATTTGTAGGATTCCCACGCCCTTGGTTGATATTCGACGTCCAGCTGCTGGCGTTCGCCGTTGCATGAAACTGCGCCTGGAAGGCGTTTCCCGTGTTGCGATATAAGGTAAATCCACCCGCAAGATTCACATCCGCACTCGCAATCATCGCAATGGCATTGTTTGGGGTCCAATCCCGGTTGTAGTCAAACTCGACAGTAAGCTGCTTTGTGTGCGTCAAATCCATGGTCTCTGTCGTGCAGAATCGCGTTGTTGTATCCAGCTTGAGACCATAAAGGCTCGTGCAGCCATCGCAGTACCCAGACGTGGTGTACGCAAAAACCGGATCCCCGCCCTCGAACGTCAACGCATGGCCATTGCCGGTCTGGTCTTCGATCGTCCCCTTTTCAAAGTCGTAGAACGCGATAGGTTTCGGCGTCGTGCGGTCTGCCATAAACTTGTCCGGCGTAAGGGCCGCTGCCGTGATGCGAACATCGTCAAGATGTCCATAATATGGACATACGGTGCCTTCATTATCTCCAGCCTCATTGACCTGCTTGTTTGCACGCCTGAAGAGATACAGCGGGAGGTCGCCGAGCGCAAAAGCACCTTGATTGGGGTTGCCAGTATCCGTGGAGCATTCCGCCGGCACCCCGTCAATATACATGGTAATGATGCCGGCTCCGTTTTTCTTCGGATCGTACACCATGGCAAGATGCCGCCACCGGCCGTCGCCAAGGTCACCAAATGCAGGCTCATACGTACGCGAATAAGCGCCATTGCTGCCAGATACATGATATCCTGAAAACATTGTGCTATAGCCAGCGTCGTTTGCATCAAAACTGATGCGGAAAGATCCCGGGTTGTTCCAATAGGCAGACCCCGTTTCCATCAACATGCCAATATGCTTGCTCGATGAATCCGACTTGACGAACATTTCGATTGTGAGTCCTGTCTTGGAAAACGCCGAGAACGGGAATGTCTGATTCACCGAACACGCAAATTCAGTCTTGCGCGTTGCCCAAGACGTGAGTCCATAGCCAGACTTGAACAGGACGTTGCTGGTCACAAGGTCAAAACCGTTGCCCGTTGCATCTTTCCCTTCCTTGTTGCCGAACGGCCAGTAGGCAACGACCGGCAACTTGCCGTCGTCCGCCCGCATCGCCTTGCCGACGGTCGGATACTTAAGGAAGTTCGCGGGCGCGACCACGCCGCGGCTGATGCGCACGTCGTCGATGTAGCCGCGGAAGTAGTTGTTGCCCGCTTCATACGTCGTGGAGCCGCCGCCGATCATGAACACATCGTTGAATAGTGCGGCAAGCACAGGATTGCCACTACCACTAGTCTGTCGCACACCATCAACATAAAGGCGGCAGGAAAAATGATCAGTGCGCGAACGTTCAACAACGTATCCGACATGATGCCACATGCCGTCATTCCATGCCGATGAATGCGCCGCACTGTTGTCAATCTGCCAGCTGCCTTCTACGGCCCGGTACTGCGCCTGAATGCCTCCGTTGTTCGCAATGAGAAAGCCACCCGTCCCAGTGTTCGGGTTTGCACTGGACATCAGAAGACTCGTCACTCCAGTGGGTTTGGCTGGCGTCTGCCGGAACCAGCATTCAAACGTCACCGCCATCTCGCCGGAAAGGTCTAACGCCGTCGCCGTCTTGAGGTACTGGTCGGTCCGTCCCTGGTTCAGCACCATGTACGCCGCGTCGCTCTCGGCGACCTCGTTGCCCACAAGGTCGTGGCCGTTTCCGGAAACGTCATGGAAGCCATTCGTGCCGAACGGCCAGTAGGCGATCGTCTCGTTCGCCACGCCCACCACAATCTTCGTGACCGCGTTGGCGAGAAGATCTGCGGCAGTCTCCGAGGTTGTGCCTGCAACGGTCTTATCATCCTTTATTGCGACACGCAGATCTGGCTCGTCCGTGTGGTCGCCATCTGCCGTCGCAATCGCCGTGATGCGCGCATAGAGGGCCTGCGAATTCTGGGGCTGGGCGAGCTGGACGCGAAGGGACTTCGTAGTCGTTCCGTCGAAGCGAGCACCCACCGACATCTGGTAAACATAAGCTGCCGTCGGCAGACCATGCGACGTTCCGCCCGTGCTCGACAGCACATGAACCCTGTTCGACGTTACGGTGTAGTCCCCTTCCGCCGTTGAAAAGCCAACGAGGCGAAGCCTGCCAGTGAGCGCACCCACATCGTCGAAAATCTTGACGTATCTATCCGAACCTATCGCGTTTCCATCCGCCGTCCAAACATACGTCTCCGCCGCCGTTGCGGAAAATGCAAAACCAAACACCGCGCAAAACGCGCCAACACAAGCCAATAACAATGTTTTCATTGCATCAGTCTCCTTGATTGTACGACGGGACACTCCCGCCGACGTGTTAATTATACCGAAATCCCTCATTACATTTAGGCAAAATCTTCCTGTAAAATCAAGCAAGGACCACATCCGCCTCTGCAATCTCAGCAAGCATCTCGTATCCTAGTTGAAAGCTACATGTCTTCAAGGGAGAGCAGTCCGACAGATCGGGCGAATTTCCGCTTATGGGGGTTCTTCTCAAGGAACGCCTCGACCTTCCGCTCAAGCAAATCGGCGCTATATCTGCCTTTGTCCCTCTTGACTTCGAAAAAGTCGATCTTGCCCGCGAGGTCGTCTTCGCACACGAGGTCGATCTCGTTCTCGCCCTTTCGGTCCCACCAGCCGCCAATGGTCGAGTAACGCTCCTCCTCGGCGAACTTCCACTCGAAGTACCGTTCGAGGGCATACCCGGAGAAGACATCAAGATCCTCCGCCACAAGCGAACGAAGGCGCTCGAACATTCCGCGCTCGACATACTGCGCGCACGTGAAGACATACCGAAACCAGAATCGGAGGAATGGATCTCCGATGCGGAAGGCGGCGTTCTTGCTTGCAGGCGGGGCGAATACCGGATTGATCTTGCGGATGAGCCCGTAGTTCTTGTCGAGATTTGAAAGATAGGCTCCGACATCCGACCCGAGGTCGTTCTTTATCTCTGCGAACTTGGTATGCCCGGCGGCAATGGAAGAGAGTATCGTGAAATACGTGGCGGAGTCGTTTCCAAACTCCTGCATGAGAATCGAACGCCCTTCCTCCAGAAACGGGGAGGCATCGGAAAAGAAGAGATCGATCATCCTCTTGCGGGTGAAGGCATGCGCATCCATGAAGAGGGAAACATACCGCGCAACGCCGCCGGTCATCGTCCACAAGGCAAGAAGGTCGTTCTTCGAGCTTTTCGGGCCATGTGCCGACAGGATCCTCTTCAAGAGAGACGCCGGAAATGGCTCAAGCCTGAGATGGGACGTGTTGCGCCCATAGAGCGGTTCCCCATAGTTGAAGAATATCTTGTTCATGAGGCGGTTGACGCTGCCGCTAACTACGAGGTTTATGCGGATGTCCTTGTTCATCCTGTCCCAAAGCCCCTGGAACTCGCCATAGAAACCGGGATTGATCCTATCCATCTCCTGAAACTCGTCAATCACCAGCGTAAGCGGTCGTTCCGCCGCAAGACGCATGATCTCGCGCAGGAGGTCCCTGAGCCTTTCGCATGTCCCATATATTTTCAGACGCCCCCCAAACGCACGAACCGCCTCTTCCTGCAAGGAGGCCACAAGGTTGCGTTCCGTCTGCCTCGTTAGGAGAAGATAGACATAGTCGCCCTGTCCGTCATTCAGCGCCTTGTCGACGAGTTCGGTCTTTCCGACCCGACGACGACCCGTCAAAACGGTAAAACGCGAATTCTCCAAGGAAAGTTTCCTCTCCCGCCACAATATCTCAATCTCCTTCTCTCGACCAAAGAAATTCATTTACTTAATCTCCATTTACTTAATGGACATTAAGAAGTATACCATATATTCCGTCTGCAGTCTACCACGTCACGGGATGCCGTGTGGCGCAGTAGTCGAACACGTGCTTATGCACATGGCATTGCAAACAGTAATCTTCTCATTTTCGCTCCCTCTTCTCGGCGGGGCGACAATCGGCAATCGGCTGCAATTTGTTATTCTATCACTTGATGCTGATTATCATGCCAGGCTTGGTGTAGCGGGTGCGGATCACATTCGGCTTGGTCTCGACAGTCCAACGCGCCGAATGTCTGGCGGCGACGCTCCATGTAGTGCCCGAACCGCCAAGCGAACCAGACCATGTGATGAGGTCTGCGTCCATATTTTCAGCAGGTTCAGAGAGCATACGCAGCGTCATGCTCGCCGGAAGCAGCAGATCGCCGGAGATGTCAAAGGCGGGCGTGGCCAACGAGCCGCCTCTCGTGAACGTGGCGTCGCCCGTCACGGAAAGGCTTGCGAGCGGCTGCGTCGCGGCAAAGCTCTTCAGCTCCGTGCCAGCGGCGGCTGTCACCTTGACATTCCGGTCAAGCGACGGCGCAAGAACCGTCTCGATTGCGGCAGGCGTTGTCGCGTCACCGCCCGTGAACCACTTGGCTCGGAGATAGGCGAGAATCGCGGCGCGCTCTGCTTCCGTCGGCTGACGCGTGCAGACGATCAGTTCGCCGACCTCGCCCTTCCACATACCTCCGCTTGTCTCAGACCCATAGTAGAACGACGTGCCTTCCGGTCCGAGACGTCCGCCGACCGAGACGACGTCGATGGCGGCCGGATGAGGTCTCATTTTAGCATTCACCGCAGCCTTGGCGGACCCCGCTTCGGCACCGTTCTCAAACGTCTGCAAGTATGCAAGAGCGCCGTAGCTGTGGTTGTAGTGCGCGAAGACGAATCCTGCGCCCGCCTTGAAGTTCGAAAGCCCCGTAATGGCGAAGACTCTGCCAACCACACCGCCGTACACAGCAACCGTTCCACTGTCCCTCGGCTCGATGTGGCAGCCAACCGGCGCATCATAGTCGAACGCCGCGCTCGCCGCCGTCGCAAGGGAGAACGGGCTCCTGTCTCTCCCGCTACCGTCAACGGTAGGATCAACGCCGTCGCCGACACGCGCCGCGACGAACACGGTGTAGGTGGCGTCGTCGTTGTGGTTCGTGTAGCTGTCGAGGACGAGCGCGCGCGTCCCGTCGAAACCGAGCGCGGCATGTCCGTTCATAGACGTTAGCGTGGGCAGGTTCGGACTCACCGTGCTGTAAATACCGGCGTGCAAGTTCTTCACGAAGTTGCCGCCGGCACGTCCCTTGTTGCGGACGGAGACGACCTCGCCGTTCTCCACCGTCAGCGTGTCTTCGTCGGCGGCGTCCATCCACACGTCGATCTTCGAGACGACCGACGTCGGGATAAGCGAAAGCGCACCTTCCGAGACGGCGACTTTGCTGTCAGCCGCAACGGAACCGACCATCAATTCTCCGGATCCCGTCTTGGTGAGGGATGGCGTCTGTCCGTCTGAGAGTCCGCTGACAGACGTAGCCGCCGCCGTGCCCTGCGGCACCTTGATGGCGACGACACCGTATTTTGTCTCCTTCGTTCCTGACTGCCACTTGCGCTTCAAGTAGGCCTGCAACGCGGAAAGAACGGACGAATCGTAGTTCGTACACACGATCACTTCGCCGATCGCGCCATTCCACGGGTCGGTTGTGGTTTCGCCCGATCCCTTGCGCCCACCGAGCGCCATCCTGTCGAATGCGATGTCAAAACTCCTGTCAGTATTGTGATTGCCGTTGAATGTCGGATCACTGTTGTAGTAGGGATGGTAGTCGAGCCTTGTCGTAAGATCGGAGCCTTGGCAATAGAACGAGAATATCGAGGGCACTCCATTCGTGGCACAATGCGGATTCAGAGAGTTTTGTACTTCATTATTGCTAGCGTTCTTATTGTAGAGGTTGAGCGATGTCTCGCCATTATCCTGCTGATATAGCGTACACGCTGAGCTGTAGTCCGCCGAGCCGTTGGACGCCAAAGCAAAAGAGAAGAGTCCCCGATACATGGCATACGCATTCTTCTCGAACGCGACAAGAATCATTATCTCATGCTTGGGATCCGCCAGCGTTCCGTAGGCCAGATTCGAAAACTGCATGATCTGGTCGCTGCCGTTGAATCGGTAGGACGAGCGCCCGTTGATGCCATTCGCCGTGAAAGTACAGGGATTTCTGTCCGGTGCCGCAACAAACGCTCCACCAGCCGTGCCGCGATTCGCGATGGACTGCACGGACGCGCCGTCTGCGGCGGTCTCCTGCCACGCATCCACCCAGATTGCGCAGTTGGTCAGAACCGCGTATTCCGTAGCGGTGCATCCCAAGGATGAATTGACGGGCGTATCGAACGCCGCGCCGTCCTCCAGCTCGATCGTCGTGCCGGCGTAGGTGTTCAATTTCGCGTTCGGTCCAAGCGACGCTCCGGCGGCGAACTTGAGCGTTCCTTCCTTGAGCGTCGTCGTCCCCGTAATGGAACCGCCGCGCAGGAACGTAAGAGTTCCTGCTCCAATCTTGGTGAATCCGCTGTCTATAGAGACCTCGCCGTTACAGATCATGGTATCAAGCTGCAATTCCGCACCCTCGTCGATGTCGAATGTAGGCATGAAACTGCCGTGTCCGATATGGCTCGCGTATGCACTGATGACGGACGGGGTTCCGTTCGAGGACGGCAACACCTTGATGTTATGCTTCATCGCCCAGGACTTCCAAGTGTTCAGGCCTTGCTCGCCACTGACGATATATCCATGGTATCCAACCAACCGTCCACCGCGCATCACGACGTTCGGCAGGGGAAGATGCGTCGTCGTCATGACGGTTCCGTTCTCATGCACGGTGAGCGTGTAGGCGGAGGCGTTCGCATCGTGTCCGCCCCAATTGTCGCCGGGAAGCTGCAACGTACCTTCCTCGACAGCGAACGAGAGTGCCCGCGCCGACGAGATGGCGAGCAAGCCGCCGCCAAGCTTTTGGATGGAGAGCGTCGCGGACGAGCTATTCGCAAGCGACGTCAGCGTCGCCTCGGCGCCAGCCGCCACGGTGATATCGAGCCAGGCGGCCGTCTCAGACTCGCTTCGGTAGGTGACGCTCGCCGCACCCGTGCCGGAGACGGTAACGCCGTTCCCTTCATAAGACCACACGTCATCCGCCACGGCGGAGAACGCAAAAGCGGCAGCCATAGAGACTGCGGCTATCAGTGCCTTTATTTTCATTTTCTTTTCCTTTCCTGTTGTAACAGAGTCATTGTGTTTAAAGTTTAAGATTTCCGCGCCTTGATTACGGGTTCCATCTGCGCAATGGCTTCCAGCGCCTTTACCTCGTAGATATCGAACGTGCGAGTCCACGGAGCCATCATGTAGCCCTTGATCCGATCCTTGCTGCAATGCGCATCGCAGTACTTCACAAGGCTGGCGAAGTTCGTGTCGCACAGGAAATTGGAACCTGCCGGAATCTGGTCGAACCCGGCCTTGTCGAGGTCCAGGTATCGCGCCGTGTCGATCTGCGTCGCGTTGAACTCCGCGTCGTAGTGCCAGTTGGACTGCAAGACGCTCCTCGGCATGCGCTTCAGGAACTCGTCCTTGTGTTTCCAGCTGTAGTCGCTCCATATCCACGGGCGGCTCCCGGCTTTCTCCGTAACCTTCACGAACCATAGGAAGTCGTGCCACCAAAGGTCACCCTGACGGCAGACAGCGAGAAGATGCTTTTTCTGGCAGTCGTAGCTCTCTTCATCGTAGCCGAGATGGAAGAAGCGCGGATGGTCGAAAATCTCCACGACATCTTTGATGAGGTCTTCGCAGACCTGATAGTACTTCCTCGTGGAGACCATGCGGTGATAGTCCTTGAGCCACGTATCGTGCGTGGCGGAGAAGTTCATCTTCGGGATGACCTCGAAGCCCATCCCGCGCAGACGGTCGAGTTCGGCGCGGAGTTTCTCGACGGACCAGCTGCCCTTCACGGCCAGTTCGGGATGGCTGGGGTACTGCACGATTTCCGCGAGGTCGATGACGATCTGGTTGCACCCCGCTTTGGCAAGTGCGGCAGAAAGCTTACTCCATGACTTCTCCGAAAAGCGCACATGGTCGGCGCAGCAGCGCGTGAGCCATCTTTCAGGGAGGGACGGATCCTGCGTCTCAAGCGGGATGTCCTTCCACGAATTGACGCCGAAGTGCGCGAGATACGACCAGATGAAATCCGGCTCCGGCCTCTTCGCCGTCATCCCAAGCGACGAACACCCGCCAAGCGCGAGTGCGCTCGCCGCCGTTGACATAAAGTCACGTCTGCTGAAACCCGTCATATATGGTTTCCCCATCTGCTTTACCTCTGTCACAACGCCACGGTTACGGCGATGGGGAAATGGTCAGACGGCAACTTGCCGTCAGGCATGTCTTCAAGCGTGGCGTGCGAAAGCACTTTGACCTTCCCCTTCACGAAGATATAGTCGATCAATGCGCAAGCCGGCGGATGATACCCATGGAAGGTCTTCACAGGCCCCTGATGCGGCGTAAGCGAGAGTTCTGCCGTGTCGCGCATCGACTTGCGCACGTAGTCTATGGCGTTCCCCGGACTCAGCTCGTTGTTGAAGTCGCCCGTCAAGAACGCCGTCATGCCGGCGGAAACGTCCGCATTGATCTTGCCGACGACCAGCTCCATCCCCTTTCTGCGGGCAAGTTCGCTCTCATGGTCAAGGTGCGTGTTGTAGAAGCGAAACTCCGCCCCGCTTTCGCGGTCCTTCAGCTGCACCCATCCGCAGGTGCGCGGGTAGGCCGAATTCCACGACGAGGAACCCCACACGTCCGGCGTTTCGGAAAGCTGGAATGTGTCGCTTGCGGTGCAGTCGAACCGCTTTGCATTGTAGATGATGTACACGCCCTCGCTCTTGCCCTCTGCCAGACGCCCGCGCCCGACGAGTTTATATCCCTTCGGCCCCAAAGCCTCGCGCAGATTGGCTACCTGGTTCTCCTTCAGCTCCTGCGCACCGATGAGATCCAGCTTGTGATCCTCGATGATCTTGAGAATGCGCGGCAGACGGTTCATCCACGTCAGCTCGCCCTTGTCCGCGCCGCAGTCCGTGCGCATGTTGAACGAACAGATGGCAAATGGCTTTCCCGCGCTTCTGGCGTTGTCCGCATCAGCCAAACAGCTACCAGACAAGACAACCGCCATTGCCGCCGCGCATGTCATTATGAGTGGTTTATTCATTTTCGTTGTCTTCTTGTTCAGAAGTGAGGGTTTTCAAGTGGTTTTTAGCCTTCAATGGCAGAAATTGGGGTCGACCGAACGCTTCGATTGGGTTGATGAAGAGACGAAAGAGACATACAGGACGCAAGAGACGACGAAGGACGGAAGCGTCGCCAAGGGGTTCGTCCCTTGAGTCGCTTCCGTCCTTTCTGTCCCTTGATTTGGGCAGCCCAGCGACCGCCCTCCAGAATCGCGCACAGCGCGGCGTAGAAGCCGCCTACAGCGCGGGCACAGGCTTTTGAGAGGGGGGGGGGGGTCAAACTTCCGTGCAAATGCACCACGCGCATCCTACGCGCGTTCCGTGCGACGCAATGGGAAGTGGTTTTCATGGCGCGTATTATACCAAACCCATCCGATTGCCGCAAGTAGCGACAAGAGGAGCGGAAGAGCCTTGTGCCTACTTTCGAAGTTCGTCAAGGATGCCGTCGAGGATCGAGGTTCCCTCTGGCGTGCCGGAGAGAAGATCGAGTCCGAACGACGCAATCTGCCGCGCTTTTCCGCCACACTTCACCTCCCCTAGATAGAGGTAGCAGTCCTTCCGTCCCTCGCCGACTATGAACGGCGTGGCGACCTTCAGGTCTTTCGACGACAGCGGATGCGCCCCTTCCTTGACGATCCTGAAAAGAAGCGGCGTCATGACGCCTTCGTGCGGCAGGCCGGCGAGCGCAGGGCAATCCTTCGCAAGCGCCGTTCCCACCTGATTGCCCATCGACCACCATCCAAGCGAGACGTTCGGCTTGCCGTCGCCGCCAGAGACCGTCAGTACGCGCCGCCCGCCGGCAAGGGCGTCCACGGCAGTCTTAGAGCCGTACGGCGCTATCACGATCTTTGACTGCGCGGCAGCTGAAGACGCCGCGTCGACGACTCCGTCGTAGAGCTTCGCGAGCGCTGGCAGAAGAGACGCGTCCGCGGCAATGTCCGATCCGTCGCGCCTCCCGCGCTTCGGGAATATCCAGAAATTCCACTCGTTCGCCGTCCCGTCGATTTCGGCGCGAAGCACTGCCTTCGTCGCCTTGCTGACCTGCGGCATCACGATTGCGACATCCGCAACATGCCGCGCATTCCCCTCTGGAATATCGTTGAGCCGCTCCTTTCCTTCCAGGAGCGCATTGCCGTCCGAGACGAGCGACCATGCAAGCGTCGCCGACTTTTTCGCGGCTCCGTCGTAGTTTGCAAAGAGGAACGAGACCTTGCGCGTCTCGCCCGCCTCCGCGACAGGGCAGTCCGGCGCAAAGTCGGCGAGCACGACGCTCGTTCCGTTGAAGAGTGCGAACCGCTCCGGCGAAAGTCCGCCCTTCTTCGTCTGCCAGAACGGATCGAACAGCCCCTGCGCGGAATGGATCGGTCCGTTGGCGACGACGACGTCCACTGCCGTCCAAAAGCAGTACCCGTCGCAGTACGGATCCTTGCGGGCCCATTCAAGGCCGCGCTTCTGGTAGACGCCCTGAAGCGCGTGCTGCGCGTCCTGCAGCGCGTCGCCCCATTCGAGATTCAGCCCGCGGGCGGCGAGCCACGCGGCACGGTCCGCGCGTGAGTCGGGGGCGAACCATGCGCCCGTATAGAGCGGCTCGAGCCGCGTATCCTGCTTTACGCAGAGATTCAGGTACTCGTGGCAGACGAACGGACGTCCGGTTTCGAAAGTGCCGCGCGGCCAGATGTCGCGAGGTCCCACGTCGTAGTCGGAGTTCCCGGGGTCGTTGCTGCCCTCGTCGGTGTCAGTCTTCTCCCAAAGCATCCTGTCGCCGTCCTGGTGGTTCACAAGACGGTCGGGGTCATTGCGCTTCACGAACGCATACATCTCCCTCTCGACATACGGCCCAAGGCGGCCCTCGTTGCCTCCGCAGTAGACGGCGAACGACGGATAGCGCCTATAGTGCTCGTAGAGTTCCTTCAGGTCACGAAGGGGGTCGAACGTGAAGGCCTCGGTCGGAATGTCAGTGTAGTATGGAAGCTCCGCCTGGATCATTATCCCGACCTCGTCCGCCGCCTCGAAATATTCCGGCACCTCGCAGTGCGTGTGGAGGCGCACGAAGTTGAAGCCCGCCGCGCGGACCTTCCTGAGGTGCGCGAGGTGAGTCTCGCGGTCGGGCGGCGGCATGCCCGTCAGAGGATACACGCTGTCGTCGCCGAAGCCGCGCAGGAAGTACGGATGGCCGTTCAGGTAGAACGTGTCCCCGCGCACCTCGATCTTGCGCACGCCGAAGCGCTCGCGACGCGTCTCTACGACGTTGCCCTCGGCGTCGATAAGCTCGATCTTCGCCCAGTAGAGGTTCGGATGCTCCGGGGACCACGGACGCAGTTCCGCTAGCGGAACTGCGAATGTAAAATTGAGAGTGGAAAATGGAGAATTTGTGAAAGTGCAAGATTGCGAAATCGACCGCTCGACGGTTTGTCCGTCAACGGTAAAACGAAGAGCATAATCCTTCATTTTACACTTTACATTTTCAATTTTACATTTGTCTCCGTCGCCTACTGCGACGGCAACATGCGCTTCGGCGCACTTGGCGTCAAAGTCGCCGCGCACCCAGGCGTCGTCGATGAACGTCTGCTGCGTCGCCTCGATCTCTACGTCGCGGTAGATTCCGCCCCAGCGATGGACGTTGCTCATCAGGCCCTTGCGGGACGGCAGCGCGTTGTTGACGCAAACGAGGACGCGGTTCGTCTCGCCGAGCTTCACGAAGGACGTGATGTCGTACTTGTACGTTCCGCAGTAGTTGTCCACCCAGGCGACGGGGTGCTTGTTCACCCAGAACCAGCCCTGCGACTTCACGCCGCCGATCTTGAGCCAGACCTTCTTTCCGTCCCAGCTACGCGGCAGGACAACGTCCTTGCGGTACCATCCCTCGCCCATGTAGACGTGGCGAATCCTCTTCGGGCTGGAGTCCCATAGCGGATCCCACGTGACGGACATCCCGGGTTCGCCCACGCCCTGCGCCTCCCATGCGCCGGGCACGTTGATCTTCCGCGCCTTCGACCATGGCGTATCGGCACTGGCGCACAGCCAAGCGGGGGTCTGCTCGTCCACCTTCGCGAACGGAACCTTCGTGTGGCGGTATCGCCTCGGAAACGCCTTCGGCTGGGTGACGAAGTCCCATTCGCCGCGCAGTGAGATCAAGTCGGGCGACGCTTCGCGTCCTATGGGGTTGACAACTGCCGGGCGCGGCTTGATCCCCGCCCACGTATCGACGCCGTGCAGCTCTTCGCCACGGCACGGCAACGTAGCGGCAAAGGCCAACATCAGCACAACGCCAGCGGACATTCCGCACAATCTGCCTTGTTCTTCTCTCATGGCATGATTATATCATCATCACTCTGACAAGTCAATCTTGCGTTCCAAGAATGCGATTCTGCGATGCTCTTCTCCGTCTAGATGCGTGAAGGCATTGCAGAGGCAATCCGTCGCCGCAAGCTGGAGGAAGTCTGCCGCATGCTGAAGGAAACCGATCTACCGATCGGGGAAATCGCCACCCGCTGCGGTTTCCCCGTCCCAACCCATCTCAATGCGCTTTTCCGCCGCACCTTTGGCACAACCCTCCGCGCCTACCGCACCTCAAGCCATAGTCATTGACCATCCCCGCCACACCACCAAAACCAGATTTGCCAGCCCAAGCACAAACAAGATACGGACTGCACATGGGCGGGCACTATTGGCGAGGAAGCTGCGGAAGTACGTCCGGCAGAAGAAATGCGCAGAACAGCGGGAACGTCCATATCCCATCCGAAAAGCCGATATTCCCGGCATGGAGCTTGACACCGAAACGAATGTCGGGATAGCGGTCGGACGATATGAGCGTCTTAAGCGACTTGGACGTGCCGCTTCTGGCCTTGACTTCCACAGGAACAAGCGAATCTACAGTCCTCAAAAAGAAGTCCTCCTCCAAAGTGGAATCGTCTCTTTTAAAATAGACGAGGTCTTTGCCGGCCTTGCGCAACGCTTCCGCGACCGCATTCTCGGCGACCGCCCCTTTGTACGTGTTGAAGTTGCGGTTCAGCTTGAAGTCAAGCGCGGCTTCGTCATCAAGCATCGACAGGAGCAATCCCGTGTCGGCCATGTACAGCTTGAATGCATCGCTCCGTGTGTTGCCCCTCACGGGCAGTTCCGGAAACGACATGTTGCAGCATTTGTTCAGAATCCCCGCTTCGACAAGCCACTCTACGCATCCCTCATATTCACGGGCGCGCGCGTTCTTCGACACCTTTGAATACTGGAACTTCTTGTAGTCCTTGGCAAGTTGTCCCGGAACGCTGTCGAACACCGCGCGAATCTTCATCGCGTCCAGACCTTCGCAGTACTTTCCGCAGTCGCCGCGATACGCCGCAACAATCTCCCTCTGCATAGACGTTATGCCGGAGAAGTTGTGCGTTCCAGAAAAGTGTTCGACGACGGCGGGCATACCCCCGATGGTAGCATAGTCCATGAAGGCACGTCCGGCCACATCCATCGTCACCTCCGGCAACGCCCGACCCTCCACCATATGCGACTTGAGCATATCGACAAATTCCGCACCCTTGCTGTCAACCCGCAAAAACTCCTCGAAATCAAAGGACGCCATCTCGAAAGTCTCCTGATAGCCTACGCTTACGCTGTGTATCTTGCGATAATGGATGCCGAGCAACGAGCCGGACGCAATGACATCATAACGCCCGTCAATGCAGAAGAACTTGAAACACGTGGCTATGTCAGGGTACTCCTGTATTTCGTCAAACACAATGACCGTCTCATGCGGCACAAAGCGCAACGAACCATCTATCTGCGTGATGTTGCGGATTATGTCATCTGGCGAATACCCGTCCGAAACGATCTTGCCGAATATCGGCTTTTCAAGAAAGTTTATGTAAACGACACTCCCATAGGCCGATTCGGCAAAACGCTTGATTGATTCCGTCTTGCCGATCTGCCGCGCCCCTTTTACGATGAGCGGTTTGCGGTCTGGACGGCTTTTCCAGTCCGCAAGAAACTTGTCGATTTTCCTTTCAAGATAGACCATATTCCACTCTTTGCAAAGAACTTGGCGAGAATTATAGCATATGATGAGGTTGAAAAGCAAGTGTCCATCACAAAATCATAGCGACTTTTATGCCGTTTATCACGAAATCATAGCAAGTTTTCCTCAACTCATCACGAAATACAAGCGACTTTTGTTCCGACGGATGGCGGAACTGCGCTTCTCGCAAGTCTCGGACACGACGACCCATAAGACCATCAACAACGCTCGGATGAACGAAGTCCAGCGGCGGCTTCGCCACAGCAAAAGCGTAAACGGCATCGTCAAGGCAATGCACTTCACCTCAGCAAACCTGTTCTATCGCATCTACAAGCGGTACTTCGGCAGCACCATCAGACTGACCGGCAGGTAAACGTCGCGCATCCGCATCTCCGCTTCTATCCGCTAGAGAAGACCTGTTATGGAGCTTGGTGGTGACGGGCCCCGCAAAACCATTGTAAAACGCGCATTCCCGACCAATCCAAGCAACTGCTCCAGCAGACGGCCACCTACGAACCCTCCCGCCTCGCGCTTCTACTACAGTTCGTCGAAACCGAGGACCGCGACACCGCATTCTTTAGCAGTCTGCAGGATGCGCTCCAGCCACTCCGTCTTCATGCTGATGCCCTTCGCACCAGGGTGTATACCGTGTGAAGTCAAGACGAACACCTCGTTGCGTTCGGCGCACCGGCGGACGCACTTTAGGATGTCCTCGATGTCGGTGTGGTACGCCTCGCCGGCGAGCGCAGTGTCGAGACGGAATCGCGTCTTCAGTTCCGCATATGGAAAGAAGGCCCGATCAACCGTGTGCACCGGCTTGAGTCCCTTCTGCTTCTCGCCTTTCGGATCGAAGGGCGTTACACCCTTGAGCCCGCCGCGTATGCGGGCAAAGCCCTTCGCCTTGAAAAGCGCATCGGTCTCGTCCGTACGACGGCAGTTAGGGTAGGCAAACGTCCTGACCGGAACATGTGCCAGGCGACAGGCCTTAATCTGCGGCTCTATCTCCATCTTGTAATAGCGCTCTGCGCCAATCGCGGCAAGTGCCTCGTCGGCATTGGCGTGCTTGAACCCGTGCAGCCCGACGGAATGCCCCGCCTCCGAGAGCGTCTTCATCACGCGTATCGCCTCGTCGTCTATCGCCCCGAACACAAAGAACGTCGCATGCGCACCGTACTTCTCGAAAAGCGGCATCGCCTTCAGCCAGTCGCCGAAGTTGCGGTCGTCGAACGACAGCAGCAACGCGCCTTTTCCCACGCCGTCGCCCTTCGCGCCGAAGTCGCGAACTTCTACGTCAGCGGCACTCGCCGCTCCTGCCACGGCCACCGCCGCAAGTATTGTTCCGCACAGATTTTTCATTTTAAAAACCACTTTTCCACTGCTGTCATTTCTCACCGTCTTGCACTTCCAAGAATGCGATTCTGCGATGCTCTTCTCCGTCTAGATGCGTGAAGGCGATGCGGATGGCGTCGCTCGGCACAAGAGAACCGGCGCGCTCAGGCCATTCCACCGCGACTATCGCGCCCTCTGCGAGGTAGTCTTCCCAGCCAATCGCAAGAACGTCGTCTTCGCTGCGAAGCCGGTAGAGATCCATGTGGACGAGAAGGACGTTTTCGCCGCGATGCTCCTGCACGAGGCAGAACGTCGGCGAGGTTACGCGCCCGGGAACCCCCAGCGCGGCGGCGAGCCCCTGCACAAACGTAGTCTTGCCCGCGCCAAGATCCCCTTCCAGGCACACGACATCTCCCGGCTTCAGTTCCGCCGCGAGTTGCCGAGCAATCGCCCACGTCTCCTCGACGGAAGAAACCTCGAAGGACCCTGTCATGCGAGACAGCCGTCCTTTTTGAGTTCATCGAAGCACATCTTAAGGTAGCAGGCGTCAAACGCGGACGAATGCGGCATTACGACGCAATTAGGGAGGCTGTCCAGCTCCGAAACGAATCCTGGCGTCTCCAGCACCGTCGCAGACGGCTCATGCCTCCGAACGTCAAGATAAGCCCCGGCGATGCGCCTTGACTTCAGCGCGGCACAAAGAGCCTTTTCGTCAACGGCGTTTCCGCGTCCGACGTTCACGACAACGCAGCGGCGCGGCAGACGGGCGATGAGGCGAGCGTCGAGCCAGTCGTCTGTTCCTGTCGTGGAAGGCAGCGCCAGGATGCACCAGTCGGCTGATGAGAACTGCCGCGCATTGCGTCCTACGGCCTTGCCAATTCGCCGCGAACCGGCGAACACGCCGTGTCTCGTCACGCCAACTACTTCAACGCCAAGGGATTCGAGCTTGTCGCCTATCGCCCTGCCGACATGCCCATACCCCACGACTACGGCCTTCGTTCCTGCGACGGAACTGCACTTGTCTGAAAGCCAAGTACGCGGCCATTCGCCGTCATGCCGCTCTACGGCAAAAAAGCCGCGCGACCACGCGAGGACAAACGCCGCGACAGACTCGGCGATTATCGGCCCGTGGAAATGTCCGAAATGAATCTTTACGCCGTCAGGACCATGCTCCGGGACGAACTCGCGCCCCGCCGCCGGCGTGGCAATGACCTTGAGACGCGTCGCCGCCGCAAACCACTCCGGCTTGAAATCCCAGGATATCACGTGCGTCGCCTTTGGCAACTCGCGCAGAAAGGCCCGCTCGCTGCGTACGCGCACGATTTCGCTACCGGCGGACACGAGCGACTTGAGATGCTCCATGTCCGCCGTCTGCGCCCGAAAGCATTTTTCGGGCCACTCCAGCCAAACCAAAAACCTATTCTTCACTATTCGTCCAGCGTTCCCTTGTAGGCGACGCGGCGAACCTTGCCGATGGACGTGCGCTCAAGAGGTTCCTTTGCGACGACCACCTTGCGCACGCGCTTGTACTCGGCGAGCTCCGAGCACTTCTCGTGCACGCTCTTGACGAGCTCCTTCTCAATCTCTTCGCCGGACGGAAGCTTGCCGCCGTTGCGGTCGCGGAACCAGTCTTCGTTCGGATAGACTATCGCGCCAACCTTCTCGCCGGGATCGCCCCCCTGCGTGTAGCCGACGACAACGATATCCGCTATGCACTGCGCCTTCGCAATCGTGTTTTCGACTTCCTCGGGGTAGATGTTCTTTCCCTCGCGGTTCACGATCAGCGCCTTCTTTCGTCCGCGTATCGTGATGAAGCCGTCTTCGTCCATCGACCCGAGATCGCCGGTGCGGAACCAGAGGCCGCCCTTACCGTCGTCCTCAAACGCCTCCGCCGTCGCATCGGGATTGTGGAAGTAGCCCTGCATGACGATTGGCCCCTTCACCTGAATCTCGCCGACGCCAGACTCGTTCTTGTCCGCAAGCCTCACCTCAATGCCTGCGATGGCAGGGCCGATCGTTCCGATCTTCACGACTTCGGGCGGGCACACCGAGACTATCGGCGAGCACTCCGTAAGACCGTAGCCTTCAAGGAACCTGACATGCAACTTCCTGAAGCATTCCATAACGGGCCTCGGGCACGGCGCACCGCCCGTGATGAAGAAGCGCAGACGCCCGCCGAGCTTCATCTTCACCATGTGCATTACGGGACCGCGCAAGCCGATCTTCAAAAGGAAACTCGCGATGCGCGACTTCTGGAGGCCGGACTCGATCTTCGCGTGCAGCTTTTCCGCAAGAAGCGGAACGCCGCATATGACCGTCGGCTTCAGGTCGTGGATATCCTGGCCGACCGTGCGAAGCGACTGGCAGAAGCACATCGACGCGCCCTTCATCATCGTCGCGATGAAGTTTGCCGAGAACGAGAACGCGTGGAAAAGAGGAAGCACGACGAAGAAGGAGTCGGAAGGCCCCACCTCTGCGCCGAACACCTTGAACGCTCCTTCGAGATCCTTGACGAAGTTCGAGTGACGCAACATCGCGCCCTTGGGCTTTCCGGTCGTCCCCGAAGTGTAGATTATCGAGGCGATGTCCTCTGGCTTTGCGGGGTGCTCATCGTACCATGCGCCGCCGCCGGCGATGCGCAGCGATTCGTAGCCGACAACATCGACGCGCCCGTCGATCTTCTGGCCCTCGTTTATCACGCCTCCGACGACAACGACGCCACGAAGGCACGGAAGGCGCTTCGCAATGGTCATCATCATCTTGAGATGCCTGGTGTCGGTAGTGACGACCCGCACCTCGGCGTCCTTGAGAATGAACTCGACCTCGTCGTTTTGCAGCTTCGGGTCGATAGGCACGATAGACGCGCCGGCACCAGTCTGCGCCAAGTACGACTCGATCCACTCAGGAGAGTTCGCGAGTATGATCGCGGCATTCTCCTTGCGGGGCTCAAGCCCGAAACGACGACCATATCCTTCGGCCACCTCTCGGACGCCCTTTAGCGTTTCACCATACGAGCGCGTCTTCCAGGAGCCATTCTCACAGTAGGTGAGAAAAGCGTACTCTGGATGCTGCTCCGCCCACTTTTCAAGTAGTCTTGAAATCGTCATATTACTGTATATTCTATCATTTCATGGACGCAGATTCAAGAGGTGCACGGGCTGTATGCGAAGAACAGCGACAACCGCAAACTACTTTGCCGCGGGAAGTTTTTTCTGCGCATCGGCGATTGCGCGGCAGACTGCGCGAGAGGTAATCGTCGCGGACGTAATCGCCTCGATTTCGCCGCCGTCTTTTTTCACCGAAAGCGAAGAGCCGTTCTTGCCATTGAACTGTCCGGCGAACTCGGGGGTGGAAAGCTTCATGCCAAGACCAGGCGTTTCGGTCGCGACAAGCGCCTTGTACGCCTCGACCGTCTTGCCGTCCGGCAGAAAGCCGACCATGAGCACGATGTCCCCGCCGTAGCCGCCCGCATCCGCCCCCTTCGCCGCGTAGCCAGCGATCTTGCCGTCCGCCGACTTGCCAATGAAGAACTCGCCTGATGCTTCCACGCTCGCGACGCCAGCCGGCATCACGGCCTTGACTGCCTTCTGCTCGTTCGCAGCAGCCGTCGCCTTGATCGGCTCCGCCGTGACGGAATTGACGTATGCGAGCACTGCCGCGCATACACCGCTTATTACCGTAAGGCTCGCAACAAGTCCAAGTATCTTTTTCATTCCAGAATTCTCCGTTCCGCAATTTTACATTCTACATTTTACATTTTCCCAAAAGGCTTCGGCTGCGTCCAGCGGTTGATGAGCGGACACACCGAGTTCATTATGAGAATCGCGAACGAGCACCCTTCCGGATACGACCCGAACTGACGGATGAGCATGCAGAGAAGTCCGCATCCGAAACCGAATATAAGCTTGCCCTTCGCGGTTATCGGCGAGGTCACGTAGTCCGTAGCCATGAAGAACGCGCCGATCATAACGCCTCCAGTCAAGACCTGCATGATCGCAGGTGCGCCACCAGCGACGAGCGAATACACGAACACCGTGGCAATGAACGCAACTGGAATATGCCAGGTTATCACCTTGCGGAAGAGAAGATACGCCGCGCCAATCAGAAGCGCAATCGCCGACACTTCGCCAATGCAGCCGGGCATGTTGCCGATCGCCATGTCCCAAAGACAAGGAACGCCCTTGCAAGCCGCGTTGCAGAGCCCATGCGGAGTCGCAGAAGCCGTCGCCTCCGCGACGAACCACGTCTTCATCGTCGCTAGCGGAGTCGCCGTGGTCATAGCCTCAGGCGTCTTCCACCAGAACGGCTTTAGCCACGTCGTCATGGGACCCGTGAAGGAGATCAGCATGAACGCGCGCGCGGCAAGAGCCGGATTGAACGGATTCATGCCAAGACCGCCGAAAACCTGCTTAGATATGCAGATCGCGAATATCGAGCCAACGACGGCCATCCAGAGAGGTATCCCAGCAGGAAGGTTGAGTGCGAGGAGAAGCCCCGTGACGACCGCCGAGAGATCGCCGACAGTGTTCTCACGCTTCATTGCGATGCGACAGAGCGCCTCCGCCGTAATGCATGTCGCGACGCAGACGAGAATCGTCCACACAGCCGGCATCCCGAAGAAATAGATGCCCGCCGCAGTCGTCGGCAGAAGCGCGATTATGACATCGAGCATGATCCGCCTCACGCTCGAATTTGCGTGAGCATGCGGCGAACTCGACAGAATGTAATGTTCAGCTGTTTCTTTCGGCTTCATTTTGCCTCCTTAACCACCCAACTACCAAACTACTTACCTGTTCCAGCCGCTGCGGCGGCCTTTGCCTTCTCTGCGGCGATGCGCGCGCGGATGGACGCCTTCGCGCGACGGCAGCTCTGCGTGATCGTGCGATACGCGGGACACCCGAAGCTGCACGCTCCGCACTCGATGCAGTCCATTACGCTCGCGTTCTCCGCCGCCTTGATGTCGTTCGCATCGACGGCCTTCGAGATGAGCGCCGGATTGAGATTCATCGGACACGCCCGCAGGCAGCGTCCGCAGTTGATGCACGAGCCGGAAGCGTACTGAAAGACCTTAGACGCAGGCAACAGCAGCAAGCCAGATGTCGTGCGCGTCGTCGCGATCTCAAGAGTGGAGACGGCAAAGCCCATCATGGTTCCGCCGGAAATCACCTTCGCCGGCGGCACTTTCTCGCCTCCGCAGAACGCGACGAGATCGGAATACTTAGTTCCGCACGGCGCAAGTATGTTCTTTGGCTCCGCGACAGCACCGCCTGAAACGGTCGTCACGCGCGACAATAGCGGCTCGCCAAGCTCAACTGCATCAGCAATGGCGGCTACAGTTCCGATATTCTCTACGACGCATCCGACATCGATTGGCAGCGCCGGCGGCTCGGGAACGACGCGCCCGACCGTCGCGAAGATCTGGTGCTTCTCGCTGCCCTGCGGATAGAGGACCGGAAGAACCACGATTTCGACATTGCCTTCGATGTCGGCGAACGCCTTCTCCATCGCCGCAATTGCCTCCGGCTTGTTCGCCTCTATTGCAATGCGCACGGCAGGTCCGCCCAATATCTTGCGCATGATCTCGACGCCAAGCCTGATGCGCGGCGCACGCTCAAGCATCACGCGGAAGTCAGCAGTTAGATACGGCTCGCACTCCGCGCCGTTCAAGACGAGATATTCGCAGCGCTTGCCGGGCGGAGGATTGAGCTTCACCGCCGTCGGGAAGCCCGCGCCGCCCATTCCGCAGATGCCGGCTTCCTCGACGCGCTTCAAAAGCTCTTCGCGCGACGCCGTCTTCCAATCAAGCGGAGTGAGAATGGCCCCATTCCCCGTTCCCGGTTCCCCGTTCCCCGTTCCCCCATCTTTCTCCGTCGTGTCGATTATGACCGCGTCGGCCTTGCCGCCGGCGGGACCGAGGCGCTTCTCGACTGCCTTTACCTTGCCGTCGGCAGGAGCCCTGACAAGAACTGATATGAAACCGTTCTTTTCGCCGATTATCTGGCCTCGCTTCACGAAGTCTCCAGGATTCACGACGCACTTTGCCGGAGCGCCGAGATGCTGGCTCATAGAGACGACAAGCTCCGCCGGCATTGGCAATTTTTCAATGGCCTTGTCGCGTGCGAGTTCCTTGTTGTAGTCGGGGTGGACCCCGCCCTTGAAATGAAACGGCGATTTTACGGTCTTCATGGTGTTTGTATTATAGCAAAACGGAACGAATTACGGGACCGGAACTTCGGAAAGGATGTTGTCGATGACCTTGTCCGAAGTTATGTTCTCCGCCTCTGCCTCGTAGGTGAGGAGAATGCGGTGGCGAAGGACGTCGTGCACGACTTCCTTCACGTCCTGCGGCGTCGCGTAGGCGCGTCCGTGCAGAAGCGCGTTGCCGCGCGCGGCGAGATTCATCGCAAGCGTGGCGCGCGGGCTCGCCCCGTTCTGGATGTGCTCGCTCTTCTCTCGCGTCTTGAAGACGATGTCGAGGATGTAGTCGCCGACCTTCTCGTCGCAATAGACTTCCTTGAGCGTGGAGCGCAGAGTCTCCACATCGGCCGGAGTGCAGACGGCCTTCGCCTCTGGCGGCGCGGCGTTCTCGGCGAAGCGCTGCATGATGCGCCGCTCGTCAGCCTTGGACGGCGTCTCGACGAGGCACTTGAACATGAAGCGGTCAACCTGCGCCTCTGGAAGCGGGTATGTGCCTTCCTGTTCGATCGGATTCTGCGTAGCGAGAACCAGGAACGGCGAAGGCAGCGCGTAAGTCTCTTCGCCAATCGTGACCTGGCGCTCCTGCATAGATTCGAGAAGCGCGGACTGCACCTTCGCCGGAGCGCGGTTTATTTCGTCCGCCAAGAGGAGATTCGTGAACACGGGCCCCTTCTTCGGCGTGAACTCGCCTGTCTTCGGAGAGTAGATGAGCGTGCCAACGACATCGGCAGGCAGAAGATCGGGCGTGAACGAAATTCGCTTGAAGCCAAGGCCAAGCGTCTTCGCGAGAGTGTTCACCGAAAGCGTCTTCGCAAGCCCAGGCACGCCTTCGAGCAAGATATGCCCGCCCGTGGCCATTGCGAGAATGAGCCTGTCGACAAGCTTTTCCTGTCCGACAATCACCTTCGACACCTCGTCGCGTATGCGCGAAACGAGCTCACCCTGCGCGGCAATCCGCGCCGTTGCCTCCTTGAGATCCATGTTTATTCTCCCTTCGTTTTAGCGTTAAATCCGTCGATTTCCGGAATCCATCCCCGGATCATCTCCTTTACAGTGCTCCATTTTACCGCATTGAGGCGTTTCAAGTCCAGTGTAATTTTCATGCGCCGCATGTCCGCCGCCTCGTCGCCAACCGCCGGCAAAGCGCCGCGCAGGCGCTTCAGACGCGCCATCCACAGCGTCCGCACGAAGTCCTCAAGCACCTTTTCAGGTTCAAGACCGCATTCCATCGACATGCCTTGCCTCGCAAGCATCGCGGCGAAGCAGGCACGCTCGCGCCCGTTAAGGCGCTTGCTCCACGGCGCAATCAAGTCGCCGCCCTTCTCTATCTCTTCAAGCCAAAGGCCGACAAAACTCCGCGTGAAATCGTGCGCGAACAGCCCGACAGGCAGAAACTCGCGAACCATTCCGGCGAGCGTCTTGGCGCAAGGCTCGTATTCGCAGGCCAGAAGGAATTCCGCGAACGCGACTTCCTCCCTTGGCGGCGGAATCGCGGAAGCCGCATCGCCGCCCTCAACCGGCACATCCGACCCTCCGCCGGACGGCTCTACCCGCCGTTCAACCGCAACAGGCTCAGACTTCAGCTTCGACAGCTCTTCGTTCAGCGCGGCGGCTGGAAGCCCCGCAAGTTTCGCCGCCTCGGAAACCATCGTTGCCTTGAGTACGGCATCGGGACACTTCGCTATCGTCGTCAGCGTCTCCTTGATGACGCGGTTCACGGCATCTACGGAATCGGGACGCGCCTCGGCAGTCCTGCCTATGCGAATCTGGAACGAAACAATGGATTCCGCCGCGTCGAGAAGTTTCTTGAAGTCGGCTGCCGGATGCGCCCTCAGGAACGAATCAGGGTCGTCCCCGTCGGGCAGCGACACGACGCGCACGGGCAATCCCGCCGCAAGGCACAGCCTCGCAGATGCAATCGTAGCCTTGTGTCCCGCCGCATCGTCGTCATAGACAAGCGCAACCTGTCGCGCAAAACGGGCGAGCATCTTTACATGCTCGTCCGTGAACGCCGTGCCTTGCCCCGCGACGGAATTCGGGAAGCCGCTCGTCTGCAGGCGTATGCAGTCGATCTGCCCTTCGCAGATTATCGCCTCTCCGTTCTGGGACTTCGTTATCGCCTGCGCCGCCTTGTCGAAGCCATATAGAATCCGCGACTTCTTGAAGACGGGGGTCTCTGGCGAATTAACGTACTTGCCGGAGTTCTTGGACGCGACAAGCTGGCGTCCCGAAAAGCCAACGACGCGTCCACGCCTGTCGCGTATCGAGAACATTAGGCGTCCGCCAAAGCGATGGTATCCACGGTCTCCCGGACGACTAGGCCCCTTCACGACGCCTGCGGTCTCAAGTTCCTCCGCTGTGTAGCCATACTTCTCCGCCCACTTCAGGATGTTCGCTATGCCGGACGGTGCATAGCCTATAAGGTAGTCTTCCGCGACCTTTCCGCCTAGCGCTCGCTTCTCCAGGTATTCCCGCGCAAGCTCAGCCTCCTTGGCCTTCAAAAGGCATCGATGGTAGAATTGCGCAAGCTCCGAGAGAAGCGAATAGAGCCGGGCAGCCTTCGCTGCGGCAGGATCATGCGTCTCCTCTATCTTAACGCCTACGCGCTCCGCCAGCTTCTTCACTGCATCGACGAAGGAAAGTCCATCCATCCTCTCGACGAACTTTATCGCGTCGCCGGACTCTCCGCACCCGAAGCAATGGTAGAAGCCCTTGGCCTCGTTGATGTTAAACGACGGTGTCTTCTCGTGGTGGAACGGGCAGCACGCCTTCTTTGAGCCGCCCGCAGTCTTGACGGAAACGCCATAGGACGATATGAGATCCACGAGGTCGACCCTCGCCTTGATCTCCTCGATCACTGCGGCGTCTATGCCACCAGCCATCAGTTGCCTTGCGACGAAGCCCTGATGGCGCGGCGGATTACTTCCGCATGGGCCTTCTTCAGAACTTCAGGATTGAACTTCAGAACCTTGCGGTCGTAGGTGAGAATTCCGTTGACCTCTATCTCAACGTCCGTCGTCTGAGTGTAAACAGATCCGCCAAGGCCCTTCTCTGCAAGCTCGCCAAGCTGATCCATGAGGCCGAGGTACGTTTTCTCCAAGCCCTCGCGCGTCTTAGTGTCCTCTATTCCGCCGTAGCCCCAGTTGCCCTTGCCGCCCGGGTTCACCTTCCAGAGGTGCCCCTCGACGGGATGGCCGAGTCCGCCGAACTCGCCGAGGAAGGAAATCCTACGGTCGTTCACCGCAAACATCGTCGGCCCGCGGTAGAGGTGCATGTCAACGGTGTCGGCCGCCTCGCACACGCCGACGGGCTTGTGCACGGTTTCGACGCGGTTGGTCCAGGCCCAGCCCTTGGGCAGGAGGTGCCCGCCCTCCCAGTCCCAGCAGCCGCTCGGGCCGTTCACGAGCCTGGACGGGTCGTACCTCGTCGTGAAGTCGAGCATGCAGTGGGTGAGGAACTCGCCGGGCTGCGACCAGCCTTCGTTGTAGGGGTTCCACATGACGATGGACGGGAACATCTGGAGATCGTCCATCATCTCCTTCATCTCCTGCCGCTCAAGCCAGTAGCGCTCCACCGTCTCGGCCTTCATGGGGCTGGCCCAGCTGCCGTTGCCGCTGGGGAGATCCTGTATCACTAGAATGCCGAGCCTGTCGCACATCGCGTAGTACGACTGGGGCTCGACCTTGATGTGCTTGCGCAGCATGTTGAAGCCGCAGTCCTTCAGCACCTTCACGTCGTATTCCATCGCCGCCTCGGACGGCGGAGTGAGAAGCCCGTCAGGCCACCATCCCTGGTCGAGCGTGCCGATCGGGAAGTACGGCTTGTTGTTGAGGAAGAACCTCAAGACGCCCTTCGCGTCCCTGCGCTTCTCGAACTTGCGCATTCCGAAGTAGCCCCTGACGACGTCCTTGCCATATTTCGCGGTGAAGTTGTAGAGCTTCGGATTCTCCGGCGACCACAGCGCAACCGGCTCGGGAAGCTTGACCGTGATCGGCTCGTTGGGGGCGAAGGTTTTTTTGACAGGATTTACAAGATTGACAGGATTTTCAATCTCCACCGTTCCTCGTTCCCCGTTCCCCGTTCCCTGAAAACTCAGCGTAACCTCGCCCTTGTCGATGTCGGCGAAGACCTTGTAGGACTTGATGTACTTCTCCGGCACAGTCTCCATCCACACGGTCTGCCAGATGCCGGAGACGCGCGTGTAGAAGCACCCCTTCGGCGTGAAGCTCTGCTTTCCGCGGGAGTTGACGAAGTTCTCCGTCGGATCCCACACGCAGACCGTGAGCACGTTCTCGCCTGGCTTGACGTAGTCGGTGATGTCGACGGTGAACGGATTCTGGCCTCCCTCGTGCGGGACGTCGGTCACTTCGTCGTGGCCGATGAAGACCATTGTGCGGAAATCCACCCCGCCGAAATGAAGGAGAATCCTCTCACCCGGCTTCGGGGAGCATTCGATCTTGCGAGTGTACCAAAGGAACTGGTCCGGTTCGAGGAACTTGCCTACGCCCGAAAGCTGCGACTCAAGGGCGAACGGAACGCGGATCTTGCCGTCCCACTTCTCGGGGCGCCCCGGAGTGTTCGTGACCTGGGTGATGGCGTAGTCCCATTCGCCATTGAGGCAGGTCCAGCCGGAGCGCACCATCTGCGGACGCGGATACTCGCGCCATGCGTTGTCGCTCGTCACCTTCTCGCCCCATTCCGTGTACATGGGATCTTCCGTAGCCATGGCAATCGCAGGGACAACCGCCGCGACCAGCATCATTTGCCTTATATCAATCATTTATCTTACCTCCATTTGCACTTACGCATGCGCAAGTTTCTTGACATTATATCAAAATTTAATACGTCCGCCCTCATGAAATCACATGAACGCCATATTCCGGGAATCGGCGATCTGTCGTGACAACTATCAGATTGCCGAGCAACGCAGTTGCTATTATGAATCGATCCGCTGGATCGCGATGCACCTCCGGCAGCTCCGTTGCCTTGAACATGACTTCTTCCGACAAAGGAATCAACGAAAGGGAGTATGAATTGACAAGCGTGCGCATTAGATCCCTTGGCGGCATCGGAAGCTCTATTCCTCCATACCGCCATTTCAGCGCTATCTCCCATTCAGATATCGGACTTACGTAGAGGACATCGGCCTCGCGCATCGCCTTCATGGCTGAAACCGAGAACTTTCTGAACTCGCCGTTTGCCAGACGAAGAACTGCGCATGTGTCAAGAAGCAGTGGACGCATCGCCGCAGGCCTCCCATTCGCTAGACGAGTCGTCAAACAGATTGCACTTCACCTTCACCTTTCCGGCCAGGCCGGGGATGGGCTTGAACGTCCTGCGCGGCGACTCAAGCGGGACGATCCTGGCGACAGGCCGTCCATATCGCATGATCGTAAAAGCGACAAGGTTTTTCTCGACTTCTGAAACAACGCTTGAAAAGTGTGTCTTCGCTTCGTTCACATTCAACGTCGTCGGCACACAGCCCTCCTTTCTAGATTTCGCCGGTAGTTTACCAAATCTTGGTTTGTTGGTCAATAACGCAAGGGACAGAATTGAGATTATGGAGCGGACGAAACAGTACAAAATTGGTCAGACCATTTTTGTACTGAAGCAAAGTCCGTCCGTCGCTCCCACGACATTGCTCAATTCCAAACTTCGGAAAACCGGTCTGCAACTGTAGCGATTTGCGTTGTTTATCAGAAACTTCGACAGCTAGGGTGCATGCGCGACGCTGTCCAGAAAACCCCGTCGTTCATGGTCAGACCTCAAAACCATATGTTTTCTGGACGGCTTAGAGCGGCTATTCGTCGAAACTGGCGCGGATGCTTGTACACCCTTCGACGCGATTGGAAATCAATGCTGAGTCATGCGCCAAGCCCACTGCATCTCACTCCGCGATCCAGCTGATGTCGTTTAGCTGGTTGGTGGGGATGGATTCAAGCCGCTGCACGATCTGTGCGGCATTAGACCTTTCCCAGTCGTTGGTCGCGGAGACGGAAACGTAGCGCATCAGCGAAAGCCTCTGCAAGCTGTTGGAATATGCGGGGATGAACCGTGAAAGTTCAATATCCTGCCACCCCTGTGAATCCGTCACATGCCGGATGGCAAAGTACATGTACTGCGCAACGCGGTTCGTCGCGGCCGGTTTCAGCTCGTCCGGCATCGTCGAGAGAGTCTCGAACATGTCGCGCATGACATTGCATTCAACCTTGCAATACACGTTCGTCCGAACGCACAGCGAGCGCATGTACGCCAACACCTCCGGCTCGAGGTTGGTATAGTAAAACATGCCCGGAATAGTGACTGTCTTCAAAAAATCAGTCTCATCCGCGTTATTAAAGCACCTGAAGAAATTTGTAACTGCAGGACGATTGATTTCACTCAGCTTCCATGCAGCACGACCCGCGATTCGATTCTTCTCCCAGTTTCCGAGTTTTGCGGCCTCAAGGCTGTTTGTCATGGCAAGAATCAACCCTTCAACAAACTGGTTCGTCGTCCAGCAGTTCCTAACGATGAAACGCTGAAATTCCGGTAATGAGTTGCGAAAACGGTGGGGCACATACGGCGGTTCTCCATCTGGGAAATTGTCCTGGGGCTCAAATCCCTCCAAAATGTATTCAAGTTCGTCCTGAGTACCAGGCGTAAACGGCAGTACTTCTGCCGTCGCCGCCATTGCGCCAACTATGATTCCAAATACAAGAGTTTTCATTGTTCCTCCGCTTGTGTTTTAACTACCGACTTTTTGGGGACGTCGTCATCATTGTATTCCGCCCCACACTGACATTTCCAAGGCTTCCCGCAGTAGGTTTCCCATACACACTGCCTAGTGGGATATCACATTTCAACTCACTTCCCTTGCCGTACATCAAGACCCTGCCAATCGCCTGATATTGTGACAGCATTTGGTCATAGAACCTACATCCCGTCCCATTGTTCCAGTCTTTTGGCATCCATGTCTGCCTGACGCCCTCATACAAGTCAGAAATTACATCATCTCCATCATTGAAGTATATGTCTCCCCATCCACAGGCATGGCCTATTTCATGTGCAAGAGTCTTTGCATTTGCAGAACTCCTGACGATTATGCCATGTGCATTATGACTTCCAAGCGGTTCATGAGGCACATTCTTGCCAGATATGAAATAAATCTCAAGACCGTCTGTGCCGCTCATGATGTTGCGAATTTGCGACGCAACATTACTGACAACTAATCCATCAGCAGTCCATACGTCGTTAGCAACGCACATCAGCGGAGCGCCGAGAGAGAAGTGCAAGCCAACTTGACGATAGATGACATTCACCTCGTCGAGCATGGAATTAATCTGCGGAACTGTTATCGGAGGTGGCCTTCCCATGCGCGATACTGCGCACGGGTATATCTTCACCTCGTGCATCGTCGTCGTAAGCATCGTGAACTGTGGGGCGCGTCCCGGGCAGTCGCCGACGTCAACCTGCACGACGACGTCCTCGTCCTCGTCGCCGGACGCGACGAACGCCGCCTCGCGGCCCGTGGAGTCGGAGAACGCCCCAGGGCCAGAAATGACTCGCCAGCTGATCCTCTCCTCCGGGAAGTCGTTCGGCAGCACACCGACCTTCAGCTTCGTCGTCCCGCCGACGACCGCGCAACAGGGATTGACCATCTGCCCGCCGGAACGCACGGTCGTTATCGGCTCGGCCGTGCGCTCCACGAACGTGAAGCGGAACTCGTTCGTAAGCGCCGCGCCGCCGCACCTGAACACGGCGCGGACACCCTCCGCCTCGTGGTGGGACGACGGGTTGTGCCCCTCGGCGTAATACGTGCGCGTCGACACGCTTGACGGGACGGCGTAGGATTCGGTCGTGTCAAGGCTCTGCAGCCGGTCCGCGCCCTTCCACAAAGTGCCGGCCGTCGCTCCGACGAGAGGCGTCATCTCGACCGTGCCGTAGAACCCAGACGGGCACAATACGGAAACCGAGACCTCCCCAAGGTCGTCGTCGCCGGCGACAGCCCCAGATTCCTCCCAGTCCGGAGTCCCGTTTCCATTGTCGTCGTCGTTGTTCACGCCCACTGCCGACGGAGCGGAAATCGCAGGGGGCGCAAGCACATAGACATACGCAACGGAATCGAGGACTGGGAAATGAGAGGCACCGTAGTAGTCCTCTCCGTAATAGTCGGAGCGGAACAGGCTGTCCGGATCCTCCAGCACGACGCAGTCGGGCAGATTCTGGCCCAAGCTGAGCGTATAGTCGTAATTGGGGTAATTACTGCCGTCAGGCGGATACTTGCACGCCGCCCATGTCAGCCGCACCTCGTATTTCCACCCTGGCTTGAGCAGCGCCGCCTTCGTCTCGCATTGGCCGTAGTCCTCGTTGAGCCACGAGAACGACGCGGGCGTCTGTCCTACGCCGACCGTCGGCGTCACCGTCAGGCGGTATTTCTCTGATTGGCTAATGCTCGGGTCGCCGAAGTAGAACGAGAGCGGAATCCTCGTGTTCGGCATGCCGCCGTCGCCCGCGTCCGTAGGGTCGCTGTTCTGCGCGACCTCCGCGCCGTCGTTGATGCCGTCGCCGTCCGTGTCGGGGTCTCCGGGGTCTGTCCCCCACTCGCATTCCTCGCCGTTCTCCAGCCCGTCGCCGTCGGGGTCGGCGTCGATGTCGTTGCTCGGATTGGAATCCGCCGCGTTGTCCACTGTCGGGTCAAACCCAGCGCCCATGTAGCGGCGTTCCCATCCGTCGTTCATCCCGTCACCGTCGGAGTCTGGCTGGAGCGGACTGATTCCGAGGATGTACTCCTCGAGGTCGCCCAGCCCGTCGCAGTCGGTGTCGGCCTGGTCGGCTGCCGCGAAGAACGCGGACTCCTCCATCGCGTTCGTCGGGAAGGACGAGAACGGCAGTTCCACGACGGCGTTGGATGCCGCAGAGCTCACGTCAACCTCCGCAAGGCGCGCCCAGCCGTTTGTAGAAAGTCGCCAGCTGCCGTAGAGGTCTATGCAGTCGTTGGTGAGGGAGAGGGCGGGTGGCCACGCAAGCCCCAGCGACACGGAGTTGGTGCCCCTGCATAAGCCCCAGAAGCAGAGGTTCGTGACGGGGGGCATGTTCGTGGGCATTAGCGGCCCTGCGTAGTCAACGACATCAGGAACGACGGACAGAAATTGAGAATTTAGAATGGAGAATGTAGAATGGTGGATTGGCTCATTTTCGATCAAAGGAGAAAGATTCCGAAATTCTACATTCTCCATTTTCCATTCTACATTCCCGCCGCGAGGCGGGTCATTCGTCCCTCCGCCCTGCTTCTGCGCGGAAAGCGTGGCAATGGTCGCGAAGAAAACGAACGCCGCAGTGTGGATGGAGAATTTAGAATGGAGAATGTTGAATTGCGGAGAATCCTTCATTCTACATTTTACATTTTCAATTCTCAATTTTGCGATAGCAATCCCCCACGCGATAGTCGATACCGCCGCGCCGACAAGGGCAATTCCTGTGAAGATATCTATCATAAGCAGGAGACTTAAATTATACCAAAAACAAACGCGGCTTTCGCCACATTCGGGCTATGTGTTGCGAATTATAGCAAACCCCCGCGCCCGAATCAAGCACACCAAACAGTACAAAATTGGTCTGACCAATTTTGTACTGTTTGCAAAGTCCTGCGCAGGGTGCAAATTTCCTGACTGACGCCTATTTCGCCAAATAGCGGCACATCGCGTCGCAGCCTGCCGTGGAAACCGATCCTATCGAAAACGGACGCACGGCATCTCCTATATGTCTCTTGCCTACTACGACAGGAGACAACACCGTGAGCCACTCATCGACAAGGCCGGCCTCCGCTAGAGACGTCGCAAGAGCGAGGCCTCCTTCGCACATGACGTGCATTACGCCCATGCGGCCAAGTTCGTCGAGGGCCTTGCGAGCATCGGAATAGACGAGCGTCTTGTTTACGGCGCCGTCGGTGAACACCTGCGCCTTCTTCGGCAAACGCCCGCTGCGCGATATGACGACCCTAACAATATCGTCGTTCCTCTTCGTGTGGCAGAGGAGCGACGGATTGTCGCGACGCACGGTCTCGGCGCCGACCATGACGGCATCGACCCGCTCGCGCATCTTACCCGTCGCGGCCCGCGCACAAGGCGAGCTTATCCATCGAGCATCTCCGAAATCGTCGGCGATGCGTCCATCGAGCGACATCGCGATCTTGACAGTGACAAACGGAAGCCCGGTCGTCACATGCTTCGCGAACGGCGCGATCAGGCGCGTGGCCTTGCGCGCGACGTCGGAATTCCCGGGAAGCCGCTCGCACGATATACCTGCCCGCGAAAGCACGCGCTTGGCCCTTCCGCGATTGCGCGGGTTCGGATCGTCGACAGCATACACCACCCTCCCGATGCCCGCGGCGATTATCGCATCGGTGCATGCGCCGACCTTCCCCGGCCTTGAACACGGCTCGAGAGTCACGTAAAGAGTGGACGAGCGGAGAAGCGCTTGCGCGGACGCGTTTTTTATCGCCGCGACTTCTGCATGGTCGCCGCCGCATTTCCTGTGCCAGCCTCGCCCGATGACTTTTCCGCCACGGACGACAACGGCGCCGACTGGAGGATTGGGACGGGTGTGGCCCTCACCCCTGGCGGCGAGAGCCAGCGCCTCCTCCATGAATCTTTCGTCAGCGGCTTTTGGCATACCTGTCAAGGACGCCGTTCACGAGAGACCGTGATTTAGGCGTCGAAAACCAGTTGCAGATGTCTATGGCCTCGTTCATCACTATGCCGATGGGCGTGTCGGTATTCGCAAGCTCCCATATCCCGACTCGAAGAACCGCTCTTTCGACCGTTCCGAGACGATCAATGCTCCATCCGCTTTCGGACAGGAACTTGACTATTGCGGCATCGATCTCCGGGAGGCTCCCGAGAACGCCCAGCACTCGGGCTTCGGCAAACTTGCGCACTCTCCCACGCGGGAGCTTGCCTTCGACGCCGCCGTCCTCCGCATCAAGCGTCTTGAGCTGCTCCCAGAATTTTTCGACAATGGTTTCCGGCGGCTCTCCCGGGTTCAGGTCTGCCGCCGCAAGCATCTGCACAGCCCATTCGCGGGCTCTTCTGCGTATCGTGTTCATGCAATGTCGCTATTATATCAAATTTACTTCAAATCCCCATGCCAAATCACAGCAAGGCGGTGCGAAAGCCCATCCTCCGGTCATACCGCCGCGCGGTCGCAGAGAGCCGAGACAAGCAGCGCCTTGATCGTGTGCATCCTGTTCTCGGACTCGTCGAAGACCTTGGAGTACTTCGACTCGAACACTTCGTCCGTCACTTCAAGCGCACCGCACTCCTTGGTGACTTCAGTGTTGAAGTCGTGGAAGGCCGGGAGGCAGTGAAGGAAGAGAAGCCTTCCGTCGAGGTTGCCTGTCGCCCGCATGAGATCCATGTTGATCTGGTAGGGACGCAGCATTTTTATGCGCTCCGCGGTCTTCGCCTCCTCGCCCATCGAAACCCACACGTCAGTGTAAAGCACGTTCGCGCCCTTAACCCCTTCCTTGGGATCGTTGAAAACGCGTATGTCTACGCCGTTCCGCTTCGCGACCTCGTCCGCCTCGGCGAGAACCGCCTCGTCGGGGCTCAGTTCCTTCGGACAGCAGCAGACGTACCTGACGCCGCACTTCGCGCACCCCATCATCAGCGAGTTCGCGACGTTGTTGCGTCCGTCGCCGACGTAGGCCACGACCGTGTTCGAGTCAAGCGTTCCGAAGTTCTCGCGCACGGTGAGAAGATCGGCGAATATCTGAGTCGGGTGGTAGTCGTCCGTAAGGCCGTTCCAGACGGGCACTCCCGAGTATTTGGCCAGGTCCTCGCAGTCGGACTGCTTGAAGCCACGGAAGAGGATTCCGTCGTAGATGCGGCCGAGAACACGCGCCGTGTCCTTCACCGACTCCTTCTTCCCGAAATGTATGTCCGGCCGCGTCAAGTACTCGCCGTTCCCGCCCTCGTCGCGAACGGCGATCAACGTCGAGTTGCGCGTCCTTGTCGAGCTCTTCTCGAATATGAGCGCGATGTTCTTTCTGTGGAGAAGATCGCCGCGCACCCCGGCGGCTCTCCGCGCCTTGAGCTGCGCGGACAAGTCTATGAGGTTCAGCATCTCCTCGTCGGTGAACGATGCGAGCCGCATCATCGAGCGACCCTTTAGGCTATCCATCCATGTCAGCATTTTTCTCGTCTCCTGTTGTTTTCAATTCGTTCTGCGGTCGTCCTTGACCAGCTTGCCGTCCTTCATCACAAGATGGCGCGTCGCGTACGCCGCGATGTCGTCCTCGTGCGTTACCATGATTATCGTTATGCCCTCCTTGGAGAGCTCGGTGAAGAGGTTCATTATCTCGATGGAGCTTTTCGTGTCGAGGTTGCCAGTCGGCTCGTCGGCGAAAAGGACCGGCGGCTCGTTCATGAGCGCCCGCGCTATCGCGACGCGCTGCTGCTGTCCGCCCGAAAGCTGCGCCGGAGTGTGCCCGATGCGGCCGCCGAGCCCGACGCGGCGGAGAAGCTCCACGGCGCGCTCGCGCCGTTTGTGCCGCGAAAGCCTGCCCATGTAGAGGTCTGGCAGCTCAACCTGCTCGACCGCGCTCGTGCGCGGAAGAAGGTTGAAGTTCTGGAACACGAAGCCTAGCTTGCTGTTGCGTATGAGCGCAAGCTCTCGCCTGCTCCGCCGCGCGACCTCCAGCCCGTCGAGGAGATACGATCCGCTCGTGGGCGTGTCAAGGCAGCCGAGGATGTTCAGCATCGTTGACTTTCCAGATCCAGACGCGCCCATGATTGCGACGAACTCGCCGTTGTCGATTGTCGTAGATACGCCGTCAAGCGCATGCACCGGCTCGTCGCCGACGTCGTACGTCTTGCGCAGATCGCGTATCTCGATTAGGTGGCTCATTTATTTCTTTGGCTCCGGAGCCGTGCCCTTGGTGCCGCGCTTCGGGAATTTCGGCATGAACGGATTGGTGGAATCGTCGCCCTTCTTCGCGAGCGTGTTTGCCGTCTCGTATCCAACCACCGCGGACTTGCCCTCAAGGGCGTCGCCGTCCAAAATCTGCGTGAACGATCCGTCCGACACGCCTTCCGTGACAAGATGCGCTTCAAGCTTGCCGTCCGCTCCCTCAAGCCATATCTTGCGTCCGCGCGGAACGTCTTCATCGCCGCGGTCCTCGTCCCTCGGACGGAACCGGAGCGCCGCCGCAGAGACGACAACGGCGTCTTCGGCGCGCGCCGTCTCGATGGAGAGAGTCGCGGTCATACCGGGAAAGAGCATCTCGTCGGGGTTTTCCGCCTCGATTATGATCGGATACGTTACGACGTTGGACGTCGTCGTGGAAGCAAGCCTTATCTGGCGCACCTTGCCCTTGAACTTGCGCCTGTAGGCGTCAGCCGTGAACGTTACGGGCTGCCCGACCTTTATGTTGCCGACATCCGCCTCCGGGATCGTCGCCTGCACCCAGATCGTTTTCAGGTCTTCGGCAATCGTGAGCACCGGGACGGCGTTGTAGGAGGAAACGACGGTCTCGCCTTCCTCGACCTTGCGGGCGATGACGACGCCATCTACCGGAGAGCGTATCGTGCAGTAGTCAAGATCGGCCTTGGCCTTGCTCACGGAAGCCTCGCTTTGCTCGACGGAAGCCTTTGCGCTCTTCAGGTTCGCGCGCGCGCTTTCAAGGCCGGCCTCGGCTCTCGCAAGCGCCTCCACCGCGCTGTCCAAATCGGCCTCGGAGCACATCTTCTTCTCGAAAAGCGCCTGCTTGCGGGCGTGCGTCTTCTTTGCAAGCACAAGTTCCGCCTCGCAAGTCTTCACCGCGGCGCTGCGTACCTCGACATTCGCCTGGTTGACGTGCAGCTGCGCGACGGCGCTCTTGTACGTCGCCTCGTAGACGAGCGGGTCGATGAGCGCCACTATCTGTCCGTTCGTTACTATCGAATTGTAGTCGACGAACATCTTTATCACCTTGCCGTTCACCTGTGCGCCGACAGGCACCCCGCTCGGAGTGTTGCGCGGCTGCACTGTGCCCGTGGCCTCGACAGTGCGCACTATGTCCGTCCTCACTATCGGCGCATAGCGGTACTTGTCGGCCTTCTTGGTTCCTAGCGGAGTCTTGGCCTTGTCGCATCCAGTCGCGAACGCGGCGAAAAACGCGACGACAAGCATCGACACTATCACATCACGCGGTTTCATTAATTCTCCTCCGTCAGGTTTTTCTCGTCGTATGCCGGATACGTGCCGGTGAGCGCGAAGATCGCTGCCTCCGCTCGCTGCCCTCGGTAGAACGCGCTTACGCGTCCGCCAAGCGCTTCGGCATAGTCGGAAAGAGCCTCGGTGAAATCAACTCTGTTCGCCTCGCCAAGCTCGAACTGCCGGCGGACAAGGTCGAGGTTCTCCCTCGCCGTCTTGAGGGAGTCGTCGGCCGTGCGCAAGGCCTCGCGGGCATTGTCCCTCGCAGCCACAGCCAGCTCCACGTCCCTCGAAAGCTTCTGCTCCGCCTCTTCGACGGCCTTCTCCGCCTGGCGCATCGAGACGACGGCCTTGTCGATCGCGGAAGTCTTGCGGAAGCCCTCGAACAGCGATTGCGCCGCGCTCAGCCCCCAGCCAAACGTCCATAGCGGATCGGTCCACGAAAGCGATACGGACGCGCTCAAGGTCGGCATGGTATTCGCTATCGCGTAATCGACGTCAGCCGACGCGGCGCGCAACTTAGCGCGAACAACCCGCATGGACGGCGCATTGGTTCTCGCTAGTTCAAATATCTCGTCTGCCGACGAAAAAGTGTCGCCAAATCCACGCCTAGCGGAATTGAGCGTCGCGCCGAGATTCCATCCGCCGGACGACATTCCGCCCGATGCTTCCACGCCGATGGACTTGAGAAACTCCGCGCCTGCCGTAAGAAGCGCGTTCGTCGCGTTCACGCAATTTTCCGCGGCCTTCGCAAGGTCGAGCTTCGCCCGCATGAGGTCGAGGGATTTCGCCTCCCCGTTCTCCAGCCTCTCTTTTTCGTAGTCGGCGCGTACAGAGCATTCGTGCAGGTTCGTTACGGCGACCTCGGCAAGCGCCTGCTTCTCGAGAAGCGTAAAGTACGATTCGCTCACTTCGCCGAACACGGAATACCCCTCGTTGACAAGGTCCAGTTCCGCCGCGACAACCCTATGCGCCTGCGCATTGGCGCGGGCTTCGTACCTGCCGAAGTCGTAGATGAGAAGGTCCAGCGACAGCGCTGCGGACGGCGACCCTCTCTCTGTCTTGAAGCTAAAGCCCTTCGCAGACTGCGCTTCCGTGCGCTCCGAATACGCGCCGGAAACGGAAAGATGCGGCGAATTCCACGGATGGTCGCTTATGAGCGGCGCGTCTGCCGCGATCTCGCGCATCGTTATGCGCGCCGAATCGACTGCAAGTGCCGCGTTCGCGAACGATGGACGATTCGTGATGGCGTACTCGACAAGCGACGACAGCGACTTGCCAGCCGGATCGAACCGAACGACCGCACGGTATTGCGCACCGTCACTCGCAACGTCCACGATCGATTCCTGCGCTTCGCGAGCCCGCTCTATCGCGCGGCAGCCTGCGAACGCAGCCAGGAAAGCGATCAAACTAAAAAACAATCTTCTGCACATTGAGCGTATTTTACCAAAATCCGCGCCGAATTGCACCCATTCGACCAGTGTTGAGGCATTCGACATGGCCACGTCTCAGTGCTTAACCGTACGCCGCGTAGGCTCTGCCGAAAGCGGATCCTCCGGCCAGTAATGTTTTGGATAGCGGCCTCGCATGTCCTTGCGCACAAGCTGGTATGCGCCGCGCCAGAATCCGGCAAGATCCTTCGTGACCTGGATCGGACGATGCGCGGGCGAAAGAAGCGTCATCACGACAGGAACCGTCCCGCCAGCGACCTTCGGCGATTCCATCATGCCAAAGCATTCTTGAAGGCGCACGCAGACAGTGGGCTCGTCGCCGTCGTACGAGACGGAAATCCTGGATCCTGTCGGAACCGCCAGCCGTGCAGGAGCGAGACGGTCGAGTTCGCGCCTGTCGCATCCTGCTTCGGACAACATGAAGTCCATAACTGCAGAAATATCGAGCTTTTCGAGATCGCGCCACTTCTTCATGCCAGAGAGAAAACCGCCTAGCACGGCAAGAATCGCCGCCTCCGAAACCTCCGGCCACGCCGACGGCAATTTGCCAGACAGTCGATGCAGAAAGTTTATGCGGGACTTCAAATGAAGCGATTCCTTGTCCCAGCATGGCATGTTCCAAACGCCCTTCTGCCGGATTCCGTCCAGCATTGCCTCGGCCTCGCCCGAATCGCCTCCGGCGGAAGGTGCCGCACGCTCCGAAAGCGTCAGTGCGCCGAACTTCCTCTTGATTGCGCATTTCACGCGCTCACCGACACGATCCCATTCGCAGACCGGTTCTTCTTTGATGGAATCACCAAAAAGCGCCTCGATCTCATCCTCGGATGTAGGAGACGCCAGAAATATCTTCGCATCGCCCTGCCTGTCGTCGAGTTCGCAGCAGACGAGGTAGCGTTCCCTGGCAAGCGGATCGTTGCGATCTAGAAACGCGCCTCGTCCGCAACTCATAGTGAACGTTCCGTTGCCGCGGTTCTTGGCAACACGGTCTGGATACGCGAGCGCAAGCAGCATGCCGTCGGAACCAATTGGGGTCAGACCCCGCGAATCCTCTGTTTTTACGGGGTCTCTCCCCGTGAAGCGTCTCGCCAGCTGCAAAATCCGCTTTGAAAACGGACGGTTGGGAGTCTCTTCGATCTCGTCCGCGATCTTGCGGATGTCCGTCTCTGGATTTCTCGCCCCTTCTTCGAGAATCGCCGCCAAAAGCGCCGCCCTTTCAGCACTGCACTTCCCGGCCTTTCGCGCACCGATCATCATGTTCGCCAGTCGCGGATGCATCGGCAGATCGGACATCGCCCGTCCTTTCTCCGTGAGCGCCCCTTTACAATCGACGGCTCCAAGACTTTCGAGAAGAGACTCGGCCCTATCCCACGAACTGGCAGGCGGCGGCGTTATCCACGGCAAATCGCACCGCCGCGTCGCGCCCCACGCCGCGCTTGAAAGGACGAGGTGGCAGATGTCCGCATCGAGTATCTCAGGCATCGACCGCTTTGGTCGGGAAATCTCCCCCGCCTCGGTCCAGAGCCTGTAGCAGACGCCTGGCCCCAAACGCCCGGCGCGTCCCCTTCGCTGCTCGGCACGGTCGAGGGAAAGCGGCAGGGTGACGAGTCCTGTCATTCCCGTTGACGGCGAAAAGCGAGGCACGCGCATGAGTCCAGAATCTATAACACACGACACGCCCTCTATCGTAAGCGAGGTTTCGGCTATTGAAGTCGCGAGAATGACGCGGCGCTTTCCGCCGCGCACGAAGACTCGGTCCTGCGCCTCCTTTGGCAGCGCGCCGTAGAGCGGCAGAATTTCCGCTCCAGCGATTTCGCCAAGCGCAGCTTCGCAGCGTCTGATTTCTCCTTCGCCCGGAAGGAAGCATAGGATGTCGCCATCTGTTTCTGAGAGCGCAATCTTGACCGCAGCCGGCATGGATGCGTCGCCGAGATACCTCGTCTCGACGGGGAACATGCGCCCTTGAGCCTCGACGCGCACAGGCGGCGGAGAGTCGCCGTCCGACATCGCGCGAGCAATCTCATCTGCATCCATCGTGGCGGACATCGCAAGCAGCCTAAGGTCTGGACGCAACGCACGGCGCGTCTCCAGCGCCATCGCAAACGCAAGGTCGCACTGGAGCGAGCGTTCGTGGATTTCGTCGAATATGACAAGCCCAGTATCCGAGAGTTCCGGATCCGCAAGAAGCCGTTGCGAAAGGAGCCCTTCAGTTACGATCTCAAGACGAGTCTTTGCCGAAACCTTCCTCTCGAGCCTGACCTGATAGCCTACCGTACCTCCGACGCCTTCCCCGATGGAGCGGGCAATGAACTCAGCGCACGCACGTGCCGCGATGCGACGAGGCTCGAGCATGACGATCTTTTTTCCGGCGAGCCAAGGCTCGTCGAGAAGCGCGGGCGGAACGCGCGTAGTCTTGCCGCTGCCAGGCGGAGCAGTCAAAACAACATCGCGGTTCGCAGAAAGAGCCGCGGAAATCTCACGAATCGTCTCTTCGCCGATCACTGCTCTTCCGTGACGCGGAGAATTTCCTTCACGGACGTGACGCCGGCGAACACCTTCGCCCAGCCGTCTTCGCGCAGAGTTTTCATTCCCTTGGAGAGGGAGATGTTGCGTATCTGCGTAGCATTCTCGCGACGGACGATTGCGCCTTCGATATCCTCGTCAACGTCAAGCACCTCAAACAGCGCGCGGCGGCCCTTGTAGCCCGTCTTCGCGCAGCTGTCGCACCCGAACGGCTCGAACACCGTGTTCTTCGCAGGCGGCGTGTCGAGGTTGTAGTACTTCATGTCGAGCGGCACTTCCTTCATGCACTTCGGGCACAGACGACGGCAAAGACGCTGACCCATGACGCCCGCCACGGCAGACGCGATGAGGAACGGCTCCACGCCCATGTCGATGAGACGCGGGAACGCGCCAGCCGCGTCGTTCGTGTGCAGCGTTGAAAACACCATGTGACCAGTAAGAGACGCATTGATCGCAATTTCCGCAGTTTCGCGGTCGCGAATTTCGCCGACCATGATGATGTCAGGGTCCTGACGGAGGAACGCCCTCAGCGCACGCGCGAACGTCATGCCGATCTCGCTTTGCATCTGCACCTGGTTGATGCCCGCCATGTGGTATTCGATCGGATCCTCGGCCGTCATTATCCTAACGTCGATCTTGTTGACTTCGGATAGGAACGAGTAAAGCGAAGTTGACTTGCCGGAACCGGTAGGCCCAGTGACAAGGAAGATTCCGTTCGGCCTGTGGATGATCTTGTTCACGACCGCGTAGTCACGCTCGTTGAAGCCGAGGTCGTCCATCTTCACGAACGAACCTGACTTCGCGAGAAGTCGAAGCGAAATGGATTCGCCGTACGCGGCCGGCATCGTGGATACGCGGATGTCGATGTCCTGCCCCGCGATGCGGATGCCGATACGTCCGTCCATCGGCAGGCGCTTCTCGGCGATGTCGAGGTTGGCCATAACCTTCACGCGGGAGATGATGGCGTTTTTGAGCCTGTTCAGCTGCGGCGGCACATCGACCTTGTGGAGCATGCCGTCGATGCGGTAGCGTATGCGAAGCTCAGTCTCCTGCGGTTCGATGTGGATATCGGTCGCACCCTGGCGGTCTGCTTCGGCGATGATCTGGTTGACGAAACGCACGATGGACGCCTCTTCGCCCATCTCGTTGACGTCTATCTTCGTCATCTTTCCGAACTCGTCGCCTACGTCATAGCGACCGTCCTCAAGCATCTTCTCGATGGCCTCGGCGCCAACGCCGTAGTACTTCTTGACGGCTTTTTCGACGGATTCACCAGGTGCGAGAAGCGTCCTCACCTTCCGGTTCGTTACAAGCCCGATTCCGTACGCGGCCTTAGTGTCGAACGGATCGTGCGATACGACGGTGATTGTCGTGTCGTCAACGCGGAACGGCAGCACGCCAAACTGGTTCACCGCGGCGGCAGAAACCGCTGCAAGAGCCTCCGGCACGGGATTCTGTCTTTCGAGATCGACCGTGTCGAGGCCGAGAACCTTGCCTACGGCCTCAAGAAATTCCTGCTCTTTGACGCCGCCAAACTTGACGGCGGCCTCGGCGAGCCCCATACCGGGATTCGCCGCGCGCTGCCGCACGATCTTCTCCATCGCCTCCTCGGAGTATATCCCCGATGAGGACAGAATCATCGTCGCTAGCGAGTCGTTGCTGCTGTTGTTCATTAGCGTGGATTATACCAAATTATACGCACCAAGCGCAATGATGGAACCGACCATCACATTGCATTTTGGCTCGTAGCGTCACTCAAGTTTGCCGCACAATCCATTCCATCAGGAAGTCCACGAGGCGAGACTGCCGCTCGGGTGGGATGTCCGTTCCCTTCGGAATCTTCCACCACTTTTCGAGGCATCCGCGGCAGCAGGTAGCGGTCGCGTGCTGCGCCTTGAACACGGGATGTCCGCGCATCGGGGTCTGTCTACCGTCATTGGCGGGATTTGCCGGCGCAAGCCGCGTCCGTATGAAGTCCTCAGCATGGCGGCGAATAGTCGCCATGCCTTTGTCGGCAATGTACTTCTTGTCCGCATCGGACAGACGGAAGCGCGACCGGAACTTCGATCGCGCGAGTCTCTGGAACGCAGCTTCCACTAGTCCAAATTTACCGTCTCGTTTCGCTTATCTGTCAGGCGAGTTCTTCTTGGAGAAGGCGACGGGCGCTGCCAGGACCGGAGATGAGCTTTGCGTAATACGCTTCTACCTTTGCCGCGACAGGCGTCGTTGTGAGATCGAGCCCGAAGATCGAGGCGTTGGAGAGTATCTCGCGAATCTTGCCTTCCTTGACCTTAGCCATCAGCTCGTCCTTGAGCGGATCAGGCGAGACCTCCATAGGCTTGCCGTCGTCGAACGTTCCGTTGAGATAACGGAGCCATCCGGCAATGGCAAGAGGAATCGCGACGAGCGATCCAAGGTCGCGCCCTTCCTTGATATATGACTTGATCGTCTCTCCAAAGCGGATGCCGACCTTCTGCGAAGTGTCTGTCGCGATGCGGCGCGGATCGTCCGGCATGAACGGGTTGGGCAAGCGCTCGTTGACGACTTCGTCGATGAACGCCTTTGGAGAAAGTATCTTTGGATCAACCACGACAGGCAGACCCTCGACGTAGCCAAGGCGCTTGACGAGGCGGACAATGTCCTCGTCCTTCATCTCTTCGCAGATGAGCGTATAGCCGAGGAGGCAGCCGTACATCGACATTGCGGTGTGCAGCGGATTAAGGCATGTCGTCACCTTCATCTTCTCGGTCATGTTCACCGTCTCGCGGTCGCAGAAATAGACGCCAGCCTTCTCGAGCGGGGGACGTCCATTCGGGAACTTGTCCTCAATGACAAGATACTGCGGCTTCTCGGCGTTCACGAACGCCGCGATAAACGTCTTCTTGTCCGTCACCACAGGCGCCATGCCCTCGATGCCGTCCTTCTCCAGCGATTCCTGCACCATCGGGTGCGGGCGCGGAGTGATCTTGTCGATCATCGACCACGGGAAAGCGACCTTGGACTCGTCGTTGAGGTACGCCAGGAAGTCGTCGCCCGCAAAGCCGTTCGCCTTCCACGCCGCCGCGATTTCGAGGACGCTCTTCATCAGCTTTTCGCCATTGTGCGAGCAGTTGTCCATCGACACGACCGCGATCGGCAGACGTCCGGCGTTGAAGCGCTCCAAAAGAAGCGCGGCGACTATCGACATCGCATGGCGAGCCTTCGCAGGGCCTTCCTTCATGTCTGCCTCTACGACCGGCATGAGAGAACCGTCCGGACGGCGCAGCTGGTAGCCTTTCTCCGTTATAGTGAAGGAAAGCATCTTGAGCGACTCGGCGCAGAATATCGCCTTCAGCCTCTGCGCGCTCTCATCGTCCGCAAAGTTGGCCTTAAGGCCCTCGGAGACTCCTGCAAGGATCTCCCGCGTCGTCGTGCCGTCTGGATTCAGCAGCACGTTCAGAGTGAGCGAGTCGTACGCAGTATAGATTTTGTCTATGACCTCATAGTCAAACGTGTCGCACGCGATAATGCCGGTCTTGGCCAAACCTGCGTTAAGAAGGCGCTGGCTGAGAGACCCAATGAAGCCCCTAAAGATGTTGCCCGCACCGAAGTGCACCCACTCTGGCGTCTTCTTCGTCTGTTCGCGGACCGCCGCAATGTCGAACTCCGGAAGCGCAATGTTGTGCGCCTTCCACTCTTCAGGATTCTTCGTGATTGATTCAAGAGATAGTTTCATGATGGTGCTCCTTATTCGTTTCCACACATTATACCAAAAATGATCGCGTCACAACCCTTGCTTCTTGGAAAATAATTTTTCGTCGATTGAAAAAGTAAGCGAAAGTTTAGGCAAGGCCACGCAGCGTCAGTGCCATTTCTGCCGTTGAAGTTGCGTTTACTTTTGCAAATTCCAGGCTTCGAGCGGGCGCAGGG
>Ga0310696_10000896_pt1 | contig 43947 bp, 28 predicted proteins | sample AusTroGonzalo_MG_4_FD_203885 | JGI IMG/M metagenome (GOLD analysis project Ga0310696, IMG submission 203885) | Bovine rumen microbial communities from tropical cattle in Woodstock, Queensland, Australia - Gonzalo_02 (v2) (version 2) | ecosystem: Host-associated > Mammals > Digestive system >... | reverse complement strand
ACCAGGAAGGCTGGGGCGGTGAAGAACGGGAACTCTCCCTGGAAGGGGTAGAGTGGATATAAGAATTATTTCGTACCTTTGGTGTCTTATGGACAAACTCTTCCTCATAGACGGACACGCGCTGGTATTCAAGATGTACTACGCGTTCCTGCATCGGCCCATGATCAATTCCAAGGGGGCCGACATGTCCATCCTTTACGGATTCACCAAGTACCTCCTGGAGATGCTGGAGCGGGAAAAGCCCACGCATGTGGCCGTGGCCTTCGACCCGCCGGGCGGCACCTTCCGCAATCAGATGTACCCGGAATACAAGGGTACGCGCCCCCCTACCCCGCAGTTGGTCATCGACGCCCTGGAACCGCTCACAGAGCTGGTTCAGAGCATGAATATCCCCGTGCTCATGATTCCCGGCTTCGAGGCCGATGACGTCCTGGGCTCGGCCGCCACGCAGTACGCTTCCGAGGATTTGGAAGTGTACATGGTTACCCCCGACAAAGACTACGGGCAGCTTATTGGCCCGCATACCTTCCAGCTCAAGCCCGGCAAGTCGGGCTCCGAGGCCGAACTGGTCACCGCCGCCAGCCTGTGCGAGAAGTGGGGCATTTCCAGCCCCGCGCAGGTCATTGACATGCTGGCCATCTGCGGAGACACCGCCGACAACGTCCCCGGAGTGAAGGGTGTGGGAGAAGTGGGAGCCGCCAAGCTCATCGCCCAGTACGGCAGCGTGGAGAACATCTACACCCATCTGGCCGAACTCACTCCCCGTCAGCAGGCCCAGTTCGAGGAAGCCCGTCCCCATATGGCCCTCTCCAAGGCCCTGGTCACCATCAAGACCGATATGGACCTTCCCGTCACCCTGGAAGACATGCACTATACCGGACAGTTCCAGCCCAAACTGGCAGAATTGTTCTCTGTTTATGAGTTCTCTTCTCTCCGGAAGTATCTGTCCGGCAACGTTGTAGCGGAGGCAGTGCCCTTTTCCGCCGCAAAAGATAAGGCCGATGCTCCGGAAAAGGAGACTACCCCCGCTACGGACAAGGCTCCGGCCTTCTCTTACATCCCGGCCTCGGCAGCAGAGGTCCTGAAAGCCGCTAAAAATAGCGGCAAGGTCGGCCTGGTGCTGAATGGCACAAGAATGATTCTTTCGGCAGACGGGCAGGTTTCCACTGTCATTCTGAGCGAAGCGAAGAATCTGCTGGAAAATGCCGGGATTGCCAAATACGGCGTAGACCTCAAGCGCACGGCCAATCTGCTGGCGGGTGAGGGCATTGCCCTGAACGGGCAGTGGAACGACATCCAACTCATGCACTATGTGCTGAACCCGGAACGCAGCCACGAGCTGGCGGCCCTGGCCCAGACTTACCTGGGGGTGTCGCTGGAGGATTCGGCCCCGGCTACCACCGGTTCGCTCTTCGACGATGCACCGGAGGAGGAAGACTCTCCGCGCTTGCTGGAAGCGGCCGTGATGGTTCCCCTGGGAGAGCGGCTCCGGCAGGAGTTGCCTTCCTTCTACGACCAGATGGAGGAACCGCTGGCCAAGGTGCTCGCGCAGATGGAGCGCGACGGCGTCAAAGTGGACATGGCCCAGTTAAGGGTCTTTGCCGACGGCCTTCGCAAGGAACTGGTCCAGCGCGAGGCGCACATCCGTGAACTGGCCGATGAACCGGAGCTGAACATCTCTTCCCCCAAGCAGGTGGGAGACGTTCTCTTCGACAAACTGAAACTGGACCCCAAGGCCAAGAAAAGCGGCAACAAGACCCAGTATTCCACCGACGAAGCTACCCTGGTGGCCATCGCCGACCGTCATCCCATCGTGGATGAGATTTTGGAATTCCGGGCGGTGAAGAAGTTGCTCTCTACCTACATAGAGCCTTTCCCTTCCTATATTTCTCCTGTAGATGGCCGCGTGCACACCACCTTCAACCAGGCGCTTACGGCAACCGGACGACTGTCCAGTTCCAACCCCAACCTGCAGAATATCCCGGTGCGCACCGAGCGCGGCAAGGAAATCCGCAAGGCCTTCGTGCCCGGCATACCCGACGGCCTCATCGTCAGCGCCGACTACTCGCAGATTGAGCTGCGCATCATGGCGCACCTGAGCTGCGATTCCCACCTGGTGCAGGCCTTCCGCGACGGCGTGGACGTCCATGCCGCCACCGCCGCCAAGATCTTCGGCATTCCCGTGGAGGAAGTCACGCGCGAACAGCGCGGCATGGCCAAAACCGCCAACTTCGGCATTATGTACGGCATCTCTTCCTTCGGCCTGGCCCAGCGGCTGCACCTGAGCCGCAGCGCCGCCAAGGAACTCATCGACGGATATTTCGCCTCCTTCCCCGCTATCCGTTCCTTCATTGACGACAGCATTGCCTTCGCCAGGGAGAACGGGTACGTAGAAACCCTCTTCGGTCGGCGGCGCTATCTGCCGGACATCGAGGCCCGCAATGCCACCGTCCGGGCACTGGCCGAGCGAAATGCGGTGAACGCCCCCATCCAGGGGACATCGGCCGATATTATCAAGCTGGCCATGATTGGCGTGGCCCGGCGCATGAAGGAGGAAGGCCTGCGCAGCAAGATGGTGCTGCAGATCCACGACGAACTGCTGTTCGACGCCCTGCCCCAGGAAGTGCCCGCCCTGCAGGCACTGGTGAAAGATGTGATGGAAAACGTGATTCAGCTGTCGGTTCCCCTCACGGTGGAATGCAGCTCCGGAACCAACTGGCTGGAAGCGCATTGATATGGACAACAAAGAAAAAGAAATCATCGGGCGCGCCATTTCCGGCGACCAGACGGCCTACCGCATGCTGTACCAGGTGTACGAAAAGGCGGTACGCGGACGCGTGAGCGGCTATTTCCACTGGAAGGCCGATGTAGACGACGTGGTCCTGGAGAGCTTCCAGAAGGCCTTCGCCGCCCTGCCGGGCTTCGATACCTCGCGGGAATTCCGGCCCTGGCTCCTGACCATCGCCACCCGCACCGCGCTGGACCACCTGTCCAGCATCCAGCGGGAGGACCAGAAGAAGGAAGGAAGCAACGAAGGACCGCAGCTCACGGACTTTACGCCCGAGGAAGAGATCATCAACGACGAGGTCCACGACCGCCTCATGGGCTTTATCGACGAGCTTCCCTCGCTGTATAAAGACGTGATGATCAAATACATGATAGAAGAACTGGAATACGAAGAGATTGCGAAGGAGCTGGACCTGGAGCTCAATACGGTCCGCACTCGCATCCGCCGGGGCAAACAGCACCTGGCCAAAATGATGCTAAGGGGGGAAGTGGAATGAACGACTTTATCCTGACGCCTGCCCAGCAGGCATCCTTCGATGCCCTGGACGCCCTGTACCGGGAATGGAATGCCAAGATCAACGTGATTTCCCGCAAGGATATCGACCACGTGTTCGACCACCACGTGCTGCACTCGCTGGCCATCGCCCGCTATCTGCAGACGGTGCCGGGACTCTACGAGGAGTTCTCCGCCTCCCGGGTCCTGGACCTGGGCACCGGCGGCGGGTTCCCCGGGATTCCGCTGGCAATCCTGTTCCCATCGGCCCAGTTCGTCCTGTGCGACTCCGTGGGCAAGAAGACCCTGGTGGCGCAAGCGGTGGCATCGGCCCTGGACCTGAAAAACGTGCAAGTGGTGAACGCCCGCGCCGAGAGCCTGCCGCAGCAGTTTGACTTTGTGGTATCCCGCGCCGTGGCGTCCCTCACGGACTTTTATCCCTGGGTCAAGGGCAAGTTCCGCCGCGGCATCCTGTACCTCAAAGGCGGGGATGTGGTGGAAGAAATTGCTACCGTCATGGGCCGCCACAAACTGCGTCCCGGCTCGGTACATACCTGGCCCGTGTCCTCCTGGCTCCATGATCCTTACTACGACGGAAAGTTGGTCATACATATTGAAAAATAATTTGGCGGTTTCGTTCAGAATTACTACCTTTGCAGTCCATTACGCGAAAAATATAAAAAAGAGATATCATGAAAAGAACATTTCAACCTTCCCGCCGCAAGCGTGTGAACAAACACGGCTTCCGCGCCCGCATGGCTTCTGCCAACGGCCGCCGCGTGCTTAACGCCCGCCGTCGTCACGCCCGCAAGAAACTCTCCGTATCCGACGAGGATCGCTGGTAGTCTTTTGCAGCGCCAAAGATTTAACCGCGAGTGAACGCTTGTTTCGCTCGCGGTTTTTTCGTTGTCTATCAAGCAGTTACAGATTTTTCTTTAGGCTGATCAGCCTAAAGAGAATTTTCTATCCTATTGGTTACCAGTCAGTTACGGCGAAACGAGAAAAAGCCGTTTCCGCGTCCAAGCGTATCTTTGGGTATGGAAGACTTGGGCATACTTTCGCTCTATTTTCTGCTGGAAAGGGCCGGTGCGCTGGAGGAAGCGGGCGGGCTGTACTGCATCAGCTGGGAAGAGCAGGAGACGCAGGAGCTCGTGGGCTTTATTCGTCGGGCCGAGGAGGAGCTGCGGCGGAGGAGGGTGCCGCATGGGGAGGAAGGCCGACGACCGTACGATGCCGTGCCGCTGCCGGTGCGCATCACGCGGGGGTACCGCATCTACATCGGGGCCGATGAACTGAAACTCAGGCCGATGGCAAAGACCGTCCTCCTGCTCTTCCTGCAGCACCCGGAGGGGATCCCGCTCAAGTGCATCGGCGACCATCGGGATGAGCTGGCCGTCTACTACAGGCGCTGCAGCCGAAGCCTGGATCCGGCGGCCATCGACCGGAGCATCTCCCGGATCCTGGACATTTTCTCCAACGACCTCAACGTGAACATTGCCCGGGTGAACGCCGCCGTGGATATGCTGGCAGGCAAGGCTTCCCTGTACCGGATCCAGGGGGCTCCGGGGCACGCCAAGACCATTCTTCTGGACCGTTCCCTGGTGGTTTGGGAGTAATTTCTTTCGACAAAAAATACAAGTTTTCGTATAAAAATGCTTGAGTCGGCTAAAACAACCCTTTCTTTTAGCCGATGCTTTTTTTCGTGATTCCGAATCCCTACCTTTTGCGAAAAAAAGGTTATGAAGAAACGGAAAATCTATGCCGGAGAGGCACATCACGTGTACCAACGGACAAAAAACAGGGGCCTGATCTTTTACTCTACCCATGACTATCTGGTCTTCTTCACCATCTTCTGTACACAGGCGCGGCTTCGGGAAGTTGAAGTGTTGTCGCTCTGTCCCATGCCCGACCACATCCACCTGGTCTTGGTAGTCAACAACAACGCCGAACTGTCCGTTTTCATACAGACCTATGCGCACTTGTTCGCGACCGAATGGAACCGGCGGAGGAAAAAGAAGGGACACTTCTTTTCACACCCCTTTGGCAGTGCCGCCAAACTGGGAAGCAAGCAGGTCCGGACAACCCTGGCCTATAGCAACAACAACCCGGTGGAACGCAAAATCACCGAGCGCTGCGAGCAATACCGCTGGACCTTCCTCCCCTATTATAAGAATAAAGCGCCCTATTCGCCGCCCATCAATCTCTCTCGCACCAACAGTCGGATGCGTACCATCCTCAAGGAAATCGACAGCCGTTATCAGCAAGGGCTGTACTTGCATTATTCCCAGCTGGAGCGATGGGAAAGGCTGCTGTCACCCCGGGAGTGGATGCAGGTGACGGACTACATCATCGGCCTGTGGAATGTGATCGACTATGAGCAGGCCATCAGCTACTACGGGGATTTCGAAACCATGATCCGCGCCTTCCACGACAATACCGGCAGCGAATACGAGATCCTGGAGGAGCGGGACAAGTACTCAGACGCCGTTTACGCCGACTGCTCCCGCATTGTGCTGTCCGAAGGACTGGTCCATCGGCTCGAAACCATCCCCTCCCTGTCCGACGCACAAAAGGAGCAAATCTACGAACTGCTGCTTCAGCGGACATCGGCCCGCCCCCGCCAAATCAAAAAATACCTCCATCTCGCTTTGCAATAACCCGCTGGCTATCAAGCATATAAGAAATTCTCTTTAGGCTGATCAGCCTAAAGAGAAAATCTTAAAACACTCAGAATGAGCAGCTTACGCCGAAACGAGCTAGTTTCTGCGGGAGCGGGCCTCGGCCAACTGCGCCTGCACTTCCTGCATGCGGGCGGTGGTGAGCGGATAGAAGCAGAGGCAGACGATGCCCAGACCGGCGCCAATAGCGGGGATGAAGCTCATCATGGCCTTGATGGCGTTCAGGGTGGTGGGAGCCTGGATGTCCAGGGCACTGTCGTAGCCGAAGACGCCCAGCAGGGCCAGCAGCAGGAAGCCGCCGATAGCACCGCCAAACTTCTGCGCCATGGAGGAGGAGGAGAAGATGAGGCCGGTGGAGGAGGCGCCGTGCTTGAGTTCGGAGTAGTCGGCAACGTCGGCGAACATGCTCCAGGTGAGCGGGGCCGATATGCCGATGGCCATGGACACCAGGATTTGCAGAATCAGGAGCATCCAGACGCCGGCCGTAGTATGGACGGGGATGAACCAGATGGCGCAGCTGAAGAGGATGACCATGGCCAGCGAGGCGATGAACGTGTTGCGCTTGCCGAATTTCTCGGACAGGGCCACGGCAAAGGTAACGCCGGCCATCTGGCCGATTTCGCCGATGGTAAGGTAGATGGCGCAGGTAAGGAAGATGCTGGTGTCCAGAACGTTGGCAAAGTAGTAGGCTGCCGCGCCGCCGCGGATGGAACCGCAGAGCAGCTGGCCGATGGCAGCGCCCAGCAGGAGCCACCAGGGACCGTTCCCGCCCAGCGCCTTCAGGTCTTCCTTGATGGAAGCGAAGCCGCCAGTAGCCTTCTTCTCTACCTTCACATGCTCCTTGGTGAGCAGGAAACAGCCGATGAACAGCAGCGCGCACAGCACGGCGATGATGGCCACCACGAAGGTCCAGGTAGCGGGGTTGGCATCACCAACGCCACGAATGACCTTGCCGGCGGCATTCTCCGTCCCGATCACGCTCTTTTCGAACAGCCAGAAGGCACCCATGGCCACAAAGCTGCCAACGTAGGCGAAGAACATGCGGAAGCTGGAGAAGACGCTCTTCTCGCGGGAATCCTCCGTCACCACACCCAGCATGGCGCCGTAAGGCACATTCACTGCAGTATAGGCCGTCATCATGAGGATATACATCAGGTACGCATACACGTGCCGGAAGCTGTAGGAGCCGCCCGGAACATAGAAGGACAGCGTGCCGATGAGAGCAAAGGGGATGGCCATCCACAGCAGGTAGGGACGGTACTTGCCCCACTTGGTCTGGGTACGGTCCGCGATGATACCCATGAGCGGGTCCGAAATCGCATCGTATAACTTGGTCACCAGCAGCAAGGTAGCTGCGTGAGCCGGTTTAAGTCCGAAGACGTCGGAATAGAAGATGGGAAGGTAATAGGAAAAGATTTTCCAGAACATGGAAGACGCGAAGTCTCCCAGACCATATCCGATTTTCTCTGAAAGTTTGGCCATTAGTTTAAACGTTTTATCATCGTACAAAGGTACTAAAAAAGTTCCAATACCTGCAAGCACATTCTTGTATTATGGTACGGACATTTCCAGAAGCCCGCCTTGGGCTGGGACAGGTCCAGGGAGCCGTCAGGTAGCACGGCCCACCACCATTCCCCGCCGTGCGGATCTATCAGGCGCTTCCGGATGTAATACCAGCAGGCCAGGGCGCGGTCCAGCGCGGCATCGTCGGAGTGATACTTCCACAGCCAGAGGTTGCCCACAACGGTCTCGGCCTGCACCCACCACTGGCGGGAATCGTCGAAGGAACCGTCCAACAGCTGTTCATAGCGCATGGAGCCGTCGGGCAGCAGGCCCTCGTTGCCGGCCCGGCCCATCTGAAGGGCCCGGGGACGCACACGCGTCACGACATCGGCGTCGCGAAGAGCGAAGGCGCACTCCAGCGCCAGCCAGGAAGTCTCGATATCGTGGCCGAAGGAAACACCGCCGGGCAGCACGCTCCAGTCTTTCCGGAAATACAGCTGCAGATGCCCGGAAGGGGCCATCACCCGCGTGCCGATGATTTCCAACAGTCGCTCCACCGCCTCTTTCAAGGAAGGATCGGGCCACACCTGGTACAGGTTGGCATAGGCCTCCAGGATGTGCAGGTGGGAGTTCATGGTTTTGTCGGCATTGATGTCGTGGGCCGAAAGGGACATATCCTCCAGCGGCGAGAAATCGCGCGCCAGGGCCTCGATGTATCCGCCGTTCTCAGGATCTGCGAAGTAAGTCTCCACCACCTTGTACAGGTTAATCGCGTTCTTCAAGGCTTCGTCGTCCCTGGTTGCCTTATACAGCTCCGACAGCCCGTAAATGGCAAAACCCTGGGCATAGAGCTGCTTCTTGGCATCCAGCCGCTCCCCTTCCGGGGTTACGCTCCAGTAAACGCCGCCGTACTTATGGTCACAGAAATGGTCCAGGAACCAGTCGCGCGCATGCACGGCCGCCACCAGGTACTGCGTATCCTTCAGGAAGGAATAGGCGGCCGCAAACGTCCAGATGAGCCGGGCGTTCAGAATGGCACCGCGGGGGGCATCGTACAGGACGGTACCATCGGCCTGCATCTCTCCGTAAAAGCCGCCGCGCGGGTCCTTGAGTTGCAGCCAGAAAGGCAGGATATTGGAAGTGAGGGTATCCCTGACTTCGCGAAAGAATACTTCGGTACGTGTTTCTTCCATAAGGTATTATACCAGAATTTTGTTTTTCTTGTAAAGGGTGCGGAAGTCCCGGGGCGTATAACCCCGCTTGGCCTTGAACAGCCGGTTGAAGTTGGACAGGTTGTTGAAGCCGCACTCGTAGCAGATTTCGGCAATGGTCTTGTTGGAATCGACCAGCAGGCGCCCGGCCAGGCCCAGTTTGGCGTCGATGATGTAGTCCGAGAGCGTGCGGCCCGTGTGCATCTTGAAGAAGGCGCTGAAGGCCGACGGGCTCATATCCACCAGCGCCGCCATATCCGGCTGTCGGAGCGGTTCGGTGAGATGGTCGTTGATATAGTTCTTGATCTTGCGGATGCGGCGGCTGTCGGAATCGTCCACGGCGTGGGCGAAGGAACTGCTGGCCAGCACGCGGCTGTCGGTGCTGTGCGCCAGCTCGTTGAGCAGCGACAGGAACATCAGGTACTGGTGGAAGCGGTCCTCGTCCCGCACCAGCTGTTCCAGCCGCGCATACACGCGGAAGATGGTGGTGCTGGAGAAGGCCAGCCCATGTTCGGCCCGCTGCAGCATTGTTCCGATGGCCGAGAACTGCGTCTTTCCCAGCAGTTCGGGCGACAGCAGGCCCGCCGGAAACTGGATGGTGATTTCCCGGATGATGGACGAGGAGCACTCCCCTTGCGACCAGGTGTGCTCCAGGTTCTTTCCGCCGATGAGTACCAAATCCAGGTTGCCGATGGTCTCCACGGAATCCCCCACGATGCGCTGGGCGCCGGCGGCGTTCTCCACGAAGTTCAGCTCCAGCTCATTGTGGCAATGCACCGGATAGGTGAACTCGTTCTTCTGCCTGTCAATGATGTACAGGCAGTCTTTCTCCGAAAGCGGCGTAATTTCGTTCAGGACCATGGCCTACTTGTTCATATACTCTGCTTCCACCTGGAATTTGCCCTGGCAGGACTCGATGCCCACTTCTACCTCCTTGCTCTCTCCGGGCATCAGGAAGAAGTAATTGTCCGAGTACCAGACGGGCAGGATGAGGTCTCCGGTGGCGCTGTCCAGGGCCTTGAGCCGGATCATGAGGGCCGGCACCTCGCCTGTATTCTGCACCGTTACCTTATACTTTCCGCCGGAGATGCGGCTGACGCCTGTGCTCACATCGGTCTTGGCCAGGCCGCGCAAAGCCTGTACGTTGCCTTCCTCCTTCCCCTGCCAGTAGAAGTTGTGGGAAAGGATGGCGCCGTCGGCCCCCGCCAGTTCCAGCTTCACGAAATACGCGTCGGTTATATCGGCCGGGACTTCCAGCGGGAAGCAGGTGACAGTGTTGTCTTCGGCAATGTCCAGGGAGAACTGCTGCGAGGCAGCCTCCTTGCCATACATATCCAGCACGCGGGCGGTGGCGGTAAGGCCTTCCTGCTGCCCGGCGCGGTAGTTCACCACCTCCACGGTTCCCTTGGCGGCGTTCAGCTGGATGTGCAGCGGTTCGCAGGCCTTCTGACAGCCGTAGTAGGCGCCGGTGGGTTCAAAGTAATAATCGTACGTCTGCCACACCATCGAAGGCCAGGCGGGATGGCTCATCCACAGCAAGAGGCCGCGACGGTATTCGCTACGCGACTCGAACATGGCGCGATACCCTTCGTAATTGATCCACTGGGCCAGATAGGCGAATTCGCGGGCATTGGCCGGTTCTCCGAAGGCCTTCTGCAGTAACTGGTTAAAGCTGTCGGTCCATTGGGCGGTATTGGCCTTGACGCCCAGCGTATAGTCGTGCAGGCCGTACATCACATTGGGATGCTCCAGCGTACTCACGGGCTCCACGTTCTCGGCGCCCATAGCCCGCACCATATTCTCGTAGTTCATCACGGCCGGCATCCCCCGTTCGCTGTGCATCTTGTCGTGTCCGTGCAGGTTGTAGTAATCCTTGACCGGAAGGGCGCGGTACGGACCGCCGCCCGTGACACCGTCGGCCGCGGAATGGGGAATGTAATACAAGCCGGGGTGCTCCTGGGGAACCATCTTTTGCAGGTGGGCGTCAATCTCCTGCGGCGGGAATCCCTCGTTTCGGCCCACATACAGGCCGATGGAAGGGTGATTGCGGATGCGGCGCACGTAGCGCGTGGCCACCGCATTGAACTGCGCGGAGTTCACAGGGTCGGGGCCGTCCCAGGGGTTAGCCAGCCAGAAGTCCTGCCAGATGAGGATGCCGTGGCGGTCGCAGGCCTCGTAGAAAGCCTTGTTGTCGGTCATGCCCACCCAGTTGCGGATCATGGTAAAGTTCATGGCCGCGTGGTGTCCCACGGCAATGTCGAATTCGCGGCTGCGGTAATCCAGCAGATGCTCGGAATAACCCCAGTTTCCGCCGAAACCGATGAAGCGCCGGCCGTTGACATAGATGCTGAGCCTCTGTTCGGGATGCCGCTCTTCAAACACGTTCCAGCTCACCGACTTGTAGGGCTCCATCGTAAAGTCCATCTGCCGCACACCGGAGAGGAAAGAGGCGCTGTCCGACACCTTCCCTTCGTTCTCGAAGCAGAACGAGACCGGGTACAGTTCCGGCTTTCCGTAACCATTGGGCCACCACAGGCGGGGATTCTCGAAGACGGCGGGGTCGAAGCAGACCTCCCGGCTTTCCCCGGGCTCCAGCGTCGCTTCCCGTTCAAATTTGACCGGGCCGAAACTAGCCTTGAGCACACCCGAAACAGGTTCCGACCCATGGTTGGTAAGGGTAGCGCTGGCATAGACCGTAGCGCGGGTGGTATCGGGCAGCGGCAGTTCCGTGCGTACGAAGGGATCATCCACCGTCACATTTCCTTTATATGTAATATATACGCGGTCGTATATGCCGATATTGCGGCCTCTCACCGTCGGGAGCCAGTCCCAGCCGATGGTGGCGTGCATGGTGGGATTGTCGGCCCCCAGGATGCCGCCGTTGGACTGCGGCGTATAGGCATTCTGGAGTTTAGCCTCCCCGTAGTGCGGATTCCGGACAATCTGGACGGCCAGGTAATTGGTTCCTTCCTGCAGGATGCCGGTTACGTCGAAACGGGCGGCGTCAAAGGCGCTCTCGATGCCGCCGATATACTTCCCGTTCAGCCAGATCCGGGCCTGGAAATTGATGCCGTCAAAGTTCAGGAACTGTCGGGGCGTGTCCGGATGGGCCTCGAAGACATCTCTATACCAGAAATCGCTCTTGAAATAAGAGTCCGAGATGAAGAGCTGGTTGTCGGCGAAATTGGGATGGGGAACGGCACCCGCATTGATGAAGGACCCCAGGACAGTTCCGGGCACGGTAGCCACGGTCCAGGCCGAATCGTCGTAATCCGGAGAGGAAAGTATCATTCCGGGGTCTTCCAGGTTTTGGAGGGCCGATGCCCGCACCACCTTCCAGTTTCCGCCGGCCAGTTCCTGCTCCCCGTCCTTGCGGACGGGAGCCTTGGCGGGCCGGGCCTGAACCGAACCGCTGCCCCAGATTTCCCACTCTTCCAGCTCGAAGGGTTCTCCGTTGGCGCTGGCATCCAGGAAAGCCTTGACATAACGGGCGTCTGTCTTATCAAAGCAAACCGTTTCTTCGGCCCCCAGGGCAATCAGCTCTGCCCACTGCTTCCCGTCCTTGGAGATGCAGAGTCTTCCGGATACCGGAGCGTTGATCCAGTGGAAGACCGCCTTGTCTATGGGCGACACGGCGCCCAGGTCTACCATAATCCACTCCTCCTTTCCCGAAGCACTTTTCCAGGTGCTGCAGAAATCGGCCTCCTGTGCCCTATAGCCGTCTGTGACCAGCTGGGCCGCCTGCTCCAGGTTGCAGGCCGACGAATGGGTTGCCGTACGCCCCAGGGCGATATTCCGGTATTCAGCGCTGCCGGGAACCAGGCTTGGTGCGAAATTATCGCTCATTCCTATACTATTTTCGGAATTGTTACAACTGCTTGCAATGGCCACTATCGTGACAAATGCTAATGCAAAACACTTATTCATAGCAATTATTTTGTCTAGACAAAAATAAGAAACGGAATTGAGAGTTTCAAGTGGTTTGGAAAAAAGTATCATATTTTGATGAAATAGTATTTTTTCAATCTCACTTTTTCTGCGAACTTTGTAATGCCTATAATAGCCAACAAAAACTAACCAATTATATTTTCTATGGTACACAGCAGATTCATTTCCCGTTTCTTCCTTGTCGCGGGTGCGGTTGCCCTCCTGGCATCCTGCAAAACAGAGCCCCGCAACACCGAAGAACTGATTGACCCGTGGTTGCGGGAGCGCACCCCGGTCAATTTCAGACTGGAATCGCAGATTGGTGCCGCCGTCATCTCCAACGACTGGAGAAACGACGCCGTGGGCTCCATCTCTGTGAGCATCATTACCGGTGGCCTGGATTTAACCAAGGTAAAGGTAGAAGCCGTGGACTTCAAGTACCCCGAAAGCGAGTACTGCCCCACGGCCAGCATTACCAAGGGCAGCACGCTGGACCTTTCCAAGGGTTCGGCCAGCTTTACGGTCACTGCCTACAATGGGGAAACCCGTACGTACACGGTAACCTACACCCAGTTCACCGACCCTCTGGAAGGATCCTACTCCTTCGTACAGATTCCCGGCATCCTGGACGCTTCCAACGCCCCCAAGTGCGCCTTTGTACTCATCGGCGGCTGGGACGGCGCCGTGGTTATGTCCACCGTGATGGACAAATGGTGGCACTGGGGCAGCGGCTATATGCCCACCGACGAAGATGACAACACACTCAGCTTCCGCCTGGAAGGGGCTGACGCCATCTCCGGCGCAACCTACGGCACCATCGTCAATACCGTGGGGGCCGACGGCAAGTATGCCAACTACTTGTACAACAACAGCATTGACGTAAACGACAAGTACCGTCTTATCCCCCAGGGCAAGAGCCGCTGGGGCAAGAACGGAGACGGTTACATTTACATCTTCGCCTGGGACGACAACACGTACCAGAATCCGCTGTACAAGCTTTCATTGCTGGATCCCGGCACTTACACGCTGGACGAGAAGACGGCGGCCCTGCCCTGCCAGGCTCTGCTCCGGAGTTTCCCCGGTCCTTTCGACGTCATTGACTATAACTGGCCCGACACCCGCTGGTACACCGACAACGTGCGCCACGTCATCTGGCTCATCAACAAGACTTCCGACAGTCCGGTTCCCAATCACGACGACTTGCTGCAATGAAGCACCAACCTATGAATAGCCTGATGTGCCTTGCCGCCGCCTTCGTCTGCCTTTGGTCCTGCAAGGGCAGCGAACCCGTGCCCACCCCCCAGGATACCCGTTCCCTGAGCATTACGCCCACGCAGGTAGAACTGGGATGCGAACAGAGCCCGTTCGAGCTCCGGGTAACGGCCAACTTCGACTATAAGATTACGGAGGATGCCGACTGGATCCTGGAAAACCCCAATAAACAGTCCACCTCCACGCTCCTTTGCTTTATCGCCACCCAGAACACGGTAAACGCCCCCCGCGAGGCCAAAATCCGCATCACCGACAAAAATGACCGCTATTATTATAAAGAGGTATCGGTGACGCAGGCGGCCAACCCGGTTACGGCCAAGGTCCTTTACATCGTGGACAAAGACGCCACCGCAGAAACCAAAGCCCTCCTGGCCAATCTCTGGGACATCGCCGACAAAGGCTGGATGTTCGGGCATCACGACGACCTCTGGTACGGCCGTTACTGGTACAACGAGGCCGGCAATTCCGACACCAAGGCCGTGTGCGGGGACTATCCCGCCGTGTTCAGCGTAGACTTCGCCGAGATTATGGACGACCGCCACGGTTCGTCGGCCAACGCCATCCGCCGCCGCGTCATCCTGGAAGCCCGGGAACGCGGAGAAGTCATTCTGGCCTGCGCCCATCTGAACAACCCCAAGACGGGCGGGGATTCCTGGGACAATTCCTCCAAGGAGGTTGTCAAGGAAATCCTCACCGAAGGATCGGCCACCCGAACCAAATACCTTACCTGGCTGGACCGGCTGGCCGAGTTCGCCAATAATTTAAAGGACCCGCGCGGGAACCTCATCCCCGTCATCCTCCGCATCTACCACGAACATACCCAGGGCTGGTCCTGGTGGGGCTCTTCCTGCACCACGGATCAGGAATTCATCCAGTTCTGGCAGTTCACCGTCAAATATCTGCGGGACACCAAGGGAGTACACAACTTCCTTTACAGCGTGTCTCCCCAGATGGACGCCGTATATGCCAACGCCCAGGAACGCATCAAGTTCCGCTGGCCCGGAGACGGCTTCGTAGACTTCATCGGAATGGACTGCTACCACGGCACCAACGACAACGCCTTCCGTTCCAACCTGGAAGCCCTCTCGGCCGTTTCGCAGGACAAGAAGAAGCCCTGCGGGGTTACCGAGGACGGACAGGAATCCTTCACCGATTCCAAGTTCTGGAGCCGGCACGTCCTGGCCCCCCTGGACGGAAAGCGCGTGAGTATGGTCACGATGTGGCGAAACAAATACGTGGGAAACAACGAAAGCGACAAGCATTACTACAGCGTATATCCGGGACATCCGTCAGAAGATGACTTCCGGGACATGTACAACGACGAGCGCAGCCTGTTCAGCCGCGATCTTCCCGATATGTATACGCTTCCTGCTGGATATGAAATCAAATAAAACAATAGCTCTATGAGAAAAACACTGAAACACCTCCTTGCCAGCGCACTGGTCGTATGGCTCGGGTGCGCCGGAACCGGCCTCTTCGCACAGGGGACCCGGAGTGTCGGCGGAACGGTGGTGGACGAGCAGGGACAGCCCCTCCCCGGCGCCTTCGTCCTCCAGAGCGGAACGTCCAACGGTGTAGTCACCGACCTGGACGGTCACTATTCCATTACGGTTCCCGCCCGGGAAGTCGTGCTGGAATTCCAGTTTGTGGGCTACCTTACCCGTACGGAAACCGTTCCGGCGGGCCAGCGCGTGCTGGACGTAGCCCTTACCCTAGACAACGCCCTTCTGGAAGAGGTGGTGGTTACCGCCTTCGCCACCCAGAAGAAGGTGAACGTAACGGGCGCCATCTCCTCGGTGAATGGCAGCGACATCCTGTCGGCCCCCGTTTCCAACATTTCCAACGCCCTCATCGGCAACACCCCGGGTGTGGCCGGCCTGCAAACCTCCGGTGAACCGGGACGCAACGCCGCCAACATCTTCGTGCGTGGCGTCTCTACCTACGGCGTTTCTACTCCGCTCATCATCATTGACGGCGTAGAACAGGCCTCGGAACAGGCGTTTGCCGAATTCAACGCGATGGACCCCAACGAAATCCAGGGCGTGAGCGTCCTCAAGGATGCGGCTTCCACCGCCGTTTACGGTGTGCGCGGCGCTAACGGCGTCATCATCGTCACCACCAAACGCGGTTCCAAGGGCAAGCCGGTCATCAACTTCTCGGCCAACTACGGTCTCACGCAGGCCACCCTCCTGCAGGAAGGCACCACGGCCTACGAGTATGCCCTCTTCCGCAACGAGGCCATCCGCAACGACCAAAACGCCTATCCCGGCAACGAAGGCCTGTCGTCCTACATCTACGACGACTACGACCTCTGGAAGTTCAAGAATAACCGCGACTTCACCCCGCAGGAAGTGGACGCCATGACCGGCCTCACCGACGAGCAGAAGGAAGCCCTCAAGAACTCCCCGGCCCTTTACTACGCCAGCCACAACCTGTACAAGGAGCAGTTCAACAAGGTGGCGCCCCAGTATCAGGTGAACCTGAACGTGGCGGGCGGCACAGACCGCGTCAAGTACTTCGTGTCCTTCGGTTACTTCCGCCAGGAAGGTATCACCTCCAGCGTCCAGTACTACGGAGCCGATACCCGTTCCCTGTTCAACCGGTATAACTTCCGTTCCAACTTCGACATCCAGATCACTCCCCGCACCACCCTCACCATCAACTCGGCCGGGCAGTTCGGAGAGACCACGGGTCCCGGTAACGGAGCCGACGCCTACGACCTGTCGGCCCGTTATAAGATTATCATGCAGTACATCTACGATTCCAACCCCTTCATCTCTCCGGGTATCGTAGACGGGCACCTGATCAGCGGCTTCGCCGGCATCGCCGGCAGTGACCAGAACCCCCTGGCCGCCAAGACCAACAGTTCCATCGGTAATCAGAACGCCGTGTACAACCTGCTGATGTCGGGAACGGCCACCATCTACAACAGCCTGCTGGACAACACCCTCAAGCTGAACCACAAGATGGATTACCTGCTGCCCAACCTGCAGGCCCACGTAACGGTTTCCTATCAGGACAACTACAACCGCTATGTGAAGCACACCCCTTCCCTGCCGGCCTATACCATTCAGCGCAACGCCCAGAACCCCCTGGAATACGACTTCTTCGGCGGTGCCGTAGGAGCCGGCAGCTTTGACTCCTGGGGCTACTCCAACTGGAACAAGTTCTATGTGGACGCCGGCTTCGACTGGGCCCAGTCCTTCGGCCAGCACAACGTGAGCGCCCTGCTCCTGGGCAAGGCCTCCAAGTTCACGATGCCCTCCGATTCCTACCACGTGCCTTCCGGCATTATGGGTTTCGTAGGCCGTGCCACCTATAACTACGCCGACCGCTATATGGCCGAAATCAACGTGGGTTACAACGGCACCGAGCAGTTCGCCGAGGGCCGCCGTTTCGGCCTGTTCCCGGCCATCTCGGCCGGTTGGGTACCCACGCTGGAGCCCTGGTTCCCCAAGAACGACTTCCTCACCTTCCTGAAAATCCGTGCTTCCTACGGTGAGGTAGGTAACGACCAATTGGGCAACTACCGCCGTTACTACTACCTGCCCAGCACCTGGAACCTGAACCAGGGCGGCTACTGGCTGGGTAACGGCAACGGATCGGCCCCCGACACCTACTTCGCCGGTGCCACCGAAGGCAATATCGGTAACCCGCTCATCACTTGGGAACGCGCCCGCAAATACGACGTGGGCGTGGAATCCAAGTTCTTCAAGAACCGCCTGTCCGTAGACTTCGACTGGTTCTACGAGAAGCGAGACAACATCCTCACCACCCTGGGAACCATCCCCGCCATCTACGGTGTAAGTTCCGGTGACGTACCTCCGGCCAACGTGGGTATCACCATGAACAAGGGTTACGAACTGGTAGTCAACTGGACCGACAAAGTAGGTAACTTCATCTACACCATCGGCGGCGACATCAGCTATGCCCGCAACAAGATCATCTATATGGCCGAGGCCAACAATCCTTTCGAGTGGATGAACAAGACCGGCCATATGATCGGCCAGCGCTACGGCCTCACCAGCCTGGGCCTGTTCAACACCCAGGAGGAACTGGACGCCCGTCCTTACAATACCTACACCGGCAACCAGGCCACCCTGGGCGACATCCGCTACAAAGACCTGGACGAAGACGGCAAGATTGACCAGAACGACGTGAGCCCCATCGGCTTCCCCAACTACGCCTTGTATCACTTTAACTTGAAGATCCAGCTGGGCTACAAGGGATTCGACCTCAAGCTGCTCTTCACCGGTTCAATGGACGGTTCCTACTACCTGCCCAGCGGCTTTACCATCCCGTTCTACAAGAATGCCGGTAATGCCTGGAAGTGGCAGTACGACGGCCGCTGGACCCAGGCCAAATACGACGCAGGAGAAACCATTACCTATCCCCGCGCCACCTATGCGGCCACCAGCAGCCACAACAACTACCTCACCAGCGATTACTGGATGATCTCTACCAACCACTTCAAGCTGAAGAACATCGAGGTAGGCTACACCTTCGACCTGGCCAAGAAGCACCCCGACAGCATATTGCAGGCTATCCGCATCTACGGAAGCGCCAACAATGTGTACACCTTCCGCAATGCCCTCACCCCTTACGGGATAGACCCGGAAACCACCGACGGCAGCACCTATGTTTACCCGCTCACCCGCATCTTCATGGCTGGCCTGAGCTTCCGTTTCTAATACTCGAAGTCTATGAAAAAGATATTTATCATACTGATGGCGGCTCTGTCCCTGGCATCCTGCAGTCTCTTCCTGGAGAAGCCGGACACCACGGGTACCGTAGGGCAGGGAGACGTCTTCTCTACCGAGAAGAATGCCAAAGCCGCATTGATGAGCTGCTACCGCAATGTTTTGCGTCACGGCTGGCCGGGAGGAATCGGCATCGGTCACTGCACCCTGGGAGCCATCTCCGGTGAAGTGGGCCGCGGCTACAACTGGCACGGCAGCTACACCATTTCCCAGCAGGGACTCTCCGTGAACGGGACCGACGGCTCCGACGCCGGCGCCGAGAACTACGGAAACAACTGGCGCTTCATCCGCGCCTGCTATATGGTCATTGAGAACGTAGACCAGGTAACGGATATGAGCGACGCCGACAAAGCCGTCTTCAAGGCCGAAGCCACCGCTCTCATCGCCTACCGCTATATGGGTATGTTCTACCGCTACGGCGGCGTGCCCAAGGTCACCAAGGCCTTCGCCTCGGACGACGACCTCACCGCCGGCCGTATGAGCGTGGCCGAGACCGTGGAATTCATCTGCCAGCTTTGTGACGAGGCCGCCGAGATCCTTCCCGCCAAGTGGGATGCCGCCAACACCGGCCGTATGACCAAGGGAGCCGTCCTGGCCATCAAGGCCCGCACGCTGCAGTTTGCCGCCCGTCCGCTGTTCAACAGCACCGCTCCCGTGGTTGCGATGAAAGACCCCGAAAACAACCCGATGGTGAGCTTCGGCAACGTGGACAAAGAGCGCTGGAAAGATGCCATCGACGCCAATGAGGCCGTCCTGAACTGGGCTGCCGCCAACGGCGTGGCCCTGATCAATACCGGCAATCAGCCGGCCGGCCAGCCCAACCCCAAAGCTTTCGAGGATTACGCTACGGCAACCTCTACGCCCAACAACCAGGAAATCATCCTGGCCTTCAAGTTCGACGACACCGGCGGCTGGGACGCCCTGGTCAACTTTATGAACTGCTCGGCCCATCAGGGGAACAACCGCTACGACACCGACTGCAGCGGCGTGCTCACCAACCACCTGGAGCAGTACTGGGCTGCCGACGGCACCGACATCAACTGGCCCAAGGTAGGAGATGCCGCACCCCGAAGCGGCGCCGACTGGATTAACCTGGTAAACAGCATCGAGCCCCGCGCCAAGGCCGACATCAAATTCGGCGGCTTTGACAGCGCCAACAACCCCGACGACTACTATTGGCAGAACATCGGCTGGAACCGTGGCGGTTACTCGGCAGACAAAAACAAGGGAGACGTCTTCCCCGATGCCATTTCCAATGAGAAAGGCTGCGGAGAGCGCACCAAGTTCTTCTACAAGGCCGGCAGCCGTACGTGGTTTGAACCGCCGCTCTTCCGTCTGGCCGAAACCTATCTGTACCTGGCCGAGGCCTACAATGAGTACGGCAACACCACCAAGGCCCTGGAGAACCTGAACAAGGTGCACAACCGTGCGGGTCTTCCGGCCGTCACCGAAACCGACCAGGCCAAACTGCGCGCCATCATCCAGCGTGAATGCGCCGTGGAATTCTTCCAGGAAGGCGGTCACCGTTACTACGATGCCAAGCACTGGAAGCTGGAAAACATCGGCAACGGCATCTGCGGCGGCACCATGCGCATGCTGCAGTTCAACATCCAGAACACCGACGCGGCCACCTGGCCGTACGACAAACAGTGGATCGAGACCTACTGGGACGCCGTGGCCTATGAATCCTTCTGGAGCAATGCAATGTTCCTGGAGCCCTTCCCGCAGACGGAAATCAACAAGGGCACCATTGTGCAGAACCCCGGTTATTGATTGTAAATACGTACAGCTATGAAACAGATAACAAGATATCTCACAGCAGCCGTTGCGGTCCTGTTCCTGACGGGTACCGCCCTGCACGCGCAGGATTTCGGCACGGGCGCCGTTTCGCAGGCGACCGGAGATGAACTGTACAAGACCGTTAACGATAATCTCACAAACAGCTTTGCCGGGGCTTTCACCGGGCTCACCGTCCTGCAGGGAACCGGAGAGCTGGGGAACGACAATGCCCGCTGGCTGGTTCGCGGAATGGGAAGCTATGGCGTGGGCTCCTGGTCCATGGCCAAGATCTTCGTGGACGGATTTGAAGTAAACAGCGAATATATGCGGGCCATCTCGCCCGCCGAAATAGAGAAAGTGGAAGTCCTCAAGGATGCCGCCGCCCTGGCGCTCTACGGCGAGCGCGGCGGTAACGGAGTCATCCACATCACCACCAAACGCGGCAAGGTGGGCAAGCCCAGCATCAACGCCCGGGTCCGCTTCGGCGTACAGACGCCCCAGATCCTGAACAAACCGCTGGATGCCGCCGCCTTCGCCACCCTGTACAACCAGGCCGTCTCCAACGACAACGGGATGGAATGGTCTCCGGCCTATACGGAGCAGCAGATTGCCGATTATGCCAGCGGCGCCGCCCCTAACGTAGACTGGTATGCCCAGACCATGCGCAAGGCCGGCACCTTTATGGATGCCGACGTCATCCTGAACGGCGGTTCCAAGGACGCCCGGTACAACATCAACCTGGACTACCTGGGCAACCAGGGCCTCCTGGGCGTGAAGAATACCGACGTCACCAAGAACCTGTCCTACAACCGCATCAACCTGCGGGCCAACCTGGACTTCAACGTGCTCAAGATTTTCGAAGTTCGCTTTGATATGGGCGGCCGTATCGAGCACCTGTACAGGCCCAATTACGGCATTTCCTCCCTGTTCCAGGACCTGCAGCGCTATCCCTCCAACATCTATAATGTGTGGGACGACGATGCAAAGGAGAACCTGAGCGGTACCGCCGTCTATAAGAACAACCCGTACGGATCCGTAAACTCCCTGGGCTGGTACTCCTATAAAGGACGCAGCCTCCAGACCAACCTTTCCGTGAAGGAACGCCTGGATATGATTACCCCGGGGCTGTTCCTGGAAGAGGCCGTATCCCTGTACAGCTACACCCTCAGCACCTATTCCAAGACACGCAACTATGCCCGGTACTTCGGCGGGGTCACCACCACCACCGATGAAAACACCACCATCACCGCCAGCGGTTATGGTTCGGGCGGCATGCAGGACTGGAAGCAGGGTCGCATCACCGCGGGCTACGACCAGAGCTTCGGCAAGAACCACATCTCGGTGCGCCTCAACGGAGGTCTGTCGGCCTACAAGGGTGACGGTTACTTCTCCTACAAGTACAACACCCTGAACGTGAGCGGTTTCATCCACTACGACTACGGTCACCGCTACATTGTGGAAGCCGCCTTCTCCGAGTTCGGAAACGACGCCTATGCCCCCGGACACCGCTGGGCCTTCTATCCCACCGTGTCGGCCGCCTGGATCATTTCCAACGAAGAGTTTATGAAAGGCAGCGCCTTCGACCTCCTGAAATTCCGCGTTTCGGCCGGTCTGTCGGGCGTGTCCGATTCCAACGCCACCAGCGTCCTTTCCTCCTACGGTTCCAACGGCCGCTACCTGTTCAAGGATTACTATACCTATAGTTATATCGGGTCCTTCTATACCGGCAGCAACCCGCAGTGGCAGAACTCCCTGGTTCCGATGTTCGTTCCCAACGAGAACGTACACGCCGAAAAGAGCCTGAAGTTCAATGCCGGTATCGACGCCCGCGTGGGCGGCCTCACCGTGTCGGCCGACGCTTTCCTGGACAAGCGCTCCGACATCCTGACGCTGGACAATACGTACCCGGCCTATGAAGGCAAGCAGTACAATTTTGCCAACATCGGCAAAATGACCAACTACGGATTCGAAGTGGAAGCGCAGTACCAGACTAAGCTGGGAGCCGATGCCTGCCTGGCCATCAACGGGTCGGCAGCCTATGCTCACAACACCATCGACTATATGGCCGAGGTTACCACGGCCCATTCCTACAACGCCAAGACCGGCCGTCCTTACGGAACGTACATCGGCCTGGTGGCCGACGGCTTCTACGACATCAACGACTTTGACGATGCCGGCAATCTGGTGGCAGGCCTGCCTGTCCCCGCCTTCGGCAACGTCCAGCCCGGTGATATCAAATACAAGGATCTGGACGGCGACAATGTGGTGGACGACAACGACGTCACCCGCATCGGCCGCAGCTGGGTTCCCGAATGGACCTTCTCCTTCGGCGCCAAGTTCTGCTGGAAAGGCCTGGATGTGGCCTTCCAGTTCGACGGCATCGCCGGCGTATCGGCCAATCTGCTGGACAACCAGAACCAGATGGTGGCTTTCGTGAACAACGGCAATGCCTATCCTATTCACCAGGGCGCCTGGGCCTACTACCCTTCCCAGGGTATTGACACCCGCGCCACCGCTACCTATCCCCGTCTCACCACCCAGAGCAACCAGAACAACTACCGCACCAGCTCCTTCTGGATCAAGGATGCTTCCTTCCTGAAACTCAGGAACGTGGAAATCGGTTACAGCTTCGACAGCGCCAAGCTGCGCAAAGCCGGCATCGCTGCCCTGCGCTGCTTCGTCTCGGGTCAGAACCTCCTTACCCTGAGCCCGCTGCAGAAACAGTACAACCTGGATCCCGAGCATCTGAGCGGCCTGTATCCTGCCCTCCGGACTTTCAATGCAGGTGTTAGCATAACCTTCTAAAGCGTATGAAGATGAAACACAAATATATAGTTCCGGCGCTTTGCGCAGCCCTCGCGCTGGTATCCTGCAACAAGTTCCTGGATACCAGTCTGGACCTGAACAACACCTCCGAGACGGTAGCCACCAGCCGGAGTTCCATCTGGTCTTTTGCCGGCGCGTTCTATTCGCCCGCCTTCTACGGCTACTCGGTGGTAGACGGTAACCTGTTCGCCGCCGCTTCGGACGAAGCCCAGCAAACCCTCACTTCGGCCCAGATCATCTACTTCAACAACGGAATCGTGAACTCCAGCACCAACCCGCTGTGGTTCCTCTATACCAATTTCTATGAAGGAATCCGGGCAGCCAATTACTTCCTGGATTATGTAGCCGACGGCAAGGGCCAGGCCCTGCTGGAGCAGAACCGCAACCTCATTACCGATGCAGTGAACTACCAGCGGGACCTCCGTTCCCTGAACTGGTACATTGCCGAAGCCCACATCGCCCGCGCCTACTACTACAGCGAGCTCATCAAGATGTACGGCGGCGTAGTCATCGTGGAAAAGGCCCAGAACGGCGTGGCCCGTTCCTCCTATGACGAGTGCGTCAACTACATCGTGGACGAGATTGACAGCTGGAAGGACCAGCTGGCCGTCAACTGGGAAGGCAACGACGCCTACACCGGCCGATTCACCCTGGGTGCAGCCCTGGCCATCAAGGCCCGCACGCTGCTGTATGCCGCTTCTCCCCTGCACAATCCTTCCGGGGATTGGGACAAGTGGGACAAGGCCGCCCGGGCTGCCGCCGACGTCATCGCCCTGGATGCCTACTCGCTGGATCCCAACTATGCCACCTACTTCGTGGGAAGCAACACCATCAGCTCTCCCGAGACCATTTGGGCGGTACGCCGCGCCGTTGGCAATACCCTGGAGCGCAACAACTACCCCATCGCCACCTCCGGCGGTGCCAGCGGCGTTTGCCCCACCCAGAACCTGGTGAATGCCTATGAGTGGACCGGCACCCCGGACCCGAACGATCCCTATGCCAACCGCGATCCCCGTCTGTCGGCCACCGTCGTCTACAATGGCAGCAACTGGAATTCCCGCACCATCGCCCAGGCGCACGGAGAGTCCGACGATATGGGACGCACCAATGCTTCCCGCACCGGCTATTACCTGAAGAAGTTCCTCAAGGACAACCTGAACCTTACCCAGGATGCCAAGGAACAGCATAACTGGATTGCCTTCCGCTACGGCGAGGTCCTCCTCAACTATGCCGAAGCCGTGAACGAGGCCTACGGTCCCTCCACGGTACCGGCCGGCTTCCCGATGAGCGCATCGGCCGCCCTGAAGATGGTGCGTAACCGCGCCAGCGCTTCCCTGCCGGCCGTGAACGTGACCACGGTAGAGGCCTTCCGCGATGCCGTCAAGCACGAGCGCCAGGTAGAACTGGCCTTCGAAGACCACCGCTACTGGGATTTGCTCCGCTGGAAAGACGCGATGCAGGTGCTGAACCAGCCCGTTCAGGGCGTGAAGATTACCAAGACCCTCACCGGTTACAACTATCAGGTAGTCGACGTTGCCCCGCGCACCTTCAACGCCCGCAACTACTATCTGCCTTTCCTCCGCAGCGAGATTGTTAACTCGGCAGGAAGCCTGCAGCAGAATCCCGGTTATTGATGAAACGCCTGATCCTCATACTCAGTACCCTGGGCGCAGTGCTTTCGGCCTGCACCGGTGTGCGCCTGTACGACCGCGTGGACTTCGCCGAAACCGTCGGCGAAGTTCCCGCCCGGCCGTGGCTTCAGGAAGAAGCCAAGATGGATCTGCACCTGGTAAGTCCCTCCGGAAAGGAAGTGGTTCTCCCCTGCTTCTGGGCAGAAGGAGCGCGCTTTGAAGCCCGCTTCACCCCGCAGGAAAAGGGAACCTGGTCCTACTGCTTCCACTATTCGCTGAACGGCGCAGAACCCACTGTCTCGGACGTGCGCACCTTCAAGGTGTCCGGCGTCAAGGGAAAGGGCTTCCTCCATCCCAATAACGACTGGACCTTCGTATACGACGACGGAAGCCTCTTCCGGGGCGTCGGGGAGAACATCTGCTGGGAATCGCGTGACAACGACGACAGCAAGTTCTTCAGCGAACTGCATCAGCAGGCTAACCGCTTCAACTACGACGTGATGCTCCCGGCCTTTGCCCAGGCCGGCGGCAACTTCGTCCGCGTGTGGATGTGCTCCTGGAACTTCCCCATCGACCGCCAGAAAGACTTCAACAACAGCCGCTACACCGAGAGCGAAGAGTACTTCAACCCCAGCGCCACGGCCCGTCTGGACCACGTGGTTGCACTGGCTGATGACCTGGACATCAAGTTTATGCTGTGTATGGGTCCCGGCAATGCTCACACGGACGCCGATTTCTTCACCTCGGAAGAGGCGAAGGCCCGGTACCGCAATTATCTGCGCTACATCGTGGCCCGCTGGGGATTCAGCCCCGCCATCGGCGCCTGGGAGTTCTTCAACGAGATTGACAACATCCAGTTCCGCAACCCGGAGCATCCCATTCCCGCCGAAGACATCGTCGCCTGGCACACCGAGATGGCCGCTTACCTCAAGTCCATCGACCCCTTCGGGCACATCGTCACCACTTCCATCTCGCACCGGGATCTGGAGGGGCTCAACGACGTTCCCGACATCGACCTGAACCAGAAGCACATCTACTGCGCCACATCGGCCATCCCGGGCACCCTCGTCTCCTACGAGGCCGCCCACGGGAAGCCGTACGTGATTGGGGAATTCGGGTACGAATGGGACTGGTCCAAGAACTTCGACGACTTTGCCGAGGATATGGACCGCGACTTCAAGCGCGGCCTGTGGTACGGCCTGCTCAATCCCACGCCCGTCACCCCGATGAGCTGGTGGTGGGAGTATTTCGAAAACCGCGGCCTGGTCCCGTATTTCCGCAACGTACGCTACATCAGCGACCGGATGCTGGAGTTCGGCCAGGGCAGCTTCGAGCCTGTGAAAGTGCAGGCCGGCGGGGCCGATGCCTTCGCCGTGCGCTGTGGCAGCCGCATCTGGCTGTACGTGTATAACAACACGGACGCCACCGTGGAAAGCGTGGACATCGACGCCGCCTTCGACAGCGCCAGCACGCTGGATTTCGAAAACGCCACCCTGCAGCCCGCCGCCACCCCGCTCCGGCTCAAACTGGAGCCCGGCCGGGAAGTACTGTTTGAACTGCAATAAGATGAAAAAGATTCTGCTTGTCATCCTGCTGGTTTTGGGCGCTTCGCCGCTCCTGTCTGCGCAAAGGGTTTTGCAGCAGCGGCTCACCACGGCCGATGCTTCCTCCCTTTTCGCTCCCGGAGAGGACCTCGTCTTTGCCGATGAACGCGGAGACCGCAGCATTCCCATCGTGGTCGATGCCGCCGAAGAATTCCAGTCTATGCTGGGATTCGGCTTCGCCCTCACGGGAGGAAGCGCCGAACTGCTGATGAAGATGTCGGCCCCTGCACGCCATGCCATCCTGGAAGAAATCTTCGGCAAAATGGATATGGGCATCATCCGCCTTACGGTGGGAGCCTCCGACATGAACAGCCGCGTTTTCTCCTATGATGACATGCCCGAGGGGAAGAGCGACTGGAAGCTTTCCCGCTTCTCGCTGGCCGACGACCTTCAGGATGTGGTTCCCGTGATGCAGGAGATTCTGGCCATCAATCCCAAAGTCTGGGTGATGGCTTCTCCCTGGAGCGCCCCGGCGTGGATGAAAGAAGCCTTCGACGTACGCGGCAACAAGCTGCGCCGCGAATGCTACGACGTGTATGCCCGTTATCTGGCGCGGTACATCCGGGAAATGGCGGCGCGCGGAATCAAGATTCACGCGCTCACCATCCAGAACGAACCGCTCAATTCCCGCAACACCCCGTCCATGCCCTGGAGTCCCCAGGACCAGTTGCTGTTCATCCGCAACTATCTGGGACCCGAGTTTGCCCGGCAGGAGATTGACACTCAGATTATCCTCTTTGACCACAACTGCGACCGCCCGGATTATCCGCTTTCCATCCTGGAAGATGCTGTGGCAGCCGGTTATGTCTGCGGAACGGCCTTCCACCAGTATATGGGAGACCCTTCGGCCATGACCCTGGTACACGATTTCCGTCCCGACAAAGACATCTACTTTACCGAGCAGATGATTGTAGACCGGAGCGAAGGTCCTGTAACCGCCCAGATTGCCCCGTCCGTGAAACGGATGATCGTGGATATGCCCCGCAACTGGAGCCGCACCGTATTCCTCTGGAATCTGGCGGCCGATCCGCAGGCCAATCCCCATACCGGAAACGGCGGCTGTCCCTTCTGTTTCGGGGCCATCACCCTGGACGGGGACAACGTGGAACGCAACCTGGCTTACTACGTGGTAGCCCACGCTTCCGCGGCGGTTCCCGCCGGATCGGTACGCGTCCGCTCCACCGCCCCGGAAGATCCCGCCTCCTTCCTCTTCGAGGACGAGCAGAATCCGGACGTCATGCGCCTGATGCGTTACGAACATTCGGGAGTGCTGCCCAACGTGGCCTTCAAAACGCCCGACGGACGGGTGGTGCTCATCGTCACCAATACTTCGTCCCGCGGTCAGCGCGTGAAAATCCAGTTCAACGGTCAGTTCGCCGACACTTTCCTGCCTGCAGGAGCCGTCGGTACTTATCAATGGAAGATATAATAATAACACATCTGATATGAAACGTATTCTTTATTTTGCCATCGCCGCCATTGCCTGCTGTGCATGCAATGACCTGATTGAAATGCCGGCGCCGGGCTCGGAAGAGGGTAAGATCCAGCCCACTCCCGTGCCCGAGGACCAGCCGGTGACGGGTGACGTCGTGTTCACCGGACTGATGGCCGACCTCTCCGGCGGCATCCAGGTCCAGTGGGCCGGCGAAGACAAGGTCCTTCTCTGGGACGGTACCCGCACCCAGACGCTCACCAATACCGCCGAAGCCGGCCCTGTGGGCCATTTCCCCGGTAACATCGCCAAGGGTGACGAAACCTTCCTGGCCGTAACACCGGCCATCGAAGGCGTCCAGTTCGAGGGACAGACTGTTAACTGCGTGCTTCCCACCACACAGTCGGCCGCAAGTCCGCTGCCCTGGATCCGCATTGCCAAATCCCGGGGCACCACGCTGTCGTTCCTGACGGCCACTTCCAAAGTGTCCTTCGCCGTTGATTTCGAAGGCGCTACCAAGGTGGTGTTCAAGACGGCCGGAGAAAAGATTGCCGGAGACGTGACCGTGGATTACAGCGATGAAGCTCCTGTTGTAAGTGCAAGTTCAGACCAGATTGAGATTGTAGGTTCATTTGTCAAGGGCCAGGTCTATAACTTTACCGCACTTCCCGGTTCCATCCAGTCCTATACTATCGTGGTCTATGCCGGAGATGTCGCCAAGGCCCACATTTTCGGTGACGCCAACACACTCATACCCGGTATAACCCTGGCCCTGCCCCTTATCCCCGAAGACCAGCCCACTTACAAGATTTCCCGTATGCTGGTATGGGGTGGTACCGGTCCCCAGTACGGCAGCACCAAGATCTTCAACCTGTTCGAGAAGAGCGTCTGCTTCAACACCGAAGACGGTCGCGGCATCGATGCCCTCAAAGACAACTACTACGTGATGGGCAACGACGGTTCCTTCACCAACTATGCCGGTGAGGATGGCCGCAACTGGTGGTTTGTCTTTGCCGGAGCGCAGAATCCCGACACCGGCAAGGATGTGGATATACGCAAATTCTACGATGTTCTGCCGCTCTCTACCGGTTCCTGGGCCGTTACGGGCTCTACCGCCTATGGTCCCACCGTCACCTTTAAGGATGCCGACGGCAATGTTGTGAGCAACGCCTCCCTGGTACAGCCCGGCGAATACACTATGCCCGGCACCTCCCCTGCACTGAAGGTAACGCTGGAGAAACCAGCCCTGATGTTCCAGATTACGGGTGGTAAGGATAACTGGAACGGGAGTAACCCCTGGAACAACTACGGTGTCATCGCCTGCAATCCTCGCGCCCTGTTCATTGAAATCGAGCAGATGTTCGACGGCTTTATTGTTCCGGAAGCTTCCCGTACCACGGATGCCGACTTCGAGTATGTACCGCCGGTAGAGCCCACCATCGACCTGAGCGTCCTGCCCGGCAACTGGAAGGTTTACAGCAACAGCTCCGCCACTGCCGACATTGATAAATATGGCCTCTATGTACTGGGAGGATCCGGCAGCGATCCCGCTTTCGTAAGCCCTACCGACAAGTCCTGGGTCTGGAACGACAGCATCTGGTATGAATCCGACAACATCCTGGTTATCAAGGATATTTCCGTCGGAGCCTCCTCCGTTACCGGAACTACCAACTGGTGGGCCGGAAATGACGGAAAGTGGTGGGACTATGTCTATAAGAGCACCAGCGAAGACCTTTCCCAATACTACAAGCAGATTCCAAGGGGCAATACGGCCTTCACCTTCGACATCGCCACTATGACCGTCACCTGGACAGGTGGCAAGCAGGCCAAACTCCTGGGACCCGGAGACCACGTATTCCAGTATACGGGAACGGTTGCCAGGACCCTGCCGGTGCAGGAAGGCTGCATCGCCCTGCACTTCCATATTATGGATCCCATTGCGGCCACGCCAGACCGCTGGAACGATGTCGACCGTTTTGTGAACGCTCCGCTGGACTATGTGATTATCTTGAAGAAGCAGTAGCAATGAACAGTTTTGAGCAACGGCTCTCCCGCCTGCAGCAGCAGTACCGGGAATTGATAGAAAGGCCCAACAAGGCGCTTGAGGACAACGGTGTGTACGAGCGGTATCAATACCCCGTACTCACCGCGGCCCACGCGCCGCTGGCCTGGCGCTACGACCTGTCGCCCGAGCGCAATCCCTTCCTCATGGAAAGGATTGGTGTACACGCCGTATTCAATGCCGGAGCTATCAAGTGGAAGGGCAAGTATGTCGTAGTAGCCCGCGTAGAGGGCAACGACCGCAAGTCGTTCTTCGCCGTAGCAGAGAGTCCCAACGGCATAGATAACTTTACCTTCTGGCCCAGGCCCATTACCATGCCGGAATGGGGCGAACCCGCCACCAATATATACGACATGCGCCTCACCGCCCATGAGGACGGCTGGATTTACGGTGTGTTCTGCGTAGAGCGCAAGGACCACGAGGCCGAAGGTGACCTGTCGGCCGCTACGGCTTCCGCCGGCATCGCCCGCACCAAAGACCTGGTGAACTGGGAACGCCTGCCCGACCTGAAATCGGCCTCCCAGCAGCGCAATGTGGTGCTGCACCCGGAGTTCGTGAACGGGAAGTATGCCCTGTACACACGCCCGCAGGATGGATTCATCGATGCGGGCAGTGGCGGCGGTATCGGCTGGGCCCTGGTAGATTCCATGGAACAGGCCGTGGTTAAAGAGGAAAAGATCATTAACCGGCGCTTCTATCACACCATTATGGAAGTGAAGAACGGCGAAGGTCCGCACCCCATCAAGACCTCCAGGGGCTGGCTGCACCTGGCTCACGGCGTGCGTGGCTGTGCCAGCGGCCTGCGCTATGTGCTTTATATGTACATGACGGCGCTGGAAGACCCCACCCGCGTGATTGCCCAACCCGGCGGCTTCTTCATGGCCCCCGAGGACGGGGAGTATATCGGCGACGTGATGAACGTCCTGTTCGCCAACGGCTGGATCGCCGACGAAGACGGCAAGGTATTCATCTACTACGCATCTTCTGATACCCGCCTGCACGTGGCCACCTCTACGGTAGACCGCCTGGTGGACTACTGCCTGAATACGCCTCCCGACGGTTTACGCACGGGAGAATCGGTGAAAGCCATCAACCGGCTCATCGATCTGAATCAATAACGAAAAAAGAGGTCAGGCGAAAAACCTGACCTCTTTTTTTGTCTTTAGCCTATTAGATATTCGGCGTATCCCAGACCTTGGTCTCCGTGCACTTGACCAGCGTGCCCAGGCCACCGCAAGAGAGGCGGAAAGTGCCCTCCTCCAGGCGCCAGCGGCCGTCGGGACCTACAAAGGCCAGGGCCTTGGCGGGAATCTCGAATTCCACGGTACGGGTTTCGCCGGGCTGCAGTTCCACTTTGTCGAACTGGCGCAGGCGCTTCACGTCGGGAATGAGCGAAGCTACCAGGTCGCTGCTGTACAGCAGGACAGCTTCCTTGCCGGCACGCTCGCCGGTATTGGTCACATCCACGCTAACCTTGAGCACGTCGCCCTCCTTGAACTCGGAGGCCGAAACCTGCAGGTTGCTGTAGGCGAAGGTGGTATAGCTGAGGCCGAAGCCGAAGGGCCACTGCACGTCCATGACGGCGTCGTAGTTGTAGGAACCTTCCATGGTCTCGCGGTGCTCGCTTACCTTATAATCGTAGGTATGCAGGGCGTTGATGTGCTTGGAGTAAGTGAAGGGCAGTTTGCCGGAGAAGTTCTCGTCGCCGGCCAGCAGAGCGGCCAGGGCGTCGCCACCGTAGTTGGAGGGCAGCATCACGTCTACCACGGCCGATGCCAGGGGTTCGATGTCCCCGATCAGGCGCGGACGCCCTTCGTTCAGGACCAGCACGATGGGCTTGCCGGTTGCGGCCAGGGCCCGGACCAGTTCTTTCTGGTTGGCCGACAGATTCAGGTCGTCCATGTTGCCGGGAGTCTCGCAGTAGGAGTTCTCACCCACGCAGCACACGACGACGTCTACCGTGCGGGCTACGCGCACCGCCTGCGGAATGTTGATATCCAGATCCCGCTGCCAGTTATTCTTGTCGTAAACGACGCCGGGGACCCAGGCCACCTTTCCGGGGAAGCGGTCGAAGAGGGCTTCGAAAATGGTGTTGTATTGCGGCACAAAGTCGTCGGCTGCACCCTGCCAGGTATAGCTCCATCCCCCGTTCAGGGTACGCAGGCTGTTGGCATTGGGGCCGCAGACAAGAATCCTTTCATTTCCCTTGAACGGCAGGATGCCGTCGTTCTTGAGCAGGACCTCGCTCTCGAGGGCGGCAGCCAGGGAGTTGGCGGCATACTCCGGAGAGCCGAAGTTGGGATATTCGTCGTCCCAGACCGGCTTGTCAAACAGGCCCAGGCGAACTTTCAGGCGCAGGACGCGGCGTACGGCGTCGTCCAGACGGGCCTGGGAGATCTTTCCCTCCTTCACAGCCTCGATGATGGCGGTGCAGCACTCGGGATCGTAGGGATCCATGATCATGTCGATACCGGCGTTGATGCCCATGGCCACGGCTTCCTTCTTGTCGGCGGCCACGTGGTCACGGTTGTAGAGGTTGTCGATATCGGCCCAGTCGGTGACCAGCATACCGTCCCAGTTCAGCTGTTCCTTGACCCAGCCGCTCAGGAGCATGGCATTGGCGTGCGTGGGGATGCCGTTGATGGAGGCCGAGTTTACCATGGCGGTGAGGGCACCGGCACGGAAGCAGGCCAGGAAAGGTGCGAAGAACTTTTCCCGAAGGTCGTTCTCGGCAATATAGGCGGGGGTGCGGTCCTTTCCCGTATGCGGCACGCCATAACCCATGAAATGCTTGATGGAGACGGCTACATGCTGAGTATCAATGTGATTGGGATCTTCCCCCTGCAGGGCCAGCGTCTCTTCGCGGGCCATTTCGGCCTGCAGGTAGGGATCTTCGCCGAAGCTTTCCCAGTGGCGGGGCCAGCGGGGATCGCGGCCCAGGTCCATCACCGGGGAGAACACCCAGGGAACCTGGGCGGCGCGGGTTTCGTAGGCCATGGCCTCTCCCATCAGCTTGGCGTATTCGCGGTTGAAGGTGGCGCCCAGGTTAATCTCCTGCGGGAACAGGGAACCCTCGATGAGGTAGGAGGCGCCGTGGATCATATCCAGGCCATAGATGCAGGGAATGCCGATGGCTTCCATGGATTTCTCCTGAATCTGGCGAACCATGGCGGCCGTATGCTCCCGCGAGTGCGCGAGGTCGTGCATGACGTTCAGGATGGAGCCCACCTTATACTGGCCGATGATTTTGTCCAGCTTGGCAGGGTCAATGGCTTCGTGGGTTTCGTCTTCCAGCACGGAAATGTTCAGCTGAACCAGCTGACCGGCCTTTTCTTCCAGGGTCATGCCCTTCAGGACCTGTTCTACTTTAGCCTCAACGGCTTTGTCTTGAGGGATAGCCGGAGCCGTTTTGGGGCAGTTGCAGGAAACGGCGGATGCGACCAGGATCGCAAGGGGAATCAGATATTTCTTCATAAGTTTTAGTGTTACAGCATGACAATAGACTCCTGAGCGGCGAAGGCCTTGAAATCTTCTTCACCGGCATAGCCCTTCCAGGGGCCGTAAAAATGGCCGGGACGGTCCCAGGCGTTGCGCCAGGTAAGGACATAGGAAATGGGATAGGACTGGATGGCCGGGTACAGGACTTCGTTCCACCAGTGAGGGTCCGGAATGCCTTCCAGGCCGGTTTCGGAAAGGGCGATGAGCTTGTGATGCTCGGTACCCAGTGCGGTGAGCTTGGTGAGCATATCCTTGATGACGCCGGCATAGCGGGCGCCGCTTTCCTCCAGGCCTTCGGGGCCGATGAACTCATAGAAATCGGCCGCCATCATGTCCACGAACTCGTCTCCGGGATAGCGCGCCAGATAGCTCTCGGCCGTGAAGGGGCCGTTGGGCGAATAGCACCAGATCAGGTTGGTGAGCCGACGCTCCTTCACGAAATACAGCCAGGTACAACGGTAGAGTTCACGGTAATCGGCATCGGAACACACGTTCTTGCACCACCAGAACCAGTTGGCGTTATCCTCGTGCCAGGGCCGAAAGATGACGGCGGTTTCGGAGCCCAGGCTCTCGAAGAAATCGGCGATACGTTCCAGCCATACCCGGAATTCGGCGTGTTTCTCCCCGCCGGGAAGGATGGCCTTTACCGCATGGTCCGAACTAATGTCCCAGGCATCGCCGCCCGTAACGGGATTGCGCGGATGCCAGGAGAAGGTGACCATACCGCCCCGGCCGATATGCGTGAGGGCCGCTTTACGGATGAGGCCGAAAGGAACGCCATCCAGGCTTTCTTCGGCACCCAGCTCGATGCCGCCCAGTTCGTAACCCATCATGGCGGGATACTGGCCGCAGACCTCCTTGACGTCGGAGCGCTCCAGGCGGTCGTTCTGGTAATCCTCTACGCGCCAGGCGTGGCCGTAGGCCAGGTCGTCCTGGTGGCCATAGGCAATCTGGCTGCTTTCGGCCAGGGTGAACAGCCGCTTAACCAGCTGGTCCTTAGGTGTTTCCATGGGTTTCTTGTTGCCGGTACCACACGCGGCAAGGGTCAGAAGGGTTAAAATGAGTAGCCTTTTCATGAACGAAAAAACCGCTAGTAGGCGGTTTGACGGGAAATGTTCAACTGCTGGATTTTATAGGTATCCCCGGCGCTGGCCGTGGCATAGATGGTTACCTGGAATATTTCTCCCCCGGCATTTAACAGGCCGATGAGGTACTTCTTGTTGGCTTCGGATGCCTTGTGCGTTACCTGGAACGAGCGCGGGGTGTTGGCCTCGAAGAAGGATCGCAGGATTTCCTGGGCCTGCTTGCGGGAGCAGTTGCGGGTAGACGAGATGACGGTGACGTCCAGATTGTCGGCAAACCAGCTGGAAAGCGAGGCGGCGTCTCCCAGGGTGAGGTATTTGGTAATGGAAGAGAAAACTGAAAACTCCCCTCCGGGGTTCTGGGGGATGGTTGTAGCCGTAGCCTGCAGCTTGGTTTGTCCCATAGCCGAAAGGCCGATGCAAAGTGCAACGGCCGCCACGAAAGTATGAAGCTGCAACCTCATTCGTCCTGATTTCTTGCAAATTCCGAGCCGAATCGTTACATTTGTTCCATGAACTTGATTTTGCTCACGGTGGGCAAAACAGACGTGCCCTGGGTAAAGGAGGGCCTGGACCTTTATACGTCCCGGCTCAGGCATTATGCCCCCTTCTCCGTGGTGGAAATCCCCGAACTCAAGAAGGTTTCGGCCCTTACCCGGCAGCAAATCAAGGAAAAGGAAGGCGAACTCATCCTCAAGCAAGTGGGGCCGCAGGACATCCTGCTCCTGCTGGACGAACATGGCCGCGAATGCCGCAGCCTGGAGTTTGCCGAGTTCCTGGAAAAACAGATGTCCACGGGTGCCAAGAACCTCATTTTCACCGTGGGAGGCGCCTACGGATTCTCCGAAGCCGTCTACCAGCGGGCCAACTGGAAGCTGTCCCTTTCCAAAATGACCTTCTCGCACCAGATGGTGCGCACGATTTTTGCCGAACAGCTCTACCGTGCCTTCACCATCCTCAAGGGAGAGCCTTACCACCATGAATAGACGCATGCACATACGCCAATGGTTCTCCATGGCCCTCCTTCTGGGAGCTGCCACGGTCCTGGCCGTGTCGTTGCTCTCCAGCAACCGGCACCGGGACGTGGAAGGCGCCGCCCAGGAACTGGGCCAGAAGATAGAAAGGCGCATGGCGCTGCTGGACAAGTACGTGAACCAGGCGCTGAACACCCCGCGTCAGGAATGGATGGACCTGAAAGACCTGCCCGAAGACATGGTGGTGTACCGGTATGTGGAAGACACCCTGCAAAGCTGGGTCAACCAGTTCCCCATCCGCAACGACGACATCCGTCCCCGCACCCTGGTGCAGCGGCTGGGAGACTCCCGGGACAATCTTTCGTCCCCGCTGAGCGACGTTCCCGAGCATCTTGTCTTTGCCAACCACGGTCCCAAGTGGTACCTGGAGAAGTCGGTGCAGGGAGACGGCTGCAAGGTCATCGCCGGCCTGGTGGTGGTGAATGAACTGCAGGCCGGGTCACTGAACGGTGTAAATCCGCACTTCCGCCAGGACGCCCGCTACAACATCCGCCCCCTGTCGGCCAGCGTGGGCGCCCCGGTGCTGGTGAACGGCATTCCCCTGATGAAACTCACGGCCGAAACCATGGGAGAACCCTCCCAGCAGCATTCGGCCCTTACCTGGCTGGCGGTGGCCCTGCTCATCACAGCCTCCCTGCTGCTTCTGTCGACCCACCCTTCGCTCCTGTGGCTGGGTCTGGTGATGGCGCTGCAGATGGTCATGCTCACCTGGCTGTACTTCTACGGACGCAACCTTTCGCAGGTTTCCCAGCTATTTACCCCTCTGCTTTACGCCGACGGCCACTTCCTCTACTCCCTGGGCGCCGTGGTGCTGGTGAACCTGGGCATCACGCTAAGCATGCTGGACATCTACCTGGTGCGCTGGACCCTGCTCAAGGGCATCCGCCGCCGGGGCAGCCGGGGGATGCAGTGGGCGCTCATCGCCATCATCGGCCTGCTGGTCGCAGCCATCTGTACTTACATCTATTTCACCTTCCGCAGCATCCAATACAATTCCAACATCACGCTGGAACTGTATAAGATAACCCTGCTGTCGCGCCATACCGCGCTGGTTTACCTGAGCTTCCTGGCCCTCACCCTCACCATTCCGCTGCTGCTGCAGATGGCGTCGCCCCTGGTGCGTTCGCTCTTCGGCATCCGCTACGATGTCTTCTCCGGGAAAGGCCGGCTCATTTATGCCATGGCGGTGGGCGTCTACTTCGTGACAGCCTCTTCCACCATGGGCTTCCGCAAGGAACAGCAGCGCGTGGAAGTTTGGGCCAACCGCCTGGCCATGGACCGTGACATCGGCCTGGAAATCCAGCTGCGCAGCGTGGAAACCTCCATATCGGCCGACCCTGTCATTGGCGCCCTTTCCGTGCTGGACGACGGTCAGGACATCATGCGCAGCCGCCTGGTTAGCAACTACATGAACCGCATCTCGCAGGACTATGACATTGCCGTGGTGCTGCCGCGCGCAGATGCCAAGGCCGCCGCCATTTTCCAGGACCGCATCCGCGGCGGCACCCAGCTGGGAGATAATTCGCACTTCTTCTACAGTTCCCTGGGCAGCGGTCGCGTGGCCTATACGGGCCTGTTCACCTATTATGTAAAGGAATACGGTTCCAGCACCATCCTCATCACGGTAGAATCCAAGCACAACCGGGAAGACCGCGGTTACTTGAGCCTGTTGGGTGTCTCGGAGCCCGGACGCGTTTCCCTGCCGCCGGTCTATTCCTGGGCCAAATATGCCGATGACCGCCTGGTGCAATATAAGGGAGCCTTCGCCTATCCCACCGTACTGGAGGGAGCGTTGCGCAACGCCGACGGACACGTAGAGAGCGAAGAATGGACGCACTTCGTGCACCACGTTTCCGACGAAGAAGTGGTGGTCATTTCCCGCCCTTCCACCGAAAAGCTGTATTATGTGGTGGAGGCCTTCCTCTTCGCCATCCTGGCCTTCCTGCTCATTTCGCTCCTCACCTGGCGGCGCAAGCACACCGGCAGCCGCCGATACTACCAGACGCGTATCTCCATGGTGGTGTATGTGTCGCTCATCGCCACGCTGGTGGCCATGTCGGTATTCAGCGTATGGTTCGTGTACAAGCGCAACAATGCCGATATGCAAAGCATCATGACCTCGCGCATCAACACCATCCAGAGCATGCTGCAGGAATACCTCCGCACAGTGGAGGATCCGGAAGGCGCCGCATCGGGGATGGCTGTGCGGGCCGTCGAGACCGTGGGCAACAACCTCAAGTGCGACATCACGCTCTTCGACGTGAACGGCCGCCTGCTCATGAGCACCACCCCGGAAGTGTATGACCGTATGATCCTGGGACATCGGCTGGACGACGTCGCCTTCAACAACATCATCTACGGGCACAAGCGCTTCTATGTAAACGCCGAGAAAGTGACCCGCCGGCGCTACTACGCCCTGTATGCCCCCATCATGAACAGCGAGGGGCGCATGGTGGCCATCGCCTCCTCCCCTTTCACCGACCTCACGCACGACCTGGAAACCGAGGCCATCCTGCACGTGGTCACCATCATCGTTATCTTCCTGCTCCTGCTGCTCATCTCCCGCTTCGTCACCTTCGAGGTGGTGGGACGTATGTTCGAGCCCATCAAGCAACTGCGGCGCAAGATGACGGTTACCGACGTAGACCACCTGGAACCCCTGGAATACAACCAGGACGACGAAATCACCCCGCTGGTACAGGCCTATAACCGTATGGTGCGGGACCTGGGAGATAGCTCCCGCCGCCTGGCGCAGGTAGAGCGTGACAAGGCCTGGACCGATATGGCCCGCCGCGTGGCGCACGACCTCAAGAATCCGCTCACGCCCATCAAGCTGCAGCTCCAGATGCTCATGCGCATGAAGGCGTCGGGCAATCCCCTGTGGCAGGACCGCTTTGACGAAGTAGCCCAGACCGTCCTCTACCACGTGGACCTGCTGGCCGATTCCGCCGACCAGTTCTCCACCTTCGCCAAGATGTACGACCAAAAGCCCGAGCGCCTGGACCTGGACTCCCTCGTGCGCCAGGAGGTAGATCTGTTCGATGCCCGCGAAGACCTGCAGCTGGATTACTTCGGGTTGCCGTCGGCCTGGGTCCTGGCCCCGCGCCCGCAACTCACCCGCGTGGTGGTGAACCTCATTACCAACGCCATCCAGGCCGTGGACGAAATGTCCGGTCCCAAGCGTCTGGTCGTTTCCGTGCGCAACTCCGTGGAAGACGGCTTCTACGACATTGTGGTGGAAGATAACGGCCCCGGCGTGTCCGAAGACAAGCAGGAACTCATCTTCACCCCGGACTTCACCACCAAGACCAGCGGCTCAGGCCTCGGCCTGGCCATCTGCAAGCGCATCGTGGACCACTGCGGCGGCACCATCTCCTACTCCCGCTCCTTCGCCCTGGGCGGCGCCTGCTTCACCGTGAAATATCCCAAGGCCTAGCCTCGCTTCGGCCTAATCCGCTGATTATTAGCATGTTCGTGATTTTTCTTTAGGCTGATCAGCCTAAAGAGAATTTCCCAACTATCTGAGATTCAGCAGCTTACGCCAAAACGAAAAAACCGCCCGGCGGGGAGCCGGACGGTTTGTAGGGAAAAAGGTGTGTCTTACTTCACACGCTGGCCGTAGGAACGGTCGGTGGTGTTTACGGTAATGATCTCACCGGTTTCGATGAACAGGGGAACCATGATCTTGGCACCGGTCTCGAGGGTGACTTCCTTGAGGGCGCTGGTGCTGGCGGTGTTACCCTTCACGGCGGGCTCGCTGTAGGTAACCTCCAGGGTTACGTAGGTGGGAAGCTCGCAGGTGAGGCAGCGCTCTTCGGGCTCGGTCATGAACATCATCTCCACGTGCTGGCCTTCTTTCATGAGGTCGGAATTGTCCACGACGTCGTGGGGAAGGGTAATCTGTTCGTAGGTTTCTTCGTGCATGAAGTTGAAGACCTCTCCGTCGTCATAGAGGAACTGGTAGGGACGACGCTCAACGGTAATGGTATCCAGCTTAACACCGGCGGTGAAAGTGTTTTCCAGGATGCGGCCGTTCTCCAGGTTGCGCAGTTTGGTCTTGACAAAGGCAGGGCCCTTGCCGGGTTTCACGTGCTGGAAGTACACCACGGCACAGGGTTTGCCGTTGAACATAATGTACATTCCGTTCTTCAGATCAGCAGTTGTTGCCATAAAAAACTATAATTTGTTAATTGTTGTTTCCAAAAATCCCACAAAATTAACAATTTGCCCCTTTTTCTGCAAATTTTCTTTTTATCCGGGCAGGAGAAGGGTCTAAAAAATTATTCGTAACTTTGTACGATTATGGCAAAGTTCTGGACAGACGTTTTGGTGCCGCTGGCCATCGCAGGTGCGGTGGCGGCGCAGACCGTGGGCGTGGAAGTAAACCGCGCCGTACGTCTGCACGCCTGGTTCCCCCAGGCGCAGCAGGACACCACCCTGGTCCTGCCCGACTCCACCCTCGTCCAGAACGATTCCATCCGCAGCGTGATAGACAGCCTGGCGCAGGAGGAGGACTTCGACCTCTTTGCCGAAAAAGAGCCGGAAGACACCCTGCCCAAGATCTTCGCCCGGGACACCATGAAGGTGCCCGACAGCCTCAAGACCACAGACCCGTTCCTGTACCAATGGTACGTGGCCGTCAAGGACAGCTATACGCATAAAGTGGTGGTGGATTCCCTGAAGGAAGCCGGAGACACCCTCATCTGGCCCGTCGTAGACTCGCTCTTCCTGGCCGATTCCACCCTCACCGCCAAGCTTGAGTGGGAGCGCACCTTCGCCTCCTGGACCAAAGCAGAGCAAAAGCGCTGGACCTACGAACACGTGGAACTGCCCCGCCTCCTCCATCGGCAAGACTCCATCCTCAAGCGCAAGGACAGCCTGCAGTTCATCAAGGACAGCATCCGGCAGAATACGCCGCGCATCCTCGAAACCGGTTTCCTGCCCGACTCCCTGTACTACAAGCGCATGGTCACCTGGCGGCACAACCGGCTGTACAACAGCATCGAGACCTTCGACTGGGACACCACGGCCAATTACCACTTCTACGACTATCCCTTTATGCGGGAAGACGTTGGTGCCTCCTGGCTGGGCATGCCCGGCAGCCCCGTACAGCAGTACAACTATTTCCAGCGCGACAAGGAAACCTCTACCAGTTTCTATGCCCCGCTAGAAAGCTGGACCTATACCCCCGACAACCTGGCGCAGTTCAACACCAAGATGCCCTACACGGAACTGGAATATTCGGGAAACATCTTCCGCAACAGCACTCTGTCTTCCGATAACTTCCGGGTATTCACCACCCAGAACATCCTGCCTCAACTGAATGTAGCCCTGGAGATGAAGCGCTACGGCGGAGCAGGTAACCTGCGCAACGAGGAAACCAAGAACAACACCTACGTGGTGGCCGGCAACTGGCTGGGCAAGAAGTATCTGGCCCACGCCGGCTTCATCTACAACCGCCTCATCCGCCAGGAAAGCGGCGGTGTGCAGGACAATATGTGGGTGCGTGACACCACCGTGGATGTGCGCGAAATCGAGGTGAACCTGGCCGCGGCCAACAACCAATACAAGAAGATTTCACTCTTCTACGACCAAAGCCTCCGCATTCCCTTCGACTTCCTGGAGAAACTCAAGCACCGTAAGGATACCTCCTGGGTCCCGTCCGATACCCTCAACCGCAACATCACCACCGGGTTTATCGGCACGTCCACAGAGTTCTCCACCTACAGCAAGAAGTACGTAGACAATACATCGGCCACCCTGGCTTCGTTCTACGACAACGTCTTCAATATCAATCCCAACAAGAGCGTGGACAGCCTGCGCACCATGCGCCTGGAAAACCGCATTTTCCTGCGTCTGCAGCCCTGGAAAGAAGACGCCATCGTGTCCAAGATCGAAGGCGGTGTGGGTAACCGTTTCCAGACTTTCTACCTGCAAAGTCCCAACGAGGTGCTGTATAAGGACAACACGCACCGCTGGAACAGTTTCTTCGCCTACGTCGGGGCCGAAGGCAGCTTAAGCCGATACTTCAGCTGGGACGCCACCGGCCTGCTCAATTTTGCGGGTACGGAAGCCGGAGATTTCTACGTGAAGGCCAACGCCAAAGTGAGCTTCTTCCCCTTCCGCCGGGCCCGCAGAAGTCCCATCACATTGGCCGCCCATTTCGAGACCTCCCTCAAGGAGCCGGACTTCTATGCCCAGCATTTCTACTCCAACCACTTCAAATGGGAGAACAACTTCGGCAAGACTTCGGTCACCAAGATATCCGGCAACCTGGATATCCCCCGCTGGAACCTGAAGGCGCAGGTGGGTTACGCCCTCCTGGCCGGGTATAACTATTACGACACCAAGGGCATCTCGCAGCAGTATGGCGGCGCCCTGAACGTCATTACAGCCGGGATTTCCCACCATCTGGTGCTGGGCCCCGTCCATCTGGAGAATTCGGCCCTGTTCCAAATCTCTTCCAACCAGGATGTGCTCCCTCTGCCCATGCTGGCCCTGAACCTTCGCTATTACCTGCAGTTCAACATCGTGGATCCCAAGGTCCTGAAGTTGCAGATTGGCGTGAACACCCGCTATACCACCAAGTGGATGGCTCCGGGCTTCAATCCCGTGGCTGGCGTCTTCACCCTGCAGGACGAATACCAATATGGCAACGTTCCCGTGAGCGATATCTTCATCAACGCCCAGTGGAAAAAGTGCTGTATCTTCCTCAAGTACGAGAATGCAGGCCGCGGCTGGCCTGCCCAGGCTCACGATTACTTTAGCGCCCATCATTATATCCAGACCGATTCCGTCATCAAATTGGGTATTTCCTGGCCGTTCTATCCTCCTATTGGAAATGTCAGGACCCTTTCCGAACGCGCCAGCAGCGGCGGGTTCGGTGGCGGCAATTCCAACCGATAATGAACCGGAAGGTGCTCATATACGCCGCCATTGTGTCGGTACTGTTGCTCCTGATTCCCGTGAGGAGTTACAAGCGCATCGTGCTGCCGCCGCCCGAAGGCACCCTCCTTTGCATGATTCCCCCCGAAGACGCCCCCTTCCAGCGTACCCTGGTAGAAAAATACGCCCAGGACATCAACGTGGAACTCAAGGTCAAAGAGGGAAAATGGCCCCTGGATTCCCTGCTTAGCGGCGCCGTAGACCTGATTGTCTTCTCCGAGGACAACCCCGACATCCCGGACGGCGTGGCCTTCTCCCGCGCCTTCTCGGACGGCACCGCCTGGGTAGTGAGGGCCGATGAAACGGAGGCCCTTCGGCACATCAACCGCTGGATTGCCGAGCTCACCGCCTCGGAGCGCTTCAACCGCATGCAGAAGCGTTATCTGGCAGGCAAGCCGGTGAGCCTCACGGTCATTTCCCAGTACGACAATCTGCTGCGCCAGAAGGCCGATAGCATCGGCTGGGACTGGCGCCTGCTGGCTGCCGTAGTTTACCACGAGTCCCGCTTCCACAACGACGCCACCTCGCACAAAGGCGCCCGCGGCCTCATGCAGATCCGCAGCAGCCGCTATTCCGACGAAGAACTGGCAAACCCGGCCCGCAACCTGTCGGTGGGCTCGAACTACCTGCATCGGCTGGAAGGCATGTTCAACGGAGCCAATCCCATGGAGTGCGTCAAATTCTCCCTTGCGGCCTACAATATGGGCGAAGGCAAGGTCTCACGCCTGATCAGCCAGGCCGATACCCTGGGACTGGACGCCACCCGCTGGGACAACGTGGCCACGCTCCTTCCTCCGGGGCATCATACGATTTCCTATGTTAATAACGTACTGGACACGTACCAGTATTATTCCAGGCTGTACCCGCGTTAATCGGCCTTGACGGTCTTGGCGGGGTCGATGGAGGCTACCACCAGAGAAGGCAGCCATAAGAGGGCCAGAATGCCCAGGAAGGCGGCGGCATCGGACGCCAGGATCCACCATAGATTCAGATGGACGGGAACCCAGGAAACGAAGTAATTGGCCGGGTCCAGGGGAATCAGGTGCAACGTCCCCTGCACCAGGCAGAAAAGCAGGGCCAGGGCGTTGCCCACCAGCATGCCGCGCAGGACAGCCCGCGCGCCGATGCGCACGAACAGCCGGCCGATGGCGGCGTTGTCCATCCCCAGCGTCTTAAGCGTTCCCACGGTGGAGATATTGCGTAAGAGCATGATGAGCAGACCGCTCACCATGTTGAAACCGGCCACCACCGTCATCAGGAGCAGAATCACAATCACGTTGAAATCCAGCAGCCGCAGCCAGTCGAAAATCTGGGGGTAGGCGTCCTCGGAGGAAGTCACGAACAGCGACTCTTCCTGGGGATTTCCGCTGTTCAGGAGGATATGGCCGATGTAACCCGCCACGTCCTTCCGGTTAGCCCCCTC
>Ga0310696_10000895_pt1 | contig 43967 bp, 22 predicted proteins | sample AusTroGonzalo_MG_4_FD_203885 | JGI IMG/M metagenome (GOLD analysis project Ga0310696, IMG submission 203885) | Bovine rumen microbial communities from tropical cattle in Woodstock, Queensland, Australia - Gonzalo_02 (v2) (version 2) | ecosystem: Host-associated > Mammals > Digestive system >... | reverse complement strand
TGGCTTCTGCCTGATTGAAGCCTCGCTGACGAAGGCGCTTACGGGAAAGCGGCAATGGTACCAAGGCATCGACACCGTCGAACAACCCCGTCCCCCTCAGCCTCCTCGCCGCCAAACGCCCCATCCAAAGGCCCAAGTCTCGATTCCGTCCGAACTTCAGTTCGTGAACCAAACGCGCCGCCCCATTCTCCCGTCGATAGACACACAACGCCCCCATCCGCTGCAAGGTCGGATGCTCGCCGCGCCACCGTAGCATGTGGCGGTTCAGGTTCCAGTTCGTCTCAGTCCGCTCGTAGGGCAATGCCACCACACATTTCGGACACACATACCGTTCTTGCACCGCCAGCCTCGTGCCACAGACGACACAAGTCCTCGGGAAAAGGAAGTCAAGGAAACGGGAAAGGACAGACGGCGAAGTCATATTTATTTCTTCTAAGCTTCGGTGCCTTTCTGCTTGTCGGCAGTAGGCGTGGTGCCGTAGGTCTCCTTGTAGAAACGGATGAAGTGGGAGAGGTCGTAGAAGCCGCATTGCTCGGCGATGCTGGCAATCTTCATATCGGGATGGTTGTGCAACAGCTCGTGGGCGACATCCATTCGCACTTTCATGATGTATTTCTTGGGTGGTAGTCCCGTGAGGGTAATCATCTTGCGGCGCAGCTGCGACGGTGAGATGTATAGCTTTTCGGCAATGTTTTCCACCGTGCAGGTTCCTCCGGGCATCGACTGGATGACGGCATCGTGGACGCGCTGCATGAAGTCCGTGGACTGGTCTGTGAAGGGTGGTAAGGCTTGTTGCCCCGCTGCGCCTGCCTCTGTTTGTAATGGAGCTGCGGTCTCTTCGGCGTTTGCACCACCGTACTTCTTCCGCAGCAGGTCGCGCATAGCCAGCAGCCTTTCGATGCGGACATTCAGCTCCTCGGCGTTGAAAGGTTTGTAGAGGTAAGCATCGGCTCCTGCCTGGAACCCGCGGACACGATCTTCCTCGGTCGCCTTGGCCGTGATGACGATGAGCGGTATGTGGTTCGTGGCCGGATCATTGCGCAAGGTGCGACAGAGTTGCAGGCCGTCGGTCTTGGGCATCATCAGGTCGGTGATGATGATGTCTGGCATCAGCGTTCGTGCCAGTTCGATACCCTCCTCGCCATCAACGGCATAGTGGATGGTATAGCGTCCTCCGAGTTGCCGCCCGATGAGCCTGGCGGTATCGATATTATCCTCCACGATGAGGAGTTTGCCGCCCCGTCCTTCCTTTCCGTCGGGAGTGGGAAGGGGTGCCTGGCCTGCTTCTGTCGTGGGCTTGGGCTGGATTTTTCCGGGACGATAGGGCAAACGCACCATAAAGGTAGTACCCCGGCCCACTTCACTTGAGACTTCGATCTCGCCATGCAGGGCGTCTACAATCTGGCGTACCAAGGTCAGTCCCACGCCAGAACCCTGTCCGTCCGTACCTTTTGCCTGATAGAACGGTTCAAAGATGTGGGAGAGGTCTTCGGCCGGTATGCCCCGGCCAGTGTCCACCACCTTCAGGAGCACTTGCTTCTGGCGTAGTTGCAGGCAGAGTCCTACTCGGCCGCCTGCGGGCGAGAACTTGATGGCATTGGCGAGCAAGTTGCCCACCACTTTCTCCACATAGTCAGGCGCGAAGGAGGCGGGTATGCCTTCTGGTTCTGTCTCGAAGTCGATGGTGATGTTCTTCTGCCGCGCTACCTCGCGCTGCGCCTCGACCACCATGCCGACGTAGGTTGCCAAATCCCCTTCGGTCTGCTCCGGCGTGCCGATAGCCGATTTCACCTTGGAGATGTCCAGCAGTTGGTTGACCAATGTCAGAAGGCGCATCCCCTGACGTTCAACGGCCTCGCCAATTTCATTTATATTCAAATCCTTGTTCTGGCCACGAGGAGGATAATCCTGTAGCTCGCGGCTGATGCCGAGAATGACCGTGAGGGGCGTGCGGAACTCATGCGTCACGTTGGTGAAGAACGACTCACGCGCCTGAACGAACCGATGCAGCAATGCCGTCGAGCGCTGTTTCTGCCGGAAGGCGAACCATAGGGAGGCGATGGCGGTGACCAACAGGAGCACGATGGCCAGGGAGGTGAAAAAGATGATGCGGTTCAGGCGTCGGCTCTCGGCATTCGCTTCCTGCAACTCATCGTTGTGGAACTCCGCATTGGCCTGACTCATCAGTTCCTTCAGTTGCTCCGAGTGGATGGAGTCAGACATGCGGACGTATTTGTTCAGCACGTCGAGGGCTCCATGAGGGTCTATGGGTGCCATCGCCTCAGCCAGTGTGCGGTAGTCGTACCACGCCGCATGGGTGTTGCCCACTTCCTCTTCGAGTCGGATGGCCTCGCGCAAGACCTCCACTGCCTCGGCATGACGTCCGATGTCTATCAGGTTCCAGCTCTTATACTCCAGCGTCAGGGCCAGTTGGTTCCTGTCCAGCGGTTCCTGACTTCTGACGATGGCGATGGCCGAGTCTGCCATTTGCAATCCCAATGCGTAGTCCCCCTTGCGGTCGTAGGCATAGCTCAACTGAGTCAGATGGTTGGCCACTCCGGGCAGATAGCCCATCCTGCGGGCAGCTTCCGCCGCCTGTTTTCCGTATTCGATGGCCTGATCCACCTCCAGCGCACTACAGAAGATCTCGCACGCGATTCCCAAGGCGTTATGCAGTTGGACGTTGTCGCCCAACTGCCTGTTTGTCTCAATCGCCTTCACGACCAGGCTCTTGGCCTCATCGTATTTCCGCAGGGCGTGGTTCACCAAGGATAAATAGAGATACGCGCGCGAAAGCTGAAGGGTGTTTCCCGTCTTCTGGCACAGTCGCATCGCCTCGCGGCCAGTTTCTACAGAAGCCGTATAGTCACTGGTCTTGAAGAGGCAATAGGCCTGGTCACAAAGCAAGGTCTCTTGGATTCCTATGGGTAGCTTATCCTCCTGCCTCTTATGGGAAAGCTCTTCCTGCGTCCTGACAATGTAGGTCAGTGCCTCCTTGTAGTAGGAGTTGGATGTCAGGTAACGTTCGACTGCGAACCAGACGCAAACGTTCTGCTCCCAGTCCGACATATCACGGTCTATGGCTGGTGGAGCGTCAAAGAATACGGCTTGTGAGCTGCAAAAGGCCAACAGATGCTCTCCTGCCTGTAACCGTTGACGACCTTTGTTCCCCTCGAAGAGGTTCAACAAGGAGTCCAGTTCCGTTAAGGTCGATGCAGGCTGTGCGTAGCCAGCCAGAGAACAGATGACCAAGAATGCGGCCGTCCAGCGACGTGCCTTGATGCTCATGGAGTCTGCAAAACGATTCATGGATGACAAGTTCATTTCCTTTATCCGATTTCCTGTAAAATCTTCTTATCAGGCTTCAAAAGTACATCTTTTTTACTGATTATCCCTCTATAAATAGCCTCAAAGAACTAAATTGTTAAGGAAATACACGATTTTGTACAGTTTTTACACCCGACTTTATCACATTTGTTAGTACTTTTGTGGCGATATTATGCAATTAAAACTAACTTTAAATAATTTTAGCCCCTAATGTATCTTATGAAAAAGTTATTTTCCTTCCTCGCGATGGTACTCACGGTGTTGGGTATCCAGGCGCAAAGTTGGGAGGCACCGACCCCGGAGGCATACAACGGCGAAACCGTGATTTATGCCAGCCTTACGGTAAACCAACCGAGCCAATGGGTCATCGGAGCTTTCATTGATGGCAGTTGTCGTGCTTCTGCATCGGCGTATTCGGAAGAGCCTGTCTCAGGCGGAGCCTCCATTTACACCATCCGTGTGAGAGGCGACAAAGATGGCGATGCCAACTCGATTATCACCTTTAAGGTCTGTGATGTCCTGACGGGCTTTGAGTATCTGCTCATGCCCGATGAGGATCTTAAATTCGGAGAAGGGCTGACCTATGGCGAACCCTCCAACCCCAAACACTTTAATCTGAATGTGGCCACAGGCCACCTACTCGTCCTTACCGAAGTCGAGGTGGGAGAGACCTACAACCTGATGGATTATCTCCAAGTGGGAGAACCCTCAAATGGCGTCCTTCCCTTGAACCCAAGGTGGAAAATAACTCCCGCAGAATATGAATCGTATGTGACACTCAAAGGCGACACTCTGACGGGCGTTGCACCTTTCATAGGACTCCGTTTGGAAATGACAGACCCCCTTGGCAATCCATATCAAGAATGTTACTTCGACGTCGTGAAACCCGCCACGGGAATCAACCTGCTCCAGACCACTAAGGAGGTCAGCAAGGAAAGCCTCACCGAATTGCAGGGTTTCATGACGAGGGGAGTGTCCTATCAGTTGATTCCCTCTGATGCCTCCGACACCGTGTTATGGGAGGTGGATCCCGAAGCTGCCCAGGACATCTTGGGATGGGATCCCGAGGGCTACTACACCCCCCAAAAAGGCGGTACCACCCGCATACGTCCCTACGTGCTCAAGAGAGACGGCGTTACCAAAATTTACCCGACAGGATGGATAACGGTAACCGTCGTGGTTTATGTGTCAAGCATAGATGTTGACTACACCCTCTTTGGCAATCCCATCAAGGCCAACGTAGGCGACTCCCTCCTTGCCGAACGTCTGAAGCGCGTGATTCATGTGTATCCCGAGGACGCTACCGATACCACCTACTCCATCAACATCCTATCATCCGACATCCTTTCGTTCGACGGGGAAAAGCTGAGAGCTATCGGAGCAGGTTCTGTCCAAGTGGAGGTTCAAGCCAATGGAACAGACCCAGAGATGCCATCGGCTGGGCAGACAAGCTTCTGGATTGATGTCGACAATCCGGCAAGAAGCATCAATATCCTCCAGAACCCTCTGCCTTGGAATCTCTCGAATACCGGACCGGAAAACATCTCTGAAGAGGTACGTGGTAATGTGCAGTTCCTCACGGCAAACAACGAGATTACAGGAATGGTTAATGGCACAGTCAGTTTGAGCGGAACATCTGTTACAGCCAATGAAGCAGGGCTTGGCATGGGCCTTGAAGGCAACTACATGGCCGTTGAAGAAGGCACCACCACCATCACCATCACTCTCGAATGGCCCGACTATGACTCATGGGGACTCAACAACGACGATGTACTGCACAATAAGACCACTCAAGCATCGTTCAATGTTGTAGTAGGAGTTCAGCTACAAGGCTTCAACGTGACTTACGCCAACGCCGTAGCAGGAGCAACGGGCGTGCTGACGCTGACTCCGCAACCGGAGGGCGCTGCCTTTAACCCGGACAACATCGTTGTGAGCGTTGTCAACGGACTCGACGCAGCATGGGGCAGCCAGTTGACAGCCACCAAGAAGTCTGCTTCGACTTCCCAGATTGTTTATGAAATCAATTCCACCATCCCCGGTCAGGCCATCGTGAACGTATTCAACGGGACTGAACGTGTCCCCCTGAACAACCAGTACGCCCCTCTCCTGTATGAGATTGGCTATCCTATCACCTTTGATAGTGGTTGGCAGTGGCGCAGCAACCCCTGCGGCGTGATTACGCCTGATCAGTTCTCCACAGTCTTCACGGACGCCCTTGTGGAAATTCGCACGAAGGACGACCTGCTTTACAACGACCCAAGCTGGGGTCTCTTCGGCTCTCTCAACAGCGCCGCAGGCATCCTGCAAGATCAGTGCTACAAGCTCAAGATGAAGTCAGAGCAGTCTGCCGTGCTCTGGGGAAGTACCATCATGGCAGATCCCGAACACCTCGTCGCCGGCACCATGAACAACGATTACTCCCTCACCATTGTCCTGAAGCCGGGTTGGAACTGGGTAGGTTCCCCCTACTTCTTCGACCGCAAGGTGATCACCGTCTTCCCACCCACAGATAGCAGCTTGCCTGTCGGGACGACCATCATCGGCAAGACAGATGGACAGATTGAATTGACGGCCAACGGATGGAACGGAAACTTGCAGGTGCTGAAGTCCGGTCAGGGCTATCTCATCAAGAATCCGGGCGCAAACAGCATCAACCTCACCTTCCCCTCTGAGTTCAGTATGACTCCCGGCAATGAGAGCGCACCTTCCGAAGTGAAAGCTTTCGGAGCAAGTCACCGCGTATGGAAGTACGACCACTCGCGCTTCATGGACAACATGACGATGGTGGCTGAGTTGGAGAACCTCAGCAATCCCGAACACTACAGCATTGGAGCTTTCGTGGGCGACGAATGCCGTGGAGAGGGCGTTGTCATGGACGGCAAGGCTTATATCACCGTTCACTGCAATCCTGGTGAGTACGTGACCTTCCGGCTCTACAACAAGTTTACGAGCGAGTTTATCTCTGTCGAGGAAGGACTGAAAGCCCAGACCCGCGTAGGTTCACTACAGGCTCCCTATCGCCTGCACGCAAACCAGACGGTTGACGGCATCAGTACTCTCTCCGGCAATGCTGGTAACACCGAGACCTACGACGTGAGCGGTCGCCGCATTGCGAACCAGAAAGCTGGCGTAGGCATCCGTCGCACGGCCGATGGCAAGCTGCACAAGGTTATCGTGAAGTAAATCAAAACAAGAAAGAGTGAAAAGTGAAAAATAAGAGTTTCACTTACGACCTCCTTAAAGCATCAACAGTCAAAAGGATTTCTTATTTTTCACTTTTCACTTATTACCCTTCATTACTTATCTATTATACTTAAAAGAACGCGCACGCGCATACGACATCCTGAAGCATGAGTAGTCTCCCTTACAGAAAATACTTGATGGTACTCCTGACGCTGGCAACGCTGTCCCTCGATGGTGTTGCTCAGTCGTTGTCCCTCAATACCATCTCTACCATTGCCAAGAGCGACCCCCTCATTATTACGGGTGCCGTGGGAACACAAAATACGTATCGCTACACTTCTGCTGGCACAGGTTACGCTTCGCCTATGAGCAATAGCGTCTATGCCAACCTCAACGTCAGCATCTACGGTATTTCCATGCCGTTCGCCCTCTACTTTACCAACGACGGCTTGGACTGGAACTACCCCCACTTTGCCTTCAGGTTGACACCCGCCTACAGGAACTGGCGCGGACACTTCGGGCAAAGCAACATGGCCTTCAGTTCCTATATCATGAATACATCCTTCAATGGCATTGGCCTGGAATACAACTCCGAGAAAATCCGCGTGGGTGCCTTCTACGGAACACTGCGCAATGCCATCAACGACGACCCCAACGACCCTTTTGCCCGCCAACCTCAGTACAAGCGAATGGGATGGGGTTTCAAAGCCGGATACGGCAGTGGACGCAACTATATTGACGTCTATTTACTACGAGCATACGACCGCCCGAACTCCATCGATGAGGCGTGGCGACGCTATACAACCCCCCAAGAGAATATTGCCATTGGCGTGAAGGGCGCCCTGGCACCTACCAAATGGTTGTCCTTCACGGGCAACTTTGCTGCCTCGCTCTTTACGACCGATACCGACGCCCCCAAGCTGGACTCGCTCGCCACAGGCTTCGCGAACCGTTTCAGCAACAACATCATGGATATTCGCTACTCCTCGATGGCTCGCTTTGCCGGTGATGCCAACGTCAACTTGAACCTATCTGGATTCTCGACTTCCATCACCTACCGATTCGTACAGCCCGACTATACGTCGCTCGGAACCTACTATATGGCCAACAACTATCATTCCTTGGGAGTGAACATGAATACCACCCTCTTCAGGAAGGTGAGTTTATCAGGAAACTTTTCGGCCCAGTCGGACAACCTGACGAACAAACAGATGTACACCACACGCGGTTTCATCTATTCGGCCACTGCTTCCACACGAGTCGGCAAGCACATCAACCTGGCCGCAGGATACAACGGATATACCCAGATACAGGGCGACGGCACAGCGCGAGTCAACGATACTACCAAGGTACATCGCCAAACCTCAAGCTTCACATTCACTCCCTCCTACATGACAGAAAGTGACCTGCTGGCTCATGCTGTTTCCCTGTCACTGAACCGCACCAGCAACAAGGACTTGAACAAATTTGCCACCGGCGAAAGTGATGTGAAGACTACGGCCATTGGCGCCAACTATACCATGAGCGTGAAACCCTGGGCGACAGACTTCGGCATTACACTGAGCAGTCAGGAATCCAAAGGCTACAAGACGAGATACATCAGCCGCATCGGAACGTTCAGCACGGGACACACCTTCTTCGAAGAGAATCCGCTCAACATTTCCGCCTCCATTTCCATGATATACAACGAAGTGGAACGCCAGAGCAAAAGCCTGAACATCGGCGGCGACATATCGGCATCCTACACGCTGAAGCGCTACCACGTGTTCTCGACCTCTGCCTCGTTCTACAAGTACGGCGACGTGAATCCCTCCAAGCTGACCAGTAAACTGGACAGGACCGACATTACCGTCAGCCTCAACTACGCCTACACCTTCAGCCTCTTCGCCATCAAGAGCGTCAACGGCGGTTTCCGCAAGCAGAAGTGGGTACAGCAGGTGGCAAAGATTTCCGAAGGCTTCTCGGAATAAGAGGAAAATGAAAGAATATACTAATTAAAGAATAATCTCAGGTTATGATTAGCCATAATTCCCATAAGACCTATACAAGCTATAAGACCCATAAGTCCTATGGCGTCCTGCTCTATTTTTTAATTCTCTCATTTTTCAATGTCTCTCTGCTCCGTGCTCAGGAAATCAACGTCACGGTGACTCCCACCCAGCCCATCCTGCCGCCGCAGATAATGCTCTATATCACCGAACCGGCCAACTACTTCAATATATCCCTGTCCAATACGGGCAAGGACAATGCCAATGTCTATCTGGTCATGCAGGTGGAACAGGTGAACCCGTCGAGCGGTCTGAGCCTGAGCACACCACCCAAACGGCAACCCAAACTGCCTATCGTGGTTCCCGCCGGAGGCACTCGCATCCTCGCGCCCGCCGAAGTGCGTGGACTCTTCAACCACATACCACTGAATGAGATTAAAGCTCCGACCGACCTCTTTGACAGCTACACCAACGGTTCGTTCGGGCTGCTGCCAGAAGGACAATACGAACTGCATTTCACCGCCTACCGCTGGGATCCCACGTTGACAGATCCCGTTGTGGCCAGTGCACCGACAAGCGGTGTCGCCTTCTTCAGCGTCTGCTACAAGGCTCAGGCTCCGGAGTTCCTGACGCCTATGGCCGCAAACGGTCAGAGTCTGTTGAATGCCGCCGAACTCGACCCGCTCTCACCGCAGTTCACGTGGAAGGCTCCTGTGGTGGCTTGCAACCCCACCACCCTGCAATACTCCTACTCGATGCGTATCGTAGAGGTGTTGCCGGGCCAATTCCCCGACAACTCCATGGACTACAACCCCGTAGTCTATCAGGCATCCAATCTCAGCACTCCCATGTGCATGATTCCCACGCCCGTCATCAAACAGATGAAGGAGGGAACGACTTACGCCGCACAAGTGACGGCTTCTCCCGCCAGCTCCAATAACAAGATGCTCAACTATGTAAGCATCGAAAATTCGGGCAAGAGCACCTACAAGCTCTTCCGCCTCAAACCATCCTCCAAGCAAAAAGATGAGAAGGATGAGGAGATTAGTGTAGATAAGGAGAAAAGCACTAATCAGGACAAGGACGACCTGAAGAAGAATGACGACGAGAATGACGAAATCCACATGGCTTTCGGCGACATGAAAGCCAAAGGAGAAATCTCCGATTCGTTGTATACCCTCACGAACCCCCAACTGCGCGAACCTTACTTCCGCACCGATGGCGGAGCACGCAAGATTTTTGAGACGAGCGACATTCCCGTCGTATGGACGAAGCCGCAGTACGCAGGCGGCGAAGGAATGCGCAGCGACACCATAAAGATAGAATATGACGTCGAGCTCTTCGACAATGGCCAACGCGCCATTCGCGACGATGCTCTGAAGACGAAGCCCATCTATACCTTCCATACAACAGAGTTGAAAGATACTATCAAATGGAAGGATATTAAGGAGAACGTGGAGCTGGGCGACTATCTGGTCATCCGTGTCACTCCGACTGTCAAGAAGGGAGAATCCGTTTCCTTCACGGGCACCGACAACATCATTGACTTTGCCCTCTGCAAGCGCCTGAGCCAACAGTATTTCCAATGTCAGGCCCAAGTGGAAATCGAGGATATGAGTCCCACGACAAAAGGTGCGGATGAGTTCAAGGGCAAGACCGTGTCCATTGGCGAATACAAACTCACCATCGACGATATCAAAGGTTCCGGCAGCGATGGCTTCACAGGAACAGGACGAGTCGAATGGCAACCTTTCGGCTCCAGCATCATGGTATGCGTGAAGTTCGAGAAGATGAAAATCAACAAGGACGATGTAGTCTATGAAGGTATCGCCGAGACCGTGGCTAATCCCGACATGCTCAACAGTATGCAGGTCGTCGATAAACTGTTCTCCGACTGGGGTATCGACAACCTCATAGGCGACACTGGCATCCCCTACGCCAGTCAACTGCAAGACAAGGCGAACAGCAAGGTGAAGAGCCTGGCCGAGAATGTCAATCTCGGCGAATACTATCAGAAGATACAGGTCGGGAAGGGCCTCGCCAAGCTCCTTACCACCGGTAAGATGGACAAGCTCTATATGCCCGTGAAGTTCCCTACAGAAGTGATGCCAAATGGGTTCGACGCTGTGGATCTGCAGATTGTGGACATGAAGTTTGCGCCCACTTATGCCACCATGAACATCATGGGGCAGAGTATCATGCCGGAGTGCGACGTAGTGAAGAGCAAGATTCTCCTCTTCGGTGCACCGCGTGTCTGTATCTCTCCCAAGAGTTTCCTACCCCAGGACGGACAAATCTCCCTGCTCGGAGACTTTACCCTGACGCCTTCTGACGACATCGAAATCACCTTCAAAGCTCCGAAGAATGTCCTCGAACCGCAGGATGGTTGCTTCATCTCATGGAAAGAGGGCAAGCTGGAACTCCTTGGCATTGATGCCGACATGAAGGTGGCTGGCATCGTGAAGGACGTCGATGGAAAGGCCACCACCGAACGGCCCAACCTGACCCTGACGGCATCTGTCGGCAGTTGGGACGACTTCCTCGTCAAGAACATCAGTATTGAACCCTTCCAGGTGGAAGACCTCCCAGGATGGACTTTCGAGGCCAGCAACATCGTCTACGACCACTCCGACTACCGCAATTCCGAGAACATGAAGGTATTCCCCGAGCGTTATAACAAGAAGGATGCCGGATGCGAGGCGGCCGATGAAATGTGGCACGGACTGTATATTGGCAAGGTTAGCGTGGGATTCCCGAAGAGCCTGCAACTGAACAGTACAGGCGAAAAAGGCGACAAACGTCTGTGGGTTGATGCAGAGGAGATGTACTGGGATAAAAGCGGCGTTACCGTGAAGATGGGCGTGGATAATGCCTTTGAAGCCAAGGAAGGTACGCTCGGCGGTTGGGGCATCAGCCTCGACAAGGCTTATGTGCAGTTTATCCAAAGTGACTTCGACAACTGTGGCTTCTCTGGACAGATTAATATACCGATTCTCAAACCCGCAGATAAAGAAAAGAACAAAGGCCGGTTCGGGAATGTTGATTACTCCTGTCAGATACGTCGTCTCACCGATCCACGTCCCGATAAGCAGGGTAAGAAGGAGCGTACCCGATACTCCTATGTCTTCCTCACTGAGCAGGTTGATAACCTTGACTTTGGCTTCCTCGTTGGTACGGCCACGCTAAAGAAGGAACAGACTTACTTCCTCGTGGAAGGCTACGATGACGAGAACGTGGAAGGGAAGGTTAATACCAATATAGAACTCTGCCTTGGTGGTACGATTGGAATCGGTCTGGTCAATAAAGCCAACAAGAGGATTGAAGAGCTCTGCGACGATCTTCCATTGTCCTTGAAGATTCCCGATATCCATTTCACCAAAATGCGCCTTTCCAACGTAAGTCGCAGTGTTGAATGGAAATCCAATGATGAACGGGTGCAGGCGAAACGCCAAGCGCGTGAAGATGCTGAGAAGCAAGAAAAAGACAAGGCTTTACTGGTGTTGATGAAGAGCAACGAGCTGAATATCGGAACACAGAAGGAACCCTTCTACTTCGATCTCGGCGAGTGGTCCTTGGCCTCCGATACGAAGCATATAGGGCCTTTCTCCTTTAATCTCACTGATTTCACACCAGGATTCAGCAAAGACAGCCTAACACTCGAATTGGGCGGCTCCTTAGGACTTTTGGAAGACAAGATCAACGTCGGCGCCAAAGTCAAAATCAGTGCAAAGGTCAAGATGCCTAAGATGGATGACATGAGCACGTGGTCTATCGAGGATGGCAAAGTCAGATTCCAAAAGTTGAATCTCGACCTCGACTTCACGGCTCTCCATCTCGAAGGTGAACTCGAAGCTTCCGACTCACCAGATAAGGGCTACGCCGGAAAACTCAACATCGCTATCACGGGCTTCTTTGAAGTCAAATGTTCAGGTGGTTACTTCGAGCATCAGGCTCAGTCGAATGTCAAGGGCGACACAAACTTTGCATGGGGTTACTTCACAGCCAGCATTGAGAGTGGTGCTGGTATTCACATCGACCCTGTCGTCATCAACCGCATCTCTGGCGGTTTCTACTTCAACTGTAGACCTACGCCAGACAAAGGTAAGTTCGACGGCAAGCCCGTAGCCAAGAACGGTTGTATCGGCATCGCCTTCGGACTCGGACTCTCCACGACGGCGGGCGAGCAGGCCCTGAGTGCCGACCTCGACATGCTCGTGGTCTATGACAATACCAACGACTGCTTCTCCACCTTCATGCTAAATGGCAAGTTGGAGGCAATGGGTGGAATCGTCAAGGCAGACTGTTCTCTCATTTATGAAAATGAGAAGAACTATGCGGGCAAGACCATGAACAACTATCTCTGCCTGAATATCACCGTGGAAGCTGGATTGAACTCCAAGGCTATGGCGGAGAAAATCAAGGGGATGAATGATGCACTTGCGGCACTGAAAAACGAGATGGACACATTCCAAGCGGAATTGGATCCATCCACACTCTTCAAGAAGCCGAAGGATGATGCCAAGGCTGGCTTAGGCGAATTTGCCGGAGGCAGTGGCAAGGTGAAAGAGTCAGAGAATCAGAGTGACCTCGGAGTCAAGGCTGGAGAGTTAGTCGTCTCTCTGGAATTCAAGGTTACATGGGCCGAGAATGGTAAGACTTTCAACAAGCCCAAGTGGCACTTATACATCGGGCAACCGGCAAAGGACAAACGTTGCCGCTTCACCTTCCTGAAGTTCGATAGCAGTATTTGCTCAGTGGATATTGGTGCCGACGGTTACCTCTGCCTCGGTAATGAACTGCCCGACAACGGTGCATTGCCCGAAATTCCCAGTAAGATACGTAACTTCCTCAGCGGCAATCAGAGAAGCGATGCCAGTATGGGCGCCGATTTGCAGAAGGCCGAGCGTAGTCGCAAGGCTGCCGTCAGTGCACTGCTTGATGGTGCCGACACCAAAGGTGGCGTCATGCTGGGAGCAAGTGTCTGGGGTAATATCACCGTGGATCTCGGTCTGCTTCACGGCTCGTTGGATGCCATTGCAGGATTCGACGTTGCACTGATTAACTATGGCAACAACGCCTATTGTGTCAATTCCGGGTCGGAAATGGGTAAAAACGGTTGGTACGGAATGGGCCAGATCTACGCCTACCTTGCTGCCGAACTCGGTCTGCGCATACACATACCCAAGCTTATCAACAAAGACGTAAATCTCCTGAATGCCGGTATCGGCGGTATGTTGGAAATGGGTATGCCTAATCCCACCTGGGTTGAAGGCGCGGTCCGCGTAAAGGTCAACCTTCTGGGTGGTCTGTTTAAGGTGAACAAAAAATTCGACTTCTCCGCAGGTGAGCACTGTGTTCCCTTCAAGGGCAATGCCCTCGACGGATTCGAGATGTTCTCGGGTGTCAGCCATGGTTCCGACAGTATCTATCAGGCTCTCATCAACCCCGCCTATGCCGTCTCCCTGGCCGAAGCGAAAAACATGACCTTCTCCACCAATGCCAGCATCGGTTCCCACTATCGCCTCGTCGATCCTTCCTACTCATCATACATGGCCGGTCAGATAGGTGAGACGGAGGATAGATTGGAATTGAACGCCAGCCGCACCTATGTATTCGATATCGACCAGAACCTGAACCAGAACAAGATGAAGATGGGTGTGCGCCTCTTCGACCTCGGCGACAAACCGACCAAATTGGATCTGAAATACCAAGAGAACCATCCAAATCAACACTTAAGTCCGAGCAAACTTCAGGAAGAATACGGTTATGCGTATGCACAACATTGGGATGAATTCGAGAACCATGTCATCGACGTATTCCTGAACAAGCCCCGAAGCAAGACGGTTGTCGAGAAATCCGTCATCATGTATGGACCTTTGAAGGGAAGTCAAATTCGCGATGGTAACAGCGTCTACGATCAAGTTGATTTAAATGACATGACGAAAGCCTCCCGAAAGGCGACGGAGGTCAACGTCAGCTTCCGCGAGGACAAGGGTACCCTCTTCCATTTGACCAACATGGATCTCAAACCCGGCCACGCCTATATGCTTGTGATGGCTGCCGATGCCTACGAAATCTATAACGGTGGACGCATCTGGTGTGACTATTACTACGAAAGGGAGAAACAGCACGTACAGATTCATTGGAAACAGCAGAAATACTGGTTCTTCCGCATCAAAGGAGAAGAAGAGACAAAGATTGTTCCCGACTCCATCCGCGACATAGAAGCCTACGTGGCCTTGGCCTATCCCAGCACCAACGGCACCCGTGTCAAGGACACCCGTGGCGAAGGTCTGATTACTGCATATATCGGCGACATCATGCATCCCACCATCGCCCTGCGCGAAGACATCTCTCAGTATTATGATGCAAAGAAGATGAAATGGGTGCTCGAAGCATACACCGCCAAAGGCGACACCCTGAAGCCTCAGACCCGGGATGCCGTTTTCGTTAAGAAAGCAAACAGCATTAACCTCGAGCCGACATCGGCGTTCAACCGCTACAGCGAGTTCACAAGTGCCATTGCTGCAGCCGGTAACAATCCCACGAATTACAACTTCGAGGATGAGCGCTACCGCCTAAAACTCACCTACACCTACGATCACAAAGTCAAGGAGATTGACTGGGCAAAGACCAATGCCTTACCGGGCACTGTCAAGAAGGGGCAGGAAGTAATGAAGGATGTGTCCAAGGGTGACAGCACATTCACCCTCGTTGACCTCATGCTCTGTCCCGCACCCTACAATATCAGGATTTCCGGTATGAGCAAGTTACAGGACGACAATTGGATGCAGACCACCAGTAAGGACAAGACGGGCGGTAAACTTTTGCCCTACGTCGAACCTTTCGTGGGAGCCACCGTTTGGGATACTCCAACCATTGACTACGAGGAAGACTACAAGAAACTGGATGACGAAGCCTTGGTATTAAGGAACTCCAAGTACAAAGGTAAGTCCTACCGTGTCATCGACCCATACCTCTATTTTGCCTATTTGGGCAAATGGGTGTTCATCGGCGACCGCAAGATTGTGAACTATTCCTTCGACGACGCCTATATTCCCTTCGCATCCGAATCCTTGCTCTTCAACTACAACGGAACCGTTGTCAATTGCGAGTTCATGGCAGGCGAGTACTATACGAACACTCCGTCTAAGAGCCTCACGGAGTTGCGCGAACAAATGTACGGATTGTGGAACGATTGGCGCTACAACAACAAGTACATGCCACAGTATCCTCTGCCAACGTTGACTACGACAGTAGGAGGTCTCACAGCCAACAACCAAGACGGCAAGTGCAGTTCCGTGACTCCGATGAATCTGAACTACAGCAAGGACATGTCCTTCAGTTTCCAGGACATCGTAGAGGACTATACCGCACCATACATCCTGGCCCAGCGACTAAGTTCAAAACTATATCGATATGCCAGTGAACTCCGGAATAAGTTCTATTGGCACTTGTACATGTCTACTCAACAAGACAACTATGCCTTCGACAAGCTCTTCGATGCTGATGTCCTCAAGTGGAGCAAGCTCCACCGCGGTGAGTACATCGACCTCACCTACCGGGGCTTCAACGTAAAGGTTCCATTCTACCAGTTGCCACTCATCTTCGGTGCCTGCTTTGGAAAGGATTTGTATGGAAATGACTCCAAATATGCTACTCTTGGTCTGGGCGATAAGTACCGTTCATTCAACTACTCCCTTAATCAGTACGCAGAACTCGACAAGTGGCGCGGTTTAACGGAGACTTCAAACCTTCTTTTCCGACGCCTCACAGGAACAAACGGCAATTGGTATGGCTATAACGACCAGGTCTTCTGCAAATTAATCAGCGACAAATTCATGGGTAGCTATTCCGAGCCGGATATGCCGGGTTACTCCTACCTGTCATCATACGCCAAGACGATGGCTGTCAAGCAAGATGCCTTCGACACAGAAGCCGGCTTGAAAGCCGTCTCAAATTTCCCCGTTCGTGTCTATCGCGTGGATAGCTACGACATTCCATCAGGCCAATACACCGTCTGTGGCTATGGCGCCGGTCCTTGGGAGGAAGAGAAGGACATTAACTCCAAAAACAAAGTTGCCGGCAATCTGTATGAGATGACCAAGGAACTCACTAAGAAGGCCGAATACGAGAAGACACACTACGACCAGCCCTTCCCGCAGGTACTCATCACCGTCAGCAAGGGCAAGGACTACGGCGACATGGACTACACGTTGACCTTCCTTTATTCCGACTCCCTCTACCAGACTGTGGATGAGGATAAGGGCGTGGAATGCACCTACAACGGCATGGAATACGTTCAGGTATATGCCGGCAAGGACATCCTGGATGAGCGTCCCTGGAGTGCCTATCGCAGCAAGATCACGAAGGTAGTCTTTGACAAATCCTTTGCCAAGGCCGACGTGCGCAGCACCAAGAAGTGGTTCGAACTCTTTAAGAAACTGACATCCATCGAGGGCATCAGCAACCTGAACACTAAAAACATCACCGACATGCATGGCATGTTCTGGAGGTGCGAGAGCCTCACATCGCTCGACCTCACCAGTTGGAATACCTCGAACGTCACCGACATGGGCTGCATGTTCTACGTCTGCTCGAAGTTGAAGACGCTCTCCCAGAAATTCAACACCGCCAAGGTAACGACGATGAGCGAGATGTTCCGCAGCTGCGAGGCGCTGCAGTCCGCCGAATTTGACAACTTTACCAGCGAGTCCCTGACCAATACCTATAGCATGTTCTACAACTGCTCGGCACTCCAGAAGATTAGCTTGAAAGGCATGGAGGGCGGTGAGTTGACGAACTGTGCCGGGATGTTCATGGACTGCAAGTCGTTGAAGAATCTATACATCAACAATTTCTGTCCAGGCGAAAAGGTCAAGTCTAAGTGTGCTGCCATGTTCGACAATGTACCTACCTCGCTCTATTCTTACATTTCCTACGAACTCATCGACGTTATCAAGAAGCAGATACCGGGCAGATATTCGCAGACTTATAATGATAATTATAAGGTACTTTACGGCTACGATACCAACAATAAGTATGTCCTGCTGTTCATCAACGATGCCACCAACTTCGTGAAGAACAAGCAATACGAAGTTGAGATAAGGAATACAGAAGTCGCCAAGAAAGCCAAGCTCAAGATTACCGTGAAGGATTTCTGGAGTGGCGAAAGTGTAATGAGCACGAAGGCCGCCGCCAGCAGCGTACCTTGGAACACGTATGCTGCCAATATCACCCGCGTCTATATCTGCGAGCGCTTCAAGCAATCGCCAACGAGCACCGCTTGGTGGTTTGCAGACTGCCGTAATCTGGAAGCCATCTACGGACTGCCGAACCTCAACGTGGAGAAGGCCAAGAACCTGAGCTATATGTTCCGCTACTGCGGTAGACTGAAGACCATTGACACGAGCAAGATGAAAACGAAGGCCGCCACAGCCATGGTTGCCATGTTCAGTGGATGCAGCAGCATCGAAAAGCTCGATCTCAGCAGCGTCTATACCATGGATGTCACCGATATGCACGACATGTTCAATAATTGCACATCGCTGACCGAAATCAAGTGCCCGCTCTATCTCCCCAACGACTACGAGGCGAGCGGCGGCTTCGTCACCGACAATGTAAAGAACATGAGCTGGATGTTCGCCAACTGCCATAACCTGAAGAAGGTCTATGACAGTTACTCCTACCAAGAGACTTTCAATACCGAGAATGCGACGGAAATGTCCCACATGTTCTATAATTGCCGCTCCTGCGATGATTTGCCCGTTTATATCACCAGCTACAAGAATGTTGAGGACTTGACCGACATGGTTGCTGGTTGCAGCTCGTTGGAGCGCTTCTCCAAGTACGAAAGCTTCAGCAAGGCTACGAAACTCTCAGGCATGTTCAGCGGCTGCACGTCACTGAAGGAAATCAACCTGTCCTATATCAAACCCACAGCACTCTCCACGGCCACTGCGATGTTCAAGAATGTGCCGAGCAACTGCACCATCTATCTCCCCTACGACACCGATAAGAAGATTCTCGATGAGAGCAAAGGCTTCTCCAACCGTATCCTTATCGTGCCAGCCTACGCCATGATGTATCAGGTGGGCGATCATTACGAGATGCGTTTCTTCGGCACGAATACAAAATTGAAGGTAGGCGATACGTGGTCGGGCTACAAGATTCAGAAACTTTGGGAAGGATCCTCTGTCATGGACGCACAGGATAATCCAGTTTGGGCAATCGATGTCTATGGCGTTACGAAGATTGTCATCGAGTCGTCCTTCAAGAATGTGCCGCTCGTAAACACGCATGGCTACTTCTTCTACATGAAGGAGCTAACCAGCATCAGCGGCTTGGAGAACATGAATATGTCCAAAGTCAAGGACATGAGCTACATGTTTTCCTATTGCCCGAAGCTGACCAGCGTCTCGGGCATTGAGAATTGGAATACCTCGAGTGCCACCACCATGAAGCAGATGTTCGCCAACAGTTCCGCGCTGACGAGCCTGAACCTCAGCAAGTGGAACACTTCGAACGTCACCGACATGTCAAGCATGTTTATGTCATGCTCCGGCCTGCAGACTCTGAATCTCACAGGCTCCTTCAATACGGCTAATGTGGAGGACATGAGCTTGATGTTCTCTGGCTGTAAATCACTGACGAGCCTCAACCTCTCTAACGTCAATACGGCAAAGGCTGACGCGACACCGGATAAAAGCGGAAAATACTACAATTTGGGAGGTATGTTTATGGCTTGTTCCAGCCTGAAGAAACTCGACCTCTCGAAGTTCACGGTCAAGCACCAGTCGTCCCTGACATGGTTCTTCAGCAATTGCTCCTCGCTTGAGGAACTCGACCTGATTAACTGGGACACCGAGAATTTGAAACAACTCGAAGGCACTTTCAAAGGCTGTTCCTCGCTACGTAAGCTCGTCCTTGGTTCGAAGTTCAATGCGAAGAACCTGAAGAAGAGTATGTACGACAATGAGTTCGAGGGTGTTCACGACCTGGTGGTCATCACGCCCACCGACAAGCTCTCTGAAATCAAGACGAGTTTCACGAACCTTGGCTTCAAGGTAGGCACCACTGGCAACTTCTACGACAAGATGCCAGAGCGCGAGCCGCAGGTAATCTGGACCGAGGCAAACAAGACGCTGACCTTCTTCTACGGTATACCTGTTGGAAGCACGTACAACGGAATGAAAGTTACCAAGGTGTGGAACGGTGATGACGTCACCAACACGCCCTACTCTAACAGCAAGGCACCGTGGAATAGTACCGTCAGCGACAAACTGACCACTGTCGTCTTCGATCCGTCGTTCGCCACCAACGTGAAGCCCACCAAGACCAACGGCTGGTTCTACGGCTGCAAGAACCTCACGGAAATCAAAGGCCTCGAGAACCTGAACACCAGCTCGGTCACCAGCATGGCCAATATGTTCGGCGACTGCACGAAACTGACCTCGCTCAACGTGAGCAAGTTCAACACGGCCAATGTCACGAATATGTATGGCATGTTCCAGAACATGAGCAAGTTGGAGGCAATCGACGTGAGCAAGTTCAACACCGCTAAGGTGACAAATATTGGTTCCATGTTCTACAGTTGCCGAGAGCTCACCACCCTCGACCTTACAAACTGGGATCTGCGTGCCGTCACCAACGCTACCTATTTCTGCTACTACAGTACCAAACTGAAGACCATGAAGGCTGGGGCAACCTGCTCCCTGTCGAAGATGTCATCCAAGGCCAACTACTGCTTCAACGGTATCTCCGGCTTGGAAGTACAGGCTTCCGCGGCGAACCTCTCCACGGTGCGCACCGCCTTCATCGATAAGCTGGGATTCGTGGAAGGCACGAACGGCTACATCCTCGACCCGAACAAGAAGGTAGCTCAGGTGATGTGGTTCGAGAGCCAGAAACGACTCTTCTTCTACTACGGACGTGAGTACAAGGCTGGCGACACCTACAAAGGCTGGAAGATTACCAAGCTTTGGAAGGGTTCCGACGTCACGGCCACCAGCATCGATTCCAAGAATCAGGCTCCATGGGCAGACGCTGCCGGGTCTACCTGTACCGTCGCGGAATTCGACGAATCGTTCAAGGATGTGAAACCCACACGAGGATGCAGTTGGTTCTACAACTTCAAGGCGATGTACAGTATCACGGGTTTGAAGTACCTCAACACTTCCAGCATGACCACCATGTCGAGGATGTTTGATAACTGCTTCGCTCTGACAAGCCTTGACCTCAGCACGTTCAGCACCGCGAACGTCACCAGCATGTACTACATGTTCTACTCTTGTTCCAAGCTGAAATCGCTCGACCTCACGAACTTCAACACGGGCAAGGTGGTCAACATGTGTGGAATGTTCAGAGGCTGCGAGGCCATGACGACCCTGAAGATTTCGACCTGGAATACCGTCAACGTCACAGACTTCTCCGAGATGTTCTACGACTGCAAGGTGCTGTCCACCCTCGATGTCTCAAATCTGAACACCATCGCTGCGAAGTACATGAACCACATGTTCTATAACTGTGCTAAGCTGCCGACTCTCGATGTTGGTTCTTTCAAGACTCAGAACGTGACAACCATGAAGAGTATGTTCGCGGGTTGCAGCAGCATCAAAGGTTTGGGCGTCTTTAATTGGAACACACAAAACGTCACCGATATGTCCTATATGTTCAGCCGCTGCACCAATTTGGAATGTCTCAACGCCAAGAATTGGAATACGGCGAAAGTGACCACTTTGTACGCCATGTTCCAGGATTGTACATCGCTGACGTGGGTGATGAGCGACAACTGGAAGACCGGCAGTGTCACTACGATGTCCTGCATGTTCAAGAACGATGCAAAACTTGATGACATCCGGATTTCCGACTTCGATGTGTCTAAAGTTACGACGATGAGCAGTATGTTTGAAGGCTGCAGTGCGTTAACTAGGTTCTATGTGAAAAAGTGGAACACCAAAACATTGATGTTTGTGGGTTCGATGTTCAAGAATTGTACGAAGTTGAAGTATCTCGAGTTCGGCAAGTATTTCATCGTCGGTGGTTCGAATCAGGCCAACTTGACAGCCTTCAGCGGAGTGAAAGGGACCCAAGTCGATTACTACGTCGCATCGGGCGAAAAAGCAGACGATGTCAAGGCCAACATCCGTGCCAGCCTGAAGAGAATGGGATGGACCAAGACCAACGGTGAAGGCAGGTGGTGGACTATCCTTCAATAGTTGAAAATTGAAAGTTTATGAAAATGAAATATAGTAAGAGGTTTCTGATAAGTGTGATGCTCGTGTTCGCGGGAATGTCCGCCACGGCACAAGTCGTAGACTCCACCGAGGTGGGACAGGATCCCGGTAATCCGCATACCACCATCGGCCGCAAGCGGCAGATACCCTTGGTGACCAGCAAGATTCGGCTGCTGACCCGCTCCTATGGCGACAGTATCGTGCTGCGATGGGTGGCAGAGGACTTCGTGTCGTACAAGTATTTGGCCCAAACCGGTGTCAACGTGCTACGCGTGAAGCGAGATACCCTGACAGGTTCCGCCAGCCCCATCGACACTCTTGCCTTCGCCATGAAGCCGCTGACCTTGGAGCAGTTCCAGGCAAAGTATGGCACCAAAGATGAGCAGGCGATGATAGCGATGGGCATTCTCTACGGCGATGCACAGGACACCTACAACCCTGGTGACTTCGCAGGTAGCAGCCAGAGTATCAGCGGCAGTCAGGATATCTCTTTCGGCTTTGCCATGCTGGTGGCAGAGTGGCGCAAGGAACTGGCCGTAGATATGGCCGTGCGGTTCACCGATCGCCATGTGGAAAGCGGAGCGGTCTATGATTACTACGTTCAACCTACCGTATGGGAGAATGGTGGCAAGCTCATCTTCGAGCCAGGTGTGGCAGAAGAAGTGCAGAACGTGGCCTACCAACCCGGAAGATACCAACCCGTAATGATTGACTCGCTCTCCACACAGGGGACATTCATCATCGGATGGTGGGACGGGGAACATTCCAGCTACGAGATAGACCGTCGGCAGGTCTCCGACCTGATGGGACGGGACGTCACCGACACGTGGCACCGTGTCAATACCAAGCCTTACGTATCCATGGTCGAGCAGCCCGAGGGCGAGGACTACTGCCTCTTCGCCGACTCCGTGCCCAGACTGGGCCTGTGGGAATACCGCTTTTGGGCCTACGACGCTTTCGGCGACCTCAACGGCCCGGCCGAACATAGCGTCATGGTGCCAGACATGGAGGCACCCATCCCGCCTGAGCTGAAAGTCATCGTCATCGAACGTCCCGACAACGCCGACCCGATGGCAAAGGTCATGGCACATGTGGTATGGCGCAAGGACAGCTTGGAAGAAGACCTTGCGGGCTACCGTGTCTATTACAAACCCATGCGTGACGACCGGGGGCATGGCTGGCAAGCCATGAATTTCGATTTGCTTGCTCCCACTGACACCCTCCTCACGTTGGATATGACCGGCAAACGCACAGGTATGATGTACGTTGCCGCGTACGACGATACGGGCAACGAGTCGAAGTCCCTGATGCAGCAGATTCGCCTGACCGACTTCAAGGCTCCGGCCGTTCCTGAGAAGTTCACCGCCATGGTGCGTCCCATCGAGATCGACAACGACAGCGTGGAGCTGAACACCGACTGGGCTTTCATCGACCTCTACTGGCAACCCCGCCCCGAAGATGACGACATCGACTACTTCGACGTCGCCTTTGCCAACGACACCACTCACAACTTCCTCCTTCGCAACGAGGGCGGTATCCGTCAGTCAGCCTTCACAGATTCCATCAGCCTGCACGCCAACCAGAAGTATATATATTATAAGGTACGCGCGGTAGACCAGAGCACGAACGTAGGTAAGTGGAGCCATTGGATACAGGTGGAGCGCCCGCACATCACGCCGCCGACACAGCCCCACTTAGGTCTTTCGAGCCACGACGAGCAGAAGGGTATGCACATGGAATGGATTGTGGGCATGGATGCCGACATGAAAGAGCATACGCTCTACCGACGGTTGGGCGAAGAAGGCGAGCCGGAAATCATCGGTCAATGGAGTGCCGACACGGCGAAGGTCCGGGACTACAAATTCATCGTTGACGACAACCCGCCCTACGTGCAGAGGGAACGCTACTACTACTGGATGACCAGTACCAACGCCTCGCCCTTCGTCAGCCATAGTCTGGCCGTCAGTTGGAAACACCATGGACCACGGGTATTCGACGTAGACATCAAGCTCGAAGGCAGCTACCGCGCCGAAGAGAATGCCGTCGTCCTGGGATGGGCCGTTGACGGGACCGCCCTGCCCGAAGGTGAATGGCACTGGGCCATCTTCCGCCGCAGAGTGGGCGAGAACCGCTTCAAATACTACATGTCCGCCAGCAAGGAGGAGCGCACCTACATCGACCACTCTCTGGAACCTGGCGAGGATACCGACTACTACATCCGCCTCCAATTCGAGGACGGGCGCCGCAGCCCGGACTCTGCTCCTGTTCACGTCTCCGCACCTAAGAACGAGTAGTTATGAGAAAAATCATCCACATATTCCACCTGCTGTGCTGCACCTGCCTCCTCGTGCAGTTCACCAGTTGTGAGCTGCTTGACTTCGAAGTAGACAGCGACCTCTCGCAAATAGCAGCCAAGATGTCACTCGGTTTCGATACGGTCTACGTCATGCGTGGCGACTCCGTCGTCGTGCGACCTGTCTTCAAGCCTGATTCACTGAACATCCGCGACATCTTCATCACCTCATCGAACCCCGAGGTGGTCAGCGTGAACTTGTTGACAGGTAAGATCACAGCTGTGGGAGCTGGATGGTCACGGCTCTATGTGCAGTCTGTGTCGGCTCAGTTGACCGACAGTTGTGATGTGTGCGTGATGGAGGTGTGGAAAACTTCCGAGAAAGGTTTCCCCTACGAGACCATCTTCTACGCCAACGTAACGCTGAACGGCAAGCCCCTGACGAAGGACATGATGGTAGCCGCCTTCGTGGGTGACGAATGCCGGGCTGTGGGCGAGGCTCTCAGCTTCCACGGCACCGACTTCCTGCAGTTCCGCGTTGGAGGGGAGACTCTGTCGGAATCCTCCTCGGTGCCTCCGCCTCCTGATGACGATGAAGAGGATGATGACGACGACCCGTCCACGGTGCTGCGTGAGCGCATCTACTTCCGCCTCTACGACAGTAAAAACCATTGGCTCTATTATCATCTTCCCGGTGTGGAGTTCGATGGCGAGACCCACGGCACCCCCTCCAAACTCTATAAGATTGACTTCAAGTGAAGAAATATTAAATATAGAATAGTATGAAGTTCCAGACATCCCAGAAGTATATTTTATATTTCCTATTTATTCTTGGCTCTCTGACCTCTTGTACCCTCTCGATGGAGGAATATGTGGTGCCCGAAGAGGAGCGCGGGAGGGACGAGGTCTACACCGTGGAGAACGAATACGGCAGCCTTTCCTACCAGTTCGCCGACAGCGTGCTCTATGTGACCGAGAACATCCAGGATCAGTATCTGGTGCGCACGGAGGCAGACAGCATCCTCTACTTCAGCGACAACATCCCCAGCCAGTGGCGACCCTATATCGGCATGAAGATGGCCGCCAGTCTCTCACGGGCACTGCCTAAAGGTCTGAACAACCGGGTTCTGGCCGTGGAGAATATCGGAGGCATCTACAAGGTGACGACCACTCCCATCCCGGCCGATGAGGTATATGAGAATCTCAGCTACTGCTTCGATGCTGCGGTGCCCATTCCAGACCTTGATGTCCTGACAGAGGAAGAGCTTCTGGACTATGGCTACGAACTGATGATAGACCCCGAAACAGGTGACTCCGTCCTTATGGACTGGAACGACTACGAAGTGGCTAAAGGCATCCGTCCTGCGAATGCCAAGCGCTGCTCGCTGAAACGCTACAGGACGAGAGGGGATGATGAGATTGAGGAAGGGAAACTCGATGAAAACGGCTATGCCGTCTCGGAGTTACTGGATTTGAAGATTGATTCACGAACTATAATGGAATACAAAGGGGCGATTGGCGCCATCATCGATCTCCTGAAAGGCGACATCTTTGACGCCGCCGAGAAGATGCGTGAAGATGCGGCTGGGAGCAAGATTGACTGGTCTCCATATATGGGAATCAAGCTGAATGTGAAGGAATACAAAAAAGTCCATGTCGAGGAAGACAAGCAGAAGAAGTATGAGCTGAAGTACACCGACTCCTATTCCATTTGGGATGTCGGCTGGGAAGCCGGTATCGAAGTCAAAGGAAACTTCGAATATAGCAAAAACGCGAAATGGACGGGCTATGGGAATGCCGACGACATGTTCGACAAGATGAAGAAGGCCAACAGCTTGTTTGGCAGCGCTGTGAACAAAGTCAAGCCGAATGTAAAGACGGCCAAGTCGTGGAACAAGCTGCGTGTCCGCATTCCCATCTGCTTCATCGGCCCGATGCCTGTGGCCATCATTGTCGGTGCCTCGCTGAAGCCGACTATCGAGGTAAACGGCCACGTTGCCGGTTCCGTCACTTATAAGACACCCACCATACGTTCCGGCGAAGAGACCAAAAACGGGCACACCGATGAATTCTGCGACACCATAGCCCCAGGCCAAGTGACACATGTATCGGTCGCCGGCAACGCATCCGTAAAAATTGGAGCTGCCATCCGTGTCTATGCTGGCTTTGAGTTCGGTGGCACCGTCGGCTTCACGGTGGGCGGCAATTTCGAGGCCTATGCAGAAGGTGAAATGGGCATCAACTTCATAGATGTAGGCGAAAAAATGACGGCCTTCTCTGGTGGCCACGGCAGCCTCGTGTGGTATGGCAATCTGTATGCCGACTTCAGTTTTTCTATAGCACCACTGGGCATCGAAGTCTTTGATAAGGAGATACTCAAAACCGACAACATGGAACTGTGGAAAGTGGAGCAGACTTTCGGCCCAGAAGTGGACGGGTGCTTCAGCAGTGCCAGCTTCGGCTATCTGATGGGCGATGACTATGACGATGACGAAGGTCTCATCTACGGGCACTTCTATACGGGCGACTTCAAGGCTGCTCTCGACCCCATTCTGAAACTGCACACCTACTATCCTGGCATGAAAATCTACTTCGGCCCCGTCAGCGATAATATCTGGACATATATGCAGCCCCTTGGAGAGGGTTCCGACTACGGCAACGACCCCGTGGCCGATATGGGCGACTGGAAACCCGTGGATAGTAACAAGAGATACCACTTCCTCTGGCGCGGAAAGATAGACAACATTGCCAAGGAATATAACAAGGAGAAGATCGACGAAGTCCACATGATTCCCGTCTTCTACTACTATAATCCCCACTTCAACCCCAATGACAAGTGGTTCTATGAAGCCGAGAAGGAAATCGTGGAGAACGAACAGATTATCATGATTAACGACCAGAGTTGGCAGGACGTCGCCAAGCCATACATCTACACGCTGAGTACCGCGCATATAGAGAGTTTGGACATGGGCATGTGCGACAAAGGCCAGTTGCTTGGCCAAGGAGGCGACAACAACTGGGACATGGCCAAACATGTGCAGAAGTACACCTTCTACACCACCGTGGACGTCATGGGCGGCAGCCGCATGAAGGAGTGGGGCCTCGACCTGAAGATCTACGACCCCTACAAGAAACGCATCAAGAACTCCCACCGTACCATCAAGGTCGATAAACTGCGTTCCGGCACCTATACCTTCGTCTTCACCTTCGACTCCGACTGGGAGGGCAACAAGTCCCTCAAGGACGAGGACGGCAAAGAAGTCAAGAACCAGCTCTACTACACCGTCCGCCCCTACTGGAACGACCCGCGTGCCAGCAATGCCATCATCTATGCCGACGACAAACAGAGTACGGAGAAACACCCCATCGTCTACTACAAGGACGACGATGACAACATCCAGAACAAGATCCTCAAAGACAAAACCAGCTTTGGCGAAGTGGACTACAAGATCCTGAACGAAGCCTACTGAACACCTAACTACAAACGCGAAAACAGACATGCTACACATCCATGAAGAAGCGTCACGCTGCCTGCTGTGCGAGGACGCACCCTGCACGAAAGCGTGCAAGACCGGCAATCCGGCACGCGCCATACGTGCCATAAGGTTCAAGAACGAAAAGAATGCCTGGCGGTGGGCCGAGGGATGTAGCGACGCTGAATTCCAGCAAGCCGAGCAGGCCTGTATCCACTACGACCAGCCCCTCCGTATCCGCGAACTGCTGTCCTGTGTGTCGAAGCCCGAACAGGAAACGCCACTGCCCGACCTCGCCATCACCTTCTGCGGCATCCCCTGCGAGAGTCCCTTCTTCCTCGCCTCGTCGGCCGTATGCACCAACTACGAGATGGTGGCACGCGCCTTCGACATGGGCTGGGCAGGCGTCTTCTACAAGACTATTTGCAAGCAGGAAATCCGCGAGGTGTCGCCCCGTTTCGATGCCGTGAAGGAAGGCAACGGCTTCCCCGGTTTCCGTAACATGGAACAATTGAGCGAGAACCCCTATGAAGTCGATTTCGACATCCTGCGCCGCCTGAAGCAGAACTACCCGAAGAAGGTGGTCGTGGCCTCGATTATGGGACAGTTCGAGGAGGAGTGGATTGAGCTGGCAAAGATGGCTGAAGACGCTGGCTGCGATGCCGTGGAGCTGAACTTCTCGTGTCCGCAGATGCGTCTGGCCGGCATGGGAAGCGACATAGGCCAGGATCCGGAGCTCGTGAACTTTTACACCTCCTACGTGAAGCGCAGCGTGAGGATTCCCGTCATCCCGAAGATGACGCCTAACATCACGCAGATAACCCGCCCGGCCATGGGAGCCTACTTTGCGGGTGCCGATGCCATCTCGGCCATCAATACCATCAAGAGCGTCACCATCTCCTCCGAGGCCGAGGTCAGCGGCAAGCAGACACTCTCCGGCTACAGCGGTCGCGCCGTGAAACCCATCGCCCTGCGTTGCATCCTTGAGATGGCCATGGATCCCGTCATCAACGGTTCCCACGGCAAACCTGTGGAACTAAGCGGCATCGGCGGCATCGAGACGTGGCACGACGCCCTGGAGTTCATCCAGCTTGGTTGCCGCAACGTGCAGGTATGTACCGCCGTCATGCAGTATGGCTACCGCATCATCGACGACCTGCTGCTGGGCCTGCAGACCTATATGGCAGAACGTGGCATCCAGCACCTCGACGACCTCGTCGGAGAGTTGTTGCCCAAGTTCGTGCTGCCGTCAGCTCTTGATCGCGAGACCATCGTCTATCCTAAGATTGACCGCGAAAGCTGCATGGGGTGTGGACGCTGTTACCTCTCCTGCCGGGATGGCGGCCACCAGGCCATCAGCTTCGACCCGGAAACCCGTCAGCCCCGCATCGTGGGTACCAAGTGCGTAGGCTGTCACCTCTGCCGCCTCGTCTGTCCCACGGGCGCCATTCACCTCTGCAAACGAGTCCCGAAGAAGAAATAAGGGATTCATTCATGAAGTTTGTGCTTGCAGTTGCACTAAAATGTAATTTTGATCATTATGAAAAGAGCCTTCTTACTATTGACTTTGTCGATGAGTATGGCGACTGTCTGGGCACAGTCGTACAACATGATTATCCATGTCGATAATGGAACGATATCTGGGTTCCCCAACAACAAGATTTCTATTCCTGTAGACAAAATTCACGAAGTTACCTTTGAAGAAACTACTGCGGACACTATTGAATATGGGGATACTCCTATAACTTTCCGATTTAAGGATTACTCGACCCACACACGTTCTCCGAAGAAAGCTCCTGCTTTGGGCAATCGCAAGTATGGCGTCTTTGCCAGCTACAATAATGGCGAAATGATAGGTCAAGATAATGTATTAGCCAACTTGATGTTTAATAAAGAAGTGAAATTCATCAATGGTGGTTGGTCATACTCACCAATAGTTTATTGGCCAGAGAATAATACGCCCAACAACTATGCTTCCTTCTTTGCATATTCGCCTTATGCTGAAAATGGAAATGATTTTGTGAGAGTTAATGACACTTCCTTGGAACCTGTGATTGATTATATTGCCAGTAATCCACAGAGCGACGAGGGTGACTTGCTTTATGGAAGCTTGGTTAATGCCACCAAATATGACAATAATGGCTGTGTAATAATTGAGTCCAAACATGCTTTAGCTCGACTAAACATCAATGCTGTTGTTGCAGTCGATCAGGTTGGCGGTAGTGATTTAGATTCCAATACCAAGGTTACCATCAAGAAAGTTGAGATAGACGGCTTTCCTACTCAAGGTTCGTTCGATTTAACCAAACAACAATGGATAAAATTCTCTCCAGATACACAGACGTACACGATAGAAGGTGACAACCTTTCTGCAGATTTGCGTGATGCTGGCAACAAATCTGCGGCCAACCAGCCGGAAGGAGTCAAAACATTTAGCAAGCCAGTTGGTATTAGTCCTTTCATGTTTATTCCCCAAAAAGGGCGGGAAGAAATCAGAATAACGATAGAATATTACATCACGACCGATGATCCTAAACTTGCTCAAGGATATGCAAGGACTAAAAACGTCATTCAGAAAACTGTTATCTTACCGACCCTCCATGAGGGTTACAGCTATAATATCAGATTGATTTTGGGCTTAACTTCTGTAAAGATTGAAATAGAAGCAGATTCCACATGGGGTGAGGACGATACGATTATATCTATATAATGTGAAGTCCAAGCCAATCATTAGATATACCCATATTTAATCCATGAATTAACCCCATGGACTGCCATAAACGGAATTTATGATAAATTCGTGAACTAATTCATGGTCATTCGTGTGAAAGGTTCTGCGTCAAATTGGGTGGTGAAAGAGCGTAAAAAGTTTGTTGTAAAATTTGCCATCATCCGTCACCTTTTCCGCGTAACAGCCAGATTGTCAGCCTGCTATCGGGTGATGGTAAGGTGATGGTAAGGTGACGGTAAACAGCATTTTGCGATTCTTCTGCCTAAAAACACCCTTCAAACGGCTGTGTATAAGTCAGATAGGTTCGTCGAGTTACCGTCACCCTGACTATATCGTTTTGAATCCCTTGGGGTTTACGCCAGAACCCTTAAGGGTTGGCGCGGGAACCCTTAAGGGTTGGAGGCTGAACCCTTAAGGGTTCGGGCGTGTCCCATTAGTAGGACAAACAAGGGAACCTAAATCTTACAGAAATCAGACATAAATAGGCTGCGCCGACATCCTACAATATACACCACGGATTTCGCGGATTCTTTTCAGCTCCTAATCTCTAATTCGCAAGCTCCGTTAGGCTGATGCCGTAGGCATCAGATAATGGTTCTTGAAATGTCAAGCGAGCAAGCTCGAGCGGCCAGCCATTTCCGCATGGCGCTCTGCGACGCTTCACGCTTGAAGAATGGCTGGAAATGGAATCGTCAATAGATAGCGTGCCGTAGGTACGCGATAGTGGTTTGATGTCGCGTACCTAAAGGCACGCATTTTCATTGTCATCTGGTACCAGCCATTAAAATGGCTGGCCGCTCGGCGCTTGCGACGCTTGACACTTCAAGAACCCCTATCAAGCCACGCTGTGGCTTTGTCTTACAAGACTTTAGCATACTTGCGAAACTTACATTGCGCATTCTTTGAATTAAATTCTTGCGTATTCTTGCGTATTCTTTTCTTTATTCGTGCCTATTTGTGGTCTAAATTTGTGCTTATTTGTTCTAATTTGTTTCCTTTCCTTCCCCGTTCCATATCATTTCTTTCCATTCCTGCAAGCCTTTTCCCTTTCAACCCCGAAAGGTGATGGTCAATAAAATCTTTCGTCCTCATTATCAGCCACGTCGGGTTCCCTTTTGCCCGAAAACAGGTTTACCGTCACCTTACCGTCACCCGATAATCCGCTAAATATCATTTGATTGAGCGGAAAAGGTGACGGATGATGGCAATTTTTACAACAAACTTTTTTGCTCTTTTACCACCCCAAGTAAGCGTATCCGTAGAAGCATGGCGGTCGCCATTGTCCCATTAATGGGACAAGCAAGGGGAACTAAATCTTACAGAAATCAGACATAGTGGGTGTTATTGGATGAACTTGCCTCGCGGCGTGATGACGATGCCCTTGTAGCTCTGGTCTACACGCTGGCCACTAAGGTTATAGCGAACTGCGGTGGTAGGCTGGGCGGCGGCAGGACTCTCAATGGCCGTATCGGTGGAAATAGAGAACCTGAACATGCTGGTTTCCGCATTCTTGCCTAAGAAGATGTAGTCTCCGTCGGCAGTAACGACCTGATAGTGCGCTTCCAGAACATAGTTCTTCCCGGTCTCCAACCCTGCCGCTACCTCACGTTCCAACTTATCTGCACTGCACACCATTAGATGCTCCACGCGATCTTTCTCGGAATTATAGATGTCGTCCTTATCTGTCCGAGTGCAATCGATGCGGTTCCATCCTGCTTCCGTCCCTTCCTCATAGACTTTGTACTGCAAGCTGACATCAGAGATCTTCACGTCGTCGTTATAGATGAACGAAACGGAGAAACCATCGATGACCAGCGACTTCAGTTGGCCGGGCTGTTGGTCGGTTCCCGGGTCGCGTCCGGCATTTCCGCCGAAGGTATAAATCCGCATGGAATCGTCGATTTTCAGTTCGAGCGTGGCCGTTTCCTCCTTAAAGAACTTCACCTTCCATGACGTTTCTCCGCCCCCTTCGCCCGTGGAGAAGGTTACTTTGTAGTTCTGTCCACCGTTGTTATAGTGGTAAGAAGTCGTGTTCTGCCCGTAGTCGGCATAGATGAAGAACTCGAAGGTCTTGGTCTTGTTTTTGCTAAGCCACTCACTCTCCACGAGTTCCGCACCTTCGCCCATATCGAGCACCCATTTTCCGCCGCCCTTGTTTTCAAGCGACAGAGTGCGCCACTCGTCATCGTTGTGCTGCCAGCCATCTTCGGCATCATACATGGTGGCGATGAAACCGACATATAAGATGGATTCGTCGGTTTCGACTTCCACGCGCTTGATTTTGATGGAGGTCGTCCGTCCGTTGATGACCTGTTGCGGCCAGTCAGAAGCGGGGAAGGATTCGGTGAACTCTTCGCCATCGTGAATGATGGTCATCTTCAGGCTTTTGATGCCCTCGGTGGCCTGTGCCCCCATGACAAATGTCAGGAGGGCAATCATTAAAGTGTAGATTCTTGTTTTCATAGTGGTAGGGTAATTAAGTTAGTTGAACATTCAGATTATAGGGATAAGCCGTCCAACATCGCCACGTAATCCTCGATGGCTGCGTGGATTTCGCTGACACGGATGTACTCGTCGGCGGTATGGCTGCGGGCGCTGTTGCCCGGTCCCATCTTCATCGACGGCCACGGCATCAGGGCTTGGTCGGAGAGCGTCGGCGAACCGAAGGGCCTGCGGGGCTGGCCGAGGAGGTCGGGGCCGAGGGACAAGGCCCTGCGCACCAACGGATGTTCCGGGTCGATACGCGACGAGTTGAGGCGGAAGGAACGGGCCTCCACCTCGCTGGTCACATGCGAGCATATTTCCTGATAAAGCTGTTCGTTGGAATAGCACTCATTGGAGCGCACATCTACGATGAAATGGCACTCATCGGGCACTACATTATGCTGCGTCCCGGCCTGAATGACGGTGACACTCATCTTCACGGGACCGAGCAGCGGACTTTCCTGCGGGAAACGATAGTTGCGAAACCAGACGATGTCGTCTACGGCACGGTAGATGGCATTGATTCCTTCCTCGCGAGCGGCATGACCCGCTTTGCCATGAGCCGTGACGTCCAGCACCATCAGGCCTTTCTCGGCAATGGCCGGCTGCATCCCCGTCGGTTCCCCGACAAGGGCGACGTCAATCGGAGGCAGCAGGGGCAGGACGCGCTCGATGCCGTCGCGACCCGAAACTTCTTCCTCCGCAGAAGCCAGCAACACCAGGTTGTAGTGCTGCGGCCGGGAAGAGAGGACGCGAAACGCCTGCGTCAGCGATACCAGCGAGGCTCCGTCGTCGTTCGTTCCCAAGCCGAATAGGCAATCGCCCTCCAGCGTGGGGCAGAGCGGGTCGCGTGTCCAGGCGCTGACCGCCTTGACGGTATCGAGATGAGCATTCAGCAGCAAGGTCGGACGCGACTCGTCGAATCCGTCGGCAATGGTCCATACGTTGTTGGCTTCGCGGTGCACACGGAGTCCTTTTTCTCCGATGAAATCGGCAAAAATCGTTGCGGCGGCCGTTTCGTTGCGGCTGGTACGTGGTGTGGCCACCAACTGGCGAAGGAGTTCCAGGGCTTCCGATGTCAAATGTTCCGTGCTCATAGAATACGAATGATAGATTAACGTAGATGGGGGCAAAGGTAGAGAAAAGATTAAGTATAGGGCTGAAAGTTTGAAGAAAAAGGCGTCGGCGGATGCATTTTTGATGTTTTTTGCATTAGGACTTTCGGGTTTAACACCTTTTTTGTGTAAAAAAGTCCAAAAAGAAGCACTGCCTAAAGAAAAACTTTCAACTTTGCCCCATTGACTTTAAACTTTTTCGTACCTTTGTCGCGTAAAACCTAAATAGTAACGTTATGCTGAACAATGCTCCCCTCTCCGAACTCATTCATAGCCAAGCCAAGGTCTATGGAGACCGGACGGCGTTGAGCTACCGCGACTACGCCACCGCCACTTGGAAAACGATTTCCTGGAACGAGTTCTCACACACCGTCGCCCTTGTTGCCAATGCGTTGGTAGACATGGGGGTAGGCGTGCAGGAAAACATTGCAGTATTCACCCAGAACAAGCCCGAAGGCGTCTGCGTGGATTTTGGTGCCTACGGTGCCCGTGTGGTAAGCATCCCCTTCTATGCCACCAGCAGCGAGTCGCAAATCCAGTACATGATCAACGATGCCGGCGTGCGCTTCATCTTCGTGGGCGAGCAGTACCAATACGACACGGCCTACCGCGTGCTGAAAATGTGTCCCACCCTGGAACGCCTCATCATCTTCGACCCTGCCGTGGTACGCAACGAACAGGATCATATATCGATGTACTTCGATGAATTCCTGAAACTTGGCGAAGGATTCCCCCATGACACCGAGGTTGCAGAGCGCGCTCGCTCCGTACAGCCCGACGATTTGGTGAATATCCTCTACACCAGCGGTACCACGGGAGCGTCCAAGGGCGTCACCATCACCCATCGTATGTACGCGACGGCCATCCCGGCCAACGACAAGGTCATGGACCTCTCGGAGAACGATGTTATCATGAATTTCTTGCCATTCACCCATGTTTTCGAGCGTGCATGGAGCTATTGGTGCCTCAGTCGGGGTGCCCAACTGGCCATCAACCTGCGCCCGCAGGATATCCTGATGACGCTTCGCGAAGTGCATCCTACCTGTATGGCGGCCGTGCCCCGCTTTTGGGAAAAGGTATATGCGGGCGTACAGGAAAAGATTGCCGAGAGCAGTGCCGTTCAGAGAAAGCTGATGCTCGACGCCCTGGCCATCGGTAAGAAATATAATGTGGACTATAAGATGCGCAGCATCCTGCCTCCCTTGCAACTGAAGCTCCGCTACAAGTTCTACGAGAAAACGATCATTGCCTTGTTGAAGAAGACGTTAGGATTGGAGAATGCCAACTTCTTCCCCACGGCTGGGTCGTTTATCCCACCAGCCATTGAGGAGTTCGTACACTCCTGTGGCATCAACATGACGGCGGGCTACGGAATGACCGAAACCACCGCCACGGTCTCGTGCGACTGGCACCACTCACCCTCCTCCATTGGCTCTGTCGGGCGTGTGCTCGACGGCATCGAAATCAAGTTCGGCGAACAGAATGAAATCCTGCTGAAGGGCGACACCATCACCAAGCAATACTACAAAAAGGCTGAAATCACCGCACAGGCCTACGATGAAGAGGGCTGGTTCCACACGGGCGACTGCGGATATATTAAAGACGGCGAACTCTACCTGACCGACCGCATCAAGGACCTCTTCAAGACGTCCAATGGCAAGTACATCTCGCCCCAGGCACTGGAGTCGAAGTTCGTAGTGGACCGCTACATCGACGAGGTGGCCATCATCGCCGACGAACGGAAGTTTGTCTCGGCACTCGTCATCCCCGACTACAACCTGCTCGAGCAGTGGGCACGCGACAACTGCATTGCTTTCGAGAGCCGCGAGCAGCTCTGCGCGAACCCCATCATCAACAGGATGGTCATGGATCGCATAGAGACGCTGCAACAGGAATTTGCCCACTACGAACAGGTTAAGTGCATCACTCTCCTGCCACATCCTTTCTCGATGGAACGGGGAGAACTCACGAATACCCTTAAGATTAAACGTCCCGTCATCGCCAAGAATTACAAGGAGCAGATTGACGCCATGTATGAGGAATAGCCGCTTACAATGATAACAGCAGAACAACTCAAGGAAATACAGGAGCGCACCGAGGCGCTCAATCACTACCTCGACATCCCGCACAAGCAGATGGAATTTGAGGAGGAACAGTTGCGCACACAGGCTCCCGACTTCTGGGAAGATGCCAAGCGTGCCGAGGAACAGATGAAGAAGGTCAAGGGGCTGGAGAAGTGGATCAAGGGCTATGCCGAAGTGCGTACCCTGACCGATGAGCTTACCACTGCTTTCGACTTCTACAAGGAAGAACTCGTCACCGAAGAGGAAGTGGACGAAATTTATGCCAAAACCGTCGATTCTATCGAGGATTTGGAACTGAAGAACATGCTCCGTCAGGAGGCCGATGCCATGGATGCCGTGCTGAAGATTAACTCCGGCGCAGGTGGCACCGAGGCACAGGACTGGGCGCAGATGTTGATGCGTATGTATATGCGCTGGGCCGAGCAGAACGGATATAAATGTGTGGTCAGCAACTTGCTGGAGGCCGACGACGCAGGTATCAAGTCATGCACGCTGGAAATCATGGGCGAATATGCCTATGGCTACCTCAAGGGCGAGAACGGTGTACACCGCCTTGTGCGTGTTTCTCCTTATAATGCCCAAGGCAAGCGCATGACTTCCTTCGCCTCTGTCTTCGTGACTCCCCTTGTGGACGATACGATAGAGGTGAACATCGAACCGGCTCGCATCTCGTGGGATACCTTCCGAAGCAGCGGTGCCGGCGGGCAGAATGTGAATAAGGTGGAGTCCGGCGTGCGCCTGCGCTACCAATACAAGGATCCCTATACTGGCGAGGAAGAGGAAATCCTCATCGAAAACACCGAGACCCGCGACCAGCCCAAGAACAAGGAGAATGCCTTGCGACTGCTGCGCTCGATGCTCTATGACAAAGAGCTGCAACACCGGATGCAGGAGCAGGCAAAAGTCGAAGCGGGCAAAAAGAAGATTGAATGGGGCTCGCAGATACGCTCTTACGTCTTCGACGACCGCCGCGTCAAAGACCACCGCACCAACTACCAAACCTCGGACGTTGGGGGTGTCATGGATGGAAAAATCGACGCTTTCATCAAGGCTTACCTGATGGAATTTGGCGGAGAAGCATAGCAGAACAAAGTAATTTCTAAATATTAAATCATGAGCAAGACAAAAAAAGACCTCCGCTCGGCCAAGAAGGCTGAACGGGAAGAACGCCAGGCAAAGCGCGTCATCAGTTGGATTATCGGAGCACTCGTCATCCTGCTGCTTGTTACCTTTGTTTCATGGGGACTCATCATGAAATAATGGACAAACGCTCCTGAACCATGGCACAGGAAATCGAACGTAAGTTCCTCGTCGAAGGCGACACCTACAAGGTGCTCGCCTTCGATTCTTCACGTATCTCGCAGGGATATATCAGCAGCGGCAACGGCCGTACCGTCCGTGTACGCATCCGGGACAACCGGGGCTACCTGACCATCAAGGGTCCCAGTGTTGATGGTGGCCTCTCGCGCTACGAGTTTGAGACGGAAATTCCCTTAACGGATGCCCGCGACCTCTTATCACTCTGTGAACCAGGCATCATTGATAAAACCCGTTTCCTCGTCCGCTCGGCCGACGGACACGTCTTCGAAGTCGATGAATTCTATGGCGACAACCAAGGCTTGGTCATGGCTGAAGTTGAACTCCAAAGTTGTGAGGAAACGTTTGTAAAGCCCGATTTCATCGGCAAAGAGGTGACAGGAGACCGTCGTTACTACAACTCACATCTTCGCAACTACCCCTTCCGGCTTTGGGGAGAAAAGTCGTAAGCTTCCCGGCTATTCTGCGAAAGCCTCTTCATATTCAATGCTATCCACCAATAACTCTTGCCAGGAGTCGATGGTATCGTTGTCTTCGTAGATTACAGGCGGACGATATTGCCCGGCGGCCAAAGCGACGATGGAACAAACCATCACAAACAGCGATACCGCCAGACCTATGACACCGCCAGCCACACACCACCAACGCCGTACAACGATGGCAGCGACCAACTGGCATAATTGAATCACAAACATAAGGAGTGTTCCAAGGACTGCCAGCCCCATCAGGTCGGTGTTTTCCTCCATACAGGCAACAACGGCGACGATACACAGGAGGATGAAAAGTATCATGGGAATGGCCCACAAGCGGGAAAAGATGGTCAGACGGGTTCGGGTTGTTTCTTGCATATCTCTTTATGAATAAATGGTGATCTTTCAGGATTCGAGAACTCACAACCGCAGTATAGCTGGTTGTAGAATCCGTATTCTTTGAGTAGCTGGTTGCGGCGTTCTTGCAATCCTCCCTTGCGCCAGTTCTGCGCCCAGAAACATGAGCCAGGCACGGCCGCTTCTGCGCGTTTTCCAGCAATTTCTATCTGATCCAACCGTTTCCACCGGGAGGAAGCCAAGGTGGTCGTAAAAACGTTTATACCCAAGTCCACGGCTTTCTCGGCGGTTCGTCTCAGCCGCAGGTCAAAGCACTTTTGGCATCGTGCTCCACGTTCTGGCTCATTCTCCAGCCCGCAAACGTTCGCCAACCATGTCTCGTGGTTCCAGTCTTCATCAATCCAAGAGATTCCAAGGCTTTCGGCATGTCGTTTGCTCTCGGTCTTGCGAATCTCATATTCCTCGCGTGGAAAGATATTCGGATTGAAGTAGAAGATGGTTGGCTGAACCCCCACGGCAAGCATCCATTCCACGATGGCGCTGGAACAGGGAGCACAACAGGCATGGAGCACTACACGCCCGACACCTTCCGGCACTTCGATTCCACGTCCGAAGGCTACTTGGTTCACGTCTCGTCCTTTCATGCTTTCCGATGTTGTTTTCTATCCATTCACAGGCATGAGGGTAGCCTGTTGAGCAGGGTTGCACGGTTGGTTAAAACAGAAGGCGGGAAGTGTATTCCCGCCTTCTTCCGAGTCTTGTACTCCGAGCCGGGGTCGAACCGGCACGGGTTGCCCCACTGGTGTTTGAGACCAGCGCGTCTACCGATTCCGCCATCGGAGCTTTCTAAGACGCGGCAAAGGTACAACAAATTCGGCATTCAAACGTATTTTTTTGCCAAAAATTATTTAAACTGCACCATTTTCCTGCATTTTCAGAAGAAAAACGCACTGTCTTGACAGAATAATTGTAACTTTGCAGCACCGAAAAGTCTTTTCGGTCAATGAAAACTCTTAAAACCTACGGATGTTATGGAGATGATTTCAGTCGGGCTTGTTGGCTTTGGACGCATGGGACGCTGCTATTTGAAAGTGTTGCAGGCGGACAGCCGCTACCGAGTGACATATATTTGCGACCCAGATGAGGAATGCCGGTTGCTTGCTCATAAAATGGCACCAGAGGCTCAGGTGGTAGATGATGAGAACCTTGTGCTGTCTGCGGCAGACGTTCAGTGCGTGGTGCTGTGTGCCCTGTGTGATGCCCGCCCCTCAGAAATCGCTCAAGCCCTGCAAGCTGGAAAACATGTGATAACAGAGAAGCCGTTAGCTGAGACCATCGACATCGAGTGGAAAATAGTGGAATTGGCCGAGGAGGCTGAGAAGCGGGGCTTGTTCTGTACGGTAAATATGTATTTGCAGAATTCCTGGTATCATCATGTCATGCGCGAGTTGGCAGAAAGTGGCGAGATTGGCCAGTTAGCCATTATGCGTATCTGTCACATGACACCAGGCCTGGCGCCTGGGGAAGGACATGAGGCAGAAGGTCCCTCGTTCCACGATTGTGGTATGCACTACGTGGGGTTGGCTTCTTTCTTCTCACGTTCTACCTTCAAGACGTGGCATGCACAGGCTTTGCGTATGTGGTCGTGGAAAGATCCGTGGTGGCTGCAAGCCCACGGCACCATGGAAAACGGAATCGTCTTCGACATCACGCAAGGCTTTGTCTACGGACAGCTTTCCAAAGACCAGACACATAATTCTTACGTGGAGCTTATTGGCACGCAAGGCCTCTGTCGCATGACGCACGACTTCAAGACGGCCGTCGTGGAGTTGCGTGGTGTCACGCGTACCGAGCGTATCGAGCGTCCTCACGGCGGAAAGAATATAGAAATCCTTATCGACCAAATGGCCGAAAGTATCCTTTCGGGTCGTCGTCACCCCGATATGCCTCAGTTCCGTTGTTCCGCAACAGCCTCGGACTACGCTTGGCGTATGTTGGAAGATGCCTGGCAACACGACATGCCACCCATCGGAACACTCGAAGAACTGGAACGGATACGTGAGCGCCGCCGAACCATGACCGACGGCTACGGACTCCTGCCTCGAAACAACAAGAATATATAAGACCTAAGACAACACTAAACAATAAACTAAATTTCAAATTCTAAACTAAAACTATGGCAGACCTTACAAGAAGAGATTTCCTGAAGCGCGGCTCTGCTGCGCTGGCGGGCATGATTGTAGCCCCCACCATCGTTCCTAGTACCGTTCTCGGCGCTAAAGTCGGCAAGAAAGCCCCAAGCGACAAGCTGAATATCCTCGGCGTAGGCGTCGGTGGACGTGGTGCCGCAGACATCGCAGAGATGGCCAAGACTGAGAACATCATCGGTCTTTGCGACTGCGACTGGAAGTACGCCAAACACGTGCTGGACAAGTACCCCGACGCCAAGAAGTACAACGACTACCGCAAGATGTACGACGAGCTGCTGAAATCGGCCGACGGCGTCATGGTTGCCACTGCCGACCACACGCACGCGATTATCGCTGCGGATGCCATGATGGCCGGTAAGCATGTCTACGTGGAGAAACCCATGACGCTCTACGCCTACGAGAGCCGCCTGCTCACCCGCCTTGCTGCCAAGTACAAGGTAGCCACACAGCAGGGTAACCAAGGTGCCTCCAGTGCCGGTTCCCGCAAGGCACTGAACTGGTTGTGGAACGGCGAGATTGGTGAAGTGACCAAAATCGAAGCCTTCACCAATCGTCCCATCTGGCCGCAGGGCATGGCAGCACCCAAGGAGGCACAAACCGTGCCCAGCACGATGAACTGGGAAGCCTTCATCGGTCCGGCCAACATGCGTCCTTATAACGAAGTCTATACTCCCTGGAACTTCCGCGGTTGGTGGGATTTCGGCTCCGGCGCTCTTGGTGACATGGCTAACCACATCCTTGCCGTAGCTTTCACAGGCCTGAAGCTCGGTTCGCCCACGGCCATTCTCGGTAGTTCCACGATGCTTATGCCCGACGCCTGTCCGTCTGCCCAGAAAGTCACCTTCCGCTTCCCCGCCCGCGACAATATGCCCAAGCTGGCTCTTCCCGCCTGCGAACTGACGTGGTACGATGGTGGCCTGCGTCCGAATATCCCGTTCGATATGCCTGAAGGCAAGCACTTCGACGGCAACGGTGTCTGCATTTTCTATGGCACGAAAGACATCATGGTCGTAGGCACCTACGGCTATAACCCGTTCCTCGTCAGCGGCCGCGAGCCCAAGGTCCCCGAACTCTGCCGCATCGTCAAGGACGATAACCACCAGCAAGACTGGATTCGTGCCTGCAAGGAGAGTGCCGACAGCCGCATTCCTGCCAGTTCCGACTTCTCCGTCAGCGGTCCGCTCAACGAGAACATCGTCATGGGTGTCGCTGCCGTGCGTCTGCAAGAACTCGACCAGTGGCTAAAGTGGGACGGCGAGAAGATGCAGTTTACCAACATCGCTCCCGATGCCAAGCTGCACGTCTCCAACGCCATCGAGTTCTCCATCCACGACGGTCATCCTTCCTTCAACACCGCCGACAAGGTGCTCATCGACGCCAACGAATACGCCGCACGGCTCATCAAGCCAGTCTATAAGAACGGCTATACGCTGCCTGAACTGCCTTGAGAAAAATATAAAATGAGAAGAATTAAAAAATATAAAACCTGAACGAGATGAGACAACTCAGATTTTCATTCTTATATTTTTTCATTTTTATATTTTCGTGCGCTTCTGCGCAGAAGACTATTACCATCGTCTGCTCCCAAGGCTTCCAGGGTCCGGAACTCTGGGACCGCCACGAACTGCCCATTGACAAGAAGGGGTATATCACCATCTTCGATGGCAAGAGCTTTGCTGGATGGCGTGGCTACGGCAAGAGCTATATGCCCAGCAAATGGAAAGTAGAGGATGGGGCTATCCACCTCGACAGTAAGGCCAAGGGTGAGGGCGGCGACATCATCTTCGCCCATAAGTTCGGGCCAGACTTTGAATTCGAGATGGAGTGGAAAATCGCCGAGGGAGGCAACTCCGGCATCTTCTACCTCGCACAGGAGGTTGCCAACGCCGAAGGCACTGGCATCGAACCCATCTACATCTCCGCTCCCGAATGTCAGGTGCTGGACAATGAGCGTCATCCCGATGCCAAGCTCGGCCGTGACAACAACCGACAATCCAGCTCGCTCTACGACATGATTCCCGCCAAGCCTCAGAACGCCAAACCTGCAGGACAATGGAATAAGGTACGCATACGCGTGAAGGACGGACACGTCCAGCACTTCCAGAACAATGTCGAAGTCCTCAGCTACGACCTGTGGACACCTGAATGGGTGAAGCTCTTGCAGGAAAGCAAGTTCAGCGAGAAGGCCTGGCCCACCGCCTTCAACCTCCTCCGCAATTGTGGCGGCCCCGAACACAAAGGGTTCATCGGAATGCAGGACCATGGCGACGACGTATGGTATAGAAACATTAAAGTAAAAGAATTATGAAAAAGTCAACGATAGGTATTATATGTTTTATCCTTGGTATAGGTGTCGCTGAAGGTGTCCGCTACCTCATGGATAAGTATTGCTGTTGTGGTGCCCCCGAGGGCGAAGCCACAGAAAGTTTGGTGGCTGTGGTGGCCGACGGGCCTAATATTGAAATTACAGAACTGCCGGTAGATGACGAGGGCTTTATTGTGCTCTTCGACGGCGAAAGCCTGAAGGGCTGGCGCGGCTATGGTATGGACGTACCTCCCACCAGTTGGGAGGTCAGCGACGGTGCCATTCATCTGAAAGGCTCCGGCACGGGTGAGGCACAAGTGGAAGGCGGCGGCGACCTTATCTTCGCCCATAAGTTCCAGAACTTCGAACTGCAATTGGAATACAAGATTTCCGAAGGCGGCAACAGCGGCATCTTCTACCTCGCACAGGAGGTCAAGGACGCCGAAGGCAAGGAATACCTGCCCATCTGGCAGTCGTGCAGCGAGTACCAGGTGCTCGACAATGCTAAGCACCCCGACGCCCAGCTCGGCGTTGACGGTAACCGCCAGGCTGCTTCCCTCTACGACATGATTCCCGCCAAGCCTCAGAACGCCAATCCCGCAGGCGAGTGGAATCAGGCCAAGATCATGGTTTACAAGGGCACCGTCGTCCACGGCCAGAACGGCACCAACGTCCTCGAATACCACCTCTGGACGCCCAAGTGGACCCAGATGCTGCAAGACAGTAAGTTTGCCGAGGGCGGCGACTTCCCCTACGCCTTCAACCTCCTGAACAACATGGGTGGCGAGAATCACGAGGGATATATCGGCCTCCAAGACCACGGCGACGACGTCTGGTATCGCAACATCCGCATCAAATTGATGGATTAACCAACTTTCCGATTTATGATGAGACATTGTTTGACTGGTGTCCTCTTTTTGGTCACCACGGCTTTGCAGGCTCAGGCACTTTCGCCCTCAGCGGCCTATACCCGCGGCATCGGACACTATCCCGGTGCGCCATCGGAGTTCTTCGGTCCCGTCCTGAAGACCTGTTCGCCACAGCAGGGAGAACTGAGAAACCTGGCGCTGCACAGAGCCGCTTGGGCATCGTCGGCCATCGACTACAACCTGACGGCACATTTGGTGACAGACGGCATTCGAGACGAAGCAACGCCTCAGCTCCTGATCGCCACGACGCCGGAGGGAGTGCTTCCCCGTCGCGAAGCCGAGTGGGCCTTGGACGGCGGTCCCTATTCAAACAATGTGCTCATGGGCGCGCATACTTGGATTTGTTATGAATGGACGGGCGGACGTCGTCTGTCGGTTCGCACGCTACGATTAGATGCCCGCGTAGCCTACGACGAAAGCCGCTGCAAAGAAGGCTATCGTATCGTGTGCCAAGTCTCAGACG
>Ga0310696_10000893_pt1 | contig 43973 bp, 66 predicted proteins | sample AusTroGonzalo_MG_4_FD_203885 | JGI IMG/M metagenome (GOLD analysis project Ga0310696, IMG submission 203885) | Bovine rumen microbial communities from tropical cattle in Woodstock, Queensland, Australia - Gonzalo_02 (v2) (version 2) | ecosystem: Host-associated > Mammals > Digestive system >... | reverse complement strand
GTCTATGTATTCTTCATCTGCTAGCCAAGAGAAAAAGCTATACAGTATTTCACGGTATTTTTCGAGTGTTCGATCTGATACTTTGCGCTGCATCTTGTAAGTAACAAGGTACAGCCGGATATCATTAGTCGTTACTTCCTGCGGCGCCTTATTGACCGTCTGGAAAAAGATCGAGAGTATGGTCTTGTAGTTAGCTATAGTCTTATCGGATAAGCCTTCAATTCCTTTGCTGACTAGATAGTTTTTGACTTCCCGCGGGACTGTATCGGTCAATACAACTAATTCAGTGCATTTTGTAGTTATATTGTAGTCCTTTACAATCCCGTCAAGTATAGCCGCGATCTTCTGGATATCCTTTTTACCGTAATCGATCGATAATTTAGTTATAAAGTCGTTTCTTAAATGTTCGTACATTAGTATGCTTCCTGCGCTTCAAGTAAAAGATCCTGCATAAGATCGTCATTGTCTGCGTCCATAAGTTCCTTCAATGTTGTTGCGATAATCAGTTCTGTAAGATCAATAATGTCCTTGTTTGTCATATTTATCCCCCCTTTAGTATTAAACAAGTGCTAACTGCGTGTATAGTTCTTCTTCCGGCGTAAAACCCTGCTGCTCTATGTTCTGCAACCATTGCCACAAAAATGTGTCAAGGTCCCGTAATAATGACGGAGAGTAAACCCGGCGGCCTTCCTGCGTCTTAAATACTTGCTGAAACATACCCATATAGTCATTCTGGAACGTGCGCGGAATAATCCTGCCGTCTTTGTTGTTTACAGCTATTTCCATATCGGGATCGGCCATTAAGTCCCCGTTTTGTTCACCGTAATGCGCTATAGAGTAGACCGGGAACCCGTCTTCATCCGAAAATTCCAGATTTTCTATAACAAGGTCCATATACCCGCCGGACTTAAAATGCTTGTGGCCTTCTGCAGCGTCTACGGCTTCCAGAAACGGCTTCAATGCCTTGTAATTAGTTGTGCTATGTTTAGGTTTAATCATAATGACTCCTTTCCTATATGTGCATGTTTGCCGTGAGATAAGCGCGGTATGTTTCACCTAAATGTCGCATATAAGCTATTTTCTCTTTAAGCTCTTTCCCTTCCGTTGCTATAGCTTCCTGCACATCCTTCATAGCGTTTTCGTAGTTGATCCTTGCCTGCTCTATTGTTTCCGGCTCTATGTAGATATTATTCATGTTGTTCTCCTTCCTAAACTTCCTCAATATGCAAGGTTACTAATCATTGTTTGTCCTTCCTGCCCGGATATACCGCCGGGCCCGGTGTGCATTGTTAAAAAAGTACCTGATAAGTGTGATCCGGCTTCTCTATTTCTAAAGAGCCCCACGAATTAGTGTGTCCGGCTGCAGCTTTATATAGAGCTACAAGGACTTTATCCAGATAAGCGGCCGCCTTGCTGTTATAGTCGTCGTCTTCAATCTGGTATAAGATCGAACCAAAAAAGGCGTTTAATTCGTTGATCGCGTCTATAAGGACCTTCCCGCCGTTATATACAAGCTGCTTCCCTAACTTGTAAAAGCTATCAAAGTCGGTCTTGTATTCGTCGGTATCATCGGCCGGGGCCCCGACTTCATCACCGTTGTATTGTTCGATCACGCTTCCGGCGTTCATATGATATATATCGGTGAAGCGCCTTCTGTAGTCTTCCGGCGTGCTGTTACGGTTATTCTCAAAATCATATACCCAAACTTCAAAATACGGGCTTCTTTCGGAAGCTATACCCGACACAAGGCCGGCCGCCTTCATATATTCCTGCTTGCTGATAATGTAACTTGACATATTATTTACCTTCCTTCCCGCGTCTTTTGTCGCTATTCACTCTACAGATCGCTTCCAGTGCTTCATCGTAGCAAAGCATCCCGGCTTCCCATAACAGTTCAATATAAGTCTCTTTGCTAATAAGCCCTTCCTGATAAAAATACTTTGCTGCTTCTACCTTGTTATACATTGTCATTACCTTCCTTCCCCGGGGCTTTACCGGGCCCCGGACCGGCTTCTTTACTTGTATTATATACTGCTATCAGTATAAAGTCAAGTATAAATTTTCAATTATGCAGTAGCCTGCTTCAAAATCACGTTTTCCGCATACCATACAGCTAAAAGATAAGCGGGATCATCGGCTTTTGTTTCCGGCTGTTTAGCTTCCGGCTTGTGTTCTTTAGTCGTTACGCCTTTTAAGATCGGGTTTTTTGCTCTAAATATGTCAACTTCCTGATTATGGTCGATCGATATATCCGCCTTATGCGGGTTTATATTGACTGGAAGCAGCAGCGCCTTCCGGCCTTCCCCTTCAATGTAAAACGGGACTTTATAAAAATGATCTTTTAGGCCGTCAACATTGATCTTTATATGATCGGAGCCGGTAAACTTCAATATATCCAGAAGATAAGCCGGGTTAAAACCTAAATATGTGACTTTTTCACCGTCGTTGATCTTGATAATATACGGGGCCCGGCTTCCGTTTCCGGCCTTCTTGTTTTCCTTCTTAAAAGCCTGCAGCGCGTCAAGATCGATCGTAATATCCAGAAGATCCATATTGAAGGTATCAAACATTTTATCACAATCAAACGCTTCCGGGGCCTTCTCTATACCGTCGGCCTTCTCTATACTTGCATATATCATGTGGCTGTTTATATAGTATGTATATCCGTGCTTCCCTTCCATATAGCCTATAAAGCCGGACCTTCCTTTTTTGTTTTCCTTTAATACTCTATTTAAGATCGCAATATCTGATTTTTTCATTTTTTCCTTCCTTCCCGGGGCCGGGCCTTCCGGCCCCTATCATCTGATTTTATGCTTCTATCGGCTGCACTTGTGAAGCGCTAAAAAATGCAGCTTCCTTCATATAGTAGTGCGGGTTTTCCGGGGCTTCCTTGCCTTCTTTTTCCATTGCTTCCCGGACTGCTTTTGTGGCTTTACTTGTAAAGTTCCAGATCGTAAACTTTGCAACGGCTTTTGATCCCTTCTTTACCATAAACCCGGCTTTTTTCCAGTCCATAAAGGTGTGTATTGCTTCCGTTTCCTTTACTTCTACCGTTTGGCCGTCGGCAGTCTTTGCATTGAATACCCGGCCGGTGTACTGGATAATTCCCTCTTTTGCTAACTCTTGAGACTTCATAAAAATAATCTGATTGTTTGTCATTGCTTCCTTCCTTTCCGGCGTAAACGCCTTAAAACTTGTTTGTGTCTTGATTATAATACTGCTAGCAGTATATGTCAAGTACTTTTTTTTAATTTTCCAAATATTTTTTTTGCAGTCCTTAGAGAATAATGCTTTGCGTATGTATGATCGGTAACAAGTTTATATTTACCGGCCCTATATCCTGCAATATATAAGCCCTTTTTGCCGATAATATATCCGTCATATACTTTTATTAATTCCATTTTTTTTACCTTCCTTTATCGGGCCCGGCGCTTTACCGGGCCGCCTTCCTTCCTGCTATGCTGCTTTTATTAATGTTTTCCCGTATTCGGCCGGGTCTATTTTCGCAATTCCTAACGACTGCAGATCGATTAAATAATAGTTGCTTCCTTCATGGTCCTGATAATAATCGTAAACAGTGGCGGCAAAAGGCCGGGTTGCTATTTCGTCAAGTGTTAATAAGTATGTACCATATTTACGGGCTATTAAGATCATCATTTTGTCTTTGCGGTCCCGGCTTCCTTTAAGTCCCATATATTTAGGCCGGTCATAATTTTTCCAGTCGGTATAATAGCTTTTAACAGTCCTTTTTATTATGTTTTCAATTCTTTGATCGAGATCGTTTATATCTGTATAGTGTTTCATGTTTTGGCCTTCCTTCCTTTAATCTTCAATATTGTCTATAAAACTTTTTGCAGCTTCCAAAGTTTGGAAAAAAAGATCATCACCGCAATATTGCACTGTATATTCTTTTTGTTCGTATAAGTTGTACTCTATAAAATAACCTTTATATTCTATCATCGTTTTCCTTCCTTCCTGCAGGCCGGAAGGCCCGGCCCGCCTTCATTGCTTCCTATAATTCTGTAACAAAAGTATTGCATTTTGTGTCTTTTACAACGTATGTAATACCGCCTTCTGTATAGCTGTAAACCGTGCTATAGTTATGAGATCCGGCCCCGGATATATGCAAGTCGTGATTATAACCGGGAGTTGATAAAGCGCGGGCCCTGATAGCTTCAAAAGAATTTATCTTTGCTGCCGACGGTGACACATACGCGTCAAAGATCGATCGGCGGGCCGTGTTATGTGTTAGATCGTAAATTATCCAGTTTGCTTTTTTAGTGTTCTTTTTAACTTTTGTCATTGTTTTGTACCTTCCTTTTTGTTTTATGCTTGTTTTGCCGGCTTGTTTTCCGGCCTTGCAAGGTTATGATACTACTGCTAGCAGTATAATGCAATTGACAGATCACACAAATATACTGCTAGCATTTTGTGCAATTCTACTGATAGCATTATAAAGTTGTAATAAATTGAATTATGTAATAAAATGATCTTATGTATTCGGAAGCACAACGAAAAGCCACAAATAAATATAACAAAAAGGCGTATGAAACAATCTTGTTACGTTTACGCCGGGACGGGGCTATTAATAGAGATAGCATAACGGAAGCGGCAGCGGCCGCCGGCCTATCTGTAAACGAGTTTATAACGGAAGCAATAAAAGAAAAGATGAAATAATAAAAGAATATAGGAAGGAATGAAGGCGCGTTTGGTCCACAAGATCGAACGGCCTTTTTATTTTGTCTATGAGTGATAAAAGAAAAAAGTCACAAATAAGAAGGGACGCCGGAAGGGACGCCGACGGTAAAACAGTATATGAGAAAATAATAGCCGGAGAAATAGAGCCGGAAGGCCGGCAAAAAGGTTGGAAAAACTTAAAACCTATACCTATAACAGAAAGAGCGCCAGAAGAAAGAAAAGAAATATGCAGGAAAGGCGCCGCGGCGGTCCAAAAAATACAAGGTGAAAAACGCACGGCCCGCGAAGCGTTAGATCGCATACTTTCTATACTAGCGACTGAAAATATTATTGATAATTCTGATATAGATACAGATCTAGCGAAGCGGCTGCAAAGAGAAAACCCGGCAATGACTTTGTATGATCTTATGCAAGGCGTCGCGTTAGGTAAAGCGTTAAGCGGTAACATTAAGGCAGCGGAGTATATAAGAGACACAAACGGAGATAAGCCACAAGATAAAGTAAAGATTGACGCGGATATAATGACGGAAGCCGATCGCGCACTAATGGAGACAATAGCCGGCAGACTGCAGGAAGGAAGCACGCTGCAGATCGTAAAGGACTTGACGCCGGAAGATCGCAACGACTGAAAAATTGCATTTAATAAGAAGGAACACGGGCCCGGCGGTCGATCTATTCGTAAAATTTATCTTTAACGAATAGTTTTACAATGTGACAAAAGGGGATCAAGCCCGCATAACTACAGCGTTTGTTAAGATCGCGACAATCTGGAAAACGGAAAACGGCCGGAAGGTATAGCAATAATTGATAGTAAAAAGCCCGGGCCCTATAAAATTTTATTCGATCTTTTTTCGATCTATAGGCGCCTTCCGATCGTATGCAGCGCGATCTGTACCCCCGGGCCGTGGCGCGCGAAAAAAAGTTTCAAGGAATCCACCGTCGCGCTACCAAATTATATTTTCCACGCAAAGTGTAAACACCAGAAGGAGAGCGTAAACACCATGACAGAATTAACGAAAACCCTATCAATACGGCTATCTAACGAGGATAAGGAGTATCTTGCGAAGTATCTGAATAGGGAAAGTGCGGAGAGTTTAATCAGACAGATCAAGAAGGGCGAGATAGTCCTAACACGCAAAGGAGTAGTGATAGGGCGTGTCAACACCAAATCGGAAAGTGTAAACACTAACGATAAAAGTGTAAACACCGACAATGACGGGGAATGGGTAAGAGAAATGGCGCATAACCTAAACATCCCCGTAAGGGACTTCAAAAGAAAGATAGAATTAAGCATATACCGCTAAAAACACTATGGCACTAACCCGAGAAGAAGCCCTAAAAGCATTAGCATATATAGTCGGCCAGATGCAGAAAAACGAGTGGATGTATAAGGATATACCCGAGTGCAAGATAAGAACGGTCAAAAATCAAAAATCGCGGATCGCTAAACGCGATGAAAGGGGAGAGGATGACAAGGAAGGAAGCCAAAAGAGAACTTAAACCGATCAAGGATATGGAGAGGGACATTGAATCGATAGAGCTTGAGATAGAGCGTCTAATGACATTGGCGACGAAAATGACAACGAGCTACGACGGCATCAATGTTCAGAGCAGTCCCAAAAACAAGATAGAGGAAACGATGATCCGGGTAGAGGAATACCGGGGAAAACTCACGAAGATGCTGTTAAAACATTTGGAATACAAGAATATGTGTCTAAACAAAGTGAGCCAGATACAGCCGAAGACTCTGCAGAAGATTTTAATTTACTACTACTTCCAAGACAAGACGTTCGAGGAAACTGCGGAGATGATCGATAGGTCAGTCAGATGGACGCACGATATGTTTGATATGGCACTGGATAAATATTCCGAAATTTTTTAGTTTACTTCATTTTTTTGCATACTAATAGCGTGTATTATAGTAGCGGATAAAGATCATTTTGACTTAACTTCTCCTGCAAAGTGGCGGCCGTACTATAAGCGCGGTCGTCATTTTATTATGGATTATAAACCGAGTGAATTACGAGAAATAGAATACCAGTATTGCCGGACGCATCTTGAGTATTTCGTCGAAAAATACGGGCATATCGAGGACAAGGACGCAGAGGAACTAATACAACCCTTTGATCTTTGGGATGCGCAAAGAGAAGCGTTACGGCAGTTTAGGGACAATAAACTAAACGTCATTTTGAAGGCAAGGCAGTTAGGTATAACGTGGCTTGTTTTACATTATGCGCTGTGGAAGATGATAAACCCCGGCCGAACAGTCATAGGGTTATCACGAACAGAAGATGAAGCACAAGAATTAGTACGCAGAATGTCAGTCATTCTTGATAATATGCGTGCTTTATTCGCCCCGGTAAAAGATCAGCCGATAAATTGGGTGAACGCAACGTGGGAAAACACATCTTTAATTCTCACTATTCATTATCCCACACTCCCCGACTCTGTATTCAAATGTTTCCCGAGTTCACCTAATGCGGCGAGATCCTTTACTGCGGACTTAATAATCTTTGATGAATGGGCCTTTCAGCAGTTTGCAGAAGATATCTGGAAGGCCGGTTATCCTACAATAAACAGACCTACCGGCGGTCAAGTGGTCGGGTTATCCACAATAGAGCGTGGTTCGTTCTTTGAAAAGGTATTTACCGATCCTGATAACGGATTTAATAAAATATTCATCCCATGGCACGCAGATCCGCGCAGAGACGATGTATGGTACCAACAAACCAAACGGACCATGGGGGATATGATAACGCAAGAATACCCTGCAACCGTCGAAGAAGCGTTGACAGTACCGGGTGGAAGTTTCTTCCCAGAGGTAAAACGCGAAACACACCTTGTTGACAAGGAATTAGAGGGTAAATTGCGGCGATATGTTGCACTTGATTACGGTCTTGATATGCTTTCCGCACACTGGATCCAAGTAGATACGAACGGAAATGCGCAAGTTTACCGGGAATATGACGCTCCCGACAAGACAATCGGTGCAGCTTGTGACATTTTGCGGTCATTAAGCGACGGAGAACACATAGATCAGTGGTTAGCGCCCAGTGACTTGTGGAGTCGATCACAAGAAACGGGTAAATCTAGGGCCGTTTTATTCAGCGAGAACGGTTTGAACCTAACAAAAACGTCAAGAGACTTCGTTGCGGGCTGTGCATCCATGAAAGAATGGCTAAAAGTCATAGATGAACACCCCAAATTGACTATTTTGGACGGTGCGGCACCGAATTTGTACCGATGCCTGCAGAAAATCCAAAAAGACAAGAAAAGACCGAATATTTACGCTAAAGACCCACATGATTTAACGCATGATGTTGATAGTTTGCGGTCATTTTGTGTTTGGTGGGTGCGTAGTCCCGAGGTTGACTACGAAAAAATAGAGTCAAGACAGCATAGTTCCATACTTGAAGACATAGAAAATGCCACGGGGGAAGATAGAGAGTACCTCTTACAGAAATATGGTGAACCATTATGAGGTTGAAAAAGATAATGGATAAGGTCAAAAAGTCGATAGCACCCACGCCGGAAGAAAAGAAGCGTGATAAATGGCGCGGAAAACTTGAAAATGCAAGAATAGCTTACTCAAGCACCTTAAAAGAGATATCGAAGAATCAGGGCATTTACGAAGGGACCAGAGAAGTCAATGGAAACCCCAACACAAATGTAGCCGCAAGGGATTTGGCTATAAATGTGCGTAATATTGCGTATGAATTGATCGAATCGCAAGTAGATAGCTCAATTCCGATGCCAAAAGTCACGGCACTGCACGAAGGCGATGAGAATTTGGCAAGGTCTATTGAAAGAGCTTTAGTCAATAAGGTTAAACTCTTGAAGTTATCCATATTAAACGACCAAATGGAACGTATAGTTCCCGTACAAGGCGGTGATTTTTTCCTTGTTGAATGGGATAACACGATGGGTTTCCACTCAAATTACGGTGATGTAAACGTAATGGAGATATCCCCGAGACAAGTTATACCCCAACCGGGCGTTTCAAAGATCGAGGATATGGACTATATATTCGTTCAGACGGCCCAGACGAAGAAATGGGTTAAAGACAAATACAATGTCGATGTAGAAGATGCTTCCGAGGAATACAAGGATATAAGGGGCGCAGAAGGGGAAAATGGACTTGACACGGATATAGTTACGGTCAACACCGTTTACTACAAAAATGACGGCAAAATAGGCCGTTTTGTATGGGTAGATGATTATACGCTGGAAGACCTTGACGATTATCAAGCAAGGATAACGAGAAAGTGTAAAGAATGTGGTTATGCCACCGAGGAAAAGACTTGTCCCGTATGCGGCTCTACAAAGTTTGAAGAAACCGAAGACAAGGTACAAGAGATCAGAATACCCTTGATGCAGGAGTCGGGCATTGATGAAATGGGTATGCCGGTCGAAGTAGAAGCCGAGGAAGTGATAACTATTGATTATTACAAGCCTAATTGCTTCCCAATCATCGTCAGAAAGAACGTATCAAAGAGCAATTCCTTGCTTGGCTTTAGTGATGTAAAAGTCATTGAAGATCAGCAAGACCTTATAAAGAAAGTCGGTTCTAAAGCGGCAGAAAAGACCTTAAAGGGCGGTTCTATTGTTACATTGCCCCGTGGAGTAAAGGTAGAAACCACGGACAAGGAACTTAAAATCGCAAGGCTTGATGATCCGCAGCAGAAATCTATGATAGATATCCTCAATATGCAAGTCAACATCAATCAAGACTTGCAGATGGTAAATAAAGCCTACGAGGATGCCCGTTCTACATTAGGTATCACAGACGCATTTCAGGGTAAATACGATCCGTCAGCGGTATCGGGTACTGCAAAACAGTATTCGATCAATCAGGCTGCCGGTCGTTTGGAATCAAAGCGCGTAATGAAGAACGATGCTTACGCAAAGCTGTATGAATTGATGTTCCAATTCTGGCTTGCATATGCAGACGATCCCCTTCCTATAACGGGAAGCGGAGTAAACGGAGAGCAGGATTTTGACGTACTTGATAAAAAAGACTTTGTAAAGAAGGATGCGGCCGGTGAATATTACTGGAATGACGAGTTCTTGTTTGAAACCGATCCTACGTCAACGATGATGGCTAACCGTGAAGCAATGTGGCAGCAGATCGATATGAAACTTCAAAGCGGTGCGTTCGGTCAGTTAGGTTCACTTGAAACCATGAGACTTTACTGGTCCCTTATGGAGAAGAACCATTATCCTAATGCCGGTGATGTATTGTCGCAGATAGAAATGATGATGGCAGAACAACAGCAGATGGCACAACAGATGCCACCTCAAATGCCAGTAGAAGGGGGTATGCCTAATGAAATGCCCGTTATGTAACATAGAAATGCGTATCACATCATCAAGGAACATCGTTGAGAATGACGATACGCCAGATGCAGAAACAAAGTTATTCATAACGCAGGAACTTACTTGCATGAATAAGAACTGTTCCAACTATGAAAAGGTTGTGGAAACAGTAAAAAATGAATTACCTATCGGCTAACAAAGGACTCATAGAAGTCCTTTTTTAGTGCATAAATGTCGCAATCAATAGCGTAAAAATGGAAAGGAAAATTGAATATGAGGAAAAATCTTCTCGCACTCGACTTACAGCACTTTGCTGATGAAGTCGAAGACGCAGGCGCAAACGAAGTAGAGGAGTCCGCCACTTCTCAAGAAGACGAAGTAACCGAAGCAGACGAAACTGAAACAGTCGAAGAAGACGGAAACGACGAGCCGCAGGAACAGTCAGCAGAGGAAAATGCACGTTACGCAGCTATCAGACGCAGGGCCGAAGAAGATGCCCGGCGTAGATACGAATCTGAATTTAATCAGATGAATAACCAGATAGCCGCAATGTGTCAGGGGGTTACTCATCCCATAACGGGACAGCCCATAACAAATGTCCGTGATTATGTCGATGCTTTGTCAATACAGCAAAGACAAGCGCAGGAGCAGGAGTTACAAGAAAAAGGCATTGATCCCGGCTTGATTGATCGGATGATAGCACAGAACCCCGTTGTAATGCAGGCACAAAGAGTTATTGAACAGACTAATGTTAATAACGCCGCCTATGCACTGCAAAACGATATAGCCGAGTTATCAAAGATCGATCCTAACATAAAAGGACCGCAGGACTTGGCAAACATCCCTAATATGGACGCGATCGTAACATTGATTGCAAATAACGGGTTGTCACTTGTTGATGCGTATAAAACGGTCAACTTTGACAACTTTATGCAGCACACAAACGATGCGGCAAGACAGCAGGCCATTAACCAGATGAGGGGCAAACAGCACCTTGCATCACAGCCTACGGGAGTTGCTACAGAGAATGACGATGTAGAAGTTCCGGCAGACATAATGAGCCGTTGGAAGTCAGAGGGAAAAACAGAAAAACAAGTACGCGAGCTTTATAAAAAGGTCGCAAAGCAATTAAATCTTAACTGAAAGGAAGGAAAAGAGTTATGGCATTTGAATTTTTAAGAGCCGAGAACGATGCAGCTCCTATCGAGAAAGAGATCGAAGCTACAAACGGCGTTACTTACAATCATGGCTGTCTTCTCGTTTACGGAAGCGCAGGCACAGCAACAACAACCACTGCAAAACCCGAGTTTGTTTACACGGGCAAAGACGTTATTGCAAAGACGGGTGACAAGCTCGCTTGTGTAGTAGCTTTCCCTGATTATGAGTTTGCTACATACCTTTCTGCATCGGGTTCTGCCCTCAAGAAAGGCACAAAGGTTACAACGACTGGAGAACTTGCTACGGCAACTTCTGCAAGCGGTGTATTTGAACTTCTTACCGACGGTGGCGCAAGCGGATCGAAGGTAGTAGGTAAATTTTCATAAGAGAGGGGGAAATAGACAATGGCAGTTATATTTTCAAAACACGGCGGTCTTAATGACGAAGCGTGGAAGGTAATAGACACAGAGCTGTCTATGGTTATTCAGGACACAGACACAGAGAAGAACAAGGATGACGAACTTGTTAAGGCTCTTTACAACGTAAAAACATCAAAGAAGTTCGGTGAGAAGCAGGGATCAATGACCGAGTTCGGAAACTTCGAGGAAGTAACCGAAGGCGATAACGGTATTGCTGATGATTACCAGATGGGGTTCTCGAAACTTATCGAGCATCATCAGTTCATCAAGACCTTCATGTGTACGCGTGAAGCAAAGGATGACGGCGATATCGATATGATGAAGCAGACGGCTGCTAACTTCGTTCGTGCTTACAAGAGAAGCCGTGCGCAGTTCGCTTCCGATGCACTTGTAGCAGAAGGAACAACATTCCTTTATGGCGGCAAGTCATACGACAAGACCACTGGTGACGGCAAGGGACTCTTTGCCACAGATCATCTGGGCAAGAAGACCGGCGTTCCTACACAGTGTAACGTATTCACGACAGCACTCACAGATTCAACAGCACTCTATAAACTTGCTAACGTAGGACGTAACTTCAAGAACCAGTCTGGTAACGTAATGGGTTACACATTCGATACGATCATCATTCCCGGCAATACACCGGCACTTGAAGATCTTATCAAGAGAATCATCCATTCAGATCAGATCGTTGGCTCTGCAAACAACGACATCAACACACAGAAGGGCATTTGGAAACTCGTCGTAAACCACAGATGGGAAGCGGCTTCGGGCACAGCTCCTTACATCCTTATGTCATCAGAAGCACAGAGAGAGCTTAACGCAGGCGTATTCTATGACAGAGTAGCACTTGACGTTTCTAACGAAGTTCTCAACAAGAGCCGCAACCTTGAATGGAGCGGTTACGCAAGATGGAGCGCAGGATTTAATAACTGGGCCGCATACATCATGGGCGGCGCACAGAACGGACAGAGCTTATCATAAGGGGGAATCGTATGATACCTAACGGACTTAAAGTAGGCCAGACATACCATGAAGGTGATTTGGTTTACAAAGTAGTTAAGGTTCTCGACGATGGCAGATATGAAGGGAAATGGATGGGGGAAACCCCATCCGTTCCCGTTTCTGTTGTAGAACCGAAAAAGGAAGTCAAGGAAGTAAAGAAGGAAGAAGTCAAAGAAGACTATCTTTCTATGCCCTATGCACAACTAAAGAAACTTTGTGCAGACAAAGGACTTGATGCTAAAGGTTCAAAAGCAGACCTTATAGCACGTTTAGAAAAGTAAGGGGATGTAAATGAGTACATGGTATGACTTAAAATTAGCCGTTCTTCAAAAGATGTTTGCGGCAGACGATAGGATAGTAGCGGATGAATCATCTTTGGGATATATAGCCGCTATGCCGCATTGTGCAAATGAAGGACTAGCTTTACTTGCTACGGCAGGGAAGTTTATCACGAAGTCCGTCAAGATCGCACAGATGGATATTCCGAATTTGGTATCGGAGTCTATCTCAAACCCTATACATGAGTTTTCGGACAGCTATACATACCAGACAGACGAAGGACAGTCGTTTTATTTCGAGGTGTCGGGAACCGGCATTTGTAATATATATGTCGATGAAACATTGTTTGATACAATAAACATCGAGAACAAAGGCTACGAAGCGTTCAAGGGGTTAATCACAAACACCGACAAGAAGCCGGTCAAGTTTGAGTTTATTACATCTTACCCTATGGCTATCAAGAACGTGGCTATATACAAAGAAAGTTTTGCAGATGCGAACGATGTTGTACCGTTCACTGACAAGATCAAGTACGATATGACAGCACTTGCAGAAGACTTTTATATGATTGATCCTCAAGGTATCTACTATGAGGGCGCATATCAGAAATATCTCCAAACATCAGACTTTTATCAGGAAGGCACAAAGACACTTGTGTTAGACCGTGATATGATCGGTAACTTCACGATCTATTATAGGGCTTATCCCGTCCAAATAACGGCAGAAACAGAGGACGAGTATGAGTTGCCTATCGATCCCGAGGTTTATGTCTTATTGCCCCTTTATATGGCATCACAGCTATATAAAGACGATGATAACGGTATTGCTACGGCATATCGTAATGAGTTTGAGGTTGGGTTTGATAGGCTAGTCAATTCGGCTAACTTATCAGCATACGAACAGTTTACAAGTGACAGTGGGTGGATTTAATGGCCGTCAATTTCAAAGTTCCTAAGTCCCCGAAAAGGGACATATTTGTTATAGATGAATTTAAGGGTGTTGACCTTACAAATACGGGTGCGAACATCGATGACACAAGAAGCCCTAATGCCGAGAACATGGTTCGTTATGTGCCGGGAAAAGTGCGGAAACGTACCGGGTATCACACCAAAGTTAAGTTTTCCGAGATAACCGACGTTAATAGAGCAGCGAACACTTCGGAAGGTTATGTACCCGTTGATGTTACGGGAACAAGTTATGCCACAAGAAATGTACTGTGCTACTACTATGACGAGGTACTAAACGGCTTATATTATATAGAGGTCAAAGGGAAAGGCTCATACACGGTAGGGCAGGAATACATTGACGGCGGCGGATCGGTCAACTCATTTGTATTAAATGATGATGAACTGATTGCTTCAAACTGGAACAACGCTTCAAACAGAACGGCCGACAGATTATATATTTATAGGACGAGCAACGATCCCGATGATTATTTTCAAGTTTGCAAGATAAGAGTATGTGCTTCAACGAGTGCTACTACGGCCGCCGAATGGAAAGCGTTACCGTGGACACCGGCACCCGAAGACAATGATGTTATCTATGTTGAAGATAGTAACAATCCTACAATCTTCGGCTGCCATATGCTCAAGAGCGGTACGTTTGTCGGAAACAGAGTAAGGAATGTTAACCGTGTTACAAACTCATCTGATACGTTTACCACCTTTACCGTAACCGACTCGTCATGGTTATTTGTAGCTGACTTATATGATTTTGTATATAGAACGGCTGGAAATGGCCAAACCACAAGGTTATACATGGAATTCGACTATGAATCGGACGGCGAGGTAGACGTTGCTATAACCGGGTGGTATTCAACATGGAATAGGCTACAAGACACTAGCGGAACGACAGCACATTACACAAGGCAGGAAAGGTCGGGATCATACGTCAACCGAAGAATAGAACTTAAAGCCGTTTCGGGAACGGCCACGGTTAAGATCAAAAACCTTATTGTCTGCTATGAAAAGGACGAAAACCTTACATACCGCCCTGCGCCCGAAGACGGCGGCGGTATATTCCACATAGAAGATATCTACAATGTAGGTTCAAAGAACTACGCAATAAAAGATAACTACTATCCTGCAACGGTTACATCAACATCGTTGTTTGCTCATGTTGGATGTGACATAGCCGATGCAACGTCAAAGGTAGAAGGGTTCTGTAAAGTTGCGTTCGACCTATATACTACTTCTACTCAAGAGATAGATTATATCAAAGTCGAAACCGCAAACGATCAGGGCGGCCTTTCAACGATAAAGAAATACTATCATAGCGATCTGAACTCGGAACATATCGAATTTTACTTGAGCGCAGGCACACCGCCACGCTACACAAAGACGATATGGGTTGACGTTGTATTCAAATCAGTTGACGGGGACAGCACGATACGTTTCTCAAATATCGAATTAAAAAAGATATCTGGACGTTCGAGCTATGATATTTCAGACAAATATTACATATATCACGCCGGAAAGAAGCTCTATTTAAGGGCGAGTAACAGTGTAAACATTGTCCCGATATACAATGATGCTAATGAGCATATAAGTAAATCGTGGCAGTTAAACGAGAAAATCTTTATTCTTGACGGCAAGAATATTTACTCATATGCAGTCGGAGACGAAACAGTAGACGTATTATCCGCAGGAAAAGGGTACATTCCTTTGGTTACGATCTCGAAAAGTCCTTCTGGCGGCGGTACATCGTATGAGTCGTTGAATATGTTGCAACCGGGGTTCTATGAACAGTTTGTTGTAACGAGTGGTGATTCTAGCGCAACGGCATTTCATTTGTCATTTAACGGCCTTGATGATACCAAAACAAAGGCATGGATATTAGATGCTAATGGGAACTGGATAGAAAAGACCGAGGGCACTCATTATTCGGTAAACCGTGCGGCAGGAATAATCAATTTCAATTCACCGCCGGGAACAAGCCTTGTGCCGGGGCAGGATAACGTAAAGATACTTGCTTATAGAACGATAGCAGGGTATGCGGATAGAGTAGCAAAGTGTACGATAGGAACATTATTCGGAGTAGGCGGCGCAGCAGACCGTCTATTTTTATCGGGCAATCCCGATTATCCTAACTGGGACTTCTATTCCGATCAGTACAACCCGACATACTTCCCTGATACGGGTTATTCAACACTCGGATCGTCGGCATCAGCAATAGTCGGTTATGCGATAGTCAACAACTATCTTGCAACATTCAAAGATGATTTTGATAATTCGCAGGCGGTATTTATCCGTGAAGGTAACTTGGTTGTCAAATCTACCACGGCACAGACCACGGCAGGAAAGACAGTCACAACCGAAACATCAGAACCGGCATTTCCGCTTATCAATACTTTGCAAGGTAACGGAGTTGTAGCACCGTACTCATTCGGGTACTTGCAGACAGAACCGTTATTCCTCACAAGGTCGGGAATATATGCAATAACTGCGCAGGATATCACGGGTGAAAAGTATTCGCAGAATAGGTCATTCTATCTTGACGGTAAACTCACCAAAGAGAACGGCCTTGAAAACGCTGTAGCAACGGTATTCAAGGATCAGTACATTCTTGCGTTGAATAACAAATTGTATATCCTTGACGGACTGCAGGCAACGAGAACCGATAGGTCAGAGCCTTACGCAACAAGACAGTATGTAGCCTTCTACTGCACAAATGTTCCGGCTATTTCGATCTGGACTGACGATCAAGCGTTATGGATTGGAACACACGACGGTAGGGTATGTGAATTTGGCAAGGACATAGATGATCTTGAGTCGTATAACGACGATGGAGAACCGATTTACGCTTGTTGGGAAACGCCCGATCTTGACGGAAAACTGTTCTACAAGAACAAGACATTCAGATACTTTGCTATCCGAATGATGAAAGCCTTGAGAACGTCCGTAAAGGTATTTGCGCAGAAACGCGGTAACTGGAGTGAAGATCCTATTAAAGAAGATAGGCAGACTGGTCTTGCGTTTGACTTTAACAACATTGACTTTGAACACTTCTCATTCAGTACAGACCGTTCTGAAAGAGTGGTTCATACAAAGGTTCGTATCAAGAAGGTAGATAAAGCCCGGTTTAGAGTAGAGAACGGATATGTAAACGAGCCGTTCGGTATATTTGATTTAGCTCTTGAATACATTGAGAGCGGAAATTATAAGGGGTAAAGCAAAATGGCATTTTCAAAAATTACAAATGCGGACTTTAACAACAAAGGTGCGTTGTCCTTACCAGACCAACCGACAATAGCGGCGCAGGAACTCAAGAGAAAGTTTGATGAAGATGCAAGAGAAGTAGTAGCACCGGCATTTAACAAACTTGTTGAGACAGAATTGCCCGATACATCGGCGGCAGCAAACATAGGCGCAACCGCACCTAGTCCGAGAACGGGAAACACTATTCAAGCGGTTATGAATAGTATATCAAGTGACTTGTCAACACTTGAAGCAAGCGTGGCATCGGCAATAGCCCACGATCATACGCACAGCAATAAGGCGTTGCTTGATACCTATACGCAGACCGAAGCTGATTTAGCGCAGGCAGTTGCAGACGATCATACTCATTCAAACAAGACATTACTTGACAGCTACACACAAACTGAAACAGATTTAGCCGATGCGGTGTCAAAGAAGCACGATCATAGCAATAAAACGCTTCTCGATAAACTTTCAGATGTAGGCGGCAAGCTCAACTATGACGGTGACGAAGTATTAGAAGATGCTTATACACAAGTCAAGGTTACAAATAGCGGTGCATCAACAACGATAACAGCAAGTGGCAAGGCTGAATTAGAGTTAGAAGCAGGCGCGAATGTAACGCTGACAACAAGCGGAAGTAAAGTAACCATTGCTTCAAGCGGTGGCGGTGGCGGTGGTACGTCATATACCGCAAAAGACGGTGTAAAGATAAGTGGCACAGATATAATGGCCGATCTCAAAAGCGCAACGCCGGGATCGGAAGCGGCAGCGGCATATGGCTCTACAGCAAACAGAACATATGCGGTCGGGTTAGACACAAACAAGAACCTTGCTGTAAATATACCGCTTTCGTTAGCGGCATTAAGCGGTAGTTATGGAGACTTGCAGAACAAGCCGACTATTCCTGCGGCACAAGTTAATTCGGATTGGAACTCAAACAGTGGAGTATCGGAGATTCTTAATAAGCCGACTATACCGACAATATCAGTTTCGCATGACGGAACAGCCACTACAACAACTGTAAGGAAGCAGAAAATCACGATAAACGGAACGGCCTATGACGTTGATGGTTCGATGTATATGGAAGGAACTGCAAATTCAGCTTCATTTGCTTTTACTAATGCATCCATCCTTACAACATCAGCAATAGATGTTTGGACTGATACTTGGGGAGATAACCCGTCAAACGTTGAAGTACCGAGTGCAGGAACGTGTAACGTCACATTTAGTGCGGCAAAGACAAGAACGGTCAGAATATATATCAAGTAAAGAAAGGAAGGCAAGAATATGATTTACGGTATAGTATTTACAGCAAAAGCAAAAGAATCGGGAGAATGGGCTTCAAGAGTATCTGGAACAAAAGCAGACCTCGGAGAAGCAAAGGCTTTCTATCATTCAGAATGTTCTCGACTTATCGGCAACACGGGATTTGATGAAGCAATGGTTATGCTATTTGATAGTTACGGCAAGCCCGTGATGAGTGATTATTACTCATTCCCCGAACCCGAACCCGTACCGCCCGAACCCGAAGCAGAGTAAGAGTATTTTCATTTTCATTTAGTAGTCCTTCTGTAAAGCGGCCTATCCTTTGCGGTAGGCCGTGAAGAAGGTTCGCATTAAAAACGGAAAGCGAAGTAAAGGAGATAGCGTAAAATGGCACTTTTCAGATGTTCAAGTGGGGGGGGGTACAAATGAAGTAGTTGGTACACCCATAGCAATAGGCACAATTACTGTTAATGGCACTACATATACAAAATATAAACTTGTTGTTGATTGTGGAGCATTACCAAATAATACACAAAAAAATGTACCAATAACACTTCCATCAACAAGGAATATTTTATCGGTATATGGAGCGTCAACAAACCCGACACTAGGCATGGTATATCCCATTCCTTTTTATAATGCCGCAGACGCTAGTTATTCAATAACAGCCATTGTGACGAGTAGTGGCGGAGATGCTATAAAACTAATTACAAAAACAGACTTATCAGATTGGGCAGATACAAAAATAACAATAGAATATTATTAAATCCCCTTCTACCTGAAGGGGTAGATAGGAGAGATTATGGCACTTTTTCATTGTGGTAAAAGCGAAATAAGTAACTACGGAAGTGCAACACAATCGGAACAAATTGAATGGACAGGCTCGGCAACAACAAAAACGGGCTTGACGCATACGTTTAGTTCGAGCGAGTACGGCAAATATATAGTAACAGGATTTATACAGGCACAGCAATCATCGAGTGCATCAATCGCTGTTATGATGACTTGTGGTTCGACTGGAACGTCAGCAGACAGTCCTATGGTGAGAAATTCAAGTGGTAATACGGTATTAGGCGCATCTATGTGCGCTATATGGGACATTGATGCAAGCCATAATATAATTGCATTACACGGTTATTGTGGGGCGTCAAGCGGTACTAAGTACGTTTACGGTGGTGCATTAAACTGGATAAAAGTGTCAGATTAACTATGCCAACATACGCAGACACAGCACAAACAATGCTAATTGAATATATGATGCTCAAAGGCTTTTTGGCATTTATCGGTCTTATCCTTTTGGGATATGGTATTTGGTGGATATTTCAGAAGTTCAAATAATGAAACGAAAGCGAAATAACTTAAACTTTTATCATAGCACGTTTTCTGATATAATCATATCGGAAAGGGGTATGACGAAGCGTGATAAAGAGAGATTGCTATTTCTATTCAGAAGTTCACGATATGGGTGCAAGTATTCCTTGTTGCGGATTAAATGAGGGTTTAGGGAATTGCCATTGTGAAGAATGTGATAAGTTTTTAACCAGGTCCGATGCCTTTGATATTGTGCTAAAGCATATAAGCAGAAATGGAGCAAGTGTAACGAGAATGAGTGAAATAAGTTTTAGACTTGAGAAAGACGGTTTATATCGTTGCGAACCCACAAGTGAAAATACGAACATTGTAAAAAATTGCTTGGTAATATCTAAAGAAATGTTTATAGAATGTTATAAACGGTGGATTTTGGAAGATTGTGAACAATGCGAAGTCGGAAACCCTTGTTTATACTGTAAGCATACATTTGAACAAGCCGACAATGTAACGTAAGCGCAAAAGATTATATTGTGTTATACTTACATTATATTTCAGAAAAACACTCGTTTTCGGGGAAAATCCGAAAATATATTGTAAGTTTTAAGCATTTTAAGGAGAACACAATGGGATATTTACAAGCCTTTTGGGAGTTAGTTACTACAGACATTCTTTATGATGCGGTAGCACTTGGGAGCATTGTCTTTTATATATGGGCGAGGATAATGCTAAACGAGTTGATACCTTGAATGAAACGATAACGCAATAGATATAAAGCGGTGGCGTGGAGTGAAAAGGTCAGACGATTTGAACGAAAGTTCGCTCCGATAAGTTACTTCGGAGTAGCCTCAGCGTGGGAGTGCGGAAGATTAACCCAGACCGAGTCACCGCTTTAATATATTTCTGTAACGTAAGCGAAATAAAAAGGTTTCATAAGTGGAACAGAGGTTTCACACGTAGAACTATTCTTCGTAATTTCATAGTGCTATGCTTTAATTACCAAAAGGAAAGGAGCATAGCCTATGACAAGAGAAGAAATCAAAACTTATTTAGAATATACGAAAGTTCTGTTAGCCATGAACGGTATCAAGGATAACGAGGTCAGCGAAGCATTAGACCATGCCATTGATACATTCGATGATACGAAAGACAGACATTGGTTAGATTAAAAGAATAGACTTGTCCGTTGAAAACACGGAGAGCAAGGGCATCCTTCGGGGTGTCCTTTTTGATGGGAGAAATAATATGGACGCATCTACATATTTGCAAGCCTTCATAACCGTAGGCGGCGCAATAATGGGAATATGGGGGTTTGTAAAAGTGGTTAAGGATATAAAGAAGGGTTCTGACGAAGAACACGATCGCCGGCAACGTTGGGATAACGCCGCTAAAGTGATTGAGGAAAAATCGGCAAAATGGGATAGAGGACTTGAAGACATTTACGATGAACGTGTCAAGATAGTCAACCGATATGACAGCCGACTTGACGAGCAAGACGCGAAGATACAACAGCTATTGTCTATGTTGTGTATGACCTTACGCGCTCAAGATGCGATTCTTGAAGCGCTTGTAGAGCAGGGAATAGGCAACGGGGAAATAAAAGCAATGCACAAAGAGTTAAAGGGCTTTATTTTAGATCAGGTTCAGTAAAGGGGGGAATAGTTATGAAGATGGATAACAAGGTTTACGACGTTCTTAAATGGATCGCACAGATTTTACTTCCTGCTATCGGCGCGCTTTACTTCGCACTTGCGCAGATATGGGGGCTTCCTTATGCGGAGCAGATTGTCGGAACGATCACGGCAGTTGATGCGTTTATGGGCGTTCTTTTAGGTATAAGCACATACCAGTACAACAAGGAGCTTAAATAAATGTCACACGCAGACACGTTGAATTTCATACAGCAGATAGCCCCTTTGATTGTAGCGGAAGGTTCTAAACGTGGTTACAGAGTTTTCTCGACCGTTATTGCACAAGCAATCATAGAAAGCAATAGCGGACGGAGTAAATTAAGTCAGCCACCTAACTATAACTATTTTGGTTTGAAGTGCGGTACGGCGTGGTTATTAGCCGGTAAACCTTCGGTCAATATGAAAACCAATGAGGAATTTACGGTTGGGAAACTAACGCAAGTAAATGCGTATTTCCGACGATACTCAAGCATGGCCGACGGAGTTGCAGGCTATTACGACTTTATAAGCACAAAGAGATACGCAAACCTAAAGACGGCATTAACCTATCAGCAATATGCGGAAATGCTAAAAGCCGACGGATATGCGACTTCAAGCCAATACGTCAATACATTGTGTGCTACGGTCCAGACATACGGACTGATCGCTTATGATACCGGCGGTTCAATTCCTCAATGGGAAGTTGGACGAACATATATAACTACTCAAGATTTGAACGTCCGACGAGAACCGAATGGTACTTATCTTCCGTTTGATGAACTTACCGAGAACGCAAAGAAACACGCCTTTGCTACAAACGCAGGCAACGCGGTTTTAAAAAAGGGAACGGAAGTAACGGTCAAAGAAATACGAATGACAAAGAGTTGCACATGGTTACGCATACCGAGTGGATGGATATGCGGAAAGAACAGCAAGAATACTTACGTTATATAAGGGGGTAGAAAATGGCTTATGTAAAAAAAGGCTATATCGGTGATTCATCGGTTGCTGCCAAACTCAACAACGGTAACACAAAGATTCAGAACGGCACGGTCTATAAGGCATACGGCGGTGTAGGTACGGGCGGTAGGACTAATCTTACAACTGCAGGATATCCCGGCTCTGTGGGCTCTTATAACCCGCGCGCTACAAGTTTTTCAAGTGCAGTCAAGGCTTTAGGCGGCACAACTAACAGCAATACCGGGGGATATACGACTAGCGGTTCCAGAAGCGGATCTGGCGGCTCATCATCATCTTCGGCATCTGCTTATGACGATGGTTCAACATCTGCATATTCTGCACTTCTGGCCGCTTACGCACAGCAGCAGAGAGATTATGAAGAATATTTGAGACAGCAGAGAGAAGCGGCACAGAACGCTTACAACCGTGGCATGAGCGCACTCAATAGCGCATACGATACCCAGTTAGGCAGTCTTAAAGATAACCTTTCTGAAACCAAAAATCAGCTTCTTAACCAGTACAACCGTTCAAAGAGCGGTATTACGACCGATGCGGAAGATTCACTTCGTCAGGCATATATCAACAATATGCTTTCACAGAAGAACCTCGGACAGCAAATGTCAGCGCAGGGACTTACTGGTGGTGCATCAGAGTCCACAATGGCAAGCATGGCCAACAACTACGGCAATGCGCGTAACGCTATTAACACGGTTGCAAATACGAACCTTTCTAACCTCGAAGGTAACTATTCCGATAACCTTTCATCTGCTATGCAGGCATACAATAGCGCGGTTGCAGATGCTAATCTCAAGAAGTCACAGCAAGTCATGGCTCTTGAGGATGCACTTGCAAACAACGAGATATCTGCACTCGGTAATTATCAGTCATTACTGCAGCAGAATAATCAGAATTATCTCGATCTTCTCAAGGCCGCTATTGCGAACGGAGCTTCATTCGCATACAGCCCTACAGAAGCAAACAACGCAACAAAGGCAGTCGCAGTACAGCAGGCGGCTAATCCCGGCATTACAAACAATTACGCGACCATTCAAGAGCTTATGGGTAATGGCACAACCATACCGGGAGTTAATAGTGCAGGCATGACTGTATTAAATACAAATAATCAGAACAATCTGTTAGCGCAGTTGTTAGCACAGTTACAAGTAGCAAGGGGGTAAATGAGAAATGGCAAAGGTAAAGAAGTATTCTGGTAAGGACGAGAAAATCACATCGGTTTGGAATGACAGGGGCGACAAGAGATATGGCTTCGCAAGCAAGGACAGAAACGCAGACAACACGACAAGGTATGGCGTGGGCATTGACAATGTTGGAAATCCTTATCGCGGAGCAATGGATAGAGAGATTAACACACCTCTCGGAACGATTGACTATGGATATGACGGAGATACCGTTTACGGTGGCGTTACACCTAATGTATATTCTGGACGTTATTCAAACCCGGTTTCAAACGAGAGCGGAAGGTATTTTGGCGTAGGAAATACTCAAGTCGGAACTACTGTATCGCCTTATGGAGACAGAGGTGTATATGTTGATCGTAACGGACAGCCCGTAGCAAGCGGCGGAATACTTGGTTTTGACGAAGGCACTTTGGGTGTTGGAGGAAGTGTCGCTTTTCCTGCAAAGACTAACGCTTATAACGAAGTTAATACACCTTTAGGACTGCTTGCATACGGCCAGAACGCAAACACCGGGCAGGCGTACGGTAGCTTCACACCTCAAAATCAGTATTATCTGCAGGCACTTGCTAACCTTCTTATGGGGAGATAGATCATGGCATCAAATTTAAGAGATAGGGGTTATCCTTCCGCAAACGGATATAGGCCCGATTATAGTGATAAGAAAAATTTACTTATGACGAATGAAAAAGCGACAGTTCCCTTTCACGCCGTGCAGAATGAAGGCGGCGCAACAAGGGAAAACCCCATTCTTAACAAACTTATGTCAGCATATAACCGCAAGGCTATTGTAAACCCGAATATGCCGCTTGTTAGTAAGGTACACGATGATTATGTCACCGATGATACCGACGAGCGCGCATTTTTGGGCGGCCTTGATTTACGCAATCACAACAACGATAGGCTTGCTTTTGCTCATGCGAACATAACGCCTACCAGTTCAGGATATTACGCAGGCATTGATAGGCTTCCGTTTGGCGCGAACGAGTACAGCAAATCTGTTAATACCCCGTGGGGTACTTTTGGCGCAGGCTATGACGGCGACGGTACAGCATCTATAAGCTATGAATCATCACCGAATGTTTATTATCTAAAGGCACTTGCAAACCTTTTGTTGAATAGAGGAACAATTTAATGGCAAGAAACAGAAACACAAACGGTAGCGTAGGAATTTCAAAAGACGCACTCGAGGCTCTTAAATCTGGCAATTACGGGAAAGTAACCGGCCGTAAAGCTACAGCTACAAGTTCAAAAGACCAGATCATTGTTGCTAATCCAAGCAATCCCCTTCCAGTATTAAACGGCATAAAGACTAACAATACCGCACCCGCACAGAATAACTATGTCAGCAAGAATAAAAACTACATAGATACGGACCGCGCAAGGCGTAATTATGCAGCAAAGCAGACAACGCCCAAAACATCTAGTGATGAAAACTATGTTGTCAAAAGGGACCGCTACGACAAGCTGATGAAGAACGGTAGGCTTGCTAATGATATCAAAACCCTTGCGCAGATCAATTACCAGAACGCTAATCAAGACGCTACGGTATCGCAGGAATGGGCCGACGAATACGGCGCTAAAAGTCTTACGGGCGGTTTAAGCAAGAGCCAGTTTATAGACCAATTATCGCGTCGTTATGAGCTTACTAAAGACGAATTAAACGATATGGCGTTGACCTTCCATACAGACGCAAACAATCTTGATGTAGAGCAGTACGGCAAACAGCTTGAGAAGATCGGCAAAGAGCATCCCGTTGTAGGTTCCGCAGGATCGTTTGTAGGAACTATCGGAAGCGGTATCGAAGGTATTTATAACACTATTGCCGGATTGGGCGGCGACGATAGATACCTTTCAAATATGTTTAGGACTACAAAGAATAGCCCAAGAGAAGGTGCAAAGCAGAACATCGAATCTAATGTTGGCAAGGGCCTTTATGATATCGCTATGGGCGTTGGTGATATGGTGGCCGGTACTGCTGCCGGAAGTGCGCCCGTTATTCTTGCAGGAAATACCGCAAATGAAGCGCAGAAATCAGCCCTTGAAAGAGGTTCCAGTGTCCGCAAGGCATCTGCATACGCAGGCGCAGCCGGAGCTTTAGACTTTGTATTTAACAAGATCGGGCTTGACAAAGCAAAGGATCTCGCAGTCAAAGAGCTTAAAGAGACGGGTATTAAACAGTTTCTTGCAAAGAACGCAGTCGCAGGACTGGGAGAAGCGGCCGAGAACGTATATCAGGATATTGCGCAGTCACTTTTTGATAACCTTATTAACCGGGAAAAATCGGAGTGGCGCACGTCCTTTGATAATAAAGTTGCTAATGGTATGAGTGCAACGGACGCATTTAAGGAAGTTGCGAAAGAATACGGCGAACAGCTTGCAGTATCGGGACTTACTGGCTATGGTATGGGTTCGGTTATGCAGGCCGGCAAGTCTGTCGTCCCTAAAATACCCGATCTTATCGAGTATATGAATGTTAATAGCAATCTTGGATTTGTAGATCCGGCTGTTAGAAACTTTATAAACGGTGTTCCCGAAGTGAATAATGCTTCAAAGCAGGCGACTAATGCGGCAGCAGAAATAAACCGTTTGAGCGAGCAGATACCTAATGTACCGGGTGACACAACCCGGATTGACAACCCGGAGAATCCGAGTATAATGAACGATACCAACAGCGAAAGGAGTGCCGTTTATGGACAAGAAGCAAACGTCGTTGACAGAAGAACAGATACGGGAAGCATTGGACGAGAAGAATTTGAGCCCGGCCGACAAGAAGTTAATAGAAGCATGGACGGCCAACGGACTTACACCCGAGAGGATGGCAGAACTTTTAATTTACGAAATGTAGTAGATGAAAGAACAAGCCGCCTTATGGACGATGCGGGATTGAATAATTTTGATCTGCGCGATACGTCAAATAATCGTGAAGGTTTTTCAAGCCAGTTAGCAGAAGCAAAAGCCGCAAACCCCAACGGCCGTATGGTATCTAATCAGAGCCCGGAAGACCTTACAGATGCAAGGATATTTACAGATCCTACTGGAACCGCCGGTGTAGCAATAAAGCCCGACGGAGATATTGTAGGAGTACATAAGCATCCCAAGAACGGAATGGGGAAGGCGGTTGACGATCTTCTTATTACAGCAAGAGCAAACGGCGGCGATAGGTTAGATTGTTACGGCGCCGGCCTTGTGAATAAATATGAACGTGACGGCTTTATTCCAGTAGCACAAGTAGAATGGAACGAAAAGTTTAAGCCGGAAGACTGGGGCGACAATCCCCCCGAAACAGTTTATGTAATGATGAAGGACAATCGTACTAACGAGCAAGTCCTTAATGATTATAAAAACGGAACATTCAAATTAAGCACGCCGGAAGACTTGGCAAACTTGAAGAAGTTTACTATTGATGAATACGGCGACGACGCATATTTTGAAGCACTTGATTATAGAGATCGGTTATTAGACGGGCAGCCTACAAACGAGGGTGCCTTTTCTAATGCTCAAAACTTCCCGGCAGTAGACGGTGTTATACCGCGAACGATGAACGAATCTGCGGCGCAAAACCCTAGATTAACCCAGTCAATAGGCAATGTACCGCCAGAAACACCGCCTTCTAACGGCGGTAACGTACCGCCGGATGATAGGACGGGTATATCAAGAGTAACGACACATTCTGCTAAAAATGCCGGTGTTGTAACGCAGGACGAGCTAGATAACGACGAAGTTATCAAAGATATAACAAAGTATGCAAAGCATAATAATGAAACTACGTTAGAAAACGCCAAAGAGAATGTTATCAATAACGGCGAGCAGCTTCTTGCTGAATTTAATTCTGGAAAGAGATCCATTAACAGCGATCAGACTGTAGACGAATCGTTCTTACTCTTGAGAAGTCTCACAAATCAGATAGAGGAATTGGGCGAAAACGCACCGCAGGAATTAAGACAGCAGAGATATCTCTTATTAAATCGTTTAAGAGAAGCCGGAACCAAATACGGACAGACCATACAAGCGTTCGCTAAATGGAATAAGACTGCTGACGGCGCTATTGTAAACAGTCAGAAGATTATCGGTGATCGAGTAAAGAAGTATAAAGGCCGTAACCAAGAGCAAGTAAATATAAACGAAGAACTTGCTGAAAAGATCAACGAGATCGGCCGCGATTACAACGATACTGCTATCAGAAACGAGGGCAGCTATCAAAAGCCCAGACAAGCTAATGAAGCAGAAAGAACATCGGGCCGCCTTGATAAAGCGTTAAGAAGGCAGGGCTATGACGGGACAATGGAGCCCGCACCCAAAGCGCCTAAAACGCATGAACAGCATAGAGTAGAAGTTGAAAACTCTATTCGCAGGGAACTCGGAAGCGTAGCGGATCAATTCACAAATAACGACTTTGAATATCTTACAAGCCTTGTAGAAAACAAAGTCCCGGTTGATATCATCGCAGACGAGATCGAGCATAGGTTAAATCACGGCAAGTGGTACACAATAGACGAATCAACACCCGTTAAAAAGGCAACATCAAGCAAGTTAGCTAAAGTCCTTAAAAATATGGGTGATGATAGTCTTAAAACAAAGAATAAGCCCCTTGATAACGGCTATCCGAAGAAAAGCCACGCCACGATTGTTGAAGAAGTTACTAATACCTTGCAGGGAGAACCGGCAGGATTAGGGCTTGATACGCCTACTGATATTGAGTTTATTTCTACGATGATTGAAGAAGGCGTCCCGGACTGGCAGATAGAAGACGAGATTAATCATAGGCTTATGACGGGCGAATGGTACACGATCGATGAAAGTACACAGCCCAAAATACCCGTAGATCAGAAGTTAAGGAACGCTCTTAATTCTCTTGTTGATACAGAAGAAAAACCGGCGCCGCAAGAGCTGACATTCGATGAAATAAGAGAGCGCGTAAAGAGAACCCTTGACGACGAGCCCGCAAGTGAAGGCGTATTTTCTGATGATGATATAGATTATATTGCCTTCCTTCGCAAAAACGGCGCAACAACTGCAGAAATAGCAGAAGCGTTGAATACCAAATATGCAACGGGATCGTTTGGAATAAGCGCAGAAACAGAAGAAAGTGTAAATGGTCTGTTCAAGTTAGCCGAAAAAGCGGGACTTAACAGCAAGACGGGTATTGATGCAATGATGCAGGCATACAAGCTCATTGCAGACGAAACCGTAGGAAAAGCATCACCGTTTGAAAAGTTTGAAGCGTGGCGTTATCTCGCTATGCTTGGTAATACAAAGACTATGATGCGTAACGCGGTAGGTAACGTAATGTTTAATGCCGTAACAGATTTCTCTAATGGCTTATCCGCACTTATCGAAAGCGGCATTGATAAGACGCTTAAAGCGGCCGGCGGTCAGGGAATAAAGCGGCAAAAGGCATTATTAAATCTTGTCAAAGATGATAGGCTGATTAGCGCTGCGTGGAATGACGGAACACAAAACCGTTGGGGCGAGATCAGCGGAACAAAGTACGAAAAGAGTACAAGAGATACCATCAAGCGCCAGAAGTCGGTATTTGATAGCAAGATCCTTCGGCTGTATGAAAAAGCAACCGATATGGGTATAAGCGACACTGGGTTTGTTCACACCAAATATTCAACATCTTTGGCCGGATATTTGAAGGCAAACGGCCTTAATGAAGACGCTTTCAGAGCGGAGCAAAGATATAATAGGCTCAAGCAGGACAGTCAGACAAGAGTTCTTACAAACTACGAAAAGGCTGAAATGCAGAACCTTAAAGGTATTGTTGATACGCTTGAAAAGGCCCGCGATTACGCCGTCAAACAAGCCGAATATGCAACATTCCATGAGGATAACGCACTTGCTCAATGGCTGTCAAAGAATGTTCAAGAAGCTAGGGGCAGTGATAATCTTGCGTTGAGAGCAGTCGGAACTATTGCAGAAGGTATTTTACCCTTTAAAAAGACACCGGCTAATATCCTTAAAAGCGGTTTTGAATATTCACCGCTCGGAGCGATTGACAGCATAGCGAAAACCGGCAAACTTATTTATGAGAATACCGGCAAGAGAAAGACTAATCTTGCTGATACTTATCAGAAAACAAACAAGATCACCGGCAAGCTAAAAGATGTAGATAGATCGCTTGCATCTGACGTTATTGAGAGTTGGGCCAAGACATTGACTGGAACCGGCCTTGCTATGTTAGGTTTCTACCTTGCAGACAAGGGTATATTAAGAGCCGGCGGCAAGGGTGACAAGTATCAGAACGATCTTGAAGGGAAACAGCAGTATTCTATCGAGATCAACGGTAAAACCTATACGGTTGACTGGGCTGCACCCGCAGTTATGCCGATGCTTTTAGGGGCAGAAGCGCAGAAGGTTGCAGAAGATAATCTTGTTTCAAACGAATCTGTATTTAAGAACATTGATAAAACGGTCGGCACGTTAAACGCGCTGCTTGATCCTATACTTGAAACATCGTTCATGCAAGGTGTGCAAAATGCTTTTGAAAGTGCGGCTAATCAGGTCAAGTACAAGAACGAAGAAGACAGCGCCGGGAGCGTAATAGGTGGTATAGCCGGAGCATTTGCTTCAAACGCTTTAACAAGCTACCTTACACAAGGATTGCCGACGTTTTCTGGACAAATAGCAAGGACCGTTGATCCTATAAGGCGCGCAACTGACACGTCAACGGAGAGTAATTTCCTTTCAGAATGGGAAAAGACGGCAAGGAAAACAGCTAACAAGATCCCATTCTTGTCAAAGTACGTCAATGAGCCTTATTACGATGCTTACGGACGCACGCAAGATAACAGCCCGACAGATAATATGCTTGCAAACTTTGCTTATCAGGCATTGTCTCCGGCCTATATTGCGGACATAAACGTAAATGCTGCAGATAGATCGGCAAGGAAGGCATACAACGGAAAAGACTCGAAGGGCAATCGTATTCTTGATAGCAAAGTATTTGCTTCATGGAAGAACAATGTCAAGATTGACGGTGAAAAATTAAGCCCTAGACAGATGGCCGAATATAGGCAGACGACCGGCGAAGCAAACTATGATATAAGGACGGCGCTTGCTCAAGAAGATTGGTTTAATAACTTATCTGCTACAGAGCAAACGGATCTTCTGAAAAAGGTTAATACCCTAGTTGATAAGATCGGTAGATCACCTTATACAGATGTTACCGGCGCAGACTATGAAGCCTACGAAAAAGGCGGTATTCCGACGCTTCTTGACTATTACAAGAATAAAAAGGCTAAAGATCAGGTAACGGAACAGACCGGCTTATCCGCAAGCTCAAACGCAAACAAAGCTATTGTAGAGCAAGTAGAGCAGGGCAATCAAGAAGTCGCAAACCAGATGATCGACGATGCGACCATCATTAAAAATGCAGGACTGACAAACCCCGGTCCTACATACACCTTCTATTCAAACCCGGATGTATTCCCGAATATGACAGCCGATGAATTTGTCAAAGTATATAAGGCTATTGACGAGAATAGCAATCAGGGTATAACGGTTGACGAGATAATTAAATACTTGAATAGGACACAGCAGAAAAATCAGGCCGAAGGCGAAAAAATCTGGAAGAAGTTTAAGCCCGGCAACGCAAAGAAGGTGCCGCAGCTTAAAATTGAGAACGGCAAATATATCTGGAAGAAAGCTAAATAAGCCGTTCCACTTCTGAAACACCAGAACTGTAACTACAAAGAACCCCCTTTGACTGACTATAATTAAGTCAGCAAAGGGGGTATTTTTTATTGCCCGGAAATATGAGGTGTAGAGTATGGACATAAAGAAGCTGTACGAAAAAGTTATACAGAGTGAGGAAGTACATGAAATACCGATGATACACATACTAACTGTTTTGGGTGTGGTATTAGAGGTGATCGGTAACGGCGAGTGCTTCTACGAAAATGAATAGGAGAAAAATATGAATCCTTTAATGAACATGATGGGTAACAATTCAATGATGATGAAGGCTTTTGGAGCTATGATGCGCGGGGAGAACCCGACAGACTTCCTAAAGAACCTTGCGAACACAAACCCGGCACTACAAGGACTTGATCTTAATAACCTTGAAGGTACGGCAAGAGCCTTGTGCGAAAAGAACAATGTCAACATGGAACAGTTGGCGGATCAAATTCGTGGATTTGCAAATTCAAATATACCAAAAATGTAAGAAAGGAGTATAAAACTATGGGTGACACATCATTTGGTGGCGGTTGGATATTTGCCTTCCTTATTATCGCTGTAATCTTCGGATGGGGCGGCGGTATGGGCGGTAACAGTCAGGCGGCGACGGTAGCAGACCTTAATTCTGCATTTGCCGCACAGAACGCACAGAACATTCTGCTTTCAAGCGCAAACAACAATTATGAGACAGCACAGTTGATATCAAATCAGAATATGCAGATGATGAATCAGAATAATTCTAATCTCGTCAACGCTATTCAGGGCTTTAACCAGATCAGTTCGAGTGTGCAGGGCGGTTTTTCTAACTTGAGCGCACAGATCGCAGACCTCGGTTACAAGATGGAAAATTGTTGCTGCAGCATTAAGACGATGATGCTTGAAAACAGACTGCAGGATGCACAGACTGCTTTACTGCAGAGCCAGACGGCAAACATCGTAAACGCACAGTCACAGTATCTTCTGTCACAGCTCGGAACATATACACCGGCAGCAGCAGGCGTAGTTATTTGAGGTGGCAAAAATGAAAGTAATCAAGATACTGTCCGAGAAGATAGAGGAAGAAATAAAGGACGCGAAGGAATACGCGGATATGTCCATAAGATACAAGGAAGATTATCCCGAGCTTTCAAGAACTTTATACAATCTGTCTTTACAAGAAATGGATCATATGAACCTTCTACACAACGAAGTGACGGTAATCATCAGGAAGTACCGGGAAACGAACGGTGAACCGCCGGCTGAAATGTTGGCCGTGTATGATTATTTACACAACCGGCAGATTGAAAAAGCGTTAGAGGTGAAGACGTTACAGAATATGTATAAGGAGTCATAGTCCGTGGGGCGCATCTTCGGGTGCGTCCCTTTAAAATACTTGTCACGACTTGTCATAAGAAATACAGAAAGCGCGTAAATACGCGCTTTTTACGATGCGGATAACAGGACTTGAACCCGATAATCGAACAGCGCCAAATAGCGCAGTTTAAAGGGAATTTCCAGATTTTACGGGCGTTTCATCGAACACTTTTTATAACGTATTTATGCGGTTTATAACCCCTTGTTATACAAAAAGTTGTCACGACTTGTCACGAGCTGTCCGATAAATCACCCTTAATTATATTATCCATTAAATCAAGTGCAGACCGCTTTTTTTCTTCGATCGCATGGCCGTATCGATTATATATCATAGCAGGCGACGACCATCCACCGAGAGAAGCGATTGTCATAACATCAACATTGTTCGCTAAAAGCCTTGTCGCAAAGTAGTGACGGAGCTTATGAAGCGTAAACCGTTTTATGTTTAAGTTCTTGCAAGCGGTGTTAATTACCTTTGATATATCTCCCGGATGATAATTAAAAGCATAATAGTTTTGCCTTATCATATCAGCTACATCTTGCGGTATTTCGATACTCCGGCAAGATTTAGGTGTTTTAGTAGGCTTAATTATCCAGTTATTATTATCATCTTGGACCTTTGCCTTTGTGACGTGCAGGATATTACCGTCCAGATCGTCGGCGGTGATTGCCATAATCTCACTGCGACGTAAGGAATACGCACTCAATACCACTAAAACGTAATATTTAGGGCGGTTATCCTTAATATACTGCAAAAATCTAACAACTTCCTCATCTGTCGGTATATATGGTTCTTTCTTAACCGGCTGCGGAAGGGTTATCTGACCGCCAAAATCCCGCCTATATGCCTTAATTACAGAACATATAAAGCTGCTATAGTTCTTTACCGTTTTAGGCGATCGCTTTATTGCAAGCCTATTAACTTCCGACTGAACATCGTTTAAGGTAATGTCGTAAACATTCAAGGCATTAAACTTGTCTGATAATCTATCGGGCATTTCAGAATATTCTTTAACCGTTCGCGGGGATATAACATTCCTTCTCATTTCAACAAATTGTTTAGCCGCGTTCATGAATATAAGAACATCTTTAGGTGCGTGAACATCGTCCAGATAGTCGCCCATTTTCATAAGAATTTCTTTTTCCGTCGGGTAATGACCAAAAGAAAATTGAATAGACTTACCGTTTATTTGTTTTCTGATCCTATAAGAGCCGGACGGGAGTTTTTCAATCTTCGACATTCGGGCATCCCTCCTTATGACAATTCAATAACCGTTCCATTAGTTGGTGGTTCATTTCCATAAGCTGATCTATACGTTTATCTTTTAAGTCTATTTGGTTCATGGCAAAGTCGAGACTCTTTTGGAATTTGTCTGTTTCGGCCTTCAACTTCTCATGGTATTTGAGTTTTGCGCTGTTTAATTCCTCTTTAAGTTCCTTGTTTTCCCGTCCCAATTCTGACAATAGATCCTTCTTTAGTTTCAAAACTGACTTGTAGGCCCTTGTGTCAGCATCATCGTCCACTTCAAGGGTGTCAATGTCGAGAAGTGCGTTTGCTATGGGCTTTAGTGTGGTTTCCCATTTGAATATCTGTTCTTCCGATCCGTTTGCAAACACTCTTGATAGTGTCGTTTTTGAAACATACTCATCGTTTTCTTCAATAAGCACAAGGATTTTATCAAGTGATAACTGCTTTTCTTCCTTTACTTGCTTTAATGCAAGGATAACCTCTTTCGTGTCTATCATATTCTTCATAGTTCTCTCCTCTGTTCCATTTATGGGACACCAAAACTGTTACTATTATTACATATTGAGGGAATGATAAAATCACGGCAGGAAGGGGTTATCATATGCAATTAAACGAATTAACCGAAGTCCTTGCTATGTTTCTTAATGCCGATGATGATATCAAGGCTTATGTAACGCAGCTTTTAGGGTGTTCACAACCGCTCGACGAAGATCGGGACCGGCCTGCTGATAAAGCTCAATAAATTCTTTTGCTTCCGGGTTCCCATTGATTGTTTCTACAAGATAATCAATGCCGGCTTTGCTAGTAGGACTATCATCTAATCCCATTAACTGTAGTTCCGTTACATGAAACACCTCGGCAAATTTACTTATCATGGAAGCAGAAAGATCAACCTTGCCGTTTTCTACTTGCGCTATCATGCTTTTGCCTTTATACCCGACGGCTTCTGCAAGCTCTTGCTGTGACATATTATTTAATTTTCGCAATCTCTTGATATTTGAATAAAGTTGTAACATAAGAGTATTCTACCATATTGTGTAATAAAAATAAACAATTTTGAAAAAACTGTTGACAAAAGTTTAATATGGTTGTACTATGTGTATGTTCAATTTAATTGCACCACAACATATTGTAGAAAGGAGCAGGGATGTCAGATATTTCATTATTGAAAGAGCGCATTTCTGATAGTGGGATGACGATGGTTGCCGTAGCTCGCAAGGCTAATATAGGCCGGGTTACATTATACAACCGTCTCAACGGACACGGCGACTTTACGGCGCCGGAAATCGTAGGCTTAACGAGTGCGCTTAATCTTTCAAAGGCCGATAGAGAGCAAATTTTTTTCTCTAAAGGTTCAATGTAATTAAACCAAAAGGAGAAGTGAAGAATGACAAAAGAACAAGAGATCGAGATACAAGGCGTAACGAACGCATTGTTGTTTATGAAAGTTCTCTACGCATCAGACGAAGAAAGACAACATCTACTCAAAATGATTGAAGCATCAAAAGGAATGGACGCAAATGCCAAAAGTATATCTCACAAAACAAGACAAACTGAATAACGACCTTGTAGCTCTGATATACGGAACAATGAAAGTAAAGCACGTTACGCAGAAGCAGATAGCAGACAGATTGTATATATCGCAGCCGGCTTTTAATGGGAAGTTAAAGCGTAAGAAGCTGACATATGAAGACTTGATAACAGTATTTGAAATGTTGGACTTCACGGACGATCAGATCCTATCTGTGATGCGGGAAAGAAGGGGAGTATGAAGGCAAACACAAAAAGGTACTTAATCGGACTGGCCTTAACCGTTCTGGGCGGCAGTGCATTAGCCGACCATATTACGGACGGAGTAGGTTCATATCCAATATCAGCAGTGGTTTTCGGTGTAGGTTTGATTTTAATCGTTTGGAGTTACGGCCATGAGCGCTAACGTCGGGGAAACACTTATTGATTATGCGCTCTGTGAAGACCTTGAGGAAGCAGAAGAAGCAGGCGTATTTACCGGGATTGGTATTCCCGGAGAAAACGAAGATCGGCATTGCTCGGAGCTTGCACGAAGAATGAACGCATTAGATGCAAAAGAAATTTACATAACCGTAAAAACACTTGCAACAAATCACTGGGACACATTTTCAAAATCAATTCTGTATTTGGAAAGGAAGGGGAGAAATGGAACAAATCAAAGTATTTAAGAAGGGCGAAAAGGTACGACTTGAATATGTCATTGAAGACAAGTTCATGCAGGATGGAGAGATTTATTACACATTAAAGAACCCGGCAAACGGGACGTACCTTAAAGGCTGCGCGTTTACGGCCGACGAGTTAATACCAGTCGAGAAAGGGGAAGTATGCAAAGAATCGAAGGGATAGTGAAAAGCCACTCAAAGCAACACGGGTACGGGTTTCTGATTGACGATGCCGGAGAAATCTATTTCTTTCATAACACACAATGGGGTGTTCCAATCCCGCCGGTCAAAGGGTTAAGAGTAGAGTTTACACCCGTTGATACAGAAAAGGGGCGGAGAGCAACGGAAATAGGACGGATAAGGCGTAAGAAATGATGAACGGTATTAGTGAGTGCTGCCGCTTTTGTGAAGATCGATATCCGGCTTGTCACGATTATTGCGAAAAGTATTTAGCGGCAGTTGAAGAATGGGAAAAATACAAGGCCCACATAAAGGCCGAGAAAGACGACGAGTTTTACGTTTACAAAGTAACACGAATTAAAGCAGAAGCGAAAAGGAGAAGCAAACATGGCAAATGAAGTAGCTGTAAGTAAGAAGGAAGGCATAGCAGCCTTTTTAGCAAAAGAAGCAGTTAAAGCAAATGTTGAATCGGTTGTAGGAGTAAAGGACTCCCAGAGGTTCATATCAAGTGTAGTATCAGCAGTCCAGACGAATCAGCAGTTATCAGAATGTACGAACGCATCTATATTGTCGGCGGCATTGTTAGGCCACAGCCTTAACCTTCCGCAGAGCCCGCAGATCGGTATGTTCTACTTTGTCCCTTATGAAGATAAGAAAAAGGGAATTAAGGAAGCGACGTTTCAGCTTTCATATAGAGGAATGTTGCAGCTTGCAATGAGATCGGGCCAGTACAAGGCGATCAACGTAACAGATATAAGAGACGGCGAGTTGGTTTCTTATGATCCTATTGAAGACGCTTATGTATTCGCGCCGGAAACGGATATCAACAAGCGTATGGGCTTAAAGGTTATCGGATATTACGCGTACTTTGAAATGATAAACGGCTTTAAGAAGGGTATCTATTGGTCTAAAGAGCAGATCGAAGCACACGCAAAGAAGTACAGCGCATCATACCGCAACGGATGGAGTTCAAGTTTATGGAAGACCGACTTTGATCCAATGGCAAAAAAGACAATGCTGCGTCAGTTAATCAGCAAGTGGGGAATTATGAGTGTTGAAATGGAACGTGCTTATGTAGGCGACCAAGCCGTGATAAGAGAAGACGGTACACCCGATTACATAGACAACGTACCCGACGAGCCAGAGAAGGCCGTTGATGTTTTCGATGTAGAAGCAAAGGAGATAACAGATGAAGCTGACGGACAGTAATTATTACACAGAAGAAGCTAACAAAGAATATTGTTCCGCTTCACAGTACAAGGACTTTATGGGATGCCCGGTTATTCCCGGGTGCGAGGAAAGAGCCTTGAAAACAATCAGCGGCGAGTATGTAAGAGAAACAACAAAGGCATTGTTGCAAGGTTCCATACTTGACGCCTTATGGGAGAACGACGATCCCGAGTACATACTTGAGCGCTTCCCAGACTGCGTATCTTCAAAAGGACCGACAAAAGGACAGTTAAAGTCCGAGTATCAAAGCGTGCTTGCCATGTACCAAAGAACCTTAAAAGAGGATAAGTTCTGCGCGTATATGTCGGGAGATAAGCAAACAATAATGGTCGGTGAGATCGAAGGGCTGCCGTTTAAGATCAAGATCGACTCGTATCTTGAGGATAAGGCGATAGTGGATCTCAAAACGACACAAACGCTTGATAGGAATTTTAGATATTACATTCCCGACAGCGGCGAGCGCCTTCCCTTCTACCTTGCATACGGTTATGACATTCAAATGGCAATATACCGCGAGATCGTAAGGCAGAACACCGGCAAAACTCTTAACTGTTATTTGGCCGCCGTTGATAAGAAGCCGCATCCGATATGTGACGTTATCGAATTGCCCCAGAAGTTGTTAGATGAAACGCTTGAGCGCATAAAAGGTAACTGCGAGACGATCATCATGCTTAAAAACGGAGAAGTGACGCCGACAAGATGCGAACATTCTGACTGCGACTACTGCAGGGACACGCACAAATGCGAAGTTATAAGCACGTCGGAGTTTGAATTGAATGAAACGGAAGGTGGGGCATGATAACTAACTACAACGATATGTGCATCTTCTGCTATCAACCCAAAGACGATATACATCATCTTGTTTACGGCCGAGCAAATAGGGCCTTATGTGACCATGACGAGTTAGTTATCCCGGTATGTAGGTCTTGCCATGAATTTATGCACAAGAACCCACATATCAGCAGGATCATCGGACAGCTTGCGTATGAGCGAGATCGATGCGCTGAAGGGTATTCAGTAGATGCTGCAAGAGAAAGTTTCCGTATTCGGTATGGAAAATCATATCTGTAACCCGGGAGCAATCCCATAACAAAGTGCTTGGAAATTGTATCACGACAACCAAAAGCCATTATTAAACCCGGCCTTTGCGCCGGGAGAAAGGGGGCGAGTTGATAAAGAAGGACCGACTACCAAAGGTCACGATAAGGGGTAAATACTACGGCGAACGCACACTACCTTCCCTAAACGATTATTTGGCCGAAATAGGCAAAAACCCGAAGGCGGGCGGTAAGTTCAAGGCTGACTATGAAAAAGTCTGTATTTCGGCTATTAGGCGTTGTTTGAGAGGGTGGAAAGTAACACACCCGCCGGTGGTATTACACTACAGATTTTTTGAACACAAAAAGGGTAAGCGGCGAGACATATCAAACATATTCAGTTTGTGCGCGAAGTTTTTTGAAGATGCGTTGCAGCAGTGCGGGACGATCGAGAACGACAATCCCGACTGGATAGAAAACTTTACGACAGATTTTCACTGGATAGAAGACGAGCCGTATATAGAGATCGAGATTGAAGAAAGGGGAAGTAAAACATGACAAAAAAATCACAGACAGATATCATCTTGAAATTTATGCAGACACACAAGAACGGGATCACCGGGAAGCAGGCATACAAGGCAGCGCACTCAATGAATTTGCCACAAAGAATATATGATCTTAAACGACGCGGCCACACGATTGTATCTGACTATGTAGAGGTTAAAAACGATTTTGGTGAGAAGTACAGAGTAAAGCAGTATAGGTTGGTGAAATAATGGCAGATGCTTTTATAAAACTTCATAGAAAGCTTCTCGACTGGGAATGGTACGACGATCCGAATACGTTTAGGCTATTTATCCATTGCTTATTAAAAGCTAACTGGAAGGCCGCGAATTGGCATGGGCTTGAAATACAGCCCGGCCAGTTCGTAACAAGTCTTGCAACGCTTTCAGAAGAAACACAGTTATCAGTTCGTCAGGTGAGAGTTGCTTTAGATCACTTAATTATGACAAAAGAGCTGACAAACAAAAGTCATAGTAAATTCCGCATAATTACGGTCAATAACTGGAATTTGTATCAAGTGAGCGACAAGCAGAGTGACAAGCAAGTGACAAAGAAACGACAAACAAATGACAAACAAGTGACAACAATAGAAGAATATAAAGAAGAAAAAGAAGAAGAAGAATTAAAGAATATAAAACATATATATGGCGAATACTCACACGTCAGATTGACCGATGATGAACGAGATCGTTTATTCAAAGATTACGGCGAATCAGAAACGTTAGAAGCGATCAAATTCCTTGATGAATATATCCAGATGAAGGGATATAAGGCTAAAGATCATAATTTAGCCTTGAGGAAATGGGTATTTAATGCCGTTAAAGAGCAGCGGACAAAGCAACAAACGCAAAGTATATTTGATGCGTGGAAAAACGCGTAGAAGGGAGAAGTATGACAAGAGAAGAAGTCAAAGAATTATTAATGACGATCAAAGCGATCTATCCAAACTTCAATGTTAAGCCGGAAGAAATGACGCCGACAATAAACGCATGGCATTTAATGCTTGAGGAATATCCTGCATCGGCAATAGCAGGCTCATTGAAGGTTTATACCAGAACAAACAGTACGGGTTTTGCCCCGGCCGTATCACAGCTAATAAACGGACTGTATAAAACGAGATCAAACAATCAGATATCCGAAGGCGAAGCGTGGGCCCTTGTAAAAAAAGCAATACAAGACGGCAATTATCACGCCGAGGAACGGTTTAACGAGCTGCCGCCGTTAGTCCAGAAGGCCGTCGGTACGTCGAATATGATCCGGCAATGGGCTATGTGCGAGTCGTCGGAAGTGAACACGGTTGTTATGTCAAACTTTCAGAGAAATTACAAGACAATTCTTACACGGCAGGAATTTGATGAAAGAGTACCCGAAGCATTAGCAGAAAAGACCACGTTGAGAATAGGAGTTGATGAAGAATGAGACGCAAAAGAGCATCTATGTACGATCCATTCTTTGACGAGATAAAAGCGTGGTGTGATGCGGGCGTCCCGGTCAAAGAAATGGTAAGCAGGATTGGCGCCGGTTATTCGGTGCAAGGGGTATATCAGTATATCCGAACGAAGGGTTTTAGGTATTCAAGAGATCATAATATTTACGCTTCACGATGCAAATGTGATGAATGTGAATACTGCAGGGAGTATATAAACACAAACAATACAAAGGGCCGGATCTGTATCAAGTCATGGAAGTCTATACAGCCGTTAGTTAGATACAGCCCGGAATGGTGTGAAAGGAATAAGGGGAATGACAGAGAAAGAGAAGCGCGATGCTATAGAGAACGCGAAGCCAAAGCAGCCGAATGTGTATGAATTAGGCGGCGACTATTATTACAAGTGCTACTGGATCCCGTGCGGTCAGTTATTGACTAAATGGGACAATTATTGCCCGAAGTGCGGTCAGAGGATCGACTGGGAAGGAGTAGATAAATGAGCATATTCAGTGATTATAATGTCGGAGCATTATCCGAAGTAGAGTTCCATAACGCTTGCGTGGAAATGAACGCAAGAGATAGATATGAGCGTGAGCATATAGACGAGTGGCAGATGTTTGCAGAAAGTGAGGAAGATGATGATGAGTCAGATAACGATTAGTTGGGAAAGGTTGACCGAAGTCACAGAAAAGATGTGCGAAGACTATTGTATATGGCCGTTGTCATCGGTTGATGATGATGTTCTTAAACTTCATTGCAACGAGTGTCCATTAAACAATATAGGCAATGAAGACTACTGGAAAGAAGGTGCGGAATGACGAGAGAAGAAGCGATAGAGATTATTCGCAAAGAATATAATTATGAAATGGCAATCAAGGCACTATCGCAAGAGCCGTGTGATGATGTGGTAAGCCGTGATGCAGTATTAGATGCGGTTAGTGAAGGTTGTCAAGAATTGCGTGGAGTGTATGGCAGATGTGAAGAACTTATAAACGCATTACCATCCGTCACACCGAGTAAAGAATGGGTGCGTAACATACATGACAAGGAAATATGCCCTTATTGTGGAAAGGAGAGGTGGAGCAAAGATGTATAGCGTAAACATTTACGAAGATTATCCCGGTGGAGAGTTTAAGTTACTTGAAACGTATTATTGCTACGCAAGAGATAGGGCAGATGCTAAATTGATTGCCCTGCGATACGCACAAGAGAAGTACAAGGGCAGGAAAGTAAGCGTAATGAACACAAATTGATAGGAGATAGAGGATGAAAAAAGGACAGTACATACCATTGAAAATGAGAGAAGAAGAAAAGAAGCCCCGGCCGGAGAGATTAACGGAGCAGGAAAAACTTGCCAGAATATACGAATTAGCAAAGAAGCTGAATGTAAAGATCGAGGTGAAAGAATGATAAAAACAGTCAATGAAGAAGAAGCAATGATCGTTGTCAAGCTGCTTATCCAGAACGGCTATACCGTAAGGGTTTACCAGACAGATGATACGATTGTTGAAACGATAATAGAATACAGAAAGGGGGATTGGGGCGTTAATCCATATCAAGAATAGATGATCGGTCAACTTGACTTTTTTGAATTATTAACGCCAGAAGTCCAAAAGACAAATACAAAACTATATAACGATGATTGCCTAAATGTATTAAAAGATATACCAGATGCGAGCATTGATTGCGTTGTCACTGATTGCCCGTATCACATTATTAGCGGCGGCTGCACAAATGATGCGGTCAAGATCGGCAGATATAGAGAAATGGGCGGCATGATGCGGCATAGATACCAAAACAATGATGATGATGCCGCTATACAGTTTACACGGCAAGGCAAGTTATTTAAGCATAACGAGATCGGGTTTAACGAGTGGTTGCCGGAGCTTTACAGAGTTTTGAAGCCAGACACACACTGTTATGTAATGATTAACGCCAGAAACTTGAAGGAGCTGCAGCAGGCGGCCGAAGATGCCGGCTTTATATTTCAAAATCTTTTGATCTGGGATAAAGGCAATTCACTGCCTAACAAGTGGTATATGAACTCATACGAATTGATCTTGATGTTGAGAAAAGGCCGGGCCCGCAATATAAACTTTATGGGTACAAGCAACATACTGCGCGTACCAAACATAATAAAGACAAAGAAACACCCGACGGAGAAACCGGCCGAGTTGATGCAAGTAATGATCGAAAACAGCACAAACGAAGGTGATACGGTCCTAGATCCTTTTATGGGAGTAGGCGGGACCGGGATGGCCTGCAAATATACCGGCCGGGACTTCATAGGCTGTGAGATCGACGAAAAATACTATGTAATAGCAAAAGAAAGGATAGAGGGATGAAAGTATTGATAGGGATGCCGTGCGTGCGAGAAATACCGATGAAGACAGTTAGATCGTTACTTGCAACGGCGCAAAAGGGAGTTGTTGACGTAATGTTTGTGGAAGGTTCGCTTATCTATGACTCGCGGGATCATATAGCGCAATTTGCCGTTGAGAATGATTATGACTATGTATTATATGCCGATTCCGATATGGTCTTTGAGTCCGATGATCTGATTAAACTTGTGGAGCATGATACTGACATTGTATCTGGATTGTACGTCACCCGGCACGGAGAAGATAAAAACGTGTGTTATACAAAGATAATCACCCGGAGAAAATATCCATACCGGGCACCTAAACTTATTCACGACACAAGATCGACGGGATATAGCCAAATAGCAGCCGTGGGCTTTGGCTTTTGCCTGATTAAGACACAAGTGTTAAAAACCCTATTCAAGTACTATAAATCGATTTTTGAACCCAAATGGGGCGTTGGAGAGGATATAGCGTTTTGTATCAGAGCAAGGAAGCACGGCTATAAAATATATATAGATCGTGATGTGAAGTTAGGACATATCGGAGAAGCAGTTTATTCCAAGTAAAAGGAAGGCAGCGGCCCTAAAAATTAGGAACCGCCGCAATGACATGGTTATTATATCATAATACCCGGTGTTAAACAACATACCTTCTGTGGGCCTGCATAACATCATCTTGCAGTGTTTCAACGTATATCTGCGTTGTTGAAACGCTTGAATGATTAAGCATTTTCTGCACTTCTGTTATTGTCATGCCGGCCTGCAGTCCTAGTGTTGCAGTAGTATGCCGGATAATATGCGGAGATAAGGGACAGCCTAAAGGCTTTTGATACTTCTTAAATATCAATTCAACTGCGCGAGTTGTGAGCTTGTTATAAGGCCGTTTGTCTGACACAAAAACATATTCACTATCACCTTTGCGGATCTTCAAATACTCTTTCAAAGATATATATGCCTTGTCGTTAAGATATACGGTGTTATGTTTGTTCCCCTTGCCGACCGTGTGAACGGTCCTTGTCTCTATATCAAGATCGGTTAGCTTCAAGTTGACAAGTTCGCTAACTCTGCAGCCGGTCGAGAATAAAACATCAAGTATTGCCAGTTCCCGGGTATCGTGGATCATATGCCGCAATAATTCGAGTTGGAGCCGCGTCAATGCTTTCCGGGGCTTCTGCTCATACTTAAAAGGTTTTATAGTCCTGCACGGGTTTTTGTCTATG